>Ga0209918_1000237_pt1 | contig 40790 bp, 33 predicted proteins | sample SalPonD_shore_MG_FD_185712 | JGI IMG/M metagenome (GOLD analysis project Ga0209918, IMG submission 185712) | Salt pond soil microbial communities from South San Francisco under conditions of wetland restoration - Salt Pond MetaG... | ecosystem: Environmental > Aquatic > Marine > Intertidal zone... | reverse complement strand
CAGCAGGGGCGGGTACGCCTGTTCGAGACGGGCCTGCGTTTCGTCCCGGGCGATGACGGTCTTGCGCAGGAGGGTGCACTGGCGGGTGTGGCCTACGGACCGGCGTGGCCGGAACAGTGGGGGGCGAATACGCGCGCGGTGGACTTCTACGACGTGAAGGGCGATGTCGAGGCGATCCTGGCACGCGCCGGCGGCGACCGCTTCCGCTTCCGCGCGGACGAGCATCCCGCGCTCCACCCGGGACAATCCGCCCGTATCGTGGCCGGCGACCGACCCTGCGGCTGGCTCGGGGTCCTGCATCCGCGGCTGCAGCGAGAGCTGGAGCTGGCGGCGGCACCGGTGCTGTTCGAACTGGACCTCGGGGCCGTCTCCGAAGCGCCGCTTCCGCAGGCCGAGCCGGTCTCTCGCTATCCATCCATCCGACGCGATCTTGCCGTGATCGTCGACGAAACGGTGGCTGCGGAGGCGATTCTTGCCAGTGTGCGCGAGGCTGCGCCAGCGGAATTGCAGGATGTTGTCGTGTTCGATGTCTACCGTGGCAAGGGCGTCGATTCCGGTCGAAAAAGTATCGCTTTAGGCTTGATTTTACAGGGATTGTCGCGCACGCTTACTGACGACGAGGTCGAAGCCGCCACGGCACGCGTACTCGACCACCTCCGAAGTATTCACGGGGCGACGTTGCGGGAGTAGCCTATGGCTCTCACCAAGGCACGGATGGCGGAAACGCTGTTCGAGGAGCTGGGTCTCAACAAGCGCGAGGCCAAGGAACTGGTCGAGCTCTTCTTCGAGGAAATCCGCAACACGCTCGCCGAAGGTGACGACGTCAAGCTGTCGGGCTTCGGCAATTTCGTGCTGCGGACCAAGAACGAGCGACCGGGCCGGAACCCCAAGACAGGCGAGGAAATCCCCATCTCGGCCCGTCGCGTGGTAACGTTCCGCCCGGGGCAGAAACTCAAGGCACGGGTCGAAGCCTATGCTGGAACCCAGCAATAACAGCGAGCTTGCCCCGATTCCGAACAAGCGATACTTCACCATCGGTGAAGTGAGCGAGCTCTGTGCGGTCAAGCCGCACGTGCTCCGGTACTGGGAGCAGGAGTTTCCCGACCTCAAGCCGGTGAAACGGCGGGGGAATCGTCGCTATTATCAGCGTCACGACGTGATGCTCATCCGCCAGATCCGCAGCCTGCTGTACGAGCAGGGTTTCACGATCGGCGGTGCCCGCCAGCAGTTGGCGGGCGAGGGCGCCAAGGAAGACGTCTCCCAGAGTCAGCAGGTCGTCAAGCAACTCCGCGCGGAGCTCGAGGGTCTGCTGCGCATCCTCAAGGGCTGAGTCGCCACCCCGCGTGGCGGCGCCGGGTTCCCAAGGCAGGGGCCATTCGCTATCCTGTCGCTCGAGTCGGGGTGTAGCGCAGCCTGGTAGCGCACCTGCATGGGGTGCAGGTGGTCGGAGGTTCAAATCCTCTCACCCCGACCATTTCCTTCCTCGCGTGGAGTGCCGGATCGCCGCGAACCGGAACGCAGCCTGCCGTGTTTCCGCGCGCCACGCTGAAGCGCACGTGTCATGGACTGCAACCTCGCAGTCCGGCTGAGACGCTGGTGGGGTAGCTACGTCACCAATGGTGGCGTGGCAGGTCCGGAGGATCCCGCATACCTGCGCGTCTGTTCCATCAACGTGCTCGTCCTGTTTCTCGGCGCGGCCTGCGCCATTTTCGCCCTGTTCAATGTGCTCGTCATCGGGTTCCACCGCGCCGCCCCGATCGTGGGGCTGGACGTGGCCGGGCTGCTGTGTGCGCTGGTCGTGGGCGTCGACTTCCGCCGGTCGCGGGACGTGGATCGCGCGGGGTTTCTGGCGAATGCAGCCTGCTTTGCCATTCTGCTGGCGTTCATCGTGCAGGCGGGCGGCGATGACTACTTCATCCTGTGGGCCATGCTGTACCCGCCGGTCGCGTTCCTTCTGTGTGGCCCACGCCGGGGTACGATCCACATCGCCATGTTCGTCGGCGTGCTCTACGTCGCCGCCTACCTCGGCATGGGGCAGTGGAATCACGGGCACCTGGAGCTGATCGCCCTGAGCAACCTCGTCGGCGCGTCCCTCGCGCTTGCGACCGTCGTCGGCGTGACCGAGGCCAATCGCGAGTACGTGTTCCGGCGGCTCGTGAACACGCGTGCGGAGCTGAAGCGGATTTCCATCCGCGACGAGCTGACGGGGGTCTACAACCGGCGCTACTTCAACGAGGTGCTGGCGCGCGAGTTCAGCCGGAGCCTGCGCGAGCGCCGACGCCTGGCATTGCTCATTCTCGATGTGGACCGGTTCAAGGACTACAACGATGCCAATGGGCATCCGGCCGGTGACGAGGTCCTGCAGCGGGTCGCCGGGGTCGTGAGCGAGGCCTTCGCGCGCGCGGAGGATCTGGCGTTCCGGCTGGGTGGCGAGGAGTTCGGGGTCCTGTTTCACGTGAGCCGGCCGGGGGCCGCCGAGGCGATGGCGGAGCGCATACGGCGCCGCGTCGAATCGCTCGGGATTCCCGCCGCAGCCGGCGAATTCGATCATGTGACGGTTTCCGTGGGCGTCGGCTACGCCGGGGGCACGCCGGCGGAGACGCCCGGGTCGCTCTACGCTCTTGTCGATTCTGCGCTCTATCGGGCAAAGCGCGCCGGCCGCAACCGGGTCGTCGCGGCCACGTCGGCCGACGGAGACGGGGCGCCGACGGAACGGATCGATGTGGTGGATCAGAAGGGCTGAAGGCCGAAGCGGCGGACCCCGACCAGCAGGCCGACGGCCCCGAGCAGTATGTTGAAGGCGTCGATGCGCCGGAAATAGAACTTGTCGGCCCAGGTCAGCCGCTTCTCCGGGTGACCTCGGGCGGCCGGCAGGACCCGCGGCACCCAGCCCCATCCCCCGGGGGCGACGAGTACCCGGTTCCAGGTGATGCCGTCGTCCTCCGCCACGTCCGCGAGCAGCATCAGCTCGCCCCGGTTGACGCTCAGGATGGGGTCCGCGTCGAGGTCGCGCTGTGCACGCACCTCGACGCCGTCGGCGCGGGCCTCGACGAACAGGTGCTGCGACTCGTACAGCGGTTGCTGCAGCCACGGCGATTGCGCTAGCGGCGGGATGTGACCCAGCGCGGCACCGAGCAGCAGGCCGAGAGTGAAGCCGGCCCCTCCCTGCACCAGGCGCAGCACCCAGATCGGCAGCGTGCGCAGGGCCGCGAGGCCGGCCGTGAGTACGGCGAACGTGCCAGCAGCCGCGGGCAGTATCCACCAGTAATAGCGCAGTGCACGCACGGGGTTCAGGGCCAGCAGCGCGACCCATTCCCAGTCGGAGAGGAGAAAGCGCCCGTACCAGTGGTACAGCAGGTACAGGCCCGCCAGGCCGACGATCGCATACCCGGCCACGGCGGTCTTCTGGCCGGCGGCCAGCGGGAGCAGCGATTCCAGGCGCACGCCGGAATGCTGGTCGGGGCAGTTGCGCCAGTCACATTCCCACACGGGTACGGCGCGTCGCTTGCCCTTCGCGCGAAAGTCGTCGCGCTTGTGCATCACGTAGTCGCGGCGCGGCAGCTGCTTTGCCGTCGAGCCGGAGAGGAAGACCTGGTCGCCGTGGGCAAATCCCTCGACCCGTGCGGCGACGTTGACGACGTCGCCGAAGACGTCACGCCGTTCGACCACGGCCGTGCCCGTGTGCATGCCGATGCGGATGTGCAGGTCGAAGTCCGGATCCTCGGCCCGGCGGCTCGCGAGTACCTGCTGCATCGCGATGGCCGCCCGCAGGGCGTCCTCGGGCGACGCGAAGGTCGCCATGATGGAATCGCCGATGGTCTTGACGATACGACCGCGGTAGTGCCGCACGACGGGAAAGGTCAGGCGATTGTGGCGGTCGACCATGAGCCGCCCCTCGATATCGCCATAGCGGTCCCAGTACTGGGTGGACCCCTCGATGTCCGTGAACAGCACGGTCACTTCGCGTCGCCGACGCTGGATATAGTGGATGAGGGCGGCGACGGGTCCAGATGCTTGCATTCGGGTCCACCGGGCGGAGAGCAGCGGTAGGCTACTATAGCCGTAGATCGAATTGCAGACGGCGTGGCCGTCCCGTTACCCGTTTGCCGTTTGCCGTTTGCCGGTCGCCGGGCCCGGGGACTGGAGAGGACGAATGGCAGCACCGGACGAAACGCGGACGCGGCTGCGGGAGGTTCGCGCTGCCGTGGACCGGCTGGAACGGCTCCAGCGGGAGCTCGAGCGGGCGCTGGACGAGATCGATCACCAGTTGCGGCGCGTCTCGGACCGGATCGAGCGGGATGGCGCGGGCGGCGCTGCCGAGGCCGACCGGCGCCGGCTGCGCGAGAATCGCGGCCTGAACCAGGGCGAGCTCGAGGCCGGCCGGCGGCAGCTCGAGGCGTTGCGTGACGAGGCGGCCGCGCTGGAGGCGCGTCTCGCGCGGCGGGAGTGAGGAGCGCCGTCCGTTCAGCCCTCGGCGCGCGGCAGGGTGGCGTCAACCACGGATGCGAGCGTGGCGTCCGCGCGATCGAGGCGGAGGACCTGCTCCTCGAGCGTTGCGGCCTGCGATTCGGTGAGGACGGGCGCTGCGTAGGCGCGGAACTTGGCGACGATGGCGGCCCGGTCCATCGGATCCGCGGGCACGCCGCGTGGCTGGGTGGGTGGCGATTCGTACACGGTACCGTCGTCGAGCTCCACCAGGACGCTCGCCAGGCGTTCGGCCGGGAAGCGCGCATTGAAGTCGTCCGACTCGGCCAGCGAGATGCGTTCGACCAGGTCGCGGGCGAGCGGGTGCTCGAGCCCGGCACCGGCGATTTCCCCGGGGCCCAGGCGGCCGTGCACGAGGGCCGACGCCACGGGAAAGGCGAGCGCGTACTGGGCCGCCTCGGTCGTTGCGGGGACTCCTGCCGCGAGGCGCGTGGCCTCGTGGAACGTGGTGATCCGGATGCGGCGGATGCGCTCGGGCGCGAGGCCGTGGCGCTCGCGCAGCGCCAGCGCGGCGCGCACGGCAGGCTGGGCCCAGAAGCACACGGGATGGGGTTTCACGTACTGCTCGTTGACGAGCCAGCGGGAACCCAGGTCCGACCATTCGTGGCCGGTTGCCGTCAGCTCGGCCGGTGAGCCGGTGAATCCGGACTCCGCGAGCCATACGGCCGTCGTGCCGGCCAGCGCGCCCCAGCCGGAGCTGTCATGCAGCATCGACGGCGCGTCGATCTCCCGCATCATCGGGGCGCGCGGCGCATGGTACTCGGCGATGCCGAGCGCCTGCCCGAAGCCACGCGCGTCGGCCATCCCGCGCAGGCGTGCGCCCAGCACCGCGACACCGAGGGCGTTCCAGGCCCCCGAGCTGTGATACGCGGGCGTGCTTGCATGCAGTGTGGCCCCTGCGCGAGCGGCGATCTCGTAGCCGGCGACCAGCGCGGCCAGCGAGGCGCGTCCGCCGGGTGGCACGGCGTTCTCCTGTCCGAACGCCAGCAGGGCGGCGACGAGCGCGACGCCGGCATGGCCCTTGGCCGGCTGGTAGCCGTCGTGGGCGTCCAGGTTGTCAATGCGGGTCGCCAGGGCATAGGCCGCGCCGGCGGCGCTCACCGGGCGGCCGTCGAAGGGAAGTCGTACCCGGCCGTCGTCGCCCGACGCGAACTGCGATGCGGCCAGGTCGTAGGCCCGCCGGCCGGCCGTGGTCAGTCCGGCCCCGGCGGCGACCCCGAGCGTGTCGAGCAGCAGGTCCTGGACCCGCGCAATCACGTCTCCGGGAATGTCGTCGAAGCGCAGTGCGTGCGCCCAGGCGGCGACGGGATCGACGGTGGTGCCGGTGGCTGATGTTCGTCCGCTGGTCATCATGTGGATCCTACTATCCGCGTTGCCACCCATGGAAGCGTTCCAGCCAGCGCAATGCGCCGGCCGGCGCGTGCGCGCGCTTCCATTCGCCCGCGCTGAATTTCACCGCCTCGGCCAGCGTGGGGTAGGCGTGCACCGTGCCCAGAATGCGATTGAGGCCGACCTTGCTCTTCATCGCCAGTGCGAACTCGGCGATCAGGTCGCCGGCGTGTTCGCCCACGATCGTCGCGCCCAGGATACGATCCTTGCCGGGTGCGGTGAGGACCTTGACCACACCATGCGCTTCGCCTTCCGCAATCGCCCGGTCGAGCTCGCCGATGTCGTAACGGGTGATCTCGTACGCCGTTCCTTCGCGCCGGGCATCGTCCTCACTGAGCCCGACGCGCGCGACCTCGGGGTCGGTGAACGTCGCGTGCGGGAGCACGCGGTAGTCCACCCGGAAGCGCCGCAGGCGCCCGAAGAGTGAATTCACGGTCGCGTGCCACGCCTGGTGCGCCGCCGCGTGGGTGAACTGGTACGGTCCGACGACGTCCCCGCAGCCATGGATCGTCGGCACGCGCGTCTGGAGGTACTCGTCCGTATCCAGTGTCCCGCGGCTGGTGATCGCCGCCCCGACGTCCTCCAACCCGAACCCGGTCGCGTTGGCGGCGCGGCCGACCGCGACCAGCAGCGTATCGAACGGGATGCGCACCGCCTCGCCCGCGTGCTCGCAGACGAGGACATGCCCCCCGTTCTCGTTCACCACGGCGGTTGCCTTGTGCCCGACGCGCACCTCGATGCCCTCGTCGGCGAAACGGCGTTCCACGAAGGCCCCGATGTCCTCGTCCTCGACGGCCATGATGCGCGGCAGCATCTCGACCTGGGTGACCTGGCTGCCGAAACGCGCGAAACACTGGGCAAGCTCGCAGCCGATCGGGCCGCCGCCCAGGACGACGAGACGCTCGGGCAACCGCTCCAGGTTCCAGATCGTGTCGGAGGTGTAGTAGCCGCTGTCCTCGATGCCGGGGATCGGCGGCACGAACGGGCGCGCCCCGGTCGCCACGATGATATGGCGGGTCGAGAGCTCGCGGCCGTCGACAGCCACGGTCCAGGGACTCGTGATCCGCGCTTCGCCCCGGAGTACCTCGACACCGAGTCCCGTGTAGCGTTCGATCGAGTCGTGCGGCTCGATCCGGGCGATCACGTCGCGCACCCGCTGCATGACGTCACGCAGATCGAATTCGGCGCGCGCCGAGCGGATGCCGAACTCTTCGTGCCGCTGTATGTGCGACAGGTATTTCGCGGACCGGATCAGTGCCTTCGACGGTACGCAGCCGGTGTTCAGGCAGTCTCCGCCCATGCGGTCGCGCTCGACGAGAGTCACCTTCGCCTTCACGGCAGCCGCGATGTAGGCGCAGACGAGCCCGGCCGAGCCCGCACCGATGACTACCAGGTTGCGGTCGAAGCGTTTCGGCTTCGACCAGCCACGGAGCGCCTTGCGTCGCTTCAGGGCCCGCACCAGCGACTGCGCGATCAGCGGGAAGAGGCCCAGCAGCACGAACGCGCCGATCAGGCCGGGCGAGAGGATGCCGCCGACGGTCTCGATCCGCGCGAGTTGCGTTCCCGCATTCACGTAGACAATCGTTCCGGCGAGCATGCCGATCTGGCTGACGAGGAAGAACGTGACGGCCCGGATGGGCGTCAGCGCCATGACCAGGTTGATGACCCAGAAGGGAAAGGCGGGCACGAGGCGCAGCATGAACAGGTACAGGGCGCCGTCGCGCCTCATGCCGGCATTGATCGCCTTGAGGCTCTCGCCGAAACGCCGCTGTACAGCGTCGCGAAGGATGAATCGTGCGACCAGGAACGCCAGCGTGGCCCCGATGGTCGACGCGAACGAGACGATGATCGTGCCCCACAGGAGGCCGAAAATCGCGCCGCCCACCAGCGTCATGATCGCGGCGCCGGGCAGGGAGAGCGCGGTCACCACGACGTATACCGTGAAGTAGATCGCGGCGGTACCGAGGGGATGTGCCAGGAAGTAGCGGTCGATGGCCGCCTGTTGCGACTTGAAGTACGCGAGGCTGAGGTACTGGCCCAGGTCCAACGCGAAGAACGCCACGATGGCGGCGACCAGCACGGCGACGAGCAGGAGCTTGCTTGCACGCATGAGGCAGGTTCCCTGTTGTTGTTATGGTGGACCGCGTGGCCGGGCAACTGCCGATCGATGACGCGTTGCCATGCCGGCGTCGGGTCGCGCGAGGCGGACCTGCGCCGCACCCGGTCTCCCCCATCCGCCGGGAGCGCGACACGGTCGGGTCGATCGGCGGTCCCTTGGATTCCCCGTCCGCCGGTCCGGTATCATGTTCGCACGTCCGGGGCCATCCACGCGCAGCCCGTCGACCACCGGCCAGTGCGCGGCAGGTCGCCCCCGGTCCCCTCGTTGACCACGGGGCGTCGCCAGCGTTCCCCGGATCCGTCGCCCGATGAGCGAAGCACGCGATCTGCATCTCGTCGTTCCGGGCCTTCTCGGGCCGGTCCCCGATCCCGACGCCGTCAGGCGGCTCGTCGGCGATCTGCCCGGACTGGGGCACCTGCTCACGCGCGCGCAGCGCCAGCCGGTCGCGTCGCATGGCGACGAGGCGGCCGTGTTCCGGGCCTTCGGCGTCGATGGGCCGCCATGGCCGGTCGCGGCCGTCACGCGTGCGGGTGAAGCCGACGGCCTGGCGCCGGGTCAGCGCCACTGGCTGCGCGCGGACCCGGTTCACCTGCGCGTCGACATGACCCAGGCACGGCTGTTCGGCGACTGCGCGCTCGCGCTCGAGGCGGACGAGGCCCGGGCGCTCGTGGAGACGCTGAATGCGCATTTCGCCCAGGATGGGTTGCAGTTCGAGGCGCCGGCCCCGGGGCGCTGGTACCTGTCGTCCGACACGCCGGCCGCGTTCGAGGCGTACACGCCCATGGAAGTCGCGGGGCGCAATGTGCAGCTCTTCCTGCCGCGCGGAGACGATGCCCCGCGCTGGCGCACACGCCTCACCGAGATCCAGATGCTGTTCCACGACGCCGGGGTGAACCGGGCACGCGAACGCGCGGGCCGGTTGCCGGTCAACAGCGTATGGCCCTGGGGAGGTGGCGCCGCACCGGCCGTCCGGGCCTTCGAGGGGCAGGTGGTCGCCGACGATCCGCTCGCGCGCGGGCTGGCCGCGCTGGCCGGAATGCACGTGCAGCCGCTGCCCGGCGACGCGGCCGCCCTCGCCCTGCCGCGCGGCACGACGGTGGCGGTCGAGTCCGGCGTTCGCGAACCCCTGGTGCATGGGGAGATCGAAGCCTGGATGGAAGCGCTCGGGCGGCTGGAGTCACGCTGGTTCCGGCCTTTGCTGCCGCGGCTCCGTGCCGGCGAGCTGCGTTCCCTCGTGATCGACCCGGCGGGTCCTGTCCGATATCGCGTGACACGCCGGACACTCCGTCGTTTCTGGCGGACGTCGCGTCCGTGGACGGCGCACGTGGAGCAGGGGTCGTGAGCGCCGGCCCGACAATCCGCCGACGCGAGACGCTGGCGGATCCGATTCCGGACCTGCATCCCGTCGTCGCGCGGGTGCTGGCGGGACGCGGGGTGCGCGACGCCACCGAGCTCGATCCGTCGCTGCGCCACCTGCTGTCGCCGGACCTGGCCGACATCGGGGTGGCCGTCGAGCGCCTCGTGGGTGCCATCGATCACGGCGAGCGAATCCTGGTCGTCGGCGACTTCGACGCCGACGGCGCCACCAGTGTGGCACTCGCGATGCGCGCCCTGCGTGCCTTCGGCCACGATGCGGTGGACTACCTCGTGCCCAATCGCTTCGAATACGGCTATGGACTCACACCGGAGCTCGTGGCCCTGGCCCGCGAGCGCCAGCCCGATCTCATCCTGACGGTCGACAACGGCGTCGCCAGCCATGCGGGCGTCGCGGCGGCCCGTGAGCACGGCATCGACACGATCGTCACCGACCATCACCTCCCGGGGCGGGAGTTGCCCGCGGCCGTGGCGATCGTCAACCCGAATCGCGGCGACTGCCCGTTCCCGAGCAAGAACCTCGCGGGCGTGGGCGTCGTCTTCTACCTTCTCATTGCGCTGCGCGCCGCGCTCGATGCGGCCGGGCACTTCCGCGACCGCCCGGACGGCGTGCCGGGGATGGCCGACTATCTCGACCTCGTGGCGCTCGGCACCGTCGCGGACGTGGTGACGCTCGATCGCAACAACCGCATCCTGGTGGAGCAGGGCCTGCGCCGCATCCGCGCGGGGCAGGCCAGTCCGGGTGTCGCGGCGCTGCTGGCGGCCGCCCGTCGCGATACGGCGCGCGCAACCGCGGGCGACCTCGGATTTGCGGCGGCGCCGCGACTCAACGCGGCCGGGCGCCTGGCCGACATGGCGCTCGGGATCGAGACGTTGCTTGCCGACGCACACGACAGCGCGGCGCAACTCGCGGCCCGACTCGATGCGCTCAATCGCGAGCGACGCGACATCGAGGCGGACATGCGGACGCAGGCCGACGAGGAACTGGCGCGCCTGCGCACGTCGATGGACACGGCCGACCTGCCCGCCGGACTGACGCTCCATGACGCGCGCTGGCACCAGGGCGTGGTCGGCATCCTGGCGGGCCGCGTGCGCGAATCGGTGCATCGACCGACGGTCGTGTTCGCGGACACCGGCGAGGGTTGTCTCAAGGGGTCGGCGCGCTCGCTGCCGGGCCTGCACGTGCGCGACGTGATCGCGGCCGTTGACGCCCGTCATCCGGGTCTCGTGGAACGATTCGGCGGACATGCCATGGCGGCCGGCCTCATGCTGCACGCGAGCCGGCTGGACGATTTCCGCACGGCCTTTGCGCGGGAGGTCGAGCGTGCCCTCGGTGGCGCCTCGCCGGCGCGCGAGCTGCTGACGGACGGTGCCCTCGAGGCGGATGCACTCGATCTGGATACGGCGGAAGCGCTGCGGGCCGCGGGACCGTGGGGAGCCGGGTTCCCGGAACCGACTTTCGACGGCGAGTTCGACGTGCACGACTTCCGAACGGTGGGCGGACAGCACCTGAAGCTGCGGGTCGCGCCCGGCGGTGCGAGCCGGCAGCTCGATGCGATCGCGTTCAACGCGCCACCCGAACTGCGCAGCGATCCGGGGCGGCGAGTGCGGTTGGTCTACCGGCTGGACATCAACGACTTCCGGGGGCGGCGCAGTGTCCAGCTCGTCGTCGAGCACTGCGAGCCCGTGGAGTCCTGAGCGGCGTGTCGTGTAGACTTGCGCGCTTTGCGCGATCCATTTCCAGCCAACGCGGGACGAATCGAATGGCCGAAATCAGCGCCGTGCGCCAGCGCATCAAGGATCTGCAAGGTCGCCTCGACGACCTGAGGGGGTATCTTTGACTACGATGGCCGCGCGGAACGTCTCGCCGAGGTCGAGCGCGAGCTGGAGCAGCCGGACGTCTGGAACGAGCCGGATCGTGCCCAGGAACTGAACCGCGAGCGCACGCGGCTCGCCGAGGTCGTGGGCGAGCTCGACCGGCACGCGCGCGCTCTCGGCGACGCCGCCGAGCTGCTCGAGATGGCCGCGGAGGAAGACGACGACGCCACGGTCGCCGGGATCGAGCAGGATCTCGGCTCGGCCGAGCAGGGCATCGCGAAGCTCGAGTTCCGCCGGATGTTCTCCGGCGAGCTAGACGAGAACAACGCCTTTCTCGACATCCAGGCCGGGTCCGGCGGCACCGAGGCGCAGGACTGGGCCGAGATGCTGTTGCGCATGTACCTGCGCTGGGCGGAGCATCACGGTTTCGACGCCGAGCTCAACGAGGTCTCGCCGGGCGAGGTTGCCGGGATCAAGAGCGCCACGGTGCACGTGCGCGGCGACCACGCCTTCGGCTGGTTGCGCACCGAGACCGGCGTGCACCGACTGGTGCGCAAGTCGCCATTCGACTCGGGCCATCGTCGTCACACCTCGTTCGCGGCCGTATTCGTCTCGCCCGAGATCGACGACTCCTTCGAGGTCGAGATCGACCCGAGCGATCTGCGCATCGACGTCTACCGCGCCAGCGGGGCCGGCGGCCAGCACGTGAACACGACGGAGTCCGCGGTCCGCATCACGCACCTGCCGACGAGCACCGTCGTCCAGTGCCAGAACGATCGCTCGCAGCACAAGAATCGGGCGACCGCCATGAACCAGCTGCGGGCCAAGCTCTACGAGCTGGAGATGCAGCAGCGCCGTGGCCAGCAGCAGGCGGTCGAGGAGACCAAGTCGGATATCGGCTGGGGCAACCAGATCCGCTCCTATGTGCTCGACCAGTCGCGCATCAAGGACCTCCGTACGGGGGTCGAGATCGGCAACACGCAGGGCGTGCTCGACGGCGACCTGGACCGTTTCATCGAGGCGAGCCTGAAGGCCGGGGTGTAGGGCGCCGGCGCCGCAACTCCTGGCACGAACTGAATCCAGTGCTTTAAAATAACTTCTCAACTTATTGATTGGAGGGCGTAGCCCGGCTCGAGGCGGTCGCCAGATCCTCGAACCCGGTGACACACGGCATGAGCGAGCACGACGAGAATTCCCTGATCGCCCAGCGCCGCGAGAAGCTGGGCCGAATGCGCGAGGCGGGTAGCGCCTATCCCAGCGACTTCCGGCGCGATGCGCTCGCCGCCGACCTGCACGCCCGGCACGACGGTGTGGATGCGGAGGCGCTCGAGGCCCGGTCGGTGCGTGTCGCGGTCGCGGGTCGCATGATGGCCAAGCGGGTGATGGGCAAGGCCAGCTTCGCGCAGCTCCAGGACCAGTCCGGGCGCGTCCAGCTATTCCTGCAGCGTGATCTCCTCGGGCAGGAGTCCTATCAGGACTTCAAGACGTTCGACGTGGGGGACATCCTGGGTGCCGAGGGCACGCTGTTCGTCACGAAGACCGGCGAGCTCTCGGTGCGCGTGGAACGCCTGGTCCTGCTGGCGAAGTCGCTGCGTCCGCTCCCGGAGAAGTGGCACGGACTGACGGACCAGGAACAGCGCTACCGCCAGCGTTACGTGGACCTGGTGATGAACCCGGAGGTCCGGCGGACCTTCGCGGTGCGGGCAGGGCTGATTGACAGCATTCGCCGCTACATGGTCGCCGCGGGGTTCCTCGAGGTCGAGACGCCGATGATGCAGCCGATCGCCGGCGGCGCGGCGGCCCGGCCGTTCGTCACGCATCACAATGCGCTGGACATGGATCTCTACCTCCGGATCGCGCCGGAGCTGTACCTGAAGCGCCTGGTGGTCGGCGGTTTCGAGCAGGTGTTCGAGATCAACCGCAACTTCCGCAACGAGGGGCTGTCCACGCGACACAACCCCGAGTTCACCATGCTGGAGTTCTACGAGGCCTACGTCGAATACACGGATGTCATGGACCGCATCGAGACGATGCTGCGCCGGGCTGCACAGGATGTATTGGGTGAAGAACGCATCGTAACTGGAGAAGAAATATACGATTTCAGATCGACCTTCACCCGCATGACGCTGCGTGAGGCGGTACTCGAGCACAACCCCGGCCTCGAGGCAGAGGTCCTGTCGGATCGCGCACGCGCCGCCGACGCGGCCGAGCGGGTCGGCGTCGTGGTGGACCCCGCCTGGGGCACCGGCAAGATCGAGACGGAGATCTTCGAGAAGACGGCCGAGCACGCGCTGCACGACCCGACCTTCATCACCGAATTTCCGACCGAGGTGTCGCCGCTGGCTCGCCGCAACGACACCAACCCGGATGTGACCGATCGGTTCGAGCTCTTCGTGGGCGGGCGCGAGCTGGCCAACGGCTTCTCGGAGCTGAATGATCCGGAGGACCAGGCCGAGCGATTCCGGGCCCAGGTCGCCGCCCGCGATGCGGGTGACCAGGAAGCCATGCTCTACGACGCCGACTACATCCGCGCGCTCGAGTACGGCATGCCGCCGACCGGCGGTGCGGGCGTCGGCATCGACCGCGTCGCGATGCTGTTCACCGGCAGCGCGTCGATCCGCGACGTGATCCTGTTCCCGCAGATGCGGCCGGCGCATGACTGAGACGCGCCGCCGGCGCGGTGACCTCCTTCGCGGCTCGCGGGCGGCGATTCCCGTTGCGCTTGGCTATGCCGGCATCGGTTTCGCCGCGGGTGTCGTTGGCGCACGGGCGGGCCTGAGCCCCGCCGAGGTCGTGCTGCTGTCGCTGATCCTGTTCGCGGGATCGGCGCAGTTCGTCTTCGCGGACCTGTATACGGGCTCGCCCGTCACGCTGGTCACGACCATCTTCCTGGTGAACCTGCGCCACCTGCTGTACGCGACCGCCTTCGCGCCCCGCGTGCGCGGGCTGGGGGCGCTGCAGCGCTTCGGCATCGGGGCGCAACTCACCGACGAGACCTTCTCGCTCGCCAGCAGCCTGCTGCCCGGACCACTGCAGTCCGGCACCTGGATGATCGCGCTCAACATGACCGCCTACCTGTCGTGGGCGACCGGGAACCTCGCGGGCGCAGTCGCCGGCGGAGCGGTCGCGGCGGTCGACGGGCCGGGGCTGGACTTCGCCCTGGCGGCGATGTTCGCGGCCCTGCTGATGATGCAGGTCACCGGCGCGCCCGGCGGTCGTCGGACCGTGGCCGTGGTCGTGGCCATGATCGCCGCCACGGTGATGGTCGCCCTGCAGGCGTGGCGCGCGGGGCCGCTGAACCTGCTGGCCGCCACGGCCGTGGCGGCGACTGCGGGCGTGTTGCTGTCGCCGTCGGCGCCCGAGGCCATGGAGGCGGGTGCGTGAGCGTCCGCCCGGAGGTTCTCGGCCTGATCCTCGCCTCGATGGCCGTGACGATCGTGCCCCGTGTCCTGCCGCTGCTCGGGGCACACCGCATGCGCATGCCGGGCCCGGTCGCGGCCTGGTTGAGCTATGTGCCGGTCGCCGTCATCTCCGCGCTGTTCTTCAACGAGATCCTGCTGGCCGGCGGCCACCTGCCGCGACAGCCAGACGATCCGCATCTCCTTGCCGGTGTGCTGACCCTGGCGATCGCCTTCCTCAGCCGCAGCATCGCGATTACCGTGATCGTCGGCGTGCTGCTGTTCGCGGGTCTGCAGGCGGTCGTCGCGGGAACCTGAGCGGCCCAACGAAAAAGGCCCCGCGAGTGCGGGGCCTTCGACGATCGACCGGCGTCGTCCCTGGGGCTATTTCGCGGCCTCGTAGCGGCGCGCGACCTCGTCCCAACTCACGACGTTCCAGAACGCGTCGACGTAGTCGGGACGACGGTTCTGGTAGTTCAGGTAGTACGCGTGCTCCCAGACGTCGATGCCGAGCACCGGGGTGCCGGCCTTCGGCGCCGTGTCCTGCATGAGCGGGCTGTCCTGGTTCGGCGTGTCGGTGATCTGCAGGTTGCCGCTGCCGTCCACGATCAGCCAGGCCCAGCCGGAGCCGAAGCGGCCGAGCGCCGCCTTCTTGAACTGATCCTTGAACGAGGCCAGGTCACCCCAGCCCTTCCTGATCGCGTCGCCGAGCGCGCCGTTCGGCTCACCGCCGCCCTTCGGGCTCATGAGCTGCCAGAACATGCTGTGGTTCGCGTGGCCGCCACCGTTGTTGCGGACGGCGGTCTGGATGTCCTTCGGCAGCGCTCCGATCTTCGCGATCAGTTCCTCGACGGGCTTGCTCGCGAGCTCCGGCGCCTTCTCGAGTGCGGCGTTGAGGTTGTTGACGTACGTGTTGTGGTGCTTGCCGTGATGGATTTCCATCGTCTTCGCGTCGATATGCGGCTCGAGCGCGTCGAACGCGTACGGCAGTGGGGGCAGTTCGTGCGCCATCGGTGCTCCCTCCAGAGTTGAATGGTGACGGTCGTGCCGAGGAACCTCTGGCCGGTGATCCGCCTGCGCATCACCGGCCGGACGTTCCTCGGCGTCGTGCGCAACGGCCGCTCCGGATCGCGGCGCCGAAAATTCGGCGCCAGCCGATCGCGGAGATGGAGGTCCATGGACATCGCGTTTCCATGGTCCTTTCCCGATGACGGGCAGGCGGCCCGTCCATCAGCGGCGTTCCACCAAGCTGAGGGCGGGAAAATCCCGATTCAATCCCCCGCGCCGGGGAGGAGACTATGCCACATCCGCGCCGGCGTGGCTGCGCGCCACGGACAGGAAGGCGCTCGCGGCGTTGCCGAGCGTGCGGCCGATCCGCCGGACCGCGCCGAGACGGCGCTCGAGCACGATTCCCGGGATCGCCAGCGCGACCAGATCGCCGTCGAGCATCGTGCGCGGAAGCGCGGACCATCCGAGGCCGACGGAGACCATCATCTTGATCGTCTCCAGGTAATTGGTCTCGAGCGTGGCGCGGGGATGCAGGCCGTGCGGACGCAGCGCCTCGGCGATGATCCGGCGCGTGAACGTCGTCGGGGCCGGCAGGATCGCCGGCCACTGGCCGAGCGCGGCGACCTCGACCGGTCCGTGGGCCAGGGGATGCGTGGCCCCGGCAACGAAATCGAGCGGATCCGGCCAGAGTACCTCCGTGTGCAGTGTCGCGGGCGGCGATTCGGGAAGGGTCACGATGGCCAGCTCGATCTCGCCGTGCTCGACCGCCAGGCAAGCCTGCTCGGAGTCCATGAAGTGGAGATCCAGCTCGACGCCCCGGTACGCGTTCGAGAACGCGCGCAGCACGGGCGGCAGCCGGTGCAGCCCCACGTGATGGCTCGTGGCGATGCGCAGGCGGCCGCCGACCGTGCCCTGGAGATCGGCGACGGCCTGGCGGCTGACCTCGAGCTCGGACAGCACCCTGCGGGCATGCGGCAGCAGCGCGTCTCCGGCCTCGGTCAGCCGCACCGAGCGGCCCAGGCGGTCGAACAGGCGCGCCCGCAGTTCATCCTCGAGGGACGAGATTCGCTTGCTGACGGCCGGCTGCGTGAGGAACAGCGATTCCGCGGCGCCCGAGAACGATCCGATCTCCGCGACCGCGACGAAGGTCTGCAATGTGCTGGTGTCCATGCGGGGGCCACTCGATTCCTGTTAAGAATGGATTATATAAGAAGAATGAATTGGAGTAATGGGTGTGGCAGCGCTACCCTGCGTCCCACGCAAATCAAGGTATTGCGATTCGGGAGACTCGCATGGCCGGCAGGACGTTGTACGACAAGATCTGGGACCAGCACCGCGTGCGCGAGCAGGGCGAGGGCGCGGCACTGCTGTACATCGATCGGCACATGGTGCACGAGGTGACCTCGCCCCAGGCGTTCGAGGGCCTTCGGCTGGCCGGGCGGCGCCCGTGGCGCACGGGCTCGGTGCTCGCGACGGCCGATCACAACGTCCCGACCACGGATCGGGCGGGCGGCATTTCCGACGCGCTGGCGCGCACCCAGGTCGAGGCGCTGGACCGCAATTGCGGCGAGTACGGCATCCGCCTGTTCGGCATGTCGGACCTGCGCCAGGGCATTGTCCACGTCATCGGTCCGGAGCAGGGCGCGACGCTGCCGGGCATGACCATCGTGTGCGGTGATTCGCACACGGCGACCCACGGGGCATTCGGCTCGCTGGCCTTCGGCATCGGCACCTCGGAGGTCGAGCACGTCCTGGCGACCCAGTGCGTGGTCCAGTACAAGGCGAAGAACATGCTCGTCCAGGTGGATGGTCGGCCGGGTCCGGGCGTCACCGCGAAGGACATCATGCTGGCGATCATCGGGCACATCGGCACGGCAGGTGGTACCGGGCATACCATCGAGTTCGCGGGCGAGGCGATTCGCTCCCTCTCGATGGAAGGCCGGATGACGATCTGCAACATGGCAATCGAGGCCGGGGCGCGCGCGGGCCTGATGGCGGTCGACGACACCACGATCGACTATCTGCGGGACCGGCCGTTCGCACCCCGCGACGAGACCTGGGAACAGGCAGTGGCAGCATGGCACGACCTGCATTCGGATGCGGATGCCGAGTTCGATCGCGTTGTGCGCCTGGATGCCGCGGAGATCGAGCCGCAGGTGACATGGGGCACGTCGCCGGAGATGGTGGGCCCGATCGGCGGGCATGTGCCCGATCCGGGTGCGGAGCCCGACCCGGTGAAGGCGGACTCCATCCGGCGCGCGCTCGCGTACCAGGGCCTGGAGCCCGGCACCCCCATCCGCGAGATCCGGCCCGACAAGATCTTCATCGGCTCGTGCACCAACGCGCGCATCGAGGACCTGCGCGCTGCCGCGGCCGTCGTGCGCGGGCGCACCCTGGCGGCCGGGATCCGCCTGGCCATGGTGGTGCCCGGCTCGGGGCTCGTGAAGCAGCAGGCGGAGGCCGAGGGCCTCGACGAGGTATTCAAGGCGGCCGGCTTCGAGTGGCGCGAGCCGGGCTGCTCGATGTGCCTGGCGATGAACTCCGACCGGCTGGAGCCGGGCGAGCGCTGCGCGTCGACATCGAACCGGAACTTCGAGGGGCGCCAGGGACAGGGCGGGCGCACGCACCTCGTGAGCCCGGCCATGGCCGCCGGCGCCGCGGTGACGGGCCACTTCGTGGACGTGCGCGAGCTGAGCGACCGGAGACACTGAGACCATGGAACCCTTCACGACATTCACGGGCATCGTGGCGCCGCTGGATCGGGCGAACGTCGATACCGACGCGATCATCCCGAAACAGTTTCTGAAATCGATCCAGCGGACCGGCTTCGGGCCGAACCTCTTCGACTCGTGGCGCTACCTGGACGCGGGCGAGCCGGGCCAGGATCCGTCGGCACGACAGCCGAACCCGGATTTTGTGCTCAACCAGCCGCGCTACGCCGGAGCCGGTGTCCTGCTGGCACGCGAGAACTTTGCCTGCGGCTCGTCGCGCGAGCACGCTGTCTGGGCGCTCACGGATTTCGGCATCCGCGCGGTGATCGCTCCGAGCTTCGCGGACATCTTCTACAACAACAGCTTCAAGAATGGCCTGTTGCCCGTGCGTCTCGACGCGGACACGGTGGAACGTCTCTTCCGCGCCACCGAAGCCAGCGAGGGTTACCGCGTCACCGTGGATCTCGAGCGCCAGCGCGTGGTCGAGCCGGATGGCACGGAGCACCCGTTCGAGATCGACCCCTTCCGCCGCCGATGCCTGCTCGAGGGCCTTGACGACATCGGTCTCACCCTGCAGCACGCGGACGACATCCGTGCCTACGAGGCCCGGCGCCGGGAGGAAGCGCCCTGGCTGTTCGCCGAGTAGCACCGTAGCACGGCCACCCTGGCGCAGGCTCGCGGCCGGGCGAGCCTGCGCGCGTTGCCCGATCACCCGGAGGACACGGGCCATGACTCACCGAATCGCACTGCTGCCGGGCGACGGCGTCGGCCCGGAGATCGTCGCCGAGGCGGAAAAGCTGCTGGGCGCGCTGCGGGATCGTTTCGGCCTTCAGGTCGAAACGGAACAGGGACTGATCGGTGGAGCCGCGGTGGATGCCGCCGGAAATCCCTTTCCCGAAGCAACCCTGCGCCTGGCACGCGAGTCGGACGCGGTGTTCCTGGGTGCCGTGGGCGGCCCGAAATGGGACGCCGAGAGCCGGGATCGCCGGCCGGAGACCGGACTGCTGGCGATCCGACGCGAACTCGGGCTGTTCGCCAACCTGCGGCCGGCCCTGCTGTATCCGGAGCTCGCCGAGGCGTCGACGCTCAGGCGCGAGTACGTGGCCGGCCTCGATATCATGATCGTGCGCGAGCTCACGGGCGGCATCTACTTCGGTGAACCGCGGGGGATCGAGACGCTGGCGTCGGGCGAGCGGCGCGGTTTCAATACGCTCACGTACCGCGAGTCCGAGATCGAGCGAATTGCCCGCCGGGCATTCGAGATCGCCCGGCGCCGGGACGGCAGGCTGTGCTCGGTGGACAAGGCGAACGTGCTCGAGGTCTCCCAACTGTGGCGAGAGGTCGTCGAGGCCGTTCACGCGGACTACCCGGACGTGACGCTGTCGCACATGTACGTGGATAATGCGGCCATGCAGCTGGTGCGGGCACCACTGCAGTTCGACGTTGTCGTCACGGGCAACATGTTTGGCGATATCCTGTCGGACTGCGCCGCGATGCTGACGGGGTCGATCGGCATGCTGCCGTCGGCGTCGCTGGATGCAGCCGGCAAGGGGCTGTACGAGCCGGTCCACGGCTCGGCCCCGGACATTGCCGGGCAGGGCGTTGTCAATCCGCTGGCGACCCTGCTCTCGGTGGCCATGATGCTGCGCTACACGCTCGACGAAGGAGGCCTGGCCGACCGTGTCGAGCGGGCGGTCGGCCGCGTGCTGGCGGACGGACTGCGCACCGCCGACATCGCCGGCGGCGGCCGGTCCGTTTCGACCGATGCAATGGGCGATGCGGTCGTCGCCGCGCTCGACGCCTGAACGAGCGACCGAATACGCAACGATTGGAAGGGTCACGAACATGGCAAGGCAATACAACGTCGCGGTCGTGGGTGCCACCGGTGCGGTCGGCGAAACGATGCTGTCGATCCTGGCGGAGCGCGCATTTCCCGTGGGCGAGGTCGCCGCGCTCGCGAGCAGCCGGTCGGCGGGCAAGCGCGTCGCGTTCGGTGACCGGATGCTCACCGTGCAGGACCTGGCCGATTTCGATTTCTCGAACACGCAGATCGCGCTGTTCTCGGCCGGGGGCTCGATCTCCGCGGAGCACGCGCCGCGCGCGGCGGCGGCGGGCTGTGTCGTGATCGACAACACTTCGCACTTCCGGCGCGAAGAGGACGTCCCGCTGGTGGTCCCCGAAGTCAACCCGGAGGCGATCGCGGGCTACACGCAACGCGGCATCATCGCGAATCCCAACTGCTCCACGATCCAGATGGTGGTCGCGCTCAAGCCGATTGACGACGCCGCCTGCATCGAGCGTGTCAACGTGGCGACGTACCAGGCGGTGTCCGGCACTGGCAAGGAGGCCATCGAGGAGCTCGCGACCCAGACCGCGAACCTGCTCAACGGCCGTCCGGTCGAGCCAACCGTGTACCCCAGGCAGATCGCGTTCAACGCTTTGCCGCACATCGACACGTTCCAGGACAACGGCTATACGCGCGAAGAGATGAAAATGGTCTGGGAGACGCGCAGAATTCTCGGCCGGGAGTCGATCCAGGTGAACGCGACCGCGGTCCGCATCCCCGTCTTCTACGGTCACTCGGAAGCCGTGCATCTCGAGACGCGCGAGAAGTTGACCGCCGCGCGGGCACGCGACTTGCTGTCACATGCGCCGGGGGTTACTGTCCTCGACGAGCGCCGGGACGGCGGCTATCCGACGGCCGTGACCGAGGGTGCGGGTCACGATGACGTGTTCGTGGGACGCATCCGCGAAGACATCACGCACCCCCGTGGCCTTGACCTCTGGGTGGTCTCGGACAATGTGCGGAAAGGGGCGGCCCTGAACAGTGTCCAGATTGCGGAAGTTTTGATAAAAGAGTATATGTAGCCTACAGTTAGGCTCACTTTGTTAAAGTGACTTCTTTAAAGTATATTCTCAAAAAAGTTCCCAGGTGCCTCGGTACAGGGGAGATGCAAGGGCGCGGCCGAGGATGGCTGCGCCCGATGTGATGCCAGACCAAGGGGCGACCACCGTGCGACGACTGGCCCTGGTACCCATTCTGTCGATTGCCTTCCTCTATCCCTCCGTCGCTTCTGCATTGGGCCTCGGCGAGATCGACATGCAATCGGCGCTCAATCAGCGTCTTGACGCGGAAATACCGCTGCGCGGGGTCGAGGCGGACCAGGTCGACGACATCATCGTGACCCTGGCCTCGGAGAAGGCGTTCCAGAATGTCGGCCTGCGCCGCCCCTATTCGCTGACCAAGCTCCGTTTCGCGGTCAAGCATCACTCGGGCGGCAGCTACTACGTGCAGGTGAGCAGCACGGATCCCATCGTCGAGCCGTTCCTGAGCTTCCTGGTGGAGGTCGACTGGCCTGGCGGCAACCTGTTGCGCGAGTACACGGTACTGCTGGATCCGCCGGTATTCGCCACCGAGAAATCTTCCGGCGGCGGCAATGCGAGTGGCGGTGCCGCCGCGCCGACGGCGCAAAGCGCGGGCGGCAGCGAATCCGTTGCGGCCAGCGGCGTGCCGGGCCGAATCGAGCGCAAGGCGGAGCCAGCGCAGCAGGACACGGCCGGAGAAAAGGCGGCGCCGAAGCAGGAACCCGAGGCCGCGGCCACGCAGGAGAAGGCGGCCGCGACCGGTGAAGCAGGCGGCGAGTCCGCCGCGGGCGGCACGCCGGAGGCGTCCGGGACATCCGGTCAGGCGAAGGCTGTTGCCGCGGCGCCGTCGGGTGATTTCGGTGACACGCCGGTGTTCCTCCAGGTCGAGCAGAAGGAAGAGGCGGCCGACCGCCAGGCGGAACGTGCGGCGGCACAGGCGTCGACCGAGAAGCAGAAGCCGGCAAAGACCCAGGCGTACGAAACCGCGAGCCAGGGCGCCGGCACGACGTCCGGCAGCGGCGGTACGGGGACGGGTGCACCGTCGAAGTATGGTCCCGTCGAGCGCGGCGAGACGCTCTGGAACATCGCGACCCGCATGAAGCAGGGCGACATGACCGTCCAGCAGATGATGCTGGCGTTGCTGCGATACAACCCGGACGCCTTCGTGGATGGCAACGTCAATCGACTGAAGCAGGGATACGTCCTGCGCGTGCCGAAGGCGGCCGAGGTGCGCTCGCTCTCCGCGCAGCAGGCGGTCGCCCAGGTGCGTGAGCAGAATGCGCTCTGGCGGCAGTGGCGCAATGCCGCGCGCAGCGCCGGCACGCGCTCGGCCGAGGCGCGGAAATCGACTGCCAGCACCGCTTCCACGAGCGGCTCTTCCGGGGCCACGGAAGAACGGTCTCGCCTGACCATCGTCGGCTCGAACGAAGGCGGAGCGAGTTCCGACGAAGCGGCGTCCGCGACTGCGAACTCGAGCAAGTCGGCGAGCCAGCAGCTGAAGCTCGTGCGTGAGCAGCTCGAGTCGGCCCGAATGGAAAAGCAGGATCTTGCGGATCGTGTCGACGGGCTCGAGAAGACCGTCAACAAGATGAAACAGCTCATCACGCTGCGCGAGAACCAGCTCGCGAAGCTGCAGGATCAGTTGGCGAAGCTGCAGAAGGGCGAGACCGCCGCGGGTGCGACTGCCGCCGCGAGCGGGGCCGGCACGACCGGCGGCGAGACGGCTTCCAATGGTGGCGAGGCGTCGCAGAAGTCCGCTACCGCCGGGTCCAGCGGCACCGCGGAAGCACCCGACGAGAATGCCGGGAACGGAACGGACAAGGCCGAATCGGGTTCCGCAACGACGACCGCGACCGAATCGGATACGGGAACCGGGAACGCAGGGGAATCCGGCACGGCCGGGGCGGGCGCGCAGCAAGAGACTTCGTCCGCGTCCGACAGCGCGGACAATACGGGTGCCGCGGGGGACGAGGATCAGGCGTCGGGGGCGGCCAAAAGCAGCGACGAGACTGCGACGGCGAGTGCAAGCGGTTCGTCCGCCGGCGGCTCCGGCGCAAGCGCGTCCACGTCCTCGGCGGCCGGCAACTCGGATTCCGCGAAGACCAGGCCGGCCCCGGACCGGGGCGTGACGACCACGCGCACCCAGGCGCCGCCCAAGACCTGGCTGGATACGATCACCGGGACTGTGGATGCCATGATGGGCACCGTCACGGGTGTTTTGGGCGGCCTCGCGGCCGGCGGTGCGGGTGCCCTGTTTGCAGGTCCGATGTCGCCGGGTGTCCTCGGGGTCGCGGTCCTGCTGGTGCTCATCCTGGTGGCGCTCCTCGTGGCGCGTCGACGGCGGCAGGGCGCGCCGGAGCCGGAAGGCGCCGATACCATCGAGGACATTTCGTTCGACGAGCTCGGCACGAGTGAGGAGGCGGATCTCGGTCGCATGGACGAGGGCAGTGACGTCATCGCCGAGGAGTTCGACGCCGGGGCGTCGAGCACCCGGGGCGAGGACGCTCCCGCCGAGGACGACTTCGATCTGGGTTCGCTCGACGGCGCCGCCGGGGACGCGGGCGACGACGACGGACCGCGCGACGATACGGTCGCGGAAGCCGATGTCTACCTCGCGTACGGCTTGCACCAGCAGGCGGAGGACCTGCTGCGACTCGCGCTGCGCGAATCGCCGGGCCGCAGCGACTACCAGGAGAAGCTGCTCGAGACGCTCTACGCGGCCGGCAATCGCGACGACTTCGTCGCGGAGGCAGAGAAGTTCCGCTCGACTATCGAGGAACCCCAGGACCGGTCGTGGCAGCGCGTCGTGGCGATGGGGCGCGAGCTGGCCCCCGACCACGAGCTGTTCCAGGATGCCGTGGCCCCCGATGTCAGGCCGGAAGAACTCCAGCGGGCGCGGCCGGCGACCGCCGACATCGAGCTCGACGCGGGCGACGACAATGATGGACTCGACTTCGCATTCGAGGGTGACGAGTCCGGCGATGGTTCGAGTTCCGCCGAGGAAGAGGACGAATTCAGCCGAACCGTCATGCTCGACAGCGGTGACTTCGACGCATTCGACGGTGACGGCGGTCTCGTCGCCCCCGAAGCGGAGGCCCCTGATGAGGGCGACGGTGGAGCGGGCCACGGGATCACGCAGACGGCAGCCGGCGGCGAGGCCGACGAAATCGAGTTCGACCTCGGGGATTTCGATGAGCTGACTGCGTCCGAGGAGCGTCCGGAGGCGCGTCAGCAGACCGGGAACGAGACGGCAGCGGGCTCGGACGCGCCCGGAGCGCCGCGTGAGCAGGACGACGCCCTCGAGTTCGACCTCAGCGACCTCGATACGGGTGGCGGGGAAGACACCGGCGACAGCGGCGAGCCGGAAACGCGCCCGGCCTCGCGCCAGGATTTCGATGAAGGGCTGGACTTCGACATCGACCTGGGCGGCGAAGAAACCGGGGGTGGCGAGGAACCCGCGGAACGGACGGCCAGCGGTGCGCCGACGAGTGAAGACGACGATCCCGAAGCGACCACGATCGCTTCGCCGGACCTGGACCTCGGCGACCTGGACCTCGAGTCCGACCCACTGTCGGGATTCGAACCGGGGGAGAATACGGGCGAGTCGACAGCGGCTTCCGACGACGAAACCGCATTGGGCGCGACCGGGCTCGACGAAATCCCCGGGTTCGGGGACGCCGACGACACCGGGGAATCCCGACCCGGGGCCCGCGGGAACGGCGAGACGGTCAACGCGTCGTCCGGCGATGAGACCGCATGGGCGGCGGTCGATTTCGGGGACGAGGGTGAGGCCGACCTCGGCGTCGGCTCGGACGGGGAAGACGACGAATTCGACACCATGCTCGATCTCGCTCGCGCCTATATCGACATGGGTGACACCGAGAGCGCCAACAACGCCCTCGAAGAAGTCATCGCGGCGGGCAGCGACAAGCAGCGGCACGAGGCGAAGGGCCTGCTCGAGAGTGTCCAGTAACCGGGCGGCCACGCCCGGAAGCCGCCTGGTCGATTCCGGTTCGCGCATCCCGGCTTCGTGCGCGCAGCCGGCGGGTCCGACTGCCGGCGTCGTCGAAACCCTGCCCACTCCCGCTTCCGGCGTATGCCCATGCGCGTGACCTGTGTCGTCGAGTACGACGGCGCCGGCTTCCAGGGCTGGCAAATCCAGCCCGCCGGGGCCCGCACCGTGCAGGCGGTGCTCGAAGCGGCACTGGCGGGGGTGGCGGACGAACCGGTGTCGACCGTGTGTGCCGGTCGCACGGACACCGGCGTGCATGCGTCTGGACAGGTGGTCCATTTCGACACGACCGCACGCCGTCCCGAGAAGGCGTGGGTCATGGGTGCCAACACGCAGCTCCCGCCGGACGTGGCGGTCCGCCGGGCAGTGGCGGTCCCCGACGGGTTCAGCGCACGGTATGACGCGCACGCACGCACGTACCGGTACGTGATCCTCGAAGGCTGGAACCGGCCCGCACTGTGGCGGTCTCGCGCGGCGTGGAGCCACCGCTCACTGGATGCAGCGGCCATGCAGGCCGGGGCATGCCACCTTCTCGGGGAGCACGACTTCTCCGCCTTCCGGTCGGCGGCCTGCCAGGCCCGTCATCCCGTCCGGACCGTCCACGCGATCGATGTGCGTCGCAACGGCGCGTGCGTGTCGGTCGACGTGCGCGCGAACGCGTTCCTGCACAACATGGTCCGCATCATCGTCGGTACCCTGATGGTGGTCGGACGTGGCGAACACGCGCCCGCGTGGGTGGGGGATCTGCTCGAGGCGCGCGATCGCACCGCGGGTGCCGCGACGGCGCCGCCGCAGGGACTCTACTTCCTGGGGCCCACGTACGCGCGGGAAATCGGCATTCCGACACCGGTGGAGCCGGGTGGGCCGGGCCCCGTCTGAGCCCCGTTGTATGCTACGCTACCGGAACACTGAACAGGCGACTCCGGCGGGCGTTCGCCGGCGAATATGGGCTACACACGCATCAAGATCTGCGGCGTGACCCGGCCGGAAGACGCACGTGCCGCCGCGCGGTACGGGGCCGATGCGGTGGGGGTCGTGTTCTACCCGCCAAGCCCCCGTGCGGTCGATGCGGAGGCTGCGTGCGCGGTGTGCGCCGCGTTGCCACCGTTCGTCACGTCGGTCGGCCTGTTCCTGGACGCGGAGGCGGCCGACGTGCGTGCCGTGCTCGAGCGCGTGCCGCTCGACCTGCTGCAGTTTCATGGGCGCGAAGACGCCGGCTTCTGCCGCTCGTTCGGGCGCCCCTACATCAAGACGGTGGGCATGGCGGGCGCCGGCGACCTGGAGGCGGCGGCAGCGGCCTACCCGGATGCACGCGGGCTGCTCGTCGACAGCCATGCCCCCGGCGCCGCCGGCGGCACCGGCGCGACCTTCGCCTGGGAACGGCTGCCTCGCGAGCGCGGTTTTTCATTGATCCTGGCCGGCGGGCTCACGTCCGCGAACGTGGCGGACGCGGTGGCACGCGTGCGGCCCGAGGCCCTGGACGTGAGCACGGGCGTGGAAACGGCACCCGGGGTCAAGGACGGCAACCGGATACGCGAATTCATCGAGGAGGCAAGACGTGGCCACGGCAATGAAGGCTGATTTCCGGAGCCTACCGGACGAACGGGGTCATTTCGGTCCCTACGGCGGCACGTTCGTCGCCGAGACGCTCATGGCACCGTTGGCGGAGTTGCGCCGCGCCTACGAGCATCTGCGCGAGGATGCGGACTTCCGGGCCGAATTCGACTGGACGCTGAAGCACTTTGTTGGCAGGCCCAGCCCCCTCTATTACGCGCAGCGCTGGTCCGAGAAGCTGGGCGGCGCTCGCATCTACCTCAAGCGTGAAGACCTGAACCACACGGGCGCACACAAGGTGAACAACACCGTGGGGCAGTCGCTCGTGGCGAAGTACATGGGCAAGCAGCGCGTGATCGCCGAGACCGGCGCCGGCCAGCACGGTGTCGCGAGCGCGACCGTGGCGGCCCGTCTCGGGATGCAGTGTGTCGTCTACATGGGCGCGGAGGACGTGGAGCGCCAGAAGACGAATGTCTATCGCATGCGCCTGCTGGGCGCGGAAGTGGTACCGGTGGAGTCCGGCTCGCGCACGCTCAAGGATGCGCTCAACGAGGCGATGCGCGACTGGGTGGCAAACGTCGACACCACGTACTACATCATCGGCACCGTCGCGGGCCCGCACCCGTACCCGGCGATGGTGCGCGACTTTCAGTGCGTGATCGGGCGCGAGACCCGCGCGCAGATGATGGAGCTCGAGGGCGGGCTGCCGGACGCGCTGGTCGCCTGCGTCGGTGGGGGCTCGAACGCCATCGGGCTGTTTCACCCGTTCCTGGACGATGCCAGCGTCCGGATGTACGGCATCGAGGCCGGGGGCGAGGGGCTCGCAACGGGACATCACGGCGCACCGCTCTCGGCGGGCCGGCCGGGAGTGTTGCACGGCAACCGCACATACCTGATGAGCGATGACGCGGGGCAGATCAGTGCCACGCACTCGGTGTCGGCGGGCCTGGACTACCCCGGTGTCGGCCCCGAGCACGCGTGGCTCAAGGACATCGGGCGCGTCGAGTACAGTGCGATCGATGATCGCCAGGCGCTGGCGGCGTTCCACGAGCTGACCCGGACGGAAGGCATCATGCCCGCCCTGGAGACCGCACACGCCGTCGCCTTCACGCGCGAGCTGGCCCCCGGGATGGACCGGGACCAGACCATCGTCATCAACCTCTCCGGGCGCGGCGACAAGGACATGGACACCGTCGCCCGGTTCGGCGGGGAGAACATGGAATGAGCCGTATCGCGTCGCGCTTCGAACAGTTGCGCACAGCGGGACGAAAGGCCCTGATCCCGTACATCACCGCGGGCGATCCCGAGCCGGGTGCGACGGTGGGCCTGATGCACACGCTGGTGGACGCCGGCGCGGACCTGGTCGAGCTCGGCGTGCCGTTCTCCGACCCCCAGGCGGATGGCCCGGTCATCCAGGGCGCGTGCGAGCGCGCGCTGGCGCATCACGTGACGCTGTCGAACGTGATCGACATGGTCGCCGAGTTTCGCCGCACGGACGGCGATACCCCGGTCGTGCTCATGGGCTACCTCAATCCGATCGAGACGATGGGTGTCGAGGCGTTCGCATCCCGGGCCGGAGCCGCCGGCGTGGACGGCGTTCTCGTGGTGGACGATCCGCCGGAGGAGAGCGAGGAATTGATCCGCGCGCTCGAAAGCCAGGACGTCGACCCGATCTTTCTGCTGGCTCCGACCACGGCGGACGATCGAATGCAGCGTATCTGCGCGAGCGCGCGCGGATTCGTCTACTACGTGTCGCTCAAGGGCGTAACCGGCGCGGCAAGCCTGGCGGCGGACGAGGTCGAGGCCAAGCTGGCCTCGATTCGAAAATACACGCAACTGCCACTTGGGGTCGGGTTCGGCATCCGCGATGCCGAATCGGCCGCGCGCATCGGCGCGTTTGCGGACGCCGTCGTGGTGGGCTCGGCCATCGTGTCGCGTGTCGCCGATCACCGCGACGATCCGGACGGTATGCGCCATGCGGTCGCGGAGCTGGTCGGTTCCATGCGCTCGGCCCTCGATCGGGCGGCCTGACCAGGGGAGCATCGGCATGACGTGGTTCGAGCGGTTGATGCCCAAGCGGATCCGCACGGAGACGCGGAACAAGGGCAATGTGCCGGAAGGACTCTGGGTCAAGTGTGAGTCGTGCAGCGCGGTTCTGTACCGCGCCGAGCTGGAGCGGAATCTGGAGGTCTGTCCGAAATGCGGCCACCACCGGCGCGTGGCGGCGCACGTCCGGCTCGATCAGTTCCTGGACGATGAGCCGCGACGCGAGATCGGCGCGGGCATCGAGCCCATCGACATGCTGCGCTTTCGCGACAGCAAGAAGTACAAGGACCGCCTCGTGCAGGCACAGAAGTCCACCGGCCAGCGCGACGCGCTGATCGCGATGCGGGGCCAGGTCCTGGAGATTCCGCTGGTCGCGTGCGCATTCGAGTTCAAGTTCATGGGCGGCTCCATGGGCTCGGTCGTCGGCGAACGTTTCGTGCGCGCCGTGGATGCCTGCATCGAGGACCACGTCCCCCTCGTGTGCTTTTCCGCCAGTGGCGGCGCACGCATGCAGGAGGCGCTTTTCTCGCTCTTCCAGATGTCCAAGACCAGCGCAGCACTCGCCCGCATGGCGCGCCGCGGCATCCCGTACGTCTCCGTACTCACCGATCCGACCATGGGTGGCGTGTCCGCGAGCCTCGCGATGCTCGGCGATGTTCACATCGCGGAGCCGGGGGCGCTGATCGGTTTCGCGGGGCCGCGCGTGATCGAGCAGACCGTACGCGAGAAACTCCCCGAGGGTTTTCAGCGCGCCGAGTTTCTCGTGGACCACGGCGCGATCGACCTGATCGTCGACCGGCGCGAGATGCGGTCCCGGATCGGCGGCCTGCTCTCGATGATGACGCAGCGGCCCGCGCTGCAGTAAGTGGCCGCGCCGACGTGCGCTTCCAGGACCTGCCGTCGTGGCTCGCGTGGCTCGAGGGCCTGCACCCGAGCGCAATCGACCTGGGCCTCGAGCGCGTGGGCCGGGTCGCGCGCACGATGGGCGTCGACCGGATCGCCGCGCCGGTGCTGACGGTTGCCGGGACGAACGGCAAGGGCTCGGTCTGCGAGTTCCTGGCATCGATCCTCGCGGCGGACGGCAACCGGGTCGGACTGTATACCTCACCCCATCTCGCACGGTTCAACGAACGCGTGCGCGTGGATGGCCGCGAGGCGGAGGACGAGCGCCTGTGCGAGGCCTTCGCCCGCGTCGACGCCTGTCGCGGCGACACGAGTCTCACGTATTTCGAGTTCGGGACACTGGCGGCGCTGGAGGTCTTCGCCCGTGCGGAGGTGGACGCCGTGGTGCTCGAGGTCGGGCTGGGCGGTCGGCTCGATGCGACCAACGTCGTGTCCGCCGATGTGGCCGTCGTTACCTCGATCGGCCTCGACCACGCGGAGTGGCTGGGTCGCGACCTGGCGGTGATCGCGCGCGAAAAGGCCGGCATCGGGCGGTACGGACGTCCGCTCGTGTCGGGCGAGGCAGAGCCGCCGGCCGCACTGGGCGAGACCGCGGCCGAGCTTGGCGCGAACCTGTGGCTTCCGGATCGCGAGTATCGCTGGCTGCGTCACGGCGACCACTGGGACTGGTACGGCCCGGGCATGTCGTGGACGGGATTGCCTCTCCCGGCGCTGGAAGGCGGCTACCAGGTGCGCAATGCGGCGACGGCCCTGGCGGCGCTCGCCGCCGCCGGGCGCCGGCCCGGGCACGCCACCGTGGCGGATGGCCTGAAGCGCGCCCGGATTCCGGGCCGTTTCGAGGTCATCGCGGGACGGCCGGAAACGATCCTGGACGTGGCGCACAACCCGGCTGCCGCAGTGACGCTGGCGCAGGCACTGGGCGAACGACACTGTGCGGGGCGCACGCTCGCGGTGCTGGGCATGTATCGCGACAAGGATGCCGGGGGCGTGGTCGATGCGCTGCGTGCGTGCGTGGACGCCTGGTTCGTCGCGGGCATCCCCGGCGAACGCGGGCGATCCGCCCGGGACCTGGCGGCGCTGGTGAGTGCTCGGGCCTCAGCCGCCCCGAACGTCTCCGCGGACCCGACGGCCGCGTACCGGGCGGCGTGTGCAGCGGCGCGCGCAGGTGATCGGGTCGTGGTCCTGGGCTCGTTCGTGACCGTTGGCGCGGTGCGCGTCATCCTGGGGCGGGACGACGAAGCCGCCTGAACGAACGTCGCGTCGCTGATATAATCCGCCCTCCCGGCAGAGTGCATGCCTGGGCCGCGCCCGGGAGCCCGAGCGAGTGATGTCGAGCCCATGAATCATCTGTTCCCGGTGGACAAACAGGCGTGGATGCCGCATTGAAACAGCGACTCGTCGGCGCCATCGTTCTCGTCGCGCTGGGCGTGATCTTCCTCCCGATGGTGTTCGACGGTTCCGGCACGGATCAGCGCCTGGACGTCGCGATCCAGGTGCCGGACGAGCCCGCCGTGCCCGATTCCCGGATCGACGACACGCCGGAGCCCGTCGCGGTTCCCGCCGAGACCGCCCCGGAACCGAAGGGGGGGGACACGGCAAGTGCCTCTTCCGCGCCTGGTTCGTCGGGCGACCAGGCCGCCGGGGCCCAGGCGGCTCCGTCGACGCGTGACGAGGCCAGCCCATCCGGCGGAAGCGAGGCCGGCGCCGGGAACGGCGACGACAACGCCGGCAAGGGCAGTCCTTCGGCGTGGGTCGTGCAGGTGGGCAGTTTCGCGCGCAAGACGAACGCCCTGGTGTTGCGCGACCGCCTGCGCCAGGACGGTCACGATGCCTTCGTCGAGAAGGGGGACAGCGGCGGCAAGACGGTGTGGCGCGTGCGTGTGGGACCCGTGCCGACCGAGGATCGCGCGCAGAAACTGCGCGAGGAGATCGAACGTGAGCGCAATGGCAAGTCGGCGCTCGTCATGTCGTACCCGTAGGGGCGGCGCGCGTGAACACGCTCGACTGGATCATCATCGCCGTCGTGGTGGTCTCCGGCGCAATCAGCGTCGCCCGCGGATTCGTGAAGGAAGCGATCTCGCTGGCATCGTGGGTGCTTGCATTCTGGGTGGCCCTGGCGTTCGCGGCGAAGCTCGCGATCCTGATGCCGGCCTCCCTGGAGAGCCCGACGCTGCGCTGGCTGGCGGCGGCGATCGCCCTGTTCATGGCCACTCTGCTCGTCGGCGGGTTGGCGAATTTCCTGGTGTCGACGCTCGTGGAGAAGACCGGCCTGACGGGCACGGACCGTGCACTGGGCGTGGTCTTCGGTATCCTGCGCGGCATCGTCATCGTCGCGCTGATCGTGCTCATCGGCAGCGCCACGTCGCTGCGGGAGGAGACCTGGTGGAACGGGTCCGCCCTGAGACCGTTGTTCGATCCGGTGGCTGCGTGGATGCGCGCGCACTATCCGGCGGACATGGCGGAGTCGTGGCTGGCGTCATGACCGGCGGCTCCGCGGGCACGCGGTCGTCGCGACAGCGGTTGCTCGGGCAACCGCCCGGGGGGTAGTCAGGATGTGCGGAATCGTCGGAATCGTTGGCCGCGGGCCGGTGAACCAGTCGCTGTATGACGGGCTGACGCTGCTGCAGCACCGTGGACAGGATGCCGCCGGCATCGTGACCTGTCACGAGGGGCGGCTGTTCATGCGCAAGGGCATCGGCCTCGTCCGCGACGTGTTTCACACGCGCCACATGATGCGGCTGCAGGGCAACGTGGGCATCGGCCACTGCCGTTATCCCACCGCCGGCACGCAGTCCTCGGCCGAGGCGCAGCCGTTCTACGTCAATTCGCCCTACGGCATCGCGATGGGCCACAACGGCAATCTCACCAATGCCGACGAGCTCAAGCGCCAGCTGTTCGAGGCCGATCTGCGACACATCAACACGTCGTCGGATACGGAAGTCCTGTTGAACGTGTTCGCACACGAACTGCAGAAACGGGTGACGTCGACGCGGCTGGAGCCGGAGCAGGTGTTCGCGGCCGTGCGCCGGGTACACGAGCGTGCCCGCGGCGGCTACGCCGTGATCAGTCTCATCGCGGGGCGCGGCATCCTCGGGTTCCGGGATCCCTGGGGTATACGACCGGTGGTCCTCGGACGCCACGACTCCGTCATGGGACCGGAGTACATGATCGCCTCGGAAAGTGTCGCGCTCAATGCCCTCGGCTTCGAACTGGTACGCGACCTTCGCCCCGGGGAGGCCGTGTACATCGAGGAAGACGGCACCGTGCACACCGAGATCTGCGTCGACCGGGCTGTGCTGGCGCCTTGCCTGTTCGAGTTCGTGTACTTCGCGCGGCCCGACTCGATCATCGATGACGTCTCGGTATACAAGTCGCGGCTGCGCATGGGCCAGCACCTCGCGGACCGCATCCAGCGCGAATGGCCTGACCACGATATCGACGTGATCATCCCGATTCCAGACACCAGCCGGACGTCCGCGCTGGAAATGGCCAATCGCCTCCGTGTCAAGTATCGCGAGGGGTTCATCAAGAATCGCTACATCGGGCGCACGTTCATCATGCCCGGGCAGCAGGAACGCCGGAAGTCCGTCCGCCAGAAGCTGAATGCCATCGAGCTCGAGTTCCGGGGCAAGAACGTGCTGCTCGTGGACGACTCCATCGTTCGTGGCACCACCTCCGAGCAGATCATCCAGATGGCTCGGGACGCCGGCGCCAAGAAGGTGTACGTGGCGTCCGCAGCGCCACCGGTGCGGTATCCGAACGTGTACGGCATCGACATGCCGGCGGCAGACGAGCTGATCGCACACGGGCGCACGGAAGACGAGATCTGTACCGCGATCGGGGCGGACCGCCTCATCTACCAGGGCATCGAGGACCTGATCGAGGCGGTCCGGGCCGGCAATACGGCGTTGACCCGTTTCGAGGCGTGCTGCTTCACGGGCGAGTACCTCACGGGTGACGTGAATCCGCAGTACCTGAGACAGCTCGAGCTGTTGCGCGGGGAAAAGACGCGCGCGGATGGCGACGGTGAGGACGAACTGGAGGATGTCGGCATCGGCTGACCGCGCCGCGGGTGCGGGCACGGCGGTGGTTGTGTGATAATCCCGCGGATTCCCGGCGGGCGCCCTTGCGCGGAGCAGCGCGTGGCGAGGCGCCGCGCGCTCCGGCGGGGTTCCCGGATGGCAATGGAGGTCAAGTCGTGGACGACGATCGGAAAAAGGCCCTGGCCGCCGCCCTCGGCCAGATCGAGAAACAGTTCGGCAAGGGTGCCGTCATGCGCATGGGCGACGACCATGCCGTGCGCGACGTGCCGGTCATCTCGACCGGATCGCTCGCGCTCGACGTCGCGCTCGGCGTCGGCGGCCTCCCGCGTGGCCGCGTGGTCGAGATCTACGGCCCGGAGTCGTCGGGCAAGACGACAATGATGTTGCAGGCCATCGCCCAGTGTCAGCGGGCAGGCGGCACGTGCGCATTCATCGATGCGGAGCACGCGCTGGACCCGACCTATGCCGAGAAGCTGGGCGTCGATGTCGACGAGTTGCTCGTATCGCAGCCCGATACGGGTGACCAGGCCCTGGAAATCGCCGACATGCTCGTGCGTTCCGGCGCGATCGAAATGGTGGTGATCGACTCGGTGGCCGCGCTGACGCCGAAGGCGGAGATCGAGGGCGAGATGGGCGACTCGCACGTGGGTCTGCATGCGCGTCTCATGTCGCAGGCGTTGCGCAAGCTGACGGCGAATATCAAGCGCTCGAACACGATGGTCTGCTTCATCAACCAGATTCGCATGAAGATCGGGGTCATGTTCGGCAGTCCCGAGACGACGACCGGTGGCAACGCCCTCAAGTTCTATTCGTCCGTACGGCTGGATATCCGGCGCATCGGCTCGATCAAGAAGGGCGAGGAAGTCATCGGCAACGAAACCCGCGTCAAGGTCGTCAAGAACAAGATGGCACCGCCGTTCAAGCAGGCGGAGTTCGAAATCCTCTATGGCGAGGGCGTCTCGCGCGAGGGAGAGCTCATCGATCTCGGCGTGAAGAACAACCTGATCGAGAAATCCGGGGCCTGGTACAGCTATTCCGGCAATCGTATCGGCCAGGGCAAGGAGAACGTCCGGCAGTACCTCCGGGACAATCCGGAGACCGCCGACGAGATCGATCGGAAACTGCGCGACCTGCTCCTGGTGAAGCCCGTGCGGCGCAACGAGGAACAGGCGGAGGCAGCCGAGTCTGACGGCTGAGACCGGGCGGGGCGACGACCTGCACGATGCGGCGCTTCGCCTGCTTGCCCGCCGCGAGCACAGCGCCCGCGAGCTCGAAACCAAGCTGACCCAGCGGGGATTCGCGCAGGACGATGCGCGCGCCGAGATCGAGCGCCTGGCCGCCGCGGGCCTCCAGAGTGACGAGCGTTTCTCGGAGTTGTTCGTCACGCAGCGCGTGGAGCGTGGCGACGGTCCCGTGAAGATCCGGGCGGCGCTGGAGGAGCGCGGCGTTGACGCCGACCGGATTTCGCTTGTGCTCGAAGGCCGGGCCGGTGAATGGATGGAGCGGGCGAGCGCGGCGGCACGGAAGCGGTTCGGCCCGGATGCGCCGACGAGCTGGAACGAACGTGCGAAACGCGCGCGCTTCCTGCAGCAACGGGGGTTTCCTGCGGATATCGTGCGTCGCGTGACCGATTTCGATGGCGTCGATGACTGACGTCAATGACCGACAGGAACGCAATGTGGCAATGGCCAGTACGGGCAAACAGCAGCACTGGATGAGCAGCGCGCAGCTGCGCGACCGGTTCCTGGAGTATTTCCGGGAACGCGGACACCGCGTGGTGCCGTCGTCGCCTCTGGTTCCCGCGAACGATCCGACGCTGCTGTTCACCAATGCGGGCATGGTCCAGTTCAAGGACGTGTTTCTAGGACGCGAGGAACGGGACTACAAGCGCGCGGTGACATCGCAGCGTTGCGTGCGTGCCGGCGGCAAGCACAACGACCTCGAGAACGTCGGCTACACGGCCCGGCATCACACGTTCTTCGAGATGCTCGGCAATTTCAGCTTCGGCGATTACTTCAAGAAGGAAGCCATCGAGTTTGCCTGGGGGCTCCTGACCGATGTCTTCGGCCTGCCGCCGGAGAAGCTGTGGGTCACGGTCTACGTGGACGACGACGAGGCCGCCGATATCTGGCTGAACCACGTCGGCGTGAATCCGGAGCATTTCACGCGCATCGCCGGGAGTGACAACTTCTGGCAGATGGGTGACACCGGGCCCTGCGGCCCATGCAGCGAGATCTTCTTCGACCATGGACCCGGCATCGCGGGCGGGCCTCCCGGCACACCCGAGCAGGACGGCGATCGCTACGTCGAGATCTGGAATCTCGTCTTCATGCAGTACGATCGCGCGGCCGACGGAACGATGACCCCGCTGCCCGCTCCCTGCGTTGATACGGGCATGGGGCTCGAACGGATTGCCGCCGTCATGCAGGGCGTCCACGACAACTATCACATCGACCTGTTCCAGCGCCTGCTCGCGGCCGTGGGCGCGCTGGCAGGGACGGAGGACCTCGACGATCCCTCGCTGCGGGTGATCGCGGACCACATCCGGTCCTGCTCGTTCCTGATCGTGGACAGCGTGTTGCCGTCAAACGAAGGTCGTGGCTACGTGCTTCGGCGTATCATCCGGCGCGCGGCACGCCACGGTCACAAGCTGGGGCTGCGGGGACCCTTCTTTCATCGGCTGGTCGACCCTCTCGTGTACGAGATGGGGGAGGCCTTCCCCGAACTGGTGGAGAACCGCGATATCGTCGAGCAGGTCCTGTTGCGCGAGGAACGTCGCTTCCAGGAGACCCTCGAGCAGGGCATGAAGATCCTCGAGGGCGAGATGGCCGGCCTGCATGGGCGCGACGCGTACCGTGAAGAGGCCGAACCCGAGGACGGCTGGCCGGCCGACGCGCTCGAGCCGGATGCGACGATCCCTGGCGAAGTCGCCTTCAAGCTCTACGATACATACGGCTTTCCGTACGATCTCACGGCCGACATCGCGCGCGAGCACGGCTTGCGCATCGCGCGCGCCGACTTCGATCGACTCATGACCGAGCAGCGTCGGCGTGCCCGGGAGGCGAGCCGCTTCGCGACGGACCTCTCGTCCAGCGTTCGCGTCGACCAGGTGAGTACCTTCACCGGGTACGAGCGCGCCGCCGATCAGGGCCGCGTGATTGCCCTGTACCGCGACGGCGAGGCCGTCGAGGCGCTCGACACCGGCGAGGCCGGCATGGTGTTCCTGGATGTCACGCCGTTCTACGCCGAAGCCGGCGGCCAGGTCGGCGATACGGGACGCCTCGTCGCCGGCGACAACGTGTTCGAGGTCGATGACACGCGCAAGCAGGGCCAGGCCACGGCCCATATCGGACGGGTCCAGACGGGGCGCCTGCAGATCGGGACACCGGTCCAGGCCGAGATCGACGAGGAGCGGCGGGCGGCGACGCGCCGCAACCATTCGGCCACGCATCTCCTGCACGCCGGCCTGCGCCGCGTCCTCGGCACGCACGTGCACCAGAAGGGCTCACTCGTGCATCCGGATCACCTGCGCTTCGACTTCTCGCACTTCGAGCCGGTGACCGCGGAGCAGCTCACCGAGATCGAGCGTTTCGTGAATGCCGAAATACGCCGCAACAGCGAGACCGAGGTCCGCCAGATGCAGATGGATGCCGCGGTGGCGGAAGGTGCGATGGCCCTGTTCGGCGAGAAGTACGGCGACGAGGTCCGGGTGCTTCGCATCGGCCCGAACTCGCTCGAACTCTGCGGTGGAACGCACGTCGAGCGCACCGGCGACATCGGGCTGTTCAAGATCGTGTCGGAGACCGGTGTTGCCGCGGGCGTACGCCGCATCGAAGCGCTCACCGGCGCCGGCGCGGTCGAGTGGGTGGAAGACCAGGAAGTCCGGCTGCGACGTATCGCCGCGGCGGTGAGCGCGGGTATCGACGAAGTCGAGAAACGCGTGGTGCAGACCGCCGAGCGCGCGCGCCGGCTCGAAAAGGAGCTCGAGCAGGTCAAGGCGCGCCTTGCAACGGCCGCCGGCGGCGATCTTGCCGAGCAGGCCGTGGACATCGACGGTATCAAGGTACTGGCTGCGCGCCTCGACGGCAGCGACGCCCGCACGCTGCGCGAGACCGTCGACCGTCTCAAGAACAAGCTCGGGGCTGCCGCCGTCGTCGTCGCCGCGGTGGCGGATGGCAAGGTCCAGCTGGCGGCCGGTGTGACGAAGTCGGAATCGGAACGTCTCAAGGCCGGCGACCTGGTGAATTTCGTTGCGGAACAGGTCGGTGGGCGCGGCGGCGGCCGGCCCGACATGGCCCAGGCCGGCGGTACGCGTCCCGAGGGCCTCGATGACGCCCTGGCGGGCGTGGCCGAGTGGGTTCGCAGCCAGCTCGGCTGAGTCGCGGGCTTCGCATCGAAATCCGCAAGCAACCGCATATTCCGAATTCGCGCGCCCGTGGGAGCCGCGCCGCATGAGCCTGTACGTCCAGAAATTCGGCGGTACCTCCGTCGGCAGCATCGAGCGCATCGAGCACGTGGCCGACATGGTCAAGGCAAGCCGTGACCAGGGGAACAACCTCGTGATCGTCGTCTCCGCGATGAGCGGCGAGACGAACCGCCTGATCGACCTGGCGCGCGAGATCTCGCCACGCCCGTTGCCGCGCGAGCTCGACGTACTGCTTGCCACCGGTGAGCAGGTCACGATCGCGCTGCTTGCCATTGCCCTGGAGAAGCGAGGCTGTCCGGCGCGGTCGTACACGGGTGGACAGGTGGCGGTGCGCACGGACAGCGCCCACGGCAAGGCCCGCATCCAGGATATTGATCGCGAACGCGTCGATCGGGATCTGGCGGCTGGTCGCGTCGTCATCGTAGCCGGGTTCCAGGGCGTCGACGCCGAGAACAACATCACGACGCTCGGTCGCGGCGGCTCCGACACGTCCGCCGTCGCCCTGGCGGCGGCGCTGAAGGCGGACGAGTGCCAGATATTCACCGACGTCGACGGTGTGTACACCAGTGACCCACGGGTCGTGCCGCGTGCCCGCCGACTGGAACGGATCACGTTCGAGGAGATTCTCGAGCTCGCGAGCCTCGGCGCCAAGGTGCTGCAGATCCGGGCCGTGGAGTTCGCCGGCAAGTACAATGTGCCACTGCGGGTGCTGTCGAGCTTTCATGAAAATCCAGGCACGCTGATCACGTACGAGGAACCCGAAATGGAAGACGCCCTGATTTCCGGGATCGCGTTCAATCGCGACGAGGCCCAGATCACCGTGGCGGGCGTGCCGGACCAGCCCGGTGTCGCCTTCAGGATCCTCGGCGCGGTCGCGGACGAGAACATCGAGGTCGACATGATCGTTCAGAACGTGGCGGAGGACGGCACGGCCGACTTCACGTTCACTGTTCACCGCAACGATTTCGATCGGACGCTCGAAGTGGTGGAGCGCGTCTGTGCCGAGCTCGGGGCGGACAAGGTCGAGGGGGACCACGGGATCGTGAAGATCTCTCTCGTTGGCGTGGGCATGCGCTCACACGCCGGCATTGCAAGCCGCATGTTCGAGGCACTGGCGGCCGAGGGAATCAACATCCAGATGATTTCCACGTCCGAAATCAAGATATCGGTCGTGGTACAGGAAAAGTACCTGGAGCTTGCCGTGCGCGCGCTCCACAGCGCCTTCGGGCTGGACGGTCCAGCCGAGCCCGTGGGACAATCCGCGAGTTTGGAAGAGTGAACGACAACAATAAAGGGCCCGTTAAGGGGTGACCCCGCACAGGGGCATTGTGGCAATGGAGACGGAGTCGCGACTCAGGAGGTCGGCTCCTGCCGATTTGAGGTGAAGACTGACAGGAGTGCAAAAGCATGTTGATTCTGACGCGCCGTGTAGGCGAGACCCTCATGGTGGGTGACGAGGTCACCGTGACCGTGCTGGGGGTCAAGGGGAATCAGGTTCGTCTCGGCGTCAATGCGCCCAGGGAAGTGGCGGTACATCGGGAAGAGATCTACGAGCGGATCAAGCGCGAGCAGGGCGGCGCACCGGTCGATGGCGAAGGCCTCGACTCGGCGGAAGATGCCTGAGTATGCGGAGTTCCGGCCGCTCCGGGGGCGAACGGACTACGGCAGTGCTGTCTGGCGTTCAGGACGAGACGGTAAGCGAATTCTATTTCGCAGGTTGTTGACGCCGCTTCTCGTGGCGGTGATGCTGCGCGCCCCGCAGGGCGCACGCGCGGCAATTGGCGCGCTGCCCGTACGCAGGACAATCGATCCAGGCGTCCCGCCCCGGCCTGCCCGGGACGGCCGCGAGCGCAGCGAGCCCGAAGGGCGAGGCCCGGGAAGGGCCGAGCAACGCGCTCCCCTGGTCGGCCGGAGGCCGACGGGCCGACCGAAGGATCGGCAGCAGTACAATCGAGATACCGGAGAGATGGCCGAGTGGTCGACCCATTCGCCGGGAGCGAATGGGCGCGAGCACAGCGAGCCCGAAGGGCGAGGCCCGGGAAGGGCCGAGCAACGCGCTCCCCTGGTCGGCCGGAGGCCGACGGGCCGACCGAAGGGTCGGCGGCAGTACAATCGAGATACCGGAGAGATGGCCGAGTGGTCGAAGGCGCTCCCCTGCTAAGGGAGTAAGGGGTTAATAGCCCCTTCGAGGGTTCGAATCCCTCTCTCTCCGCCAAACACGATAAAGGCCCCGCTCCGGCGGGGCCTTTTTCGTGTTCGGAGGGGGAAGCGTGGACGAACGCTCCCGGTTCGACCGATTCGCCGGGAGCGAATCGGCGCGAGCGAAGCGAGTCCGAAGGACGCGGCCCATGGAGGGGCCGCGCAATCCCTCTCTCTCCGCCAAACACGATAAAGGCCCCGCTCCGGCGGGGCCTTTTTCGTGTTCGGAGGGGGAAGCGTGGACGAACGCGCCCGGTTCGACCGATTCGCCGGGAGCGAATCGATCGAACGGGGGGATTTCATCGAGCCCCGAACGCATCAGAGCATCAAAAAAGCCGGCACGGCGGGTGGAAAGGGGCAGGCGCGTATTTTTGGCGCCATGTCACCCAAAACCCCTCATGTCACCCAGTGGCCAGGAATTAACCGGCGGGGGGCGTGTG
>Ga0209918_1000235_pt1 | contig 41022 bp, 39 predicted proteins | sample SalPonD_shore_MG_FD_185712 | JGI IMG/M metagenome (GOLD analysis project Ga0209918, IMG submission 185712) | Salt pond soil microbial communities from South San Francisco under conditions of wetland restoration - Salt Pond MetaG... | ecosystem: Environmental > Aquatic > Marine > Intertidal zone... | reverse complement strand
GGCGGAAGCTGAGGCAGACTACTACCGGCAACTCGCCAGTCAGGATGCGATAGCGGCCTGACTTAAACCAAACAGCCTCCTCAAAACCCGGGGCGGTTCATCGCGCCTGTTACGCAAACGTTATGTGAGATAAGGAGAAAAGATTCATGCCAATAATAACCTGGGGCGGTAGATCGACCTTTGATTACAATGGATGTATAGAAATAGGTACAGAGATATTTTTTGGCGCAAATGAAAATCAAACTATATCTGCGCAACAATGGCAGACCTTAAGGCGACAATTTATAGGTAGGGTCGTAGAAATTGGAACGTCTAGAGATAATCCACCCCAAGGAAGTATGGGCGAATGGTTTTATGCCAACATATTAAATCAAGCTTTAATGTCTTATGTTGGGGTAATCTTAGTGCGGGAATATTTTGCAGTTAGGGAAAGTGATACAACCATTCGTGTTGTTCGCTAATCACATAACAAAAAAATTAACATGGACGGTCAAAAGCGTCGCAATTTTTGCAAAAGACGCAAAAATTCGCCACTTTCGCCCGCCAGTTATTTAGGCGTTAGGCGAAAAGAAAGATCGACATAAAGTAGGTGTTGCATGGAGTTCTTTGCGGAAATCGAGAGTCAGACTATTAGCCCTGAGTGGGTCTACGAGCTTGTAACGATCGATCGCCTTCCGGGGTTGTGCGCCTCAATCGATTCTGTGATTTCCGTCCAGTCGGAAAATATTGGCGAAATCTACTGCGTATGGGGCCAATTCCAGGTTTCCCGCGAAAGAATTCGAAATGGCGTGCGAGTCGCGTTGTTGAGCTGTCCGCATGCGCTGGCCTGGACAGTCGCGGTGAAGAGGGAAGAAGGGGTGCTGGTCGTCCATTGCACGATCGATGACAGGACGGCCGAGGCCGAATTTGTCGAATCAATCGAGCAGTTTGTGAGCGATTGGAGGCAAGGGCTGAAAAAGGCTCTGCCCCAGTGGGCCTGACAAGACCGTCAATCCGCTCGCGGTGCTCGGTCGGATATCTTAGCCTGTACATTGTTTTATTTATGGCTGCGCCATGAATGCGCAAAGGCCACCCTTCATCAGCTGCCGCTTATCCGGGAATTCGGTAATAGACTGAGATGACAGATCTTACTTTGGAGCAGAAGCGCGTATTGGTGGTCGGGGGGAGCTCCGGTATTGGCCTGGCAGTGGTAAAGCGCCTACGGCGACAAGGGGCGAACGTTATTGTCGCCTCTCGTGGTGCGCCGGAACGCATGGCCGCATTGCCAGAACGGTTGGATGCGGTGGAAACTCATGCGTTCGATATTACTGCCCCGAACGCCTGCGAGGGGCTGTTCGAGTCAATCGGTGCGATCGACCACTTGATCGTCGCCGTGAGGCCGGAGGTTCGCTCAGGAGCGTTTGTCGACGTCGATATTGACGAAGCAAGGCGTGCTTTCGAGACGAAATTCTGGGGGCAGTACCGGCTTGTTCAGGTGGCCGCGCGCTACATCAGTGAGACGGGAAGTATTGTCCTCACCAGCGGCATTGCAGGCGAGAGAATCTACCGGGGGGCTTCGACGATGGCGCTCATCAATGGCGCCACCGAAACGCTCTGCCGGACGTTGGCGGTCGAGCTCGGACCGGTGCGGGTGAATTGTGTCAGTCCGGGGTTTGTCGAGGCAAAAGGCGAATCCGTGCAGGATTATGCCCGCCAGTTTCCGGCCGGACGGCTGGGAACGCTCGACGAGATCGCGTCAGGATATCTGTCGCTCATGGTCAATCCTTATGTCACGGGCACCATCAATGTCCTGGACGGCGGTGCGAGGCTGATTTGATCAAGGCTCGCTGCGATAACCGGATCGAACCAGGAGGCCGGCGGGGCCGCCAATGGCTGCGCCTTGCCGCGCGGCCTAAGCCCAGATTGGCGGTCCCGTGGAGATAAGGGAGGCCCGAGAGTCCGATCTGACCGCGATCAGGCAGGTTCATCTGAACGCCTTCGGGGAAGAGGGTGAGACTATCGCGGAGCTCGTCTCGGCATTGTTCGTGGATGCCACGGCGCAGCCGCTGCTCGCGCTGGTGGCGGAAACGGGCGGTGAGGTGGTCGGCAACGTCATCTTCAGTACGGTGCGCATTGAGGGTGCCGGGACGGTGTCGGCGTGTATACTCGCGCCGCTGGCCGTCGCCAGGCGACATCAGGGCCGGGGTATCGGGCGGGCGCTTATCGAGAGGGGCCTCAGCGTGCTACGGGCGCGCGGGGTCGATGCGGTGTTCGTGCTCGGGGATCCGCGCTACTATGGTCCGCGCGGCTTCAGTGCCCATCACCGGGTTCGTGCGCCGTATGATATTCTGTACCCGGAGGCCTGGATGGCGATCGCGCTACAGGGCGATCCTCTTGAATCGCTGAGCGGCCAGTTGGTGTGTCCTCGTGCACTAAGCGACCCTAAGTACTGGTAAGAATATCTCAATAGTTGCCGCGTCGCAGGGCCGCGACGGCCGGCCGGTCGAGAAAGGCGAATGTCAGGCCCGAAGGAACCCTGAATCCAGAGACAGAGTTTTGTGTCGAACGTACGTGACGGTGTAGGTGCGGCATGCAGACAACAAGCTCGAAAGAGGCGCAGGCGACCTGGCACAGTAGCGCGGCAGAGGCGGCGCTGAAAGGGCTGAACACATCCGAGGCCGGCCTGGATCAGCAAGAAGCCGAGGCGCGGCTTGCCAGATATGGCGCCAACCGGTTACCGGAGGCGAAAAAGCGCAGCGCCTGGCTGCGGTTCCTGCTTCATTTCCACAATATCCTCATCTACGTCCTGCTCGGTTCCGCGCTGATCACCGTCGCGTTGGGCCATTGGGTCGACACGGCCGTCATTCTGGCCGTGGTGGTGGCCAACGCCATTATCGGCTTCATTCAGGAGGGCAAGGCGGAAAAGGCCATGGACGCGATTCGCCAGATGCTCGCGCCGCGTGCCGATGTAATACGGGGCGGCGAGCGCGTCAGCATCGATGGCGAGGCGCTGGTTCCGGGCGATATCGTGCTGCTCGAGGCGGGCAACAAGGTTCCGGCCGATCTGCGCCTGTTCAAAGCTCACGGGATATCGGTCCAGGAGGCGATATTGACAGGCGAGTCCGTCCCTGTCCAGAAGGGGACCGCGCCGGTTGCAGAGGACGCACCGCTCGGTGACCGCGCCTGTATGGCGTTCTCCGGCACCCTGGTGGTCTCGGGCCAGGGCAGGGGAGTGGTGGTGGCCACCGGGGACCATACGGAGATCGGGAGAATTAGCAGCCTACTGACGACCGTGGAGTCGCTGACAACGCCCCTGGTCAGGCAAATGGGCGTGTTTGCCAAATGGCTGACGGTTTTGATCTTGCTTATTGCGGCGCTGTTGTTGATCTACGGCTATTTCGTCGGTCATCACGATTTCTCCGAAATGTTCATGTCGGTGGTCGGGCTGTCGGTGGCCGCTATCCCGGAGGGCTTGCCGGCAGTGCTCACTATTACCCTTGCCGTCGGGGTGCAGGCCATGGCAAGGCGGCATGCAATTGTGAGGCGGTTGCCTGCTATCGAAACACTGGGTTCGGTTTCCGTAATCTGTTCGGATAAGACCGGTACCCTGACGCGCAATGAAATGATGGTGGCGTCCGTATTCACGGGGCAGCATCTGTTTACCTTAGAAGGCGAGGGGTATGCGCCGCAAGGCGCGTTGAAGTTGAAGGACACAAGTGTTGTCCCCTCTGAGCACGGCGTGCTGGAAGAACTCGCCCGGGTTGCGGCGCTCTGCAACGACGCGGCGCTGCGTGAGAGGGACGATGCGTGGCATGCAGAAGGCGATCCAATGGAAGCGGCTCTACTTTCCTTTGCGGGAAAAATGGGTCTGGATGTGCGCCGGGAACAGGCAGAATGGACGCGAACCGACGCCATCCCCTTCGATGCCCGACACCGCTTTATGGCCACCTTGAACCATGACCATGCGCAACACGCATTTGTCCTGGTCAAGGGAGCGCCGGAGCGCATGCTCACAATGTGTCAAAACCAGCGCGGGGCGGATGGAAAGCAGGAAGCGCTGGACGCCGGTTACTGGGAGCAGAAAGCCGAAGCCATCGCGGCACGGGGCCAGAGGGTGTTGGCATTGGCGGTCAAGCCGGTGCCGCCGGAACATACTGTCCTTGAGCTTACGGACGTGGAGGAAGGCCTGACCCTGCTCGGTATGGTCGGGATGATCGACCCACCGCGGCAGGAGGCAATCGACGCCGTGGCGCAGTGCCATAACGCGGGGATCCGGGTGAAGATGATTACCGGCGATCATGCCAAGACCGCCGCGGCGATTGGCCGGCAGATCGGCCTGCTGAACCCCGATAAGGTGTTGACCGGAGCCGACCTGGAGGATATGGATGACCGCGCCTTGAAGGACGCCGTGCTCGGGTGTGACATCTTTGCCCGCACCAGCCCGGAACACAAGCTGCGGCTAGTTACCGCGTTGCAGGCGCACGACATGACGGTGGCCATGACGGGCGATGGGGTCAATGATGCCCCGGCATTGAAACGGGCCGATGCGGGCATCGCCATGGGGCTCAAAGGATCCGAGGCGGCCAAGGAGGCATCGGAGCTGGTGCTGGCAGACGACAATTTCGCCTCCATCGTGGCCGCGGTACAAGAAGGGCGTACGGTCTATGACAACCTGAAAAAGGTCATTAGCTGGACCTTGCCCACCAATGCGGGCGAGGCCATGACCATTGTGGTGGCGCTGTTTTTCGGTATGACGCTGCCCGTCACGCCGGTTCAAATTCTGTGGGTGAATCTCATCACCGCCGTTACGCTGGGTATAGCGCTGGCCTTTGAGCCGACGGAAGAAAACACTATGCGCCGCCCGCCGCGTCCCCGGGACGAACCCCTTTTAAGCGGCGCGCTGGCGTGGCATATCGTTTTTGTTTCCTTGCTCTTCTTGTTCGGTGTCTACGGCATGTATCATTATGCCATTGAACGCGGATATTCCGTGGGGCTGGCGCGCACCCTGGCGGTCAACACGCTGGTGGTGATGGAGATCGCGCACCTGTTCTTTATTCGGAATATCTACGGTGCGTCATTGACATGGAGGGCCGTGCGGGGGACGAGAGTGGTGTGGGTGGTCGTGGTTGCCGTTGCGGCGGCGCAGGCGGCCATTACCTATTTGCCGGCACTACAGCGGATTTTTGCTACAGAACCGATCCCGTTGTGGGATGGGGCGCTGGTGCTTGGTATCGGTGTGACGCTATTTGCCGTTATTGAAACAGAGAAACAGATTCGTCTTGCATTCGCCCGCATGCGCAATCTCCAAAGGAAAGAGTAAGAGTGGCTTACAGGCCATCAGAAGGGGTGTCGGCGCCACTGCCCCCCCCCTCCGTTTGTGGATTGAAGGTCAGGAATAAGTGTAGGATTCTGTGTTGGTGTCAGTGGGCGGTCGATATATGCGCAGCTGGCATGGTGAGTAATGGACCTGAGTAAATAAGCCCGCTGAAATGACTAAAAAACTTGTACAAAGAAGGCGTTTCAAAGGCGCTCGAGAATTTGAGCTAACAGACGATGCTGTCTATGTGCGGATCAAAACAGCGTTAAAAGAGGAAAAGTTGACGGTCGGGCTGACAACCCTGGACCCAGACCCGGTCGTCAACGGCCCCTGTCTCGAATTCAAGAGCCGCGCCACAGGCCGCCCGATGCTGTCGCTGTTCGTGGATAGCCCGACTGCCGAGGAATTCAACGCCTTTGTCGATGCGTTGAGGCAGCAAATGACGGGTGATGGTGTCGATTCTGGTTCCGGGTCGGCGGGGTTGGCCGGTAACAGTTATGAGGAGCCGCCAGCGTTCGCGGAGCCGGGCCAGGACAGATTGGGCCATATCAGAGAGTTCGCGGATGCCGACAAAATCGCCGGGGCGGTCGCGATGCTGGAAAAATACGGCGTGGCCGAGGAGGTCAAGCCGTTTATAGACGCGCTGGAGGCCCTCGGTAGAGAGCCGAAGAACGAGGCGTGTATGGTGCAGGCGCTGCAGGCGTTCGACGACCTGGGGATCAGGCAGGGGGCCGTATTAACGTATGCGCCGTATATTAGTATTTTGCTGGCGGGCAAACCGTACTGAAATGAGTGTCGGGTCACGCTTCGTTAACCCGACCTACGGGGCTGTAGGTATCCTCCGAACGTCAAAATAGGAAAAACAATGACCCAGCCATCGTTGGTGCTATTGGTGAGATTCAAGTCGCGCCTCAGCCTGGAGGAAGTCGAGAAGGTCATTGCGAGCCGGATCGACGAGTTCAGAGCACTCAAGGGGCTGCAGCAGAAATACTATTTGCAGGACTCGTCTACGGGTGAGATTGCCGGGCTGTATCTCTGGGAATCGAACGAGGATTTCCTAACGTACCGCGAGTCCGAGCTTCGACGGTCGATTGCGGAGGCGTATCAAGCGGAAGGCGAGCCTCGGATCGAGGTCTATGGGGTTTTGAAGTCGCTTAGGGATTGACTACGGTTCGCGGGAGCGTAGGTGGCGTAACGGGGCTTCGACTACGGGATGATGCTGTGATCTGGAAGACAGGGTTGGGATTGGCCCGGCCGCCAGCCGGAGGCCGGGTGTGAAGGCGCGCCGTGTCGTGCTTTCGTGGAGCTCGGGCAAAGACAGCGCCTGGACCCTGCACAGGCTGCGCCAGGACCCGGACGTCGAGCTGGTCGGGCTGATGACGACGGTCAATACGACGCATGAGGCGGGTGCGATGCATTCGACCCGGCTTGAGCTCGCTGAGGCCCAGGCCCGCGCCGTGGGACTGCCGCTGCACGTCATCCCGTTGCCTTGGCCTTGCCCGAACGAGGTCTACGAGCGGGTCATGCGCGAAGCGGTCGAAGACACACTCGGCAGGGGGGCGACGCACGTCGCCTTCGGAGATCTCTTCCTCGCGACGCACGTCGCCTTCGGAGATCTCTTCCTCGAGGGGTCCGGGCTTGAGCCGCTGTTCCCGATCTGGCAGGAGCCGACGGGGCCGCTTGCGCGGCGCATGGTCGATGCGGGGGTGGAGGCGTATGTCACCTGCGTCGACCCCAGGAAGCTCCCTGCCTCGTTCGCGGGCCGCCGGTTCGATCACGCGTTTCTGGACGACCTCCCGGAGGGCGTCGACCCCTGTGGCGAGTACGGCGAGTTCCACACCTGTGTCGTCGCCGGTCCGATGTTTCGCCAGCCCTTGTCCGCGGTCCGGGGCGAGGTGGTCGAGCGCGATGGGTTTTGTTTTGCCGATCTGGTTCCGGTGCCGGCCGGGGCGGAGACCGAAGGCCAGGCAAGCGGCTGACAGCTAATGACCGGTAACTGAGGTCGTGTGCCACGGCGCGAGCGGACCGTTGACGATGTCGGGTTACGCTTCGCTAACCCGACCTACCGGAAGCCGGGGGCAATGTCGGGTGACGCCTTGCAAAGGGTGCGGGCATTTGCGCCGCTCGGCCGATATGGTACAAGGTCGGTTGAGTGTCGGTAGTGCCGTTCCATGATCCTGCGTATCTTTTCCATCGTCTTTCCGGTCTTCGCCATCGCGGCGATCGGCTACTTCTACGGTCGCTACAAGCGCCCGGATATGGCGCTGGCCAATCAGCTCAATATGGACCTGTTCGTGCCGGCCCTGGTGTTCGGGGCGCTGGCGAACAAGTCCTTCGATCTGGGGGAGTACAAATGGCTGGCGTTGGCCGCGGCGCTGGTGATTCTGGGCTCGGGGCTGCTGGCCGCGCCCTTTGCCCGGCTGCTCAAGGTCGACTACCGCACGTTCGTGCCGCCCATGATGTTCAACAACTCGGGCAACATGGGTCTGCCGCTGGCGGTGCTGGCCTTCGGTCAGAAGGCCCTGCCGGCGGCGATCATCCTGTTCATCGTGGAGATGGCACTGCACTTCTCGCTCGGGGCCTATATCCTGGACCACCGCATGCGCCTGACCCGGATGCTGCGCATCCCGGTGATCGTGGCCACGCTGTTGGGCCTGGCGGTCAGCGCCAGCGGCCTGAGCCTGCCCGCACCGGTGGCCACGACCATCAAGATGCTGGGCGACATCGCCATCCCGCTGTTGTTGTTCTCCCTGGGCGTACGCCTGACGGAGGTCTCGTTCAAGGACTGGCACCTCGGGCTGTGGGGTGCGATTTTGTGCCCGGCGACGGGGCTGGCGATGGTGTGGCTGCTGTCGCTGTGGCTGACGCTGCCGCCTCTGCAGCACAGCCTGCTGATCATCTTCGGGGCCCTGCCGCCTGCGGTATTGAACTACATCGTCGCCGAGCAGTACCGCCAGGAGCCGGAGAAGGTCGCCTCCATCGTCATGCTGGCGAACCTGGGAAGCCTGGTGGTCATGCCCATTGCATTGGCGGTCGCACTGCGCTGAATTCCGGGACGGTATCCGCTCACATTCGCAGGAGACGCGTATGGCAAAAGAACACTCTGTTCCGACGGCAATCAGGGCGGCCGATGCGCCGGCGAGGAGTAAACCCTCGGTTTATCCGGGGCCCTTCGCCTCCCGCATGGCGGGGCGCGAGAAGCATCCGCTCGGCGATTTGTTCGGGCTGACCAACTTCGGCGTCAATCTCACGCGCCTGGCCCCCGGCGCCATCTCCGCCCTGCGCCATAGCCACGGCAAGCAGGATGAGTTCGTCTATGTTCTCGAGGGGCGCCCGACGCTGAACACCAACGACGGTCCGGTCGAGCTCGCGCCCGGGATGTGCGCCGGTTTCAAGGCCGGCAGCGGCAACGCCGCGAACCTGGAGAACCGCACCGACGAGGATGTGGTGTACCTGGAGGTCGGCGACCGCACGCCGGGCGACGAGGTCGTCTATCCCGACGACGACCTGCAGGCCGAGCTCGTCGACGGTCAATGGCGGTTTACGCACAAGGACGGCACGCCGTACTGATGATAGCCGTCAAGGCCGAAGGCGGGATAGGCCGTGATGCGCAAACGGTGTGGGACTGTGTCTCGCGCATCGACCAGTGATGGCGGGCCTCGAACCCGCGCGATCACATCGAGCTTACGTTTATCTATGGTGCCGGTATCGAGGAGGGCGCGGAATTCGTTCTCCGCGAACGCATCGCGAGCTGTTATCCATCAAGCGGCAACTCGCGATCGCGCGCACCGGGGCGCGGGGCCGTCCATAGAGCGGCCCGCGCGGTGTTACCTCAGTGCCATCACTGCGTCGGCGGCAGGCCCTGCATGATATTGCCCTTGACCGGTGCCGCGAGGAACGTGCGTTTGACCAGGTCGAGCGAGAAGTCTTCGGTTCGGTTCCAGGGCAGCAGCGACAGGCAGCGGGCCAACGGGCAATACCCAAACACGACCAGGGCGATCGTGCCGAGGGCCGGCAGCCAGTACAGGATGCGCAGCGGCGGCCACAGAAACTCTGCCAGCAGCGCGGTGTAGACGAGGCGGACCTGGACAGGAAACGCCGAGAAGCCGCCTTCGATCAACCGATAATGCATCGTCTGGATGGCGCTCAGCGCCGTGGCGGCGTAGAAGGCCTCCACACGGCCGGTCAATCCGACGACTAGCAGCACCGCGGTGACCGCCCAGTACCACCAGCTTAGCTCCTTGTACAGGATCATATCGATTACCTCCCGATAGACGCAGGGACGCGAGTCGGTACACTCAGCCGCGAAACCGCGGCAGCAGGGCGCCGACTTCCGTGCGATAGTGGAGGTACTGCTCACCGAAGTGCGCCAGTAAACCGCGTTCCTCGAACGCCACGCCGATGGCGATATAGGCGCTGAAGCCGAATGCCAGTACGAGGTGCGTTGCGGACATCTGCGGCGTCGCCCAGATCCCGACCAGGATACCGGCCATCATCGGATGGCGGCTGTAGCGGTACATCCATGAGCGCACGAAGGGGACCGGCGTGTATGGTTTGCCGCGCAGGTAGTACCAACCCTGGCGCAGGCCGAACAGGTCGTAGTGGCTGGTGACATAGGTGGCGGCGACCAGATACAGCCAGCCGGCGGCGAACAGCGCCCACAGCGCGATGCGTGCGGTGGGCTCGGAGACCGACCAGACGGTCCCCTCGATCGGCTGCCACAGCCATAACAGGGCCCCGAGGGCGATGCCCGAGGTGAGCACATAGGTGCTGCGTTCGGCGGCGGGTGCGATCCAACGTGTCCACCAGTCCTTGAAGCCGCGGCGGGCCATGATGCTGTGCTGCAGGCCGAACAGGATGAGCAGCCCCACGTCCACCAGTGCCGCGCCGGTGGTCGAGTGGGTCTGCAGAGGCGGTGCCACGAGCGGGCACAGCCCGGCCAGACAGGCGATCAACCAGACGATGGCCGCCATGCCGATCGCGTAGGCGATGACGCTGTAGGCGAAGACGGCCGAGCGTGTTGCGAGCGGCGGCGCGCTCGCAGACTCGGCGTAGGATTGTGATGTATTCATGCTCCCCTCCCGACAGTGCGTCGTTGGCCGCGAGGACCGTTGGGCTCGACTCGGCCCTTGCGCGGTCGGCCTCGCTGTTGTCGATGGTCTCAGGCTAGACCGGGCGGGGCGCGTCATACAGTGGCGACATTGACAACTATCGTGCCGAAGTTGACACTTTAAGGATGCACCGAATCGCAGTACTGGCCTCGGAGGACTGCGTGGGTGGCTGCGTCACCGGGACGCTTGACCTCTTCAAGGCGGCCAACACGGTCTGGCAACGCCAGGCCGGCGAAGCCGCTGCGCCGCTGTTTTCCTGGCGCGTGCTGACGCCCGACGGTACCCCCGTCAGCACATCGACGGGTATCCGCCTGTCGGCCGATGGCAGCCTCGCCGACATGGACGAGCCCGATGCCCTCATCGTCGGCAGCGTCCATTTCGAGAGCCCCGAGCAACTGCTGAGTCTGGCACAAGCCTTGGCGCCGCAACTCCGGCCGCTCGCCGCGGTCTGTGACGCGGGCTGTATCCTCGCCGCGAGCTGCACTGCGACCGTACTGCTGGCCGAGGCAGGGCTGCTCGATGGGCGTCGCGCGACGACGAGCTGGTGGATCCAGGAAGCCTTCACCGATCGCTATCCGCGCGTGCGGCTGGTGGCCGACGACATGGTGGTCGAGGACGAAGGTATCGTGACCGGCGGTGCGGCGACGGCCTATCTGAGTGTGGCTTTGAACCTCGTGCGCCGTTTTGCCGGCGACGAGCTGGCGTTGTTCTGTGCCAAGGCCCTGCTCGTCGACACCAACCGAAATTCACAGGCGCCGTACAGCTATCTGGAAAGCGGCATCCGCGTACGCGATCCACTGGTGACGCGCGCCGAGACCTGGATGCAGATGCACCTGCGAGAGGAATTCACGTTCGATCGCCTGGCCGAGGTGCTCGCGGTCAGCCCGCGCACGCTCATTCGCCGCTTCAAGAAGTCGACAGGACACAACCCCGCCGAATACCTCACGCGCCTTCGCATCGAGGAGGCCAAGCGTCTGCTCGAACGCACCACCTTGCCGCTGGAGGCGGTGGCCGAGCGTGTGGGTTATCGCGACCCCAGCAGCCTGCGCCGGGTGTTTCGCCGCACGACGCACCTCTCGCCCGGCGAGTTCCGCAAGCGCTTCTCCATCGCGGAAAATCAGCACGTCGTCTGACGCGCGCTCAGGCCCTTAACTCAGGTTCGCCTTGAAGAAGGCGATGGTCCGCTTCCAGGCAAGCTCGGCAGCCGCTTCGTCGTAGCGCGGCGTGGTGTCGTTGTGGAAGCCGTGATTGACGTCGGGATAGATATACGCCTTGTAGTCGACGCCGGCGGCCTTGAGCGCCTTTTCGTATTCCGGCCAGCCTGCGTTGATGCGCTGATCCAACCCGGCGTAGTGAATGAGCAACGGCGCCTTTATCTTGGGCACGTCTGTCGGGTCGGGCTGACGTCCGTAAAAGGGCACGGCGGCGGCCAGGTCGGGCAGACGCACGGCCATTTCGTTGGCCACGCCGCCGCCGTAGCAAAAGCCGACGACGCCGACATTGCCGGTGCAGTCCGGTCGGTCTTTGAGATAGTGAAAGCCGGCGATGAAATCCGCCAGCAGCTTGGCGGGGTCGAGCTTGCGCTGCATCGCCTTGCCTTCCTCGTCGTTACCCGGATAGCCGCCCAGGGGAGTCAGTCCGTCCGGGGCCAGCGCCATAAAGCCGGCCACGGCTAGGCGCCGAGCCACGTCCTCGATGTAAGGGTTGAGCCCGCGGTTCTCGTGCACGACCACGACGCCGGGCACTTTGCCCGCGGCATTGGCGGGGCGCGCCAGGTAGGCGTGGATCTGGCCGTGGCCCCGGGGTGAGTCGTAGTCGAGGTATTGCGTGTCGATGCGCTCGTCGGTTGGCTTGACCTGCGTGGCCAGCGCGTACCGAGGAGACAGCGTTTCCAGCAGTGCCGCGGCGCTCAAGCCGCCGACGGCGTAGCGGGCGGCCTTCTCCAGAAATTCGCGGCGGTTGATCAGGTCGTGGGCATAGCGGTCATAGAGGTCGAGCAGACCCTGGTCGAAATCACTGGCCTTCTTGCGCGTCATGGCACGGTCCTCCGGTGGCAGCGATCAGCCTATTGAGATTAGCAGGTCGGCGGGAAATCGCCGTCCGGACGTTCGTGCCCGCCGGGGGCGGGTCGGGGTGCGGGGTCTCCGATAAGTACCCGGATACACTCACAAAGCCGGTAGTCTCGGGGCGGTGAAATTCTTTCGTAAAATCATGTTCTTGTTTCCGGCGGGCGGCTCTGGCATCATAGCGGCGCGATGCAGGGGCTTGAGCGCCTGCCCGCCACACCTCGCCGGTGTCGTCTCGCGGTGAGGTCTCCAGAGTCGGCGCTGCCGAGGCCTGTCCCTCGCAGCTCGCTCCGCGCCACTCGCCACTCAAGATCGGTCGACGGTGACCCGTGTCGGTCCCCTCGCAACGACAGACCGTGAACCCCGTCAGGCCCGGAAGGGAGCAGCGGCAGCGGTGGACTCGTGTGCCGGGGTGCGGCTGGCACGGGTTGCCACCTTTTCGCCTCTTCGGACCCCGCAAAACCGGCCTGGCCTGCGGTATACTGGGGCGGTGTTTTTCTGGCCGCCGGCGAGATCCCAATGAGTTATCAGGTGCTTGCGCGCAAATGGCGCCCGCGTTCGTTCGCCGAGATGGTCGGTCAGGAGCACGTGCTGCGCGCGCTTATCAATGCGCTGGACCATGATCGGCTCCACCACGCCTTCCTGTTTGCCGGCACGCGCGGCGTCGGCAAGACGACCATCGCGCGCATCCTGGCCAAGTCACTGAACTGCGAGAAGGGTGTGAGCTCCACCCCCTGCGGGGAGTGCTCGGCCTGCCGCGAGATCGATGAGGGCCGCTTCGTGGACCTCATCGAGGTCGACGCCGCCTCGCGCACCAAGGTGGAGGACACGCGCGAGCTCCTGGACAACGTGCAGTACGCGCCCACGCGCGGGCGCTACAAGGTGTACCTCATCGACGAGGTGCACATGCTTTCCAATCACAGCTTCAACGCGCTGCTCAAGACGCTCGAGGAGCCGCCGCCGCATATCAAGTTCCTGCTGGCCACGACCGATCCGCAGAAGCTGCCGGTCACCATCCTGTCGCGCTGCCTGCAGTTCAACCTGCGCCGCTTGCCCGCCGAGCTCATTCGAGAGCACCTGAGCCGTATTCTAGAGCAGGAGGGTGTACCGGCCGAGCCGGCGGCACTGTCTCAGGTCGCGCGCGCGGCCGACGGCTCGATGCGCGATGCGCTCAGCCTGCTCGATCAGGCCATTGCCTATGGCGCGGGGCAGATCACCGGCGAGGAGGTGCAGGCCATGCTCGGCACCATCGAGCAGGGCCACGTCCAGGCCATCCTCCAGGCACTGGCGCGCGGCGACGCCGGCGCGGTGCTCGATACGCTGAACGAATTGGCCGCCCAGGCACCGGACTACGCCGGTGTGCTGGCCGAGATCGTCTTGGTGCTGCACCGCGTAGCGCTGCTGCAGGTCGCCCCCGACGCCTACGACGAGGCGATGGGCGATCGCGACGCCCTGAGCGCCCTGGCCGAGTCGCTCAGTCCCGAGGACGTGCAGCTGTTTTATCAAATCGGCCTCATCGGACGACGCGACTTGCCGCTGGCGCCCGACCCGCGCAGCGGGCTGGAGATGGTGCTGCTGCGCATGCTGGCCTTCCGCCCGGCAGGCGAGGCCGGGGCGTCGGCGCCGCTTTCGTCTCCACAGTCGACGCCGGCGGCTGGCGGTGTCGGCGCGGGTGCCGCAGGAGGCGGTCGGGCGGCGCCAACACCGCGGACCTCGTCGGCCGCGCCGGCACGCGGCGGGGCCAAACCGCCCGCCGCGAGCTCGTCCTCCGCGCCAGCCTCGAGGCCGCGCGATGCCTCGAACGAGGCCCGGACCGCTCAAGGCCCGGCCCCGGCCGCCCCGGCGGCGACGAGCCGCGCGGATACGCAAGCGCCATCGGCCGGCGGCGGGCCGGTGGAAGACTGGGCGGGCGTCGTCGCCCAATTGAAGCTCAGCGGCGTCGTGCGCCAACTTGCCGTGCATGCCGCGCCCCTGGGGCGGGCAGGCAACGTGTTGGAGATGGCGCTGGACCCGGCCTGCGCGCAGCTGTTGACCAAGGAGCGCGAGGCCAAGCTGCAGGAGGCGCTGAGTGCGCACTTCGGCGAGGCGATCACGCTGCATATCAAGGTACAGGCTCCGCCGAGCGAGACACCCGCCGCGCGAGAGGATCGCCAGCGCGGCGAACGCCAGGCCGAGGCCGAGCGACAGATCCAGGACGATGCCAACGTCCAGGCCATCGTCGAGAAGTTCGACGCCCGTATCAAACCCGATTCGATCCAACCGCTCGATTGAACGGTTGGTCCTGCCAAGGGGCGGCGCCGCAGAGCGCGACTGGCGTCGAGTCGTTTCAACAGCCCGTTAACTTATTCCGATGTGTTCAGAGGTGTTAAGACTATGAAAGGTGGAATCGGCAACCTGATGAAGCAGGCCCAGCAGATGCAGGCCAACATGGAAAAGGCCCAGGAGGAGCTGGCGAACATGGAGGTCACGGGGCAGGCCGGTGGCGGCATGGTCAGCGTGGTCATGACGGGTCGCCACGACGTCAAGCGAGTGAGCATCGACGACAGTCTGATCGGTGACGACAAGGACATGCTCGAGGATTTGATCGCCGCGGCGGTGAACGACGCCGTGCGCCAGGTCGAGAAGGTCTCCAGCGAGAAGATGTCGGGGCTGACCTCCGGGCTGGGACTTCCCGGCGGCTTCAAACTTCCGTTCTGAGGCATCGATGTCGGCCAGTCCCCTCATCGGCCGCCTCATCGAGGCGCTGCGTTGTCTGCCGGGCGTCGGACCGAAGTCCGCGCAGCGGATGGCCTACTACCTGCTCGAGCGCGATCGCCCCGGCGCGCTGGCATTGGCCGACGCCCTGCGCGAGGCCGTTGAGCATGTCGGTCACTGCCAGGTGTGCCGCACGCTGACCGAAGAGGAAATCTGCCCTATCTGCGCGGACGAGCGGCGGGACCGCTCCGTGCTGTGCATCGTGGAGACACCGGCCGACGTCTACGCCGTGCAGCAGGCGACCGGCTACCGGGGATTGTACTTCGTGCTGATGGGCCACCTCTCGCCGCTGGACGGCATCGGCCCCGAGGACATCGGCCTCGATCTGCTCGCCAAGCGCCTGGACGCCGGCGAGGTCGAGGAGGTGATCCTGGCCACCAGCTCGACGGTGGAGGGCGAGGCGACCTCACATTATATTGCCGACATGGCGCGCCACCGCGGCATCCGCGCTACGCGGATCGCCCACGGCGTACCCATGGGCGGCGAGCTGGAGTACGTCGACGGCAGCACGCTGTCCCACGCCTTCGAGGGCCGCCGGGACCTGTAACCGCTCGCGCCCCGCGGCCGCGACGTCTACGCGCCGGCCAGCGAGTCGACGATCTGGTGATAGCTCTCCAGGCGCCGCTCGCTGATGTGTCCTTCGGCCACGGCCTCCTGCAGCGCACAGCCGGGCTCCTGGCGGTGGGCGCAGTTGCGAAAGCGGCATTGGCCGTGGTACGGGCGAAACTCCACGAACCCCTCGTATGCCTGCTCGGGCGTGATATTCCACAGGCCGAAGTCGCGAATCCCGGGCGAGTCGATGATACTGCCCCCGCCGGGCACACGGTACTGCATCGCCGCGCTGGTCGTGTGGCGCCCCTGGCCGCTGGCCTCGGAGAGCTCTCCGACGCGCGCGTCGACGCCGGGCAGCAGGGCGTTGATCAACGACGACTTGCCCACCCCGGACTGACCGACGAACACGCTGGTGCGCCCGCGCAGGTGCTCGCGCAGCTCGTCCAGCCCGTGCTCGCGCTTCGTACTGGCGAACAGCACCGTGTAGCCAATCGCCCGATACTCGGACATGCGCGCCTCGATGCGCCCCCGCTTGGCCTCGTCCATCAGGTCGCGTTTGTTGACGACGATGATCGGCGCGATGTGCGTTGTCTCGGCGGCGACCAGGTAGCGGTCGATCATCCACTCGCTGATACCGGGCCGCGGGGCGGTGACGATGATGATCTGGTCGATGTTGGCCGCGATGGGCTTCATCTGACCGACGGTGTCGGGTCGGGCGAGCAGGGTGCGCCGGGGCTCGACGGCGACGATGACGCCGGTGCGATCGCTCCCGGCCTGCCAGATGACGCGATCGCCGCTGACCAGGGCGCCGAGATTGCTGCGCAGGACGCAGCGGAATTGTTCGCCGTGCTCGTCCTCGATCAGTGCGTAGGCACCGTAGTTGGCGAGCAGGGTACCTGCCTGTTCGGGGCCGAGCGCGGAATCCGACAGGTCCGCCTCGACGCGCTCGGCCTTGCGCCGGGCGCGCGCCAGGCGTTCTTCCTGGACCTTGCGGATACGCCATTCCTGACGGCGGGTCAGCCTGCGTTTAGGCATTCAAGCGGGCGCCTGGCGGCTCAACACGCACGTCGCCGGCTGCCACTGCGGCGGCCGCCATAGCGGGAATCGGGGCGATGCGGGCGTTCACGCCTGGTCGAGCAGGGCGTTGACCTTGGCCGCGCAGATGAAGTCGTTTTCGGACAGTCCGCCGATGGCGTGGGTGCTGTAGCGGACCAGGCAGCGATTGTAGCCCACCTCGAGATCGGGGTGGTGATCCTCCTGATGGGCGATCCAGGCCAGGGCGTTGACGAAGGCGATGGTCTGGTAATAGTTCTTGAAGCGGTACTCCCGGTAGATGACCTTGCCGTCGTTGTCGAGCGTCCAGCCCTCGACCTTGGCCAGAAAACGCTCGGCCGTCTTGGTGTCGAGCGCCTCGGTGCCGCCTTCACAGGGAACACAATGCTTTTCGGTGAGCTCAGTCATGGATCACTTCTTGAAGTGGTAGAAAGTGTGATTCAGATACGCGACCACGTCCTGGATCTGGTCCTCGGGCCAGGACACGCCCAGGCTGTTCTTGCAGCGGTGCACCTGTTTGTTCAACGCGGCCAGCGAGTCGATGCGTCGATCGGGGCGCGTGTAAATGGCCGTGCCGTTGCCCCCGACGATCGAGGCGTGGCATTGGATGCAGTTCTGATCGTGCAGCTCCTTGCCGCGTTTGACGTCCGCCGCGTGTGCGGCCGTACCGATGAGGCTCAGGGACAGACCCAGGGCCAGGCCCAATTGGGGGCCGATGCGCGATAGATGCCGTACGTTCATGATGTACCTCGTGCTCGTTACCCGGGAATTTTAGTCAACAAATGGGCCACGCGCACCGGTGCCGGGGGATGGGAGTCATGGAACGCCGAGTAGAGCGGGTCCGGTGTCAGCGTATTGGCGTTGTCCTCGTACAACTTGACCAATGCCCGCACAAGCGTCGAGGGATCGGTCTGCTCGGCGGCGAAATCGTCCGCCTCGAACTCATGGCGGCGCATGCCCGCGGCCAGGGCCGGTTGGATGAAGAATCCCGCCAGCGGTGCAATCAGCAGGAACAGGACCAGGGCGGCATGGGTCGATGACTGGCTCATTCCGAGCCCGGCATAGAACCAGGGCTGTCCGCTCAGCCAGCCCAGTGCGCCCAAGGCCAGCAGGCTGAGTGCCGACATGCTCATGAGGCGTTTGGCGACATGATGGCGCTTGAAGTGGCCGAGCTCATGGGCCAGGACCGCCTCGATCTCAACGGCGTCGAGGCTGTTGAGCAGCGTGTCGAAGAACACGATGCGCTTGTTTTCGCCCAGTCCGGTGAAATAGGCGTTGCCGTGGCTTGAGCGGCGCGAGCCGTCCATGACGAAGATTCCCTTGCTGGCGAAGCCGCAGCGCGCGAGCAGGCGTTCGATGCGCTGGCGCAGCTCGGGATTGTCCAGCGGCAGGAAGCGGTTGAACAGGGGCGCGATGACCACGGGGTAGGCCCACAGCATCAGCACACTGAATCCCATCCACACGACCCAGGCCGCCAGCCACCACAGGGGCCCCGCGTCGGCCATCAGCCACAGCACTACCCATACCAGCGGCGCGGCGATGGCAAGCGTCAGCAGCAGCTGCTTGAAGTTGTCCGCGATGAACAGTCCGGCGCTCATGCGGCTGAAGCCGAATCGACGCTCGATCCCGAAGGTGCGATAGACGTCCATGGGCAGCTCGAGCACGCTGCTCAGCGCGAGAAAGCTGACCACGAAGCCCGTGCCCGCTACCAGCGGTGAGAGCCCGGTGGCATGCCAGAGCCCGTCGAGGCCCTCCAGGGCGCCGCCCAATGTCCATAGCACGAACAAGGCCGCGGCGATGAGCGTATCGGCCATTGCCGCGCGGGTCTTGGCGATGGTGTAGGCCGCCGCCTTGTGATGGGCGCTCGCGTCCACGGCGTCGCGAAACGCCTCCGGGACCGAGTCGCGATGGCGCTGGACGTGGCGCACGTGGCGGCGTGCCAGCCAAAGCTGGATTACGGTCACCAGGGCGAGGACAGCGAGGACGAACCAGGTGAAGGCGTTCATCGAGCTCCAGACAGAACAATGATGCGGCGAGAATTCGGCACCGCGGGTTTGCGTTTGGTAGAATGCCTGACCGGCATCACCGAGCAGGACTCAAGGATATCATGGCGCAGGATCCGAACAACCTTATCTGGATCGATCTCGAAATGACCGGCCTGGACACGATGAACGACCGGATCATCGAGATCGCTACCATCGTGACCGACAGCGGGCTCAATGTCCTGGCCGAGGGGCCCGTTTTGGCCGTTCACCAGCCCGACGAGGCGCTCGAGGGCATGGACGAGTGGAACAAGAAGACGCACGGCGGTTCGGGCCTCATCGAGCGGGTACGCGCCAGCGACTGCGACGAGGCCGAGGCCGAGCGCCAGACCCTGGAATTTCTGCGCCAATACGTGCCGGCCAACGCCTCGCCCATGTGCGGCAACAGCATCTGCCAGGACCGGCGCTTTCTCGCCCGATGCATGCCCGCGCTGGAGGCCTATTTCCACTACCGCAACCTGGATGTCAGCACATTGAAGGAGCTGGCGCGGCGCTGGCACCCGAGCGTCTACAGTGGCTACTCCAAACAGGGTGCCCATCTCGCCCTGGACGACATCCGCGATTCCATCCGTGAGCTCCAGCATTACCGCGAGCACCTGATCCGCCTGCCGGCCTGACCGCGCTCGCTCCCCACCCGCTTTTCCACGCCCAACGTCGGGACTTTGGCGCTGTAAACCCGGCGCGAGTCAAGACTCCGACACGCCTCTGTCAAATACCGGATGGCGGCCGTCTCGGGCGTTTTCTCATTAAATCAATAATATAGACGTTCAACGGACAAAGTCCTCGCTGCTCTTGTGTGCTGGAACACAAATTGCAGAAGAATCCCTGGCCGGGTCGGCGCGTGCGCCTGGAAGCCGGCCGAGAAGGGAGGCCCGCCCACGGGCTGGAGAGTAGCGATGAACAACGCAGCGAATGCGGCAGCGAGTGAAATGGTGGCACATGCTGATGGCTGACCTACAACAGACGGACGGATCGGCGGGTGCGCCCCCCGCGGGGCGGCGCCGTCCGGTCCGCGTCATTGCGGTGGCCAGCGGCAAGGGCGGTGTCGGTAAGACCAACGTCTCGGTGAACCTCGCGATGGCCTTGGCCAACGCCGGGCAGAGGGTCATGCTGATGGACGCCGACCTGGGCCTGGGCAACATCGATGTGCTGCTGGGCATCCGGCCGCGCTATAACCTGTCCAATGTGCTCAGCGGCGACTGCACGCTGGAGGAGAGCATTGTCGATGGGCCCGGTGGTCTGAAGATTATTCCCTCCTCTTCGGGCGTGCAGGCCATGACCATGCTCAGCGCCGCGGAGCACGCCGGTCTGATTCAAGCCTTCTCCGACCTCAGCTACGACTTCGATGTGCTCCTGATTGATACCGCTGCCGGTATCTCCGGCAGCGTGGTCAGTTTCAGCCGGGCCGCTCAGGAGGTGATGATGGTGGTGTGCGACGAGCCCGCCTCCATCGCCAACGCCTACGCGCTGATCAAGCTGCTCAGTCGCGAACACGGTGTCTACCGCGTCCATATCCTGGCGAACATGGTGCAGGGCCCGGAACACGGCCGTGCCGTTTTCCAGAAGCTCGTCGAGACCACCGACCGTTTTCTGGATGTGCCGCTGGATTATCTCGGCTACATCCCCCACGACGATCACCTGAAAGAGGCGGTTCAGCGCCAACGCAGCGTGGTCGAAGCCTATCCGTTCAGCAAGGCCGCGTTGGCCTTCCAGACGCTTGCGGACAGGACCAGTAAATGGCCTCTGCCCGCGGGGGCGGCCGGTCATCTGGAATTTTTTGTTGAACGACTCATCACGAACCCGGTGCACGACGCGGAGGTCATGCCATGAACGGTCTTGCAATGTATGCGGCGGCTCAGCCGGCCCACCAGGACGATCTGGTGGAGCGCCACGCCCCCCTGGTCAAGCGCATTGCCTATCACTTGATGACGCGCCTGCCGGCCAGTGTCCAGCTCGAGGACCTGGTGCAGGCCGGAATGATTGGCCTGTTGGAGGCCTCGCGCAACTACGACGAGGCACAGGGCGCAAGCTTCGAGACCTACGCCGGCATTCGTATCCGCGGCGCGATGCTCGATGAAATCCGCAAGAACGACTGGGCGCCGCGGTCGGTGCACCGCAAGGCACGGATGGTGGCCGAGGCCGTGCGCGGCATTGAGCACGCCCACGGCCGCGATGCGCGCGACCACGAGATTGCCCAGGAGCTGGGCGTGAGCATCCAGGAGTACTACACCCTTCTGCAGGAGGCGACCTGCCACAAGGTGCTCAGCGTCGAGGACATGGGCATCGGCGAGGAATCCTACCTGGACAACATGTCCGACGGTGCCCCCGGTATCCTCGAGGGCTTGCAGCAGGAGGACGTCCAGCGCGTCGTGACCGAGGCGATTGCCGGTCTGCCCGAACGCGAGCGGCTGGTGATGGCCCTGTATTACGACGACGAGCTCAATCTGCGCGAAATCGGCGCGGTGATGGGCGTGAGCGAATCGCGCGTCAGCCAGATCCACAGCCAGGCGGTGATCCGGCTGCAGTCGCGGTTGCTCAGCTGGCACGAGTAGCCCCCCACCACCTGATGCCATCCGGGGGCTTGTGCCCCCCTGGCGGCGGGCGCGCCAGCCGCTGTCAGTCGCCGAATTCCTCCACCGTATAGCGTTGAACCCGGATCGCGTCCGACCAATGGTCGGGCGGCAGTCCCGCCTTGAGCTTGAGATGGCGCAGAAAATCGCGCGGCTCGGGCAGGCTCTCCCATACCGACGGCAGGAAAGTCCCGCGCCGGTTGCCTTCCTGCAGCACAAAACCATCCACGCCCGGGCGCATCGCCGCCAGCAGGGCCTCCTCGCTGTCGACCTCGAGCGGCGCGGGCGGCGTGAGCACGGAGATGTGGATGGACAGGCCGTCGCGTTCGACGGGGCTCAAGGGCGGAAAACGCGGGTCGCGAAAGGCCGCCGCGTGGGCGTTTTGGGCGATGTCCTCGACCAGCGGGCGCGTTGCCTCCAGGCTGCCGATACAGCCGCGCAGCTCGCCTCCGCGGGTCAGGGTGACGAAGGCCGCGCCGGGCGCCTGCAAGGCCTCGGGATAGGAGGCGCTATCGACGGCCAGGGGCCGGCCGTGGGCCAGTCCGTAGTCGATGGATGCCGCGGCGATCTCCAGCAGGGTACGGCGCTGCTCGGCGTCCAGCATGGGCTCAGTCGAAGACCCAGGCGCCGTAGCCGACCACCTGGTCGCGCGGCCCCGCCGTGTCGCCCGAGTTGCGCAGGTCCACGGTGTGGGCGTGCAGTCCGAGCTTGCGCGACAGGTGCAGCAGGCCGTTGACGGGATTGCGCCCGCAGGCGTCTTCGTAGTGGATGTCTTCCGGGCGCAGGCCCTCGATCGCACGCGCCGTGGCCTGGTCCATGCGCCGGGCCGTGTCGTAATCGTGGTAGTGGCTCAGATCCGAGCTGATGACGATCAGGGTCTCGGGACCGTCCCAGAGCATCTCCAGCACCTCGCCCACGTCTTCCGGGCGGGTGTCGCCCACGACCAGCGGCACGAGCGTGAACGAGGCCAGGACCTCCTGCAGGAACGGCAGATGCACCTCCAGGCTGTGTTCCAGGGCATGGGCCTCGTCCAGCGTCTTGACCTGCGGCAGCGCGCTGATGCGCGCGATTGCCTCCCGGTCGAGCGGGATGTCCCCCAGGGGCGTGGCGAACTGTTCGGCGGTGCTCACCGCCAGGCCGTAGAAGGGGACCCTGTGCGAGGGGCCGAGCAGGATCACCCGGTGGATGACATCGCGGGCCGGGCGCAGCCGGGCGTAGGCGCTGGCGGCGATCGGCCCCGAATAAATATACCCGGCGTGGGGCACGATGATGGCCTTGGGCACGGGTTCCTCGGTCGGCGCGGCGGCGTCGAGCATTTGGCGCACCGTGGTGTGCAGCTCGGCGGGGCCGGCGGGATAGAACATGCCGGCGACGGCCGGCGGGCGCGTATGGGACGCGGTCATGGTAACGTCCTTAGTGAAGGATTAACGCTTCTATCAAAAGTATAGCCGCGCGGCCGGGCGTTCAAGGGCCGCAGTGCCGTCGGCGGGGTAGGGGGCCGCTCGCGATTGAATCCTGCGGCTGTCGGCTATAGTTAAGGGATAAGATTCGATTACGACGAAGGCCCGCTCATGAGCGATATCGGCATCACCGAGCCCACCGTCCCCGTCGGCTATTGGCACAAGCTCGAAGACGGGCGTATCCAGTGCGATCTGTGCCCGCGATTCTGCAAGCTGCATGACGGTCAGCGCGGCCTGTGTTTCGTGCGCGCGCGCCAGGGCGATACTATGGTGCTCACCACCTATGGGCGCTCCAGCGGCTACTGCGTCGATCCCATCGAGAAAAAGCCGCTCAATCACTTCCTGCCCGGTACCTCGGTGCTCTCGTTCGGTACGGCCGGCTGCAACCTGGCCTGCAAGTTCTGCCAGAACTGGGATATCAGCAAGTCGCGCGAAATCGACACGCTCGCCGACGAGGCCTTCCCGGAGACGATTGCCCGGGCCGCCGAGAAACTCGGCTGCCGCAGCGTGGCCTACACCTACAATGACCCGGTGATTTTCCACGAGTACGCGATCGACGTGGCCAAGGCCTGTCACGAGCGCGGCATAAAATCCGTCGCCGTCACTGCCGGCTATGTCACCGCCGAGCCGCGTGCGGAGTTCTACCGTTACATGGACGCGGCCAACGTCGATCTGAAGGCTTTTACCGAGCGCTTCTACCACAAGATCACCGGCGGTCACCTGCAGCCGGTGCTCGAGACGCTCGAATATCTGAAGCGCGAGACGGACGTGTGGTTCGAGCTCACCACGCTGTTGATACCGGGCGAGAACGACTCCGACGAGGAGCTCACCGAGATGACCCAATGGGTGGCGGAACATCTCGGTCCGGATGTGCCGATGCATTTCACCGCCTTTCACCCGGACTGGAAGATGATGGACACGCCGCCGACGCCGCCCGAGACCCTGACGCGTGCGCGGCGCATCGCCATGGAAAACGGTATCCGTTACGCCTATACGGGCAATGTCCACGATGCGGAGGGGGGTAGCACCTACTGTCACCACTGTGGTACAAAACTCATCGGTCGGGACTGGTATGTCCTATCGGACTGGAACCTGACCGACGACGGTCATTGCAAATCCTGCGGTACGCCCTGTGCCGGCGTTTTCGAAGGTCCGCCCGGTCAGTGGGGGGCCAAGCGGATGCCCGTAAGGCTCAGGGACTTCGCCGTCTGAGTCGGCCTTTAGCCCCCATCGCGCTGTCTGCACCGGTCGCGCCGGCGGGCGTCCGTTTGCTCGGGCTTCGCGTACCCGATTGGCTTTATGCAAGGAGACGGCATGCGAACAGTACTGCCTTGTCTGTGCGCTGCGCTTGTAGCGGCAGAGCTGGCCCCGGCGGGCGCGGCTGCCGCGGCTCAGGGCTCGGGCGACCAACTGGCGGTGGCGACCTCAGCGGCCGCTACGGATACCTTCGAAGAACCCAAGAAAAAGAGCACCTGGGACGGCGAAGGCGAGCTGGGCGTGATTGTCACCAGCGGCAATACCAAGACCTCCAGCATCAATGCCAAGCTCAAATTCGATAACGAGCGCCCACGCTGGCGCAATCACATCGGCGCCGAGTATCTGCGCACGTCCGAGAGTTCGGTGACTACCGCCGAACGCTACGTAGTGGCCGGCAAGTCGGACTACAAGCTCGACGAGGTCAACTACCTGGTCGGTACGCTGCGCTACGAAAACGATCGTTTCGCCGGCTTTACCTATCGCGTGTCCGAGTCGGTCGGTTACGGCCATCGTTTCGTCAACACCGATACCATGGTGTTCGAAACCGAGATCGGCGCCGGTGGGCGCCAGACGAAGTTTCTCGACGGCACGCGTGATAACGAAGCCATCGCGCGCGTGGCCGCCAAATACCGCTGGAAGTTCACGCCCACCAGCGAGTTCAGCGAGGCGGCCTTCTCGGAAATCGGCCAGAGCAACACGCACAGCGAGTCGGAGACCTCGCTCAAGCTGAAGATGAACGCCAAGTTGGCCATGAAGTTGTCGGTGCTGGTCAAGCACGACACCCAGGTGCCCGTGGACAAGGTCAAGACGGATACGCTGACGTCAATCAATCTGGTGTATGATTTCTGACAGGCTGTTGAAAGCTGCTGCGGTGTGCGCTGTTGATGGCGCACATCCCTGTGCGCCACTGTGCGGGCGACCTTCGGTCGCGCAAAACGAATATCCCTATCGTTTTGTCGCTCCTTCGCCTATCTACTGGATATGTCCCAATTGAAATGATTGGGTCGCTGCGCTGCCGGTTCCCGAAGGAGCTTTGCAGCTATATTTGGGTGTATTCGGGCTCGTGACGCTTTCACCAGCCCTTCAATAATGGATATGTTGATTGCCTTGAAGGTGGTTCGAAAGACATGACTGAAAAGACAGTACGCATCGGCATCGTCACCGTCTCCGACCGTGCCAGCCGCGGCGAGTACGAAGATCAGGGCGGCCCGGCCATCCGTGAATGGCTGGACAAGGCGCTGACCACGCCGTGGGAGGCGGTGCCCCGCCTGGTGGCCGACGAGCGGCCCGCTGTCGAGGCGGCGCTGCGTGAATTGTGTGACCAGGAGGGCTGCTGCCTCGTGGTAACGACCGGCGGCACCGGTCCGGCGCCGCGCGATATTACCCCGGAGGCGACCGAGGCTGTGTGCGACAAGGTGCTCGATGGCTTCGGCGAGCAGATGCGTGCGGTTTCGCTCCAATACGTACCCACTGCCATCCTGTCCCGTCAGATGGCCGGTGTGCGTGGCCGCTCGCTGCTGATCAACCTGCCGGGCAAACCCTCGGCCATTGCCGACTGCCTAAATGCTGTGTTCCCGGCGGTGCCCTACTGCATCGATCTCATAGAGGGGCCGTATCTGGAGACCGACGAGTCGGTCATCAAGGCCTTTCGGCCCAAACACGCGAAGAAGCCCGCCAGTGCCTGAGGGTGGTGCGGATACGACCGTGACTGACAGGAACGACGAGCTTGCGGCGCTGTACACCGTGCGTGATTTCATCCGCTGGGGTGCGAGCCGTTTTGCCGCCGCCGGTCTGCACTTCGGCCACGGCACCGACAATGCCTTCGACGAGGCGGCGTATCTCGTCTCCCATGCCCTGCATCTGCCGGCCGATTTCCCGCCTGCCTATCTGGATTCACGCCTGACGCCGGCGGAAAAGGTCGCGGTGGCCGAGTTGCTGGACCGGCGCATCAGTGAACGCGTGCCGGCGCCTTACCTGACGCACGAGGCCTGGTTTGCGGGCCTGTCCTTCTACGTCGACGAGCGGGTGCTGGTTCCCCGCTCGCCGATCGCCGAGCTCATCGAACAGGGCTTCGAGCCCTGGGTGGACGCCGCGCACGTGGAGCGGGTCCTCGATCTGTGCACCGGCGGCGGCTGTATCGCGGTGGCCTGTGCACTGGCCTTCCCCCAGGCGCGGGTCGACGCGGCCGACGTCTCGACCGATGCGCTTGCCGTCGCGGCCGTCAATATCGCCCGACACGGGGTGGAGGAGCGCGTCGAGGCGGTGGCCTCGGATCTGTTCGCCGGGTTGAGCGGGCGGCGTTATGATCTCATCGTCAGCAACCCGCCGTACGTCGACGCGGCCGATATGGCGGCCCTGCCGCCGGAATATCGTCACGAACCCGAACTGGGTTTAGCGGCCGGCGGCGACGGTCTGGACCTGGTCCTGCCCATGCTTCGCGATGCCCCCGATCACCTCAGCGCCGTGGGCGTGCTGGTGGTGGAGGTGGGCAACAGCGCCGAGTCCCTGGCCCGCCTGCTGCCCCAGGTCCCGTTCGTCTGGCTCGAGTTCGAGCGCGGCGGGGAGGGCGTCTTCGTGCTGACCGCGGGCCAGCTCGCCGAGCACCATGCGCTCATTGCGCAGGCCGCCGAGCAGCGAGTGCGCGCCCGCGCCTGAGCGCGGTCCTACCGGGCGGCATGCCCCCATGGAGCCAGTGGCGGCGATGAAACGACCGAACTCCCACATTCCGCGGCCCAGGACCCTGGCGGAGTACGTGGACCTGGTCGATCAGGCCATTTTCGAGATTGAAGAGTTGCGCGCGGCCGCAGAATACGACATGGACTCGTTGGGCGACGCCGTGCACGGCATCAACGACCTGGAGCGGCAGGTACGTCAACTGCGCCTGTCGTTGTCCAACGGCAGCCATCGCTTTGGGGGGGAGGACCTACTCTTCATGGCCCTGGTCGAAAGGCAGGACGATCGAGTTCTGCCGTTCAAGCACCTGTTTCGTATGATAAACGAGACGCACCGGGAGGGACTGGCCGTCGAGGACACTTGATCCAGGTCATTCCGCCCGGCCGCGTCGGCCCGTATGCTGGAACCCTATGAGCGAATTTCACGACCTCGTCTTCGACCCCGATCTGGTGCGCCGCTACGATCGAGCCGGACCGCGTTACACCTCGTACCCAACGGCGGTGCAGTTCCACGAGGGCTTCACCGAGGCCGACTACCGCGAGCACTGCCGGTCGAGCAACCAACGCGGACGGCCCGCGGAGCAGGGCGGCGGCGCGGCTCCCCTGTCGCTGTACTTTCACCTGCCGTTTTGCGACACGGTCTGCTACTACTGCGCCTGCAACAAGGTCGTGACCAAGAACCGCGGCCGTGCCGCGCCTTATCTCGAGCGCCTGCACCGGGAGATTGCCCTGCAGGCGGCCCTGTTCGACGATGCTCGCCCGGTCGATCAGCTGCATTGGGGCGGCGGTACGCCGACCTTCATCAGTCACGATGAGATGCGTGCGCTGATGGCGCACACACGCCGCCACTTCGCCCTGCACGAGGACGACAGCGGCGAGTACTCCATCGAGATCGACCCGCGCGAGGTCGGTACCGAGACCATCGCGCTGCTGCGCGAGCTCGGTTTCAACCGCATGAGCCTTGGCGTGCAGGACTTCGAGCCGCAGGTGCAGAAGGCCGTCAACCGCATTCAGTCCGAGGCGCAGACGCTGGCCGCAATGGATTCCGCGCGGCGCGAAGGATTCAAATCCATCAGCATCGACCTCATCTACGGTCTGCCGCACCAGAGCGTGAGCAGCTTCGCCCGGACGCTGGACCGCGTCATCGCCGCCGATCCCGATAGACTGTCGATCTTCAACTACGCCCACCTGCCCGAGCTGTTCAAGCCGCAGCGGCGTATCCAGGCCGAGGACCTGCCCAGCCCTGAGGAGAAGCTCGACATACTGCGCTTCAGCATCGAGCGCCTGACGGGCGCCGGCTACGTCTACATCGGCATGGACCACTTCGCCAAGCCCGACGACGAGCTCGCCGTGGCCCAACGCGAGGGTAGCCTGTACCGCAACTTCCAGGGCTATTCCACCCATGCCGAGTGCGATCTGGTCGCCATGGGCATCACCGCAATCGGCATGGTCGCCGACAGCTACAGCCAGAACGTGCGCACGCTCGACGAGTACTACGAGCGCGTCGATGCCGACCGCCTGCCGATCTTTCGGGGCATCGCGCTGAGCGACGACGACCGCCTGCGCCGGGCGGTGATCACCGATCTCATTTGTCATTTTCGGCTGGACATGCAGGCGGTGGCGGCGCGGTTCGGGATCGATTTCGCGGACTATTTCGCCGAGGAGCTCGCCGAGCTCGCCCGCATGCACGAGGACGGACTTCTGGACCTGGACTCGCGGCAGATTCAGGTTCGCCCCGCCGGCAAGCTGCTCATCCGCAACATCTGTATGGTGTTCGACCGCTATCTCAAGGCGGCGGCATCCGAGCGCTTCTCCAAGGTCATCTGAGACGGAGTTCGCCGCGCGTCAATGGCGACGCGCGCCCGTTTTGCCAGTACAATAGGCGCCATGTCCGGCAACTCCATCGGCAAGCTGTTTACGGTGACCTCCTTTGGCGAAAGCCACGGGCCGGCGATCGGCTGTATCGTCGACGGCTGCCCGCCGGGCCTCGCGCTCAGCGAGGCCGATCTGCAGGCGGATCTGGACCGGCGCAAGCCCGGCAAGTCGCGCCATACCACCCAGCGGCGCGAATCCGACGAGGTACAGATTCTATCCGGCGTATTCGAGGGCGAGACGACGGGAACGCCGATCGCGCTGATCATCCACAACACCGATCAGCGCTCCAAGGACTACTCCAATATCATGGACCGCTTCCGTCCGGGCCATGCCGACTACACCTATCAGCAAAAATACGGCCGGCGCGACTATCGCGGGGGCGGGCGTTCCTCGGCGCGCGAGACCGCCATGCGCGTGGCGGCCGGCGCCATCGCCAAGAAGTACCTTAACGAGCACTACGGCGTGCGCATTCGCGGCTATCTGGCCCAGCTCGGTCCCATTCGCCCGGAGGCCTTCGACTGGGACGTGGTCGAGCAGAACCCGTTCTTCTTCCCCGACGCGGCCAAGGTCAGCGAGCTCGAGTCCTACATGGACGCCCTGCGCAAGGAGGGCGACTCCATCGGCGCCCGCGTTAACGTGGTGGCCGACGGCGTGCCGCCGGGTCTGGGCGAGCCGGTGTTCGACCGGCTGGACGCGGATCTGGCGCACGCGCTGATGTGCATCAATGCCGTCAAGGGTGTGGAGATCGGGGCCGGCTTCGCCAGCGTCGAGCAGAAGGGCACCGAGCACCGCGACGAGATCACGCCGGCGGGTTTTCTGAGCAACAATGCCGGCGGCGTGCTCGGCGGCATCTCCAGCGGTCAGGACATCCTCGCCTCGATTGCCCTCAAGCCCACGTCCAGCATCCGGCTGACCGGGCGCAGCGTGAATCTGCAGGGCGAGCCGGTGAGCGTGGAGACCAAGGGGCGCCACGACCCCTGCGTGGGGATCCGCGCCACGCCCATCGCCGAGGCCATGGTCGCCATCGTGCTCATGGACCACCTGCTGCGCCACCGCGCCCAGAACCAGGACGTGCGCTCCGAGACGCCCATCATTCCGGCGGCTGCGCCGCCGGAAGATAGTTAACAGTTGGCAGTTTGCAGTCGGCAGCAAGAATGGCTGCCAAGCGTGGTGATCAATGCGGCGACCGCAGAGGCGCGGAGGATGCAGAGAAAGGCAATATCCTAATTAATACCTCGCGCCCCATGGTGTTTCGCTCTCTTTGGCTTCTATGGTGGGTGAAGGAGACCGACAGGCCCTGAGTTCGAAGTATTCGATGTTTCTTGCTGTTATCTGCCAACTGCCAACTGCCAACTGCCAACTGCCAACTGCCAACTGCCAACTGCCAACTGCCAACTGCCAACTGCCAACTGCCAACTGACGACTTTCGGGTATGGATTCCTCCCGCCTTTCCGCTAACGCCGGATCGTCAACCCCGGCGCCCTATTGGCGCCTGTCCAACTTCTATTTCTTCTATTTCGCCAGCCTCGGCGCGCTGGTGCCTTATTGGGGGCTGTACCTGAAGTCGCTGGGTTTCGCGCCCGCCGCCATCGGTGAACTGATGGCCATCATCATGGCGACCAAAATCGTCTCGCCCAATGTGTGGGGCTATCTCGCCGATCACACCGGCCGGCGCATGGTCATCGTGCGCCTGGGGACCCTGTGCGCGGTGCTGGCCTTCGCCGGCGTGTTCTGGGGGACCGGCTATTGGTGGCTGGCGGCGGTCATGCTCGTGTTCAGCTTTTTCTGGAATGCGGCGCTGCCGCAGTTCGAGGCCACGACATTCAGTCACCTGGGGGAGCAGGCTCACCGTTACAGCAGCATTCGCCTGTGGGGCTCCATCGGGTTTATCGTGACCGTGGCCGGCTTGGGCTATGTGATCAATCAACACGGTGCATCAGTTTTGCCGGCGGCGTTGATCGTGCTGATCGCCGGCATCTGGCTGGCGAGCCTGATCGTGCCCGAGCGCGCCGCGCATCACCTGCCTCTGGATCACGAGCCCTTGCGACGCGTGCTCAAGCGCCCGGCGGTCGCCGCCCTGTTGATCGTGTGTTTTCTGATGCAGGCGAGCCACGGACCCTATTATACGTTCTATTCTATTTACCTGGATGCACACGGTTACGCGCCGCGGCTTATCGGGGTGCTCTGGGCGCTGGGCGTAGTCGCGGAGGTCGGCGTGTTCCTGATCATGCACCGCCTGGTGCCGCGCTTCGGTGTAAGGCGCCTGCTGCTGGCCAGCCTGGTGCTGGCGACGCTGCGCTGGGTCATGATCGGCCTGTTCGTCGACAATCTACCGCTGCTGATCGTCGCCCAGACCCTGCACGCGGCGAGCTTCGGGGTGTATCACGCGGCGGCCATCCAGCTGATTCACGGCTATTTCACGGGTCGCCATCAGGGCAAGGGGCAGGCGCTGTACAGCAGCCTGAGCTTCGGGGCGGGCGGCGCGCTCGGCAGCTACTACAGCGGCCTGACCTGGGATACGCTGGGCAGCACGGCGACCTATCTGATCGCCGCCGGCATCAGCGCCGCGGCGTTCTTGGTGGCCTGGAGGTTCTTGGGCGTGAGGCGTGAGGCGTGAGGCGCGCGCCCGCTTCGCGGGCGAGTGGGCAGTTTGCAGTCGGCAGTTGGCAGAAAGAAAAGGCGTGAGGTGTGAGGTGCGCGTGCGCTTCGCGGGACAGTCGAGAGTTGGCAGTTTGCAGTTGGCAGTCGGCAGAAAGAAAAGGCGTGAGGCGGACGCCCGCGGCGCGGGCCAGTTGCTGGTCGGCGGATACGACGAAATGCATACCAAGTGAGGCGATTCTCTTGAGGCCTTTTCCCCTCGAAACTCGCACCTCGACCCTCGTCACTCATGCAATGCGTCTTTGGGTTTGCGTACTGTTTTTGCTCGCTCCGTTATCAGTGAGCCACGGCGCGGCCGTGGACCGTTCCAGCGACGCGTTCCTGGCCGGGGCCATTACGGCCATCATCGAGCAGCAGTGGGGGTGGTCGCGCGACAGCTATTCGCTGGAGATGGATCACGGCGTGGCGATCATCGAGCTGCGTACCGACGTCCAGGCGCATCAGGCATGGATCGATTCGCACCCTATCGAGCTGGAGGGTCTGCAGGGCGTGGAGATCCGCGAGGCCGGCGCCGCGCCGAAGGCGCCGAGCGAGGGTGCGCCTGCACCGCCGGCCAAAGAGCCGACGACGCGCGAAGAGATCTACAGTTTCCTCGGCCTCAGTCCCGACACGGTGCCCTTTCCGGTCGGCGACTTGTTCTGGCCACTGCTGGCCGATCCCAAGCAGCCGCAGTTCTTCGTCAGTTACCGTTACTACAATACCCCAGCGGAGAACGCCAATGTCGCCGCCGTGGGCTACGGAGAGACCTTCGGGCTGGCGCGGCGCGCGGGCAAGCGGCCGGGCGACGGGCTGCAGCTCAGTATCACGGGCGGTTTGTTCGCGCAGTTCAATCTCGATGCCCCGTCCCACGACCTCATCAACGCCGATTACACCATCGGCGCTCAGCTGACCTACCGCAACGGACGCGATGCTGCGCGCCTGCGCGTGTATCACCAGAGCTCGCACCTGGGTGATGAGTTTCTGCTGCGCGCCCAGCCCGAGCGCATCAATCTCAGCTTCGAGTCGCTGGAGCTGATGTACTCGCGCGATTGGCTGCCATGGCGCTTCTATGCGGGCGGCGAGTACCTGTTTCACCGCGACCCCGCGGACCTCAAGCCGGCGGCCTTTCACGGCGGCGTGGAATTCCACGGCGAGCGGCCCGTCTGGAAGAGTGGGCGCTGGGTCGGCGGGATCGACATCAAGTCGTGGGAGGAACACGACTGGGCCGCCGATGTCAGCGCCAAGTTCGGTCTGGCCTTCGGGGCGGCGCATCCCGGGCGCCGGCGTCTTCGTGTGATGCTCGAGGGCTACAAGGGGTACGCGCCCCACGGCCAGTTCTACGATGAGCGCATCAGTTATGCCGGCGTGGGAATCTACTTGGGATTCTGAGCCTTCGGCTTGCCGGGTCGAGGGGACGGCTCGTGGGCGGTGGTCTCCAGCAGTGCGATCAGGGCGCGTGCGGCGTTGGACAGGGTGCGGGCATGGTGGCGCACCGTGCCCAGACGCCGGCTCAATTGCAGGCCGGGGACCCGCAGCGCCAAGAGGTCGGCATCGAGCATGGTGCGCGGCAGAATGCTCCAGCCCAGGCCCACGGCCACGAGCATCTTGATGGTCTCCAGGTAATTGGTCGACATCCCCACGCGGAGATTGACGCCACTGGGTGCGAAGGCCCGCTCCATGACCTCGCGTGTGTAGGTGCCGCGTGCGGGCAGGATAGCGGGGTAGTCGCTCAGGCGCTCGATCGGGACGCGGGCGCTACCTGCCAGGGGGTGTTCGGGACCGACCACCACGTCCAGGGGATCGGGCCAGATCTCCACCACTTCCAGGACGGGCGCCGGTTCCAGGGGGAGGGTCACGATGCCCAGTTCCAGCTCGCCGCGTTCGACCGCCTGGCAGGCGGCTTCGGAGTCCATGAAGTGCAGGTCGAGCTCCACCTCCGGGAAGCCGCGCGTGTAGGCGCGCAGGATCGGCGGCAGGCGGTGCAGCCCGATATGATGGCTGGTGCCGATGCTGAGGCGGCCGGTGACTTCATCAGCCAGATTGGAAATCGCCCGCCGGCTGTCTTCCAACTCGGCTACAACGCGCTCGGCCCGGGGCAGCAGCGCCCGCCCGGCCTCGGTCAGGTCGGTGCGCCGCCCTATCCGGTCGAACAGCCGCGCCCCGAGCTCATCCTCCAGGCCGGCGATGCGCTTGCTCACCGCCGGTTGGGTGAGGAAGAGGTCCTCGGCCGCCGAGGAGAACGACCCGGTCTTGGCGACGGCAATAAAGGCCTGGAGGCTGGCGATATCCATCGATGGGTCACGGATTAGATATTCTGTAATAGAATAGTTTATATGAAAAATATGAATTTGTGTTATGTGTCGCCCGATCCTACGATGGCAGGCGAGCGATAACCGAGGATGCAGATATGGCGGGCAAGACCCTCTACGACAAGATCTGGGATGCGCACGTGGTGCGCAGCGATCCCGATGGGACGGCGCTCCTATATATAGATCGCCACCTCGTCCATGAGGTGACTTCGCCGCAGGCCTTCGAGGGGCTTCGGCTGGCGGCACGCCAGCCGTGGCGCGTGGACGCCAATCTCGCCACGCCCGATCACAACGTGCCGACCACGGATCGCAGCCACGGCATTGCCGATCCGGTCTCGCGCCTGCAGGTCGAGACGTTGGACGAGAACTGCCGCGTGTTCGGCATCACCGAATTCCATATGGACGACCCGCGCCAGGGCATCGTGCACGTCATCGGCCCGGAGCAGGGCGCGACGCTGCCCGGCATGACCGTGGTCTGCGGCGATTCGCACACTTCCACCCACGGCGCCTTCGGCGCGTTGGCGTTCGGTATCGGCACCTCCGAGGTCGAGCACGTGCTGGCCACCCAATGCCTCGTGCAGAGCAAGTCCAAGTCCATGCTGATCAGCATCGACGGCCAGGTCGGCCACGGTGTGACCGCCAAGGACATCGTGCTGGCCATCATCGGCGGGATCGGCACCGCGGGCGGCACGGGCTATGCCATCGAATTCGGCGGCGATGCTATTCGCGCGCTGTCGGTCGAGGGGCGCATGACCGTGTGCAACATGACGATCGAGGCCGGCGCGCGGGCGGGCATGGTGGCCGTTGACGACAAGACCATCGACTACCTGCGCGACCGTCCCTACGCGCCCAAGGGCGAGCTGTGGGACAAGGCGGTCGCCGCCTGGCGCGACCTGCACAGCGATGCCGATGCGCAGTTCGACCGCGTCGTGCACATCGACGCGGCCTCGATCAGGCCGCAGGTGAGCTGGGGTACTTCGCCGGAAATGGTGGCCCCGGTGGACGGGCGCGTGCCGGATCCGGACAAGGAGGGCGATCCCGTGCGCCGCGAGGGCATGCGACATGCCTTGAAGTATATGGACCTGGTGCCGAATACGCCGATCGCCGACATCCGCCCGGACAAGGTCTTCATCGGCTCGTGCACCAACTCGCGCATCGAAGACCTGCGTGCCGCGGCCGCCGTGGTCAAGGGGCGCAAGATCGCCGATGGCATCAAGCTCGCCATGGTCGTGCCGGGCTCGGGCCTGGTCAAGAAGCAGGCCGAGGCGGAGGGGCTGGACCGCGTGTTCCTCGAGGCCGGCTTCGAATGGCGCGAGCCGGGCTGTTCCATGTGCCTGGCGATGAACGCCGACCGCCTCGAGCCGGGCGAGCGCTGCGCCTCGACCTCGAACCGCAACTTCGAAGGTCGCCAGGGCCAGGGCGGGCGCACCCACCTGGTCAGCCCGGCCATGGCTGCCGCCGCGGCAGTCACCGGCCACTTCACCGACGTGCGCGAGCTGGTTTAAGCGTCACCGACGCTCTGGAAGAAACCACAGAGGACACCGAGACACAGAGAAAATATTTTATGTTCTTTAAGTCTCTGTGCCTCTGTGTCCTCTGTGGTTAATCCGAACGATAGGTAAAACTCCAATGGAAAAATTCGACAAGATGACCGGGTTGGTGGCGCCGCTGGATCGTGCCAACGTGGACACCGATGCCATCATCCCCAAGCAGTTTTTGAAGTCGATCAAGCGCACGGGCTTCGGCCCGAACCTGTTCGACGAGTGGCGCTATCTGGACCACGGCGAGCCGGGCAAGGACAACACCGGCCGTCCGTTGAATCCGGACTTCGTGTTGAACCAGCCGCGCTACCAGGGTGCGAGTATCCTGCTCGCGCGTGAGAATTTCGGCTGCGGCTCCAGCCGCGAGCACGCGCCCTGGGCGCTGCTCGACTACGGCTTTCGGGTGATCATCGCGCCGAGCTTCGCGGACATCTTTTTCAACAACTGCTTCAAGAACGGCATCCTGCCCATCGTGCTGCCGGCCGATGTCGTCGACGAATTGTTCCGGGCAGTGGAGGCCAACGAGGGCTATACGCTCAGCGTGGATCTGGAGGCACAGACCATTACCAAGCCCGACGGCGGGACGATCGCCTTCGACGTCGACGGCTTCCGCAAGCGCCGCCTGCTCGAAGGGCTGGACGACATCGGACTGACCCTCGAGCACGCCGAGGATATCCGCGCCTACGAGCAGCGCCACCGCCAGGAAGCCCCCTGGCTGTTCGCCTCGCCTGGCGGCAGTCAGTGACGTCGGACCGAACCACAGAGACACGGAGGCACAGAGGAACACAGAGAGTTGATCGTTCATTGATAGACGGTATCGTGTCGTTGACGTCGTGGTGATTCTCACCGCCCTGCGTTCCGCGATATGCTCGCGACGCTCTTCTCTGTGCCTCGGTGTTCTCTGTGGTTTGTTCCAGAGCGCTGAACGCGCCTATTTACGCATTGAAGGGTTGATCAAGCAATGACGAAGAAGATTTTGATTCTGCCGGGTGACGGCATCGGACAGGAGATCGTCGCCGAGGCGGTCAAGGTGTTGGAATGGCTGCGCACCGAGGCGGGTCTGGGGGTGGAGCTCGAGCAGGCCCTGGTCGGCGGCTCGGCCTACGATGCCACCGGCACACCGCTGCCCGAGGAGACCTTGAACCTGGCCAGGGAGTCGGATGCGGTGCTGCTGGGCGCGGTCGGCGGTCACAAGTGGGAGTCGCTGGACATCTCGGTGCGCCCGGAGAAGGGGCTTCTGGGACTGCGCTCGGGCCTCGGGCTGTTCGGAAATCTGCGCCCGGCGCTGCTGTATCCGCAGCTGGTCGGCGCCTCGACGCTCAAACCGGAGCTGGTCTCGGGTCTGGACCTGATGATCGTGCGCGAGCTGACCGGCGGCATCTACTTCGGGCAGCCGCGCGGTATTCGCACGCTCGACAACGGCGAGCGCCAGGGTTTCAACACCCTGGTCTACAGTGAATCGGAAATCCGGCGCATCGGCAAAGTCGCATTCGATATCGCCATGAAGCGCGATCGGCGCGTGTGTTCCGTGGACAAGGCGAACGTGCTCGAGTCCACCGAGCTGTGGCGCGAGGTGATGATCGAGGTCGCGCGCGACTATCCCGAGGTTGAGCTCACGCACATGTACGTCGACAACGCCGCCATGCAGCTGGTGCGTGCGCCGAAGCAGTTTGACGTCATGGTTACGACCAACATGTTTGGTGATATCCTCTCCGATTGCGCCGCGATGCTGACCGGTTCGATCGGGATGCTCCCCTCGGCCTCGCTGGACGCCGCCGGCAAGGGCATGTACGAGCCGATTCACGGCTCGGCGCCGGACATCGCGGGACAGGGGGTGGCCAATCCACTGGCAACGATTCTGTCGGTGGCGATGATGCTGCGCTACTCGCTCGACGAGCCCGAGCTGGCCGGGCGGATCGAGGGCGCGGTCCATCGCGTCCTGGAGCAGGGGTTGCGCACGGCCGATATCCATTCTGAGGGCACGACCCGGGTGGGAACGGCGCAGATGGGCGACGCGGTGCTTTCGGCACTGGCCGGGGCGGCCTGAGTCGCCGCCCGAATACGAAACATGGCGGGGCGCACCGGGGGCCCGGCGCACCGGAATTCATCTTTGGAGGCAATGTAGTCATTATGAGTAAGACATTCGATGTCGCGGTGGTCGGCGCCACGGGGGCCGTGGGCGAGACCATGCTGTCCATCCTCGAGGAGCGCAATTTTCCGGTCGGGAACATCTATCCGCTGGCTTCCAGCCGTTCCGCCGGCAGCAAGATCGAGTTCAAGGGCAAGCAGATCACCGTGGGCGACCTGGGCGAGTTCGATTTTTCCAAGGCCCAGATCGGCCTGTTTTCGGCCGGCGGCTCGGTGTCGGCCGAGTACGCGCCGAAGGCGGCGGCGGCCGGCTGCGTCGTGGTCGACAACACGGCCCATTTTCGCTATGACCAGGACATCCCGCTGGTCGTCCCGGAAGTCAACGCGCATGCCATTGCCGGCTACAAGACTCGCGGGATCATCGCCAATCCCAATTGCTCGACCATCCAGATGCTGGTGGCCCTGAAGCCGATTTACGATGCAGTCGGAATCGAACGCATCAACGTGGCGACCTATCAGGCGGTATCGGGCACCGGCAAGGAGGCTATCGAGGAGCTGGCCACCCAGACGGCCAATCTGCTCAACGCCAAGCCTATCGAATGCGAGGTCTATCCCAAGCAGATCGCCTTCAACGCGCTGCCCCACATCGATGTCTTCCAGGACAACGGCTACACCAAGGAAGAGATGAAGATGGTTTGGGAAACCCAGAAGATCTTCGGGGACGAGCGCATCCTGGTGAATCCCACGGCGGTTCGGGTGCCCGTTTTCTACGGCCACTCGGAGGCCATTCACATCGAGACCCGCGAGAAGATCAGCGCCGATCAGGCCCGGGCATTATTGGAAAAGACACCGGGAATCACGGTGTTGGATACTCGCGAGGCGGGCGGTTATCCCACGGCGGTGACCGAGGGCGCAGGTCAGGACCCGGTCTTCGTGGGACGTATCCGCGAGGACATTTCCCATCCCCGTGGGCTCAATCTGTGGGTCGTGGCGGACAACGTTCGCAAGGGCGCGGCACTTAACAGTGTTCAAATTGCGGAAATTTTGGTAAAAGACCATTTATAAGCTATAGTTACTGCATTCTTATAAAGAGCATTCGAGCTTTGCCGACCCAAGTCCGCGTGTGGACAGCCGATTTCAGCACGGTTCCCGGCCTTCGGGGCGGGCACCGGCTGGCTGAATTTTAGGGAGTGAGGATGGTGCGCAAACTGTTTATCGTGCTGGTATCGTTGATGACGATATCCCCGATCACAGCCTACGCCTTGGGCTTCGGGAATATCAAACTCAATTCCGCACTCAACGAACCGCTGAACGCGGACATCAGCCTCCTGTCGGCCACTCCGCAGGACGTGGCCGGCCTTACCGTCAAGCTGGCCGGACACGATGCCTTTGCCAACGCCGGCATCGACCGCACGGCGGTCCTCAACGAGCTGAAATTCACGCTCAAGAGCCGCGCCAAGGGCGGCTACTATATTCACGTCACCTCCCGTCAGCCTATTCGCGAGCCCTATCTGGATTTCCTGTTGGAGCTCAACTGGAGCCACGGCCGTATGCTGCGCGAATATACGGTGTTGCTCGATCCCCCGAACCTGATGCGACAGCAGCCGACGATGGTTGCCCCTGCGACGACCGAGGCGCCGCCGACCATCGCCCGCGGCGAAACCCCGCAGAAGGAAGCGGCGCCCAGGGCCAAACAGGCGCCGGCGCAGATGCCCGTGCCGCCCACGGCTCCGGAGCAGGCGCCTGCGTCGAAGGCATCGAAGACCACGGCCGAAGCCGCGCCCATGCCGCCGCCGACTGCGCCCCAGCCCGAGCAGAAGGCACCCGCGCCGAGTCCGGCTCCCGAGGCCGCACCTGCGCCGGCTCCTGCCAAACAGGTGGCCCAGGTACCCGAAAAGGACCGCGGCCTGATGCCGTACATTCCGATCGGCGGCGAGGAGGAGACTCCGGTGCCCATGGAATCGGGCAAGGCCATCACTCACATCACGAAAAAGGGCGACAAGCTCTGGAACATCGCCGAGGAGATGCGCCCCGACGACGTCACCGTCTATCAGATGATGATGGCGTTGCTGGCGAGCAATCCGGACGCGTTCCAGGGCCACAACGTCAATCGCCTCAAGGCGGGTTACGTACTGCGCGTACAGGACCCGAGCCTGCTGCACGAGATGAGCAGGCAGGCCGCCGCGCATGAATTCAAGGTGCAGACGCAGGCCTGGGAAGATTATCGCCAGCGGGTTGCCGGCAGCGCGAGCAAGCAGCCGATGATGACCGCCAGCCAGGGCAAGAGCGCCCCGGCTGAAGGCGGCTCGGGCGAGCCGAAGGGTCACCTCAAGCTGGTGACGCCGTCCGGCAAGGGCAAGTCCGCCGGTACCGGTCAGGAGGCCACCAAGCTCAAGGCTGCCTCCGATGTCAAGGACCTGGCCCAGGCTCGCAAACAGCTCAATCTGGCCATCGAGGCGGCCGCGACCGAACGGCGCAAGAATGCCGAGATGACCGACCGGCTCAAGGAACTCGAGAAGCAGATCAAGGATATGCAGCGGCTGATCTCGCTCAAGGACGACGAGCTGGCCACCCTGCAACAGCAGCTCAAGGCACAGGAAAAGGCACAGAAAGAGAAGGCGGCGGCTCCGAAGCAGCCGGCCAAGAAGACCACGGGCGCGGCGACGCCGGCACCGGCGGAATCCACGACCGCACCGACCGCACCGACCGAATCGGCCGGCGCGGCGGCGGGGCCGCCGCCGGCGCAGGGCCCCACCGGGGGAACGGGGGCCGGTACGACCTCGGCCGCTGCAGCCGGGGGGGGCGGGGGCAATAAACCGCCGGCCCCGAGTTCGAGTCCGGGCTCACCGACTGCAAAAGCCACGGCACCGGCGCCGGCCCATCAGGCCCCGCCGGTTTCGTCACCTCCGCGCCACATTCCCTGGTGGAAAAAGGCGATGAATACGGCCAGTGGTCTGGGAAAGAACCTGACCAAGTCATTGTCGGTCAGCCCGCTGCTTCTGGCGGGCGGCGCGGCCCTGTTGGTGGTCATACTGCTCCTGCTGCTCATCGTCGTCCGCCGGCGTAAAAAGGGCTACGGATTTCAGGAAAGCATCCTGACCGGTGAGGGTGCGGCCGACTCCGAGGCGAGTGCGTCGAGCGGCGCGTCGCAGGGCGAGGAGTCGTCGTTTCTGAGCGACTTTGCGGTCAGCGGCGTCAATGCCATCCAGACCGAGGACAACGAGGTCGATCCCCTGACCGAGGCCGACGTGTATATGGCCTACGGCCGCAATCAGCAGGCCGAGGAACTGCTCACCGAGGCCCTCAAGACCGACCCCAAACGCAAGGAGCTCAAGCTCAAGCTCCTCGAGTTGTATCACTCGACCAAGAACAAGGCACGTTTCGAAGAGACGGCCGAGGACCTGTACGCCGATATCGGGAATGACAACGACCCCGTGTGGACCAAGGTGGTTGCCATGGGGGCGGAAGTCGCCCCCGACAATCCCATGTTCGCCGGCGCGGTCAAGGCAGCGCCCGCCGGGGCCGGCGCGATGGCCCACGACGAGGTGATGGATATCGGCCTGGATACGGGTGTGTTCGACCTCGACGACGCCCAGGGTGGCGGCGGAGAGGTTGCTACCGCGACCGCGCCCCCGGAGTCGGGACTGGACTTCGATTTCGACCTCGGCGGCGGCGAGACCGCCACCGAGGCGGCTGCCGAAGCTGCCCCGGACGAGGGCGGTGGGTTGGACTTCAACCT
>Ga0209918_1000234_pt1 | contig 41108 bp, 34 predicted proteins | sample SalPonD_shore_MG_FD_185712 | JGI IMG/M metagenome (GOLD analysis project Ga0209918, IMG submission 185712) | Salt pond soil microbial communities from South San Francisco under conditions of wetland restoration - Salt Pond MetaG... | ecosystem: Environmental > Aquatic > Marine > Intertidal zone... | reverse complement strand
TTCCAATCCCGACAATACTTCAAAATAATCCGGATTTTGGCGGCCTAAATTGATCTGGTGTTTAACGGCCTGACTGCCATCATCCGTAATCTTATAGACCCAGTTTCCGCCGGTCGTCTGATAAAATCCACCGCGAGGCAACAAAACAGCTTTGGACGATTCGCCCAGTTCCAGCCGGATACGCACCGTCTGTCCTCGCGTCAGCCCGGAAGGCGGTTCATTCACAAATTCCATATCCACTTGAAACTGGCCATTATTGACCACCGGGTACACTTTAGTAATTTTCAGTTCATAGGTTCCGCCGGCAAAATCGAAGGAGCCCTCTAATCCGGTGGCAATACGTGACAAGTGATATTCATCAATGCCCACGCGTACTTTGTAGTTGTCCAGGATATCTACCTGTCCGAGCCGTTCGCCCTGGTTGATCGACTGTCCCTGCTGAAGCTCGATCGTAGAAAGCTGTCCTGATATCGGTGCAGTCACAACCAAGTTATCCAGGATTTCCTGGGTGGCATTCAAATTACGGATCATCCGATCCTCCGACCGATCAAGCTGTTTTAACTGGCTAATCGTCCGAATGGAATCTTGTCGGTACGACTCATACGTTAAATTGTATCTTTTCTTTTGATACTGGTAATTTTCCCTGGTTTCCTGGAAATCCTGGTCTGATATCAGATTTTGGTCATGCAATTTCTTTTGTCGCTCATATTTTGATTTCAGAATCTCCATCTGAGATTTGGCATTCGCCAGCTCCTGTTTCAGCTGCAACGAGTTCTGCTGAATATTCAGGCGACTATTGCGCACATTGTTGATCTGATCATACAGCCCCGTCGTCTGCTGCATCACATTCAACCGCAGGCTGGAATTATTCATTGTCAGGATGGTATCGCCCTTATCGACCATCGTGCCCGATTCGCGATCAACATCCTTGACCACCCCACCCTCGACAGCATCGAGGTAAATCGTGCGGATCGGCTGCACCGTGCCGGTCACCTGAATAAATTCTTGAAATGAATCCTCTGTAACGGTGCTGACGGTGAGTTTTTCGCGATCCACATTCAGGGTCGATCGCATATCCATAAACACAAAGCTATAAATGAATAGCGCAATAACGACAATGCCACCAGCGATCATGGCAATCCGCTTCTTTGTCCAAGTTTTCTTTTTGATCTTTTTGTCCATCCCCTTGCTGGAAATGCGGTCATCCGTATTCTGCGCCATCTATATTTCTTTTCTCAAGTTTTGTATTAATTCACTTGCTACATAGTATTCAATGATTGTGCCAAATCAAATATACCCATCCAGAGACTACCAAGTCCCCGTTTAAACATCCAGCCATGTACACATTGATACAGCAAGTGTACGATACCGAACATATTTTGTTACCCTTATTTTAAAAAAAGGATCTATTTCTTCTTTACGATGGCATCGATCTGATTAAAGATATGACGCTTATAATGCTCGCGCCGCTGGTCTGGCACGGAAAACTCATATTCCGGATCTTGTACCTCAACGCGGCTTTTATTTTCACCTAATTTTGTGATGATCACCTTGCCATGTTCTTGCTGTGTCGTGTTGACATTTGTGTACGTCTTCCTGCTGATGTTGATGATATATTTATCCCCTGATTTGGTAGTATTATCGATGGTGATATTAGTAGCCCCGATAGCCCGCCCCACAATTTTTTTCATATTATCAAAACTAACAGAGTATTCTCTAACATTATCGGCCGTTGCAAAGCCAGAACCGGCACACCCCTGTAGTGAGTAAAGAATTGTTAGCGTAGCTAATAACCTATAAAGATGTTTAATCGAAATACTCAAAGATCCAATTCTCATCCTGTTAAATAACATAGAAACATATGTTTTCAATTAAGATTTTTTGACTAAGGCATCAATTTTTTTAAAAAAATATCGCCGATAATCTTTCTGGTTATAGGACGATACCATGGGATCGTATTCGGGATTTTTGACTGTCACCTTTGTTTTTAAATCGCCCACTTTCTCGATGATAATCTCTCCCCGTTGTTTTTGAACGTTACTATTTCCAACTGCACCCACTTCTACATATTCCAATAGCGTGGAGGGTGGGGCATCTTTTTTACTGGTATAACCAATCTCAAATTCTCCGGCTCTTACAGCTTTTTGGACAATATTCACCATATTATTATAACTTTTCATGTAAATACGACTATTATAACTGTTTCTGGCCCCTCCCTCGCTGGCACAAGATTGTATTAGAAATACGGATAAAATCAGGAACCCTATTGATGATATAAATTTGTAATTATTCATATAATGTTTTGTTTGGATAATAAGTAATCAATCAACTAAAACTGCCATAAGCAATTTGGCATTATTTATGCACGCTTATATCTGCATAACTTGTTATATATACATAAAATTTTTTGATTTAATATGCCAGATCCAAAATCCAGCCATATACTGGTTGTTGATGACGACAATGATGTTTTGCAGGCCGCCAAACTGTTCCTAAAGCAGCATGTGGCCAAAGTGGATACCGAAAAGAATCCTCGTTCTATCCCCAATCTCATAAAGAATAAAAATTACGATGTAGTACTGCTGGATATGAATTTTACCGAGGATGTAAGCAGTGGCAAGGAAGGTTTCGAATGGCTACAGCGGATCCTGGAAATCGATTCATCGCTGGCTGTGGTGCTTATTACCGCCTATGGGGATGTGGAAAAAGCCGTTAAAGCAATTAAGATGGGGGCTACGGATTTTGTGCTCAAGCCCTGGCAAAACGAGAAGCTGCTGGCTACCGTAAATTCGGCCCTTAACCTGACACACTCCCGCCGGCAGGTGGATGTGCTTAAAACCCAGCAAAAGGAGCTCAGCGCCGAAATCGACCAACACTACCAGGATATCATTGGCCGAAGTCCGGCGATGAATAAAGTATTTCAAACGATCGAAAAAGTTGCCAAAACGGATGCCAATGTGTTGATCACCGGGGAAAACGGTACGGGCAAGGAACTGGTAGCCCGGGCCCTGCACCGGCGCTCCAACCGCAGTGATAATGTATTTATTAGTGTGGACATGGGTGCAGTGCCGGAAAATTTGTTTGAAAGCGAATTGTTCGGTCATGAAAAGGGGGCTTTTACCGATGCCAAAGAATCCCGCGCCGGGCGTTTCGAAATTGCCTCGGGCGGCACCTTGTTTTTGGATGAGATCGGTAATCTTCCTCTCCAGCTTCAGCCTAAATTATTATCGGCCCTGGAAACACGCAAAGTAATGCGCGTGGGTTCCAACAAGCCCAAAGACATTGATATTAGACTTATCTGTGCTACTAACGAATCACTGCAGGATCTAGTGCAGAACCAGGAATTTCGTCAGGATTTACTCTATCGCATTAATACCATCGAAATCCAGCTGCCTCCGCTCCGCGATCGCACCGAAGATATTCCCCTGCTGGCTGACCATTTTTTACAGGAATATGTCCGTAAGTACGACAAAGAAATCCGAACCCTGTCGGAACCGGCTCTTAATAAATTGAAAAATTATAGCTGGCCGGGGAACGTACGAGAACTCCAGCACGCCGTTGAGCGAGCAGTGATTATGACTGATCACAATATTCTGCAGCCGGAAGATTTTCTGCTTACCTCGGTGGGCGGCGATGAGCCGAGTATGGTTTTTGACGATTATAATTTGGAAGAAGTCGAAAAGACGGTCATTCGAAAAGCGCTTGATAAACACAATGGAAATATTTCTAAATCTGCCGAGGAACTTGGGTTAACCCGGGCATCACTTTATCGCAGAATGGAAAAGTATGATTTGTGAATTAGCTGTTAGCTTTCAGTCGTCAGCAGTCAGCTCTATAGGAGCCGAGCTGAAGACTGAAAGCCGAAGACTAAAAGCTTCAAAGCCATGATGAAAAATTTTCGAATAGCAGTAATCTGGCGTATCTCGATGCTCAGCATAAGTATCGGGATATGGTTCTTGCTATTATTTCGTACGGAATACTACGTTAGCCTTTCAATACTTTCTATCATCATAGTTGCACAAGTCTATGGCTTGATTCAATATGTGGAAAAAACCAACCGGCAGCTTAGCCGTTTTCTGAATTCTATTCGCTATTCTGATTTCTCCCGTTCGTTTCGCAACCGGGGATTTGGAGGATCTTTTGAAGAATTGAACGAAGCTTTTTCACGGGTAATCGAAGAGTTTAAGAAAGAACGTGCCGAGAAACAGGAAAATTATCGATACCTACAAACGGTTGTCCAGCATATCGGCATCGGACTTATTTCCTTTAACCAAGAGGGAGAAGTTGAACTAATAAACACCGCGGCGAAACGCCTTTTTGACATTCCCACCCTTAGAACTATCCAATCACTAAAAAAGATAAGCGAGCCACTTTATAATGCTGTTACCCATCTCGAAGGAGGGAACCGAACTCTGGTAAAAGTTACATTGGCTAGCGAAACCCTGCAACTCTCTATATCAGCTACCGCATTCCGGATGCATAACGATCTGTACAAGCTGGTTTCCTTTCAAAACATTCACTCCGAGCTGGAAGAAAAGGAAATGGAGGCCTGGCAAAATTTGACGCAGGTGCTGGCACATGAAATCATGAACTCAATTACACCTATCGCCTCACTCTCCGATACCGTGCATATGGTTCTGAAGGATAAAGCTATCCGCAGAAATGGACAATATAATATCAATGAAGAACCACTTGGGGATGTTAAGGAGGCGTTGGAAACGATTAATAATCGCAGTCACGGTCTGATGCGGTTTGTCAATTCCTACCGTGATTTTACTCAAATCCCGGAGCCTGATTTCGAAATGTTTCCCGTCATTAAGCTGCTGCAAAGAGTTAAGAATCTTAACAAAGGAGAAGCTGAAACGCAGAACGTTAGCATTGAGGTTTCTGCTGATCCTGAAACCCTGGAAGTCACGGCCGATCCGCATTTGATCGAACAGCTTCTCATCAATCTCACCAAAAATGCGTTTCGGGCTTTGGAGAATGGCGAGGAAGGAAAAGTACAGCTAATGGGCAAGATGGAGGAAGATGGTCGAACTATCATCGAAGTCTGCGATAATGGACCAGGCATCAAAGATGAGAACCTGCAGAAGATTTTCATCCCCTTTTACAGCACAAGTCAACCCACTACGAGAGGCGGTTCCGGGATTGGTCTCAGCCTTTCGCGGCAGATCATGCGGAAGCATCATGGAACGCTGACTGTAAAATCAGATAGTGAAACCGGAACAGTATTTACACTCCGGTTTTGATTGTCCACGAACCATAGGCACGAGCGCACGCTCTTGATAGCTTTCTAAAAATCGAATAACATAAAGCTGCAAAAGTTTCACTCCCGAACCCACTCTGAGGCTGTCCAAAAAATCCAATCCAAGGAATAGGTGCCATTATTAAGATAATATCAATCTCCCTAAGTCCCTCTTCTCCAAGAGGGACTTTAAGGATGTCCTTATGGCATCCTGAGTGAGATCGTAATCCAAGAGTTCCTCCTTGAAGAAGGAGGTCCAGGAGGATTGATAGTTCTGTTTTATCTAAAGTCTAAAATATTAAGGTTTCCAACTTATTGTTGCGACTTTTGGGACAGCCTCATTCTTGGTAAATAGTTTACAGGGCACAAGTTGCAAACTTGCGCCAGTTGAGTAACGGTTTTTACCTTGCGATTTTGAGAGCAGTAGTGATTGCTAGCTTTGGCGGAATTGCTGCCTGAACGATTTAGGATGCAGATGCGCAGCCACCCCCTTGTAATTCATCAGTGTAGGCAATTAACCTACAGGTGAATAATTTTCGCCTTTTAGTCTGCACCTCGTATATTTCAGTGAACTAACTGATCATACGGGATGTAATTTTATGCCAAATAAACCGCTGCTTTCGGTTGCAATCGTTGTTCAAAATCAGAGGGACATCATCGAAACGACCTTAAGTTCGTTATATGAACTTTCGTCTGTCCCATTCGAATTATTTATTATTGATGACGACTCTACCGACGGGAGCGATGAGGTAATTCAATCGCTGGTGGATTATTATCAGCATGAACAAACGTTTTACTTTTCCCATAAGACAAAGGCAGGACGTGGCAACGCTCTGAATGAAGCTCTATTACAATGCGACGGACAATTATTCTGGGCTCCGGAAACGATTCAGCAAATCAATGAAAATGAACTGGCTAAACGCCTGGAGCAGCTTGCCAGTTCAACCAATGCGGCGATGCTCCAACAACATCAGTTGCCAGGCAATCATCAGCAGTGGATGGACCGAATACACCGCAGAAACTGGCCTCAGGATGGAACGTTCATTTGGAACTTATCGGTAATTGACGCTACGAACCGATTTTTTAATCCTTACCTCCAACAATATCACGGTATGGAACTCGCTGCCCGTTTGGGAGATCTCTCTTTCCTGACGAGCGATTTAAGATGGTATCAGCCAAGTAGCTTCTTAGATGCTCCGAAATTGAATGCCGGTATTCGGCAGGAAGTCCTGCTGACAATCCTTCGTCAAATTCATGAGCATAATTCTGCCCGTAAATCGGTACTTGATACCCTCGCCGTACTTGGGGATAAAACACAAAGCAAATCATTTGATAATGACCTGCTGAACGAAGCCGTTCAAATGATGAAAGATGGTCGCTTTAACGCGGCACTGGAGTTGGTTGAAACCTATTTAAAAGATAGCCCGGATCATACCGAGGCCCGGAAACTGAAAATCCGGATCCTTGAGAAGAAACGCCGATTTGTAGAGGCCTCCGAGCTCAAGCACGAATTCAGTAAGTCTCAAAAAGAGAAAACGGAACAAAATGAGGAAAAACAGTTATCCAAGTCGGGAGGAGCTTCTGAAGAGACAAAGACCAGTATCATCATCCCCACTACCGCTCACGGCAAGCCGGCCCTGGAGCATTGCTTGCTTTCTATTTCGGAGCATTGCGATACTTCTGGACTAGAGCTCATCGTGATCGATAATGCCAGCCTTGACGATACCCACGACTACCTGGACGAGCTGAAAGAAAAACGTTTTTTAAACTGTCAGATCATCACAAACCAGAAAAACAAAGGATTTGCCACTTCGATAAATCAGGGGCTTCAGGCGGCTAATGGAGATTATGCCTGTATTATACATAACGATATAGAACTGCAAAATGATGCCCTCAAACAACTTTATGAGCTAATGGAAACCCACCCACGCTATGCGATTATGGGACCCATGGCTAACAAAACGCTGAATCCCGACCAGGCTTCCCGGAATGCCAGAGAAGACGATCCGGAACTGTTACAAGCAGAATATCTCGACAGTTTCTGTATGATGATCCGAAACGATACGGGACTGCGAATGGATGAAGCGTATCAGCTTACCTTCTTCGAGGATATCGACCTATGCTTTCAGGCACGCTCAGAAAAGCATAAAGTTGGCATTGCCCCACATATTGAAGTAATACACCACTTTGGGACTACTACTTTTGCGCTTAATCTGGATACCGAAAGTGAGCAGTATTGGAAGAACGTAGCTTACTTTAATGACAAGTGGGATATTGAAGTCTTTTCGGAAGAAGAGCTAAAATCGCTGAGCACCTTCGATCAGCTCTTGGCCTTGGATGAACTCGTGAATCCACTGTATCCCGAAGAAGAGATCAAAAAGCAATTTAACCGTCTGTTTACAGATGAGCTTAAAACAGAGATTTTAAATACTCAGCATGATGGGGAAACACTCTGTAAGCTGGTACATCTTTTTATGGTGATGAATGAACGAGAGGTAATGAGACGACTCGAAGATCGGCTAACAAGTATAGAATTACCGGCTTCACTGATCTATCAACTTGTTCGTTTCTATTTCGACCGAAATATCTATTCGCGTTGTATTCACTACCTGAATCAACTCAAGCCTCAAAATAAATCCCTGAGTGCTGATTTATATTGGCTGGCCATTCACGTAGAAAATAAAGATCTGGAACAGGCAATCCCAATGCTGCGCGAATTAATGGATCGTGCGCCTTCTAATCCCATGCTATATAAACTTGCCGGAGATATCCATAAATTCAACGGCAATCAAGAAGAGGCCTCCTCATTCTATGATATTGCGGAGCAAATCAATCCTTTTGATTTCGCCAATGAAGAAAAAGATGCTTTTGGATTTGAATTATAATACGTAATTGCTTCAATAAATGATGGGGCAAATCTCTGGGACTTTTAAATATCCAACAACAGTCTGGCTTCGGGAAACTATGAACATGATTGGCTACCAAGAAGGCTTTGAAAAAAAGAAGGCCCCACCGTTCAAAGCGAGGCCTCCACTATTCATCAAGAGAGACGCCTGATAAGGCGCATTATAAAATGCGCAAATACTTCGAGACTTCAAAATTCTCTACAAAAAATTTAGGCTTACAAATTTGCCATGGCAAGGTGCTAGTGCTAGACCAGCATTTCCACTGTATTTAGTAACTTTTTTAACGACTCAACTTTTTCAAGTTGATCCATTTTTTGATAACTGTTAATCAAGTTACGAATACTTCTTGCCAGGATTTCGGCCTCGCTTCCCAGCTGAAAATGAGCACTTTTGGGCTCAACTCCATTTTGTTTAAGGAAATAGTAACACTGGTTATAGGTCACAATTTTACCATGGTCGAAAGGATCAATAAATATTTCACCATGATTCCCTTTAAACTTAAGCATAAAATGAATGGGCATATTAACGCCATAAAACGGCAGATCAAGTCTTCTGGCAAGGAATAGCACAATCAATGCTAATGAAATCGGCAATCCCTGTCGGCGGTCTATCACCCGGTTTAGATAGGAATGATCCGGATTGTAATAGTCGGTCGTACTACCTTTAAAACCCAACTCGGAGAAAACAAAATCCAAAAGCGTATGCATCTTCTGGCTCTCGTTCAAAGCGTAGCGCACATCATCGCGAATCATATTCGCAAAGCGATCCAGCTTTTGCTTGTACTCACTTTCGCGCAAGGTTGGATTATCGAATCGCGCTAGAATAAATACCGCATCCTCGAGCTGCTTCATATTCTTGAGCCCGCCTTCCAGCACATCCAGAAAATCTTCTTCCACACTCCGATAGGTAATCCAATGAATGATCTCGTTTAATAGCTGGCGGGCCTCCTCATCCTTGGTCTGGCTTTTTTGCTGATCTAATAAAGGCACCGCACCTTCACCCAACTCGTACAATCGACTTTTAACAGCCGACTGCACATACGGATCAGGATCCTCTAAAAGATACACCAGCGATTCTATTTCCGTTTGAGTTGGCATAAATTGATAAACACTTCAGATTTTATTTCTTATTAACAGTACTCTTTTAACAGCAATCAATGCTTAATCGTGCGACCTAAAATAGAAAATTAAATACTGACTTTTCCACCTAAATCAGTATTTAAATATTGCACGTTCAAAACGTATATTTGGAGGCAGTAGTCAATAAGCAGTTAACAAGTAATTAAATCTTTTATTATGTAACTGCTTATTGGTTTTTGTTCATTGTTTATATTAACCATCATTTAATCTCCATGAATCTATCCGTTAAATCCGAAACAGATCTGCTTAAAGGCGTTATCGTCCATACCCCGGGCAGAGAAGTATCGTTGGTTAACCCTGAGCTTAAAGACGAATTGCTTTTTGATGATATTATTTTTGAAGAGGATGCACGTCGGGAGCATCTGGATATGCTCAAAATTTTTAAAACGGCTATGCCCGAGGATGGAACTATCTATGAAATTACTGATCTGTTTTTAGAGTGTTTACAGACGGAAGAAGCACGAACGTTCGCTATCGAGAAACTCATAAAACGATTAACCGAAGAAAATCTCCATACCATTGAACAGCAACTTCGACAACTAGAATCAAAAGATCTGCTGCGATTTATTATTGACGGATCATCAGACGCTATTAAGGGATTTGCCATGCTTCCAACTCCCAACATGCTGTTCACCAGAGATCTTGCCGCCGTTGTAGGAGAGAGCATTTTATTATCACGTCCGGCTAAAAAGGCCCGTGTTCGGGAAGCTATTTTGATGGAAACATTGATAGAATTTCATCCCCTTTTTGCGGATGCACGGTATAAAACAATCAAAACGGCAGAACAGGAATCGATTGAGGGCGGCGATGTAATGGTGGCTTCTGAAAACGTGGTTTTGATTGGGATGAGCGAACGCACCTCGTTTAGTGGATTGATGACCGCAGCCGGCAAACTTTTAAGCCAGGGTATCGAACACGTACTGGCTGTGGATATCCCCAAACAGCGCTCTTCCATGCATCTTGATACCATCTTCACCTTTACCAACCGGGATGAATGTATCGTCTTTCCCCCGGCCATCACCGAACGCCGCGATAACGTTGTTGCGTTAACCTCCCAAAATGGTTCCATCAGTGCTGAAACCTTGCCTTCGGTAAAACGGGCTTTAGAAGAACGTTTAAGTCGGGAGTTTACTTTCATTAAGTGCGGAGGCGAACAACGTACCAACCAATTTAGGGAACAATGGACCGATGGCGCGAACGTTTTTGCTTTAGCTCCCGGTATTATCGTGGGATACGGTCGGAACACAAACACGTTCCGGGAATTAGGAAAACATGGTTATGAATTAATAAATCAACACGAATTTATCGAAGAATACAAAGATCAACCATTTGATCCCACAAATAAGAAAATTGCAATCAGCTTTCAGGGACATGAACTTTGCCGGGGACGTGGCGGTGCGCGCTGCATGACCATGCCCATAGAAAGAGTAACTTCTTAAAGAAATTAATTTACTTTGGACAACAAACCTTCTGCAAATACCACAGATTTTCAGATAAGCGATATTGCTGCAGAATCGACTATACCTGATCAGAATCAATCTTCACTGGATTTAAAAACCATCGTGAAGCATTTATCACTGTTTATTATCACAGCTATAACGGTTTCGTTGGCCGGGGCCAGCTTTGTTGGGTTTAATCCTTCTCTTTTTCCGGTAGCTCTGCCCACACTTTCGGATTTTTACCGAGGCCTTCTCTTTGCCGGTCTGTTACTCAGTTTTCTGGGAATTCACGAATTCGGACATTATTTTGCAGCCGTTTATCATCACGTAAAAGTAACGCTCCCCTATTTTATCCCTATACCACTGGGAATCGGAACCCTTGGAGCTGTTATTCGAATTAAACAGAAGATTAACGATACCTACCAGATGTTTGATGTAGGTGCAGCTGGACCGCTGGCCGGTTTCATCGTATCTCTGGGTATTCTTCTCTACGGATTTTCGACGCTTCCCGATCCTTCATATATCCAAAACTTTGCTGGCCACGAATCTATTAAACATTATGTGGCTTTGCATGGCAGCTTTCCTACTTCCCCTACTTACGAAACTCACGGCAATTTGCTGATAGTGGGCAATACACTGCTATATAGTTTCCTGGCATCTTTTTTCCAAAACGTGCCGCCAATGTGGGAGATGTACCATTATCCATTTCTTTTTGCAGGATGGCTGGGCCTCTTCTTCACGGCGCTTAACCTTACCCCGATTGGTCAGCTGGACGGTGGACATATTCTATACTCACTAATAGGCTTCAGAAAACACCGCGCCGTGGCACGTGTCTTTTTCACCATTTTGATTACCATGGCAAGCATGGAGGCTATTCCCTTTATACATCTATCGCTCGGGGAATACGACTATGCCTATGGACTGTTGAGCTGGCTTATTTGGGCTATCATATTATTCTTGATATTGCGTAAAGCATTTCGAAATGATTACAACTGGATCGCTCCGGTAATGGTAGGCGCACTGGCAGCAACTGCCTTTTATTTGTATTTCGTTGTCGGAAACATTTCCACGGCCGGATCGTTAATATGGGTCGTTTGGTCGTTATTCATCGCATTCTTAGTAAAGATCGAACATCCACCGGCACTTTACGAACGGGAACTTGACCCTACACGGAAATTGCTGGGATGGCTGAGCATGGTCATTTTTGTTCTGTGCATCAGCCCGAATCCATTATATATGATCTAAAATCTTTCCTTATCTTTTGGGCTGTGTCCTAATTAAGGGATTTTTAAACCATCAAAAATCAAATAGTTATATACATGCGTTATTTTCTTATGCTTTTTGCAGCAGTGCTATTCGTATCCTGCTCGAACGAAACTCCCAAAGACTTATCGAAGAAAGTTGATCAGCTCATATCTGAAGATAATTATAGCCAGGCTCTAAATTTGCTGAATAGCGCAAATACTAATAAGACCGATGCGGATATCTCGAAGCTCAAGGAAAAAACGTATCTTAATTATGGTTTGTTTCTTGAATACCGGGGCCCAAAAGAAAGCAGTATGCGAGACCGGATGACCTCAGCGTTGCAACAGTATATTCAGGTACTCAAAATCAATTCAAATAATCAGAAAGCACGTTCCGAGATTCAACAAATCATGGGAGTTTATAAAACGATGCCAAATAAATCCCCTGGTGATGATATTATCTCTGAACTCAACAAACTGGGATTTGATTACTGATCAATAAAAGAGAAACGTGAGAGGGCAAACGGCAGAAAAACCTTTTCCGTTTCACCTTTGCCGTCTGCCCCCTTTCACGCTGATTATTAAAAACTTATCTTTGTTATCTAATTAAACATTCAATAGTGTTTCATGTCGAAAAACAACTCAAACTCCACGCCCACCATAAAAAACCGTAAGGCCCGGCACGAGTTTAGTATTGAAGAAACGTATGAAGCCGGTCTGGTTTTAAAAGGTACGGAGGTCAAATCGTTGCGGAATGGCAAGGCCAGCCTCAATGAAGCGTTCGCCTATCTTAAGGATGGTGAAGTATGGTTGCGCGATATGTATATTAAGCCTTATGAGCACGGTTCTTACAGCAATCATGATGAACGCCGCGAGCGTAAACTATTGCTTACCAAACGCGAGATTGCCGAGTTGGACAAGAATGTTACCCAAAAGGGCTATACCCTCGTGCCCCTAAAGCTCTATTTCAAAAATGGATATGCCAAAGTCTTATTAGGATTGGCCAAAGGCAAGAAAAAGTACGATAAGCGAGAAGACATCAAAGAGCGTGATATGAAGCGAGAGCTCGAACGCAAGTATAAAGGCACCTATAAAGTCAATATGTAAAATATGAGCCATGTTTGGGTTTACTAAACGGCGTCGCCGACGTCTCATGAAGCAGGCTTTGCCGGAGGAATGGAATCACATCATACAAAAAAATGTGCCTTATTACCGTTACTTACCCCCCGAGCTGCAAACCAAGCTGCAGGGTCTCATTAATATTTTTTTGGATGAAAAAACATTTGAAGCTTGTGCCGGACTTGAGCTCACCGACGAAATGCGTGTAACCATCGCTGCCCAGGCCTGTATCCTGATGCTCGGTATCGAAGACCTTTCCACTTTTTATGAGGATTTACGATCAATCCTGGTCTATCCCGAGACCTATGTGGCCAAAGTAAAAAACCAGCACAACAGTTTTTTTGTAGAGGAGGGATTCCAACAACGCAACGGAGAAGCCTGGCAACGCGGGCATGTGGTACTGGCTTGGGATGAAGTTCAAAAAGGGGCCTTAGACATCCACGATGGACAAAATCTGGTGTTTCATGAATTTGCCCACCAACTTGATTATGAATACGGAGCAACGGAACAAGTTGAAGAACAATATGAAGATTCAAGCTATCTCTCTTGGGCTCGGGTAGTTGGCAATGAATACCGAAAATTTCTTCATGCATTGCAACGGAATCAACAGACACTAATAAATTCCTACGGCGCTAAAAACCTGGCTGAATTTTTTGCAGTAGTCACGGAATATTTCTTTGAGAAACCAACAGAGTTAAAACAAAAACACCCCCAACTTTACGATCAGCTCAAACAATTTTATCGCCAGGATCCGGCAGAATATCTTAACCGAGACTAACAGTAATCGGTTTGGGTCAATACAAATGCTTGCGCCAGTCTGATTGCCCAACTTTTATCTAGCTCCGTAGCCTCCTGGTATAGGAGATCTGTGCTTTCCAAACAACAATCCTGTTCGGGAGTACAACTCCCTCACAACGCAATAGGCAGAACGTCTGTCTTACCCACCGAATGATAAATTAGCCACCCGACGGGTAAATGCTTTCTAATCGTCCCAGTCCTTTTCATTCTTCTCATGAACCATCAAGAAAGCGCTATGGCGGGGAGCCGGCATCTCGCTATTAACGCCGCGCATTGCTTTCCAAATCACCTCATCAAAAGCCACATCGGGAGCCGCATCGGCCATCGTCAAATTAAAACTCTTCGTCTCACGCGAGAGTTTATCCATCGCCATATTTTTCTTATTGAGATCTACCCGGTTAGGCTCCGCTTTATAAGAACTAGTATCGATTTTACTCGTGAACACATCATACATGGGGGTTGCTGCTGCGTCGTACTGACTCATCGGCGGCATTCCCAAAATAAGCTCTATCGTATGTAGCACCGAAGTAGTCGAATACATTGTATGTACCACCGAATTTCGTTTCACATATGGACTGATTACCAGGCAAACCGACCGGTGTGCATCCACATGGTCGGGGCCATTCTGGGCATCATCCTCAACAACAAAAACGGCCGAACTTTTCCAAATTGAGCTGTGAGATAAGTGATCAATCAGTTTTCCCAGCGCCACGTCATTATCGGCAACATAAGCGTCGGGCGTAGGTTTGCCAGCCTGGGCACCCGATGTATGATCGCTGGGCAGGCGAATACTCTGAAATTGAGGAACAGCATTTTGGGCCAGCAGTGAATCGAAATCATGCTCCCATTGTTTCTCGCGGTACACATCCTTAACACTTAAATCAAAGCCGGGATAACTTCTGTCAATATGATCTTTCAGAACATCTAAATCCGGATGATTCAGATGGGCAAATTCCCCGTAGCTGCGATAGCTGATATCATTGCGCTTACAGTAATTCCAAATATAACCTTTCTCTGGAAAAGAAATTTCGCGTCCGCCCTCGTAATCGTACGAGCCGCCGCGACCACTGTAATACGTTGGCCAGGTCTTTTCCACATAGTCAGTGGCATAACCGCCCATCGACCAATTATGTCCATCAGCGCTCACTTCTGCATCCACATAGAAATTATCCAGCAACGCGAAGTTACGAACAATTTTGTGGTGATTGGGCGTCACCTTTTCACCAAAAAGCGTCAGCGTCGAATCACCATTACCCTCGGGCAAATCACCCAGCACTTGGTCGTACGTCCTATTTTCTTTGATGATATAAAATACGTGCTTTATAGGTGAGGATTGTCCCTGGGCCGTGGGAATAGGATTATCCGCTGCTACATCTTTGGCTGTTATCTGATCCTTATGATACGGCGTATTTTTGTACACGGCCTGCGAATAAGTAGCCATATCAACGGTATCGGGAGTGCCGATAAACGATACATTGCCATGGAACAGCCCTGCAATATATTGCGATCCGGAATCCTTGCCCGGCTGCGGCCCGTTAGGATTGCTCTCTGAATGATTTCCCTTACCGTTTGCCACAATAACTTTTCCATTGGCTACCTTCACAGAGGTCGGATACCAGTCGGTTGGAATAAACCCCTTAGATCGGCTTTGTCCGGGCGTGGATACATCAAAAACGGCCAGGCTGTTATTGTCGGCATTTGCTGCATACAGCGTCTTGCCATCCTCCGAAAGCGCAACGCCATCGGTAGTACTGCCCGTAGGCGCATCCGGATACAACGCCGCGTTCAGGGTTTCAACAACTTTGCCTTGAGCAAGGTCAATAACCGAAACCGAATTGGAATTGGCGTTAGCCACAAACAAAAACTTACCATTATTGCTCAATGCCATATCATTAGGATGATCTTCAACGGGAATATGCTGGGTAATAGTCCCTTGTTTGATGTCATAAACCGATACTTCCTGTCCGCCCCAAAGCGAAATATATAGTCGCTTTCCATCCTTAGATAGTTTGCATGTGTATGCGGCGGCATCCAGCTTAATGTGATTTACGACCCGCTTCTTTTGCAAATCTACCACATAAAGTGCACTGTCTTCTTTGGTAACGGTGTAGAGACGTTTTCCCTGTGGATCTACATCCAGTCCAGCCGGCGATATTTTGTCGTCCGGCCACGGCTTGCCCAGCATGATCGAATCACGGCGGGCCAGTTTCGAATCCTGAATCCCCAAAATAATGATATCATTATTGTTTCCGCCTGAGGCGTACAGCAGGCTGTCTCCACTGAAAGAAAGCCCAACCCAGGAACGTTGCAATCGGGCCGAATCCACCACCGATTCACTGGCCATATCCAACAGCGTAACGCCTTGTTTGCTGTAACCATTATTAGTCACAGCCAGATACTTTTTACTAGCTGATACCGCCATATTCAGCGGCAAATCGCCAACCGGAATCTGATCTCCTGCAGGAGACAACGACCAACCATTCGGCAAGGTTAACCGTTTGCTATTCAACACATTTTGGAGCTCTTTATTCATGGCTTGCTGCCTGCAACCAATCAGGCCTGACGCAACAGTGAAAAGAAAGATGAGAAGATAAATTCCTGATTTTTTAGATGTCTTCATCGGTGATGAAATTTTAAATGATAATTTGGGAATCTTTGCAGTTCATAAAAATAACATATTTGAATGCTTATCATATTAAATTATCAATAAGGAACGAAACCTCTTTTTTAGTTGTACATACTCCGTCGGTAAGCGCAATTACACAACATAATCCAAATTTTTGAGTCCCAAAGACAAACTTTTTGAAAGGCTTGGCATCAACCGAGCTGTTATAGCGTTGTCTGTGGCACGCATGGCAGATGCGATGGGCAACAGTATCTTATTCATCCTGATACCGCTCTACGTAGCTAAACTTCCAAAAGAACATATCCATTTTGCCGTTCCTGTTTTAGTAGGACTCTTAATATCTCTTTACGGCTTTATCACCTCTATCTTTCAGCCTTTTATGGGGGCCTTAAGTGATAAGCTCAATAAACGGAAAGCACTGATCCAAGTGGGGCTCGGTCTAATTGGAATTAGCACGCTCTTTTTCATCTTTGCGGACAACTTTTTGCACTTGCTGATATTACGAACCTTCCAAGGTATTGGTGTAGCAATCACGATACCGGCATCATTATCACTGATGACAGCTATCACCCATAAAAATACGCGTGGTGGCTCAATGGGCGTCTTTAGTACATTCCGAATCATAGGTTTTGCAATTGGCCCGGTAATTGGTGGTTATCTGCAGGTTCATTACGGCTTTGATGCTTCCTTTTATGCCGGTGCCGGTCTTGTCTTTATTTCGATGCTACTTGTTCAGCTTTGGGTAAAGGAAGTTAAAATTGATGCGGCCGAAGATGTGTCTCAAAGGCTCAAAGTGTTCGACCTGTCGCTGTATGGATCAGGTATCTTATCTACATCACTTGCCACTTTTGTCATGGCCTGTAGCTTTTCTATGGTTACTACCCTGGAAAACCAGTTCAATGCACGCTTAGAGATGACTGCAATTGGTTTTAGTATTGCCTTTAGTATGCTGATGGTCGGGCGACTGATTTCGCAAGTGCCTTTGGGGCACTTCTCCGACAAATGGGGACGTAAGCCCTTTATCTTATTCGGACTCATCCTAATGGCAATCTCCACCATCATTATGGGAGAAGTTCAGACTCAGATGCAACTTATCGTGATACGTCTTATCCAAGGTGTGGCGGCGGCAGGTGTAGCAGCGCCCGCCTTTGCGCTTGCCGCCGACTTATCCAAAGAAGGTGGCGAAGGACGACAAATGAGTGTTGTTACCATGGGATTCGGACTGGGCATTGCCGTAGGTCCCCTATTATCCGGATTGTTAGTTGTCCTTTTCTTTGAACTACCCTTTTTAATTATCGGATTGGCTACCCTGTTAAGTTCGTGGGTCGTATATCGCTATATGCCCGAAACGGTACGGAGTGGAAAGACCCTTTTTACCCCTTCAAATACCTTAGATTGAAAATCCTGGACACATAGTTTTCCTCAACTTAATATTATTGTAAAATACAAAAGGCCGTCCTTTTCGGACGGCCTTTTCATCTAGTTTCGACGGATGACCTATAAGCCGAATTCTGTCGAGAGTAATCATTTATCTAGTCCCCGGATCGCTCCGAGGCTCGAGCACTCCACCCGGCAGCATAGCGACGAGCAACGCACTGCCTGCGTGAGCTTGCACCCTGTGAGGTTTACCGTGCCTCCGAATGTTACCACCGGAGCGGTGAGCTCTTACCCCACCTTTTCACCCTTACCTCCCGCGCACCGCGCCGGAGGCGGTTTGTTTTCTGTGGCACTATCTATCCGGTTTCCCGAATCTTCCCGTTAAGAAGCACAGCGCTCGTTGGTGTTCGGACTTTCCTCTCACCTACGCATGAAGCTTTAGCGAAGGCGGGCGATTACCCAATCATCCTAACTACCTAAGATATTAATTTTTTTCTGTAGTAGCTCATTTTATTGATAACGTATGGAATCTGCTTTTGTTTTGGGAATCAAACATTACAAGCGTCCCAAAAATAAAAAAGATGCACTACATCAGGCATACGAACCGATGCGTACATCTTCTATAAAGGCGGAGGAACAAGGATATATTTTAACGACAGAAGTACTTAAAGCGAAAGCTGTTCTTTAGCTTCTTCAAAGAATGAAGGATCCACTACAATGCGTCCGCTGTTTTCATCGATAATGATTTTATTTTTTCGTCGGACTTCGACTTGGGTTTGCGGTGGCAGGGCCATACCCAAAGCAGCACCTCGCTCCATTGGGACCACAGCCAATCCGTTTGAAAGTCCATTACGCAAACGATTATAGCTTTTCAAATAACGTTCATCGATATTCTTTTCGACTTCTTCTCGCTTTTCCAGAAGCATCTCTTCCTCTTTCTCGGTATCCTTGACAACTTCATTAAGGTTTTTCTGCTTTTCTTCGTGCAGCCCTTTCGTTTGATCTAGCTTTTCCTCAATCTCCTCAATTTCAGGATCGATTTCTTCCATACGCTTTTCGATCTCTTCCAATCGAGACTCAGAATTTTCAATAATCTGCTTTTGAGATTCGATCTCTTTAGTAAGTGCATCGTATTCACGGTTGTTGCGAACCGAGAGTTGCTGGTCCTCGTATTTATCCATCTTATTTTGGGCATCCTCGATCTCCAGCTCCAGGTTATCCTTTTCAACCTTGAGTTCTTGTTTTTCCTCCTCGATCTTTTTGATCTTAGCTTCGTATCGATTTATATCAGTCTCAATATCGAGGATCTCTTCCGGCAAATCGCCCCGCAACTGTTTAAGTTCGTCGATTCTGCTATCGATATATTGAAGATTTGCTAATTGTTGAAGTACTTCTTCCATAGATTACGGTATCGTCGTTTATTGCTGCTTATTTCGGTTTTTGATCAGGTATAAAAACCTGCATGGGATTGGTGGTTATTTGTGTTTGAAGAACATCGATTTGTTCAAATGCTTCGGATAGTTCTTGCTGAAGCGCCGCCACCATGGGCACTTCACTTTCGTAATGGCCAACATCGACCAACAAAAAGTTTTCAGTATCTGTAAAATAATCGTGGTATTTAATGTCGGCAGTAACAAATGCCTGGGCTCCCTGGCCAATTGCTTTCCGGGCCAACGAAACCCCAGCCCCGCCACATACAGCAACTTTTTTAACCCGATCGGCCGTTCCAGAAAAACGGACAGCCTCAACATTTAAGGCATCAGCTGTGACATTCAGAAATTCTTCTTGTGTTAATCCCTGATCTCTGTAAAAACCAACAACACCCATTCCCACATTATTCGACGGACTTGCCACCTCCATCACCTGAAAACTCCCCCGATGAAGCAGCCCGTTCTTCTCCAATTCTTCCTTTAAATCCGAGACATTGTGTTCGTCCATAATTGCCTCATACGTAAACTGGCCTTCCTTGCGTCCTTCAACCTTATAGTAATGAGCTTCTTCGGCTGAATAATAATTCAACAATTTGAGGACGGATTCACTATCCGAATGGCCGGTGGTGAGTACAATTTTTCGGCTGATGTTGTAGCTGTTGTCAAGGAATTTCAGATTCTCGAGCCCCAAAGACTGGGCCAAAACAAAAGAAACACCGTCCAGGGCGGCATCGAGATTGGTATGGGCAGCAATCAGGGAAATATCATTTTTAATGAGCTTGAAAATAATTTTCCCTTGCTCGTTGGTGGGATTAATACGATCAATACTTTTAAATATCAGTGGGTGGTGAGCAACAATCAGATCACAATCATTCTGGATAGCTTCATCTACAACATCCAACGTTACGTCAAGACAGGTTAGAATCCGGGAAATTTCTTGGTTCGGATCTCCGACAAGCAATCCCACATTATCGTAGTCTAACTTGGTGCTGGGCGGAGCCCACTTATGAAGGAAGGTGGAAATATGCCGAACCTGAATATTCATTGAGCTATCGGCCTCCGTGCTTTATGGTTACAGTCCAACAGCACCTTAGCCGATGGGTAAATAATTCAGAGTCGAAGTAATGAGTTCTCAGAGCCAGAGATATCAATTTTTGTTCGATTCTTTTATTCAGACTCACAAAATAGCATTTTAATCCCTTTCTTAAAAGCTTATTTTAAAACTTATTATTTCTACCTTTCAAACTATTATACATCAAAATTATTTTATTCTCTATGGCAGAAGATATTTGCAAAAATATTGAACAGGTAAAGCAACAAATCAAAGCAGCTTGTGAAAAAGCAGATCGGGATCCTAATGAAGTAACACTGGTGACCGTTAGTAAAACAAAGCCCCTGGATGATATTAAGACTGCTTTTGGTTGTGGACAACTTCACTTTGGAGAAAATCGCGCTAAAGAACTGCAAGATAAAATGGAAGCTTATGATCAAGACCAGATCCAATGGCATATGATTGGCAATCTGCAGACGAATAAGATCAAATATATGGTGGAGCGGGTAAACTGGATCGATTCAGTTGAGAAAGAAAAATATCTCAAAGAGATCGAAAAAAGAGCCTCCCGTATTGATCGGGTGATTAACACGCTTATTCAAGTAAATATAAGTGGTGAACAACAAAAAGGGGGATGCGAGCCGGAAGATTTGAAAGATATCTTAAAATATGCCCAAGGGCTTGAGCATGTGAAGGTGCGTGGACTTATGGGAATGGCAACGTATGTAGATCCCGAAGATATTGAGAAAACACGTCCGGAATTTCAACTACTTCATGAGTTGCGGGATGACCACCGCTCTCTGGAAAGCAAAAATGTTCAACTGGAACACCTGTCGATGGGCATGACAAATGATATGCAAATAGCCATCGAGGAAGGATCTACCATGGTCCGGGTGGGCCGTGCCATATTTGGAGAACGTAACTACTAAGCTTAATTATCGTTATAAGTATCTTTCAATATCCTAAAGATTTAGTACATTACTATACTATATAATAAGCGGAGTTCCATCATGTATATTTGGGTATTCTTAATTGTAATTGTATCTGTTGTTGGAGGCTTTATCATCGAGTATCAAAAAAATAAGATGCAAATGGTGGGACGCAGCCGACAAAATGAAGAGGAAGTCGAAGATTTGCGTAAGCTGATTAACTCACTTAAAAATCGAATCGAAAACCTGGAAGCCATAGCAGCGAGCGACCCCGATAATTTTTCTGTTGGGGCAGGCAAAGGCATGGAAGAAATTGAGATTGACGAAGAGGACATTAAGAAGGAAAATCAACAGCAAGTTTCAGATATCGCACAAAAAAGGAGGAGCAAATAATGGAACCACAAACTATGGTTGTTGCTATCGTAGCGATTGCCTGTGCAACAGGGTTAATCAAATCGTGGATGAAGAGAAGTCGAAGCAGTTCCGAGGTGGATGCCGAAAGTTTTAATCGACTGGCCAAAGCGTTTATGGAACATAAAAAAGAGATGCAGCGACGCGTGGAAAACCTTGAAGCAATCGTTGCTGATGAAGACGAGAAAGACGATTTTTCCCAGATTGAAGCCCCTGATCGGGACAATACCTTATCTAATGATTTAAAAGGCAAAGAAAGGGTTCAGTCATGAATGACCAGGAATTCGTACTTGCTATTATCGCCATCGTTATGGGGTGTTCGGTATTGATTGTTGGTATTGCTAAAATCGCCGGACTTATCAAAGCATGGATCAACCGTGGGAAAAGTAACTTGGATGAAGAGACCTTTGATCGGTTGGCTAAAGCGTTTATGCAGCACAAAAAAGATACGGAACGCCGGCTGAAAAAATTAGAATCTGCTATAGACAAAGATACTTTTCGAAAATCATCGTCCTCCAATACATCCAAAAAGGTTAAAGAGCCACAGAAAAGCATCGAAATAGAGGACCGTGATGAAGAAAAGACGAAATCCGGCAAAGACGAGGATTCGAATTTGCGGAACATGCTCCGGGAGTAAGACGTAAACACAACATAATTTTCTGATTAGTAAGGGCTAGTATTATGAAGTTGACGGCATTAGAAATAAAACAACAGGAATTCGAAAAATCTCTGCGTGGGTATGATAAGGCAGAGGTACAGGCTTTTTTAAACCTGATGTCGAACGAATGGGAGCATTTGGTTGCCCGAAATCGGGAACTTGAAGAAAAGATCGATGAGCTGGAAGAAAAACTCAAACACTACGAAAGGGTTGAGGAAGCGCTACATGAGACGTTGCAAACTGCTAAAGAATCAGCCGAGCAAAAACTTTCGGGAGCTCGTAAAGATGCCCGAAACAAAATAGAAAAAGCTGAAATGGAAGCCGAATCTATTATTCGTGAAGCTACCCAGCAGCGCCAGCAAGTTCGTCAAAGCATCATTCGCTTGCTGGACCGAAGAAAAGAAATTATCGGGGGCATCCGCTCTTACCTTGAACTGGCCCAAGAGTCGCTAGAACAATTCTCCGAAGATGAGGCAGCCTTGTTCGATTTGCCGGAGGATGAGGATACCTTTTCTAAAAAGTTAAATGAGCGGGCTCAACGTCGTAAAAAACGAATTGTGGATGATGAACAAGCGCTTGAAGAAGAACCTCAATCAATGCCGCCCGGCGCCGAAAACGTAGATGACATTATAGACGAGCTGGATTAGAATCAGGTATATAGAGTATAAATGACGGTATAAGGTAAATCACAAAATATATTCGAAGCCGCATTCCTCAAATAGCTTGAAAAATAGATCAATATGGCTTCTTAAGCCATATCTTTGATTAATAGTTTCCTAATTTTCAATCACCTTGATTCGCAAAGACTTCGAATAAAGTAACCCATATTCTATTTCCCCTATACCTTATACCCATATAACACTCTACCTCTTGTCCTTTTTACTTTGCTTTCCGTATTTTCCGAAACCTATTAAATAAAATTAAATAGCCACTACCTCATGCATCGAGAATCTGTTGATGAATTTCGAAAAAAACGTGACGAAGCTCTCTCCGTTATTCAAGAACAAACCAACACTCGCCCCGAATATCTAATCATTCTCGGGACCGGTCTCGGTCGTCTCGCCGAAGAAATCGAGGTACAAAAAAGTGTCTCGTATTCCAACATTCCACATTTCCCGGTCTCTACAGTGGAAAGCCATGCAGGACGACTTCTATTTGGTTCATTAAGCGGGAAAAATGTGGTGGCTATGCAGGGACGTTTTCACTACTACGAAGGCTACTCCATGCAACAAATCGCCTTCCCTATCCGTGTTCTGAAAGCGCTAAGTACAAATACTTTAATTGTCAGTAATGCCTGCGGCGGAATGAATCCTAATTATCAGCGCGGCGATATCATGCTGATTAACGATCATATCAATATGCTGGGTGACAATCCCCTAATTGGGCCAAATGACGACGAGCTAGGGCCCCGTTTCCCGGATATGAGCGAGCCTTATACCGAACGACTGAGAGACATTGCTGAAAATGTAGCCCTGGATAAAGGTATCAAAATGCACCAGGGTGTCTATATAGCATTAAGCGGACCAATGATGGAAACCAAGTCAGAATATCGTTTTCTGCGAAAGATAGGTGGCGATGTTGTAGGGATGAGCACAATTCCGGAAGTAATAACGGCCGTACATATGGGGATGGAAGTGCTGGGCATCTCGGTCATTACCGACGAATGTTTCCCCGATGCGTTGGAACCCGTAAATATTGAGCAGGTGGTAGAAGCAGCCGGCATGGCCGAACCGAAGATGACCAGAGTCATTATGGGAGTTCTGGAACGACTTTGATTGGTATATCAAAATATATTACCCATTAAAAATTTGTAAAATTTTAAAATCTGATTGCCATTGGAGAACTCAAGTGATAATTACGGGTAGTGGCTTTTTAAATAAGAATAATTGTTATCCAAGTTTTGCTCTTCATCAATGAATTTATTGTTACTAACTTAAACCTACAGTAATTATGAAACGTTACTTTCTATTTCTTTTTTTATGCCTACCGTTGTTAGGCTTTAGTCAATCTAGTAGTAATCCAAAATGGATTGGACATCCTGCCATCTCACCTGATGGACAATGGATCGCCTTTGAATTTAAAGGCGATATTTTTAAAGTACCTACCAGTGGGGGCAAGGCTGTCCCACTTACGATGACCCCCTCCTACGAGAGTTATCCTGTATGGAGCCACGACGGGAAGCAGATTGCCTTTTCGTCTGATCGGAATGGAAATTTCGACATATTCCTCATATCGGCAGATGGTGGGAATGCCAAGCGGTTGACCTACAATTCTGCCAGAGACATCCCTTCAGATTTCAGCAGAGACGACCAGAATGTCATTTTTGGAACAGCTCGCAAAGATATATATACCTCTGTTCGATTTCCCATTCGTTCCCTGTTTATGAAACTATACAAAGTGCCTGTTAATGGTGGTCGGTCCATCATGATTAATTCGGCCGGTACACAATATGCACACTATAATAAGGATGGCAGCGAAATTATCTTTCAGGATCGAAAGGGTTACGAAAGCGAGCAGCGTAAACACGAGCGTGCTTCGGTTACGCGCGACATCTGGACATATAATTTTAAAACGGATCAATATACGCAGTTAACCCATTTTAATGGGAATGATATGGAGCCTGTCTGGGGACAGGAAGACGCTTATTATTATTTGAGCGAACGTAATGATGATGATCTGAATATATTTCAGGCTTCCCTCTCCAATCCGAGCCAGCCCCAACAGTTAACCCATTACAAACGTAATCCGGTTAGAGGGCTCAGTCGATCCGAAAACGGTATTTTATGCTACACCCACGGTGGGGCTATTTACACCCTGAAAGACGGGCAGGAGCCTCAAAAAGTTGATATCACTGTAAATGCTGATTTTGCCCAGCAGGCAACCCAAACGCTGTCTGTAGGCAACAAGAAAATTAGCGAGATGGACCTTTCCCCAAATGGCAAAGAAGTAGCTTTTGTATATCGCGGGGATATTTTTGCCACCTCTGCTGACGGCCACACCACTAAAAGACTGACCGATACCCCTTATCAGGAGCGCATGATCGAATTTAGTCCCGATGGGCGTTCTATAATCTATTCGGTAGAGCACAACGGTTCCTGGGATATTGATCGGCTGGATATAGCCAGTAAAGATGAACCTTACTTCTATGCTTCGACTGTAGTAAATAACACTCCGGTAATTGCAACCGACAAAACAGAATTTCAGCCTCGGTATTCCCCCGACGGTAATAAGATCGCTTACCTGGAAAACCGAAATATTCTGAAAGTTTATAATACCGAAACTAAAAAAACGGTTACGGTCATCCCCAAAGGGGTCAATTATTCCTATTCGGATGGTGATCAGTATTTCACCTGGTCGCCCGACGGGAAATGGATACTTGCCGAATCGGATGAAGGCACTTTCGTACGATCTGAAGTTGATCTGGTGAAAGCCGATGGTAGCGGTGAGCGCCACAATCTAACGAAAAGTGGCTTCAATGATGGCCGTCCCAAGTGGGGTATGGGCGGTAAAATGATGGCCTGGGTTAATAACCGGGAGGGCATGAAGAATCTCAGCCGGGGTAGCCAGGGCGACGTGTATGCTATGTTTTTCAATCAAAAGGCATTTGATCGCTTCAACTTAAGCAAAGAAGACTACGAACTGCTCAAGGAAAAGGAAAAACAAGATAGTACCAAGACTAAAGAGAAAAATGACGAGCCTCTTACGCTCAATTTGAAGGATCTGGAAAGCCGTACCAAACGACTGACAATCAACTCCTCGTTGCTAAGCGATTTCGTTTTATCCAAGGACGGGGAAACGCTCTACTACCTGGCCAAATATGAAGGAGGATATGATCTCTGGCAAACCGAGCCACGTACTCACGATACCAAAGTATTGGCGCATCTGAACGCACCCGGCGGCGGTAGTCTAGCCATGGACGAGGATGGCAAAAATATCTTTGTATTAGCCGGTGGCCGAATCAGCAAAGTACCGCTATCGAGCGGTCATGCCCAACCCTTAGCCATTAATGCAAATGTCGATTGGGATCCGGCTGGCGAACGCGCATATATCATGGATCACGCCTGGCGACAGGTCAAGAAGAAACTATTTGATCCTAACCTACAAGGTGTTGACTGGAATTACTATCACAACCATTACAAAAAGTTCCTGCCTACAATCAATAACGACCGCGATTTTTGTACGGCGCTAAGTGAATTTCTAGGCGAACTTAATGTATCTCATACCGGATGTAACTTCCACGCAGATTATGATAATCCGGATAAAACCGCTTCACTGGGGATGATTTATGATGTAACCAAAGGTGGCAATGGTTTGGTGGTTGAAGAAGTCATCAATGGTGGGCCTATGGATAAAGCCGATACAAAAGTGAAACAAGGTGATATCCTGGAAAAAATCGACGGTGTACAGATTACCGATGATTTCGACTGGGCAAAATTATTAAACCATAAGACCAATACATTTACCCGTTTAACTTTCTATAATCCCAATTCAAAAGAAAGCTGGGATGAGGTTATTAAGCCAATATCCATGCGTAAGGAGCAGCAGCTAATGTACCAACGCTGGCTTGATATCGAACAACATATGGCAGACAGCCTGTCGGACGGACAAATCGGATACGTTCACGTACGCTCGATGAACGACCGCAGTTATCGTCATGTCTTTGGCAAAGTGTTGGGCGAAAACTTCGACAAAAAAGCCTTAGTCGTTGACACCCGTTTTAATGGCGGTGGCTGGCTGCACGATCATTTGGTAACCTTCCTGAACGGTAAGTTATACATGAAGTTTGCTCCACAGGGACACGTCGTTCCGGGTGGTGAATCCTCAAATAAGTGGGACAAGCCCAGTACGGTACTAATGAGTGAGAGCAATTACTCTGATGCCTTTATGTTCCCCTTTATCTACAAAGAGCTGGGCGTCGGTAAGCTCATTGGTATGCCGGTACCCGGAACCGGAACGGCCGTTTGGTGGGAACAACAGATCGATCCGAAACTTATTTTTGGTATTCCTATGGTTGCATCTAAAGCTGTGGGATCAGATCACTTCACCGAAAAGCACCAACTCGAGCCGGATATCAAAGTGGACAATCCGTATAACAAAATACTAAAAGGACAGGATCCACAGCTGGAAACTGCTGTTAAAGAGATGCTTAAAGAAACCAAATAACGTAGTTATTCATCTGTTTCTTTGACCAAAACTGGCCCCTCCCGATTTTTGGGGAGGGGCTTTTTCATTTCACAAATAAGCGTCTTTTTATCTTTAATCCCCAGGAGCTGAGACAATAATGCCCATGCTAAAAAATCTATACCCTTTTATCGATAAAAAACGTTATTTTCAATAATAATTATTGATTCTAAACGAAACTTTTCGTTTTAATTGAAGTACCACTAACAACCATATTACTCAGATTTTACCTACATGTTTAAAGGTGATTTCAATGATGGCGTTTGGGATGAGCATCAATGGGAGGCTCACCTAAACGAAATCGAAAAAAAGAGCATGCATTTCCGGCAGTTTATCGCGCCTGAACATCCTGATCATACTCCGCGATGGTTAACCTTACTAAAAGAAAACAGGGATGAATTAGATGCCGTTGATGCATTTATCGAAGAAGAACTCCAGATCGACGAACCCTATTTTCCCGGCGAAGACGATGAAGATTTCGACGATGATGAATGGGATGATGAGTTGGATGACTTTCTGTTCGATGATTTTGAAGAGGAAGAGTTTCTGTTTGACGAAGAAGACGATTTTAATGCCGGTGAAGAGTGGAAAGAGTTAAGCGACGAGTTTGCCATGTCCAATAATGGTTCCATCGAAACGTTGGATATCTATAACGATTCAAGGGAAGTAGCAGCTCTGATCCTGCAATGGGCAGAAACTATCAGTCCCCAAAACCTTAATACTAGATGCAATGATTTTATTGGCAATGTGCTTAAAATCGGCGCTAAAATTGCCGGTGGTTACTCTTTTGGTTTTGAGATTGAATTTTTGGGCGGCAATATTGCCTATACCAAAAAAGCGCTTTACTGCGCTAATGATGCATTAACAACTCTTCAGCGCGATCTAAAAAATACCCCTTACCTTAATAAAAAACAGTATTACTACTATCACGAGCAATTATTTGATCTAAGAAATAATATCGGCATTTATATTCAAGAACTTCGTGAAAGGTTTTACGATAATTTATAAGTGTTGAGGTTGGGGAGGGCGAAAGTGCTTAAAAAAATCCTGGCACCACAGAACTGCAGAACTTAAGCACTCCAACACCCAAAAAACTATTCCTCCCATATTGCCACTTTTCGATTCCCTTTTGAATCAGAAGTAGCCCGGAACATGCCCTGCGTATTCATATTCATATACGTATTGCCATATTTATCCACTGCAATCATTCCAGCCACACCCGAATCAAGCACATCATTTATCAGATAGTTACCGGCTTCTTTCAAGCTGGCCGGTTTATATTTCATATAAGCACTTACCGTGTGCCCCGAAACGGCTTCCATAATCTTTTCGCCAATACCGGTCATCGAAACGGCTACCACATCGCTGGCATAGGTTCCGGCACCAACTGTTGGCACATCCCCCACCCGGCCGTACATTTTATCAGTTAATCCGCCTGTGGAAGTCCCGGCAACAAGCTGACCATTTTGATCGAGAACTACGCATCCAACCGTACCAAATTTGTCATAATCATAGAAAACAGCTGGATCTTTAGGAGGCAAGTTGCTGGATTGAACATCCTTATTATCCTCTTTCAAAGCACGTTTCCATTGCTTATAACGCCGCTCGGTATAAAAATACTTTTGGTTCACCCGCTCAACCCCCATCTTATCGGCAAAAGCTTCAGCACCGGCTCCTGCGAACATCACATGCTTCGACTTCTCCATCACCAAACGAGCCAGTGAAATCGGGTTCTTAACGGTCTTGACTCCGGTTATTGTTCCGGCCTGACGTGTGTTGCCAATCATGATACCGGCATCCAGTTCATGCTCTCCGTCATGCGTAAATACCGCTCCCTTGCCGGCATTAAATTTAGGATTGTCTTCCATATAATTAATCACATGCTCGACTACATCAATAGCGGCATCACCGTTTTTAAGCATCTTTTCGCCGATCGTGAGCGCATGATCCAAGTCGTTACGATAGGCTTGCTTGACCGAATCCGGCATATCTTTGGATATCACTCCCGCTCCGCCATGCAGTACGATAGCCCATTTTTTCTTTTGCTGAGTATTCTGCTTGTTGTTATTGCCCGATTGCGAACAACCTACAAAAAGAACAACCGTTATTGCCCATAGTACTTTTTTAAATAATCCCATATCACCTAAATTGTCATTAAAGTTGTTGATTTGAATAATAATCAGCCCGATTGTATTTCAAAATACTTAAAATCTTGTCTAAACTAAGGGCGTTTGTAGATTTTGCCGCCTTTCATGACGAATCCTACCTTTGCAAGCGCTTGAATATCCTCCGTTGGATCTCCTTTAACAGCAATAATATCTGCGTTAAAACCAGGCTTAAGCTGTCCAAAATGATCCTGCTGCCCCAAAATATGTGCATCAACGGATGTCGCTGCCAATAACGCCTGCGCCGGTGACATGCCATCACGTACCATCCATTCCAATTCTTTATAATTATCTCCATGCGTAAACACGCCCACATCACTTCCGCAACCGATCGTTACGCCGGCTTTCATGGCCAGTTTAAAGGCGTGGGCAGCCTGTTGTATTGCGTCGGTGGGTGGGTCGCCGGGTTTCCATCCGTGGAAATAACGTGCATAAGATGCTACTGCTTCCAGCGTCGGTAGATAAGCGACACCGTGTTCTTTCATCATTTTAAAAACCTTAGCAGTACCACCGAATCCATGTTCAATAGTATCAACGCCCGCCAGAATAGCGCGCCGCATACCTTCCGGAGTAGTGGCATGGGCAGAAACGGGAAGCCCCAGCGAGTGGGCAGTCTCAACACCGGCTTTTAGTTCATCCAGACTAAAAGTAGGGACGGCTCCCTCACTTTTCCCACAATGATAATCGGCATAAATTTTTATCCAGTCGGCACCGTGCCCAGCCTGTTCACGTACCGCATCGATCATTTGATCGCGACCACTAACCGGCAGTCCGCCCTGAGGTAAATCCAGGTCAGAGCGAAAACCCATTGGCCCGGGCCCGTAACAATGTGCTGCTATCGTAGCGCGTGTGGCAACGAACAGATGCGGACCAGGAATCAGACTGTCTCTAATTGCTTGCTGGACCGATACATCCGCGTAGCCCGCGCCTTCAGTTCCCAGATCACGCAAGGCAGTAAAACCTGCCATCAGGGTAGCCTTCACATGATTCACAGCTTCAATCGTTCGGTATGGAATCGGCTCTTTCAGCACTTGGTCATTCCACAACGTTTCATTATAGGGATGTAAAAAAATGTGCGAATGTGCATCAATTAATCCCGGCAGCACAGTCATTCCCGGGAGTTTGATTCGCTCGGCATCAGCCGGTATCGAAAGCTGATCTGGTGGTCCAATGGCTTTAATTGAATGACCTTCAACCAGAATCACCCATCCGCTGTGCGTTTGTTCGCTGCGAGCATCAAACACGCGTTCGGGTTCAAGCAGCACAGCATGCATTTTTTGTGAGCTTTCAGAAGTGATGCCCCTGCGATTAGCAGAATCTCTCTGATTTCCGCTATGCCCTGCACCGATCAAAAATATACAAAATGCTAATATCCCGCTTTTTACGTAATTCATATCCCTTTTTTATATCAATAATTCAAAATATTATAAGAACCACATCTTCAATTTCAAAGTCCCCGGACACCTTGAAACAAAATTTAACTTGAATAGAGGGCTTTGAAAAACCAGGAATTTTGTTCAAGATCAAAGCTTGATTGAATTCGAAACCGGAGCTTATTAGGTATAAGTGAGGATTTCGAATTCACGAACATACAGAGATTGATCAAAAGAACGGTTTTGCAAAGGTCTCGAATACAGATTAAACAGAAGAATATTATCTCTATGAAATGTCATTTCGACCGGAGATCGTGATGTTACCGCTCTTGGAATGACAATCATCGCGTATATAAACATGCGGTTAAATTAATTTAATTAGTAAGGATTACCTAAAATAAGGGTCATACTTATGTGAGAAATTACAAGTTATATCAATTTCCTTTCGCTTCGTACCCGGCGGTGCGGCTTGCCATCTTTATGTCAATCGGCATCTCGCTCGACTATTCCCTGAATATCGATACGATCTATTGGGCCTTGTTGCTTACAGTTCTGGTCGTTGGCTACTTCATCAACGAGTTCATTTATCAAAAGTCACTTAGTGCCATAACTTATAACACCGCTATTCTGTGTTACCTGGGGATGATCATCGCTTTTGGAGGGACCTGGTATTCATTATATGATTATCGGGATGCTCCCACAGAAGCCAATGTTTTGAATGCCTATACGTGGCAAAAGCTTACTTTTAAAGGTACTGTCCAGCAAATCAAGCAGACTGGCACCGGGAAATATCAAGTGGACATCAAGGTTGACACTACAATTTTTCCCAACCGCCTATCCTGGCAAGACAACTATAAACTCCGCGCCGTAATGGATCCTAATAAAGTTTCCTATCCTCAGAAGTTACAACTCGGCAGCTATATTTCGTTCTCGGCAACCGTCTATCCATTGGAGGAAAAGCGCAATCCTGCCCAGTTTGATTATAAACAGTATCTGGCATCCAAAGACATCTACTCTCAGGTTGGCATTCAAAAAATCAGTCGGGTACAACTTCCTAAAACTGCTTACTTAAGCTGGATTTACTGGCGACAGGCTGTTCTGAAAACTATCGATAATAACTTTGATCAGCAAAATGCTTCGCTGGCCAAAGCCCTGCTCATTGGCTATAAGAACGAGCTCGACCGACAGGAAAAGATCTCTTTCTCACGAGCAGGCTTATCACACATCATGGCCGTTTCTGGCCTACATGTGGGATTTATCCTGCTTCCTTTCTGGATGATTATCCCTTTATTCTGGACGTTTCGCTTCGGCAGGCAACTGGGACTTTTCATTCTTATTTGTATCCTCTTTTTCTATGCCGGGCTAACCGGATTTTCACCTTCCGTTACCCGAGCCTCATTAACAGGTGCCCTTTTACTGTATGGTCGGCTCTTCCACAAGGTGCGTGATGCCAAAAATCTTACGGCCGCTGCCGCTCTTATTCTGCTACTACTAGATCCCAATGACGTTTTTTCCATTGGCTTTCAACTTTCCTTTAGCGCCGTGTATATCATTCTGCTCATTGCCCCGGTAATAAACCGTCGGCTGCCAGCATGGATTTCTCACCGATGGTACGGCAAACCTGTAATGGTGATCATTATTTCTTTAATCGTACAACTTGGGCTATTCCCATTACTGGCCTATTATTTCGGAGAGTTTTCTTTGGTAGGTCCATTAGCCAACGCTTTAGTAATTCCTTTTCTAAGCTTTGTCGTCCCCTATGCCCTGCTTTTGCTCCCGATCGGGATACTCTTTCCCGTAGCAGCACACATATTAAACACTCCAGCAGATATATTCCTATCCTGGCTAAACTGGTTTGTAAATCTAACGAGCCAGTGGGATTGGAGTTGGATACAGATCCATATTGAAAGCTTTTTGTTTTTCGGGATTTGGGCTGCTGCCATTTTTCTTATTTCTTCAATTCCTTTCCCCAGAATGCGCTGGAAAATCGTTTCTGTTTTCCTTTTGCTGCTCTGTACAAGCCAAGCCTTAGAAATCATCCAAAAACTAAAACCGGCTCCGTTAGATCTCCTCGTTTTCGATGTCGGTCAGGGAGACAGCATGTTTATCACCACACCAAATAAGAAACATTTCATGATCGATACCGGCCGATGGCAACCCAACTACAACAGCGCAAAATATGTTATTATCCCTTATCTGAAAGCAAATGGCATTAAAAAGCTGGATGCCGTATTCCTAACCCATCCCCATGCAGATCATATTGGGGGGATGCCCGAGCTTATCAAAAGCATACCTATCGATACTATTTACAACTCAGCGGCTTTCTCTTCTTATGATTCCAACCTATTCCGGACGTATCATCGGCTTGCAGCTCAACGACATATCCCAATTAAATCGTTGGTAGCAGGAAAAAAAGTGTCCATTGATTCGGCAATACGTATCTTTGTGTACGGACCGGAAACTGCACTCCCAACCAGTAACGTTAATGATGGTTCACTAATCCTGGAAATGGACTATGGACAAACGGAAATGCTTTTTATGGGAGACGCTGAAAAAGCCGAAGAACGAAAGTTTATTGCCGACTATCCAAGACTGGCTAATGCTGATCTGTTGAAAGTAGGCCATCACGGCAGTAAAACAAGCACAACTATGGATTTACTAAATTCAGTTACAGCTGATCAAGCTATTATCTCGGTAGCGATGAAAAACAAGTTCCGCCATCCTAACGAGGAGGTTAGCCGCCGGTTATATAACGATTCGATTAGTGTTCATTTCACCAGTCTCGAAGGGGCCATTCGGGTACATTCCAACGGAAGTGAAATTTGGGTGGATGGGGAGTGACAAAGTCACAATCACAAAGCGCCTACTATCCTGAATTCTGACTCACCATTAGGAATGGTAACAACAAGGCGGGAGATTTGTCCCAAATGCTTTAAATACCCGTTACCTCCCACTCCTTATATGCTCCTGGATTCCTCCCGCTCTTCTCCTGTTCTGCGAGGCTGTCCAAAAAGTCTCAATAATATATTGAAAATCTTAATATTTTAGGCTGTAGATAAAATAAAAATGTCAATCCTCCTGTCCTCCTTCTCCAAGGAGGAACTCTTGGATTATGACCTCACTCATGATGCCATAAAGACACTTTTAAAGTCCCTCTTGCCTGTCCCGAGGATTCGGTGGGAGAAGGGGGATTTAGGGAGATTGATATTACCTTAATTATTAAGGTACCTATTCCTTGGATTGGACTTTTTGTACAGCCACAAAAGGCCGAAGAAGGACTGTAGCAGGTAATATGTTGGAAAACTATTTAATAGGCAGGAAGATCACTATAGGAACGCCGGATTGGCAAAAAATCCATTAAATCAACTTAATCTTCGCGGCAAAGGCTAAAAACAACGCAGGGCCATTCTATTTTAACCCTGAATCAGCTAATCTCATGGTCGTCTCTCAAAGAATAATTCTTTGGCTTTTCCTTTCAATCGATATATTAAGGCAGGGATTTATTTCTAACTGTATTTGTAACCCTTGAAGCAGATATGAACAAATATTCTCATTCATGGCTTAATGAAAGAGGCCAACTTATTCTTTTGGGAGGAGGCATCGCCGGACTTATTTTTATGATGTTCCTCCTGCAGGATCTGATTAATCCGCTTGGCTACGGCCTGCTTATTGGCATCATCCTGTATCCTATCCGAAAACAGCCAGTAGCACGGGCCTTGCTATATGCCACTTTTTTTACCGCCGGACTCTGGTTAATTTACGACTCTGGGCATCTGCTTATTCCTTTTGTGATCGCTTATGTCATTGCATTTATCATTAATCCTCTTGTAGAAAGATTAGAGCGGCGACGTATTCCCCGCGGAGTCATCGCCGGTATCTTTACGATAGCCAGTCTTGGCCTCATCGCCACCGCCCTGTTTTTTGCCATCCCCGCGCTGGTAGATCAGCTTACCAAATTGGGCACCCTTATGAATGAGATGTCCAACAATACTGAAGCAATGGTCGAAACCTCCGGCATCCTGACCATGTTTAAACATCTTGGCTTTGAGCCGTCCGCCATCAAAACGCAGCTAGTCACCCAGATTAACATACTGGTTCAGGAATTTTATCATGGCTTAACGACTATGTCATCGTCTTACATCTCTGGCATAGGAAGCATTGTGACGGTATTGTTTTTCATCATCCTAATGCCTTTCCTGTGCTTTTTTATGATTCGCGATTACGAGAAAATCGGGATCTTTGTCCGGTCGTTGATAACCCCAACAAATGTTTCCTCTGATTATACTTCCGAAATCAGCCGAATTGTAGGCTCCTATCTACGCGGGCAGTTTATCGTTGTACTGATTAGTGCTGTTGATCTCAGCCTGGGGTTCTACCTCGTGGGGGTACCCTATGCCCTTGTTCTAGGCATCTTTGCGGGGCTGACAAACTTCATCCCCACTTTTGGGCTCTGGGTTAGCGTTACAATTTCTACACTGGTAGGCATTTCTGTTGGCCAGCCATGGTATCAATTTCTTCCGGGCATTTATATTGTCTTTGCTATCGAGCAAGTATTGGAATCGGGATTTATCGTCCCTCGCGTAGTTGGTCAGCACGTGGGTCTGCACCCTCTTCTGGTGATGGTATCACTGCTACTGTTTGGTTTTATGTTTGGCATATTAGGATTATTGATCGCCGTTCCTTCAGTAGCACTGATTTCTGTTTTCTACGAGCAGTATAAAGAGACACAGAAAATTTCATTTTTAAGCGGCAGCGAGCTGGACACGTTCATTCAGCAATTTGACCGTGAATCCCAAAAACAGAAAAAGAAAAAAGAACAAGAAATAGAAAAAGAGTTGGATTCCAACGTCTAAAAGTATTTACTTTATACACTTTGTCCTAATGACAATGTGTTTGAGATATTGATTTATGAGTGAAAAGGAACGGCAGAGCTTCGAAGAAGCTTTATCAAGGCTGGAGGCTATTGTTAATGAGCTGGAAGATGAATCCATCCCACTGGAAAAATCTATCGAGCTTTACGAAGAAGGTTTGGAACTTTCCAAATTATGCACAAAAAAACTGGAAGATGCAGAGTTGCGTATTAAAAAAGTATCTGCCGAGCAACCTGCAGACGAAAAAGAGAAAGAGTAAGTTATGGAATTCGAAGATATTACCCCGGGTCCACTACTGGCAAAAATCAACTCTCCGGACGATCTTAAGAAACTTAAGCCGGATCAGCTTGTGGATGTTTGTGATGAGTTGAGAGACTATATCATTAATATAGTTTCCATTCACGGCGGCCATTTTGGGGCCAGCCTAGGCGTCGTAGAGATGACCGTTGCTTTACACTATGTTTATGATACGCCAAAAGACCTTTTGGTTTGGGATGTTGGGCACCAGGCTTACGGACATAAAATTCTTACCGGCCGTCGCGATAATTTCGATACCAATAGAAAATACGGTGGTCTTTCCGGTTTCCCCAAACGAAGCGAAAGCGAATACGATACGTTTGGCGTTGGACATTCCAGTACCTCTATTTCTGCTGCGCTGGGGATGGCCGTTGCCCGCGATTTGGATGAAACCGACAAAAAAGTAGTAGCCATAATTGGCGATGGCGCTATGACAGCCGGGCTCGCTTTCGAAGCTATGAATAATGCTGGGGCCATGAACTCCGATATTCTCGTAATCCTCAATGACAACTGTATGTCTATTGATCCAAATGTGGGGGCTCTAAAAGAATATTTGACTGAAATCACGACTAGCAAAACATTTAATAAGCTGCGTGATGAGATTTACGACATGCTCGGCTATTTCAAATCGGCCGGAGACAAGATGCGTAAAATAGCTTCCAAACTTGAAAAAGCCGTAACAGCAGCTATCACTCCCGGCGGTTTATTCCAGGCACTCGGCTTTAAATACTACGGTCCGGTTGACGGGCATAACGTAGATACGATGCGCCGTTATCTCGAAGATTTAAAAGATATTCCCGGCCCTAAGCTATTGCACGCAGTAACTGTAAAAGGCAAAGGTTTTGCGCCAGCCGAACGCGAACAAACCAAGTGGCATGCTCAAAGCAGTCCATTTGACAAGATCACCGGTAAATCGCTGGTGCCCAAAAAGGATAAACCCACTACTCCCAAATATCAGCATGTTTTTGGAGAAACTATTGTAGAGCTAGCCGATAAAGACGAGCGCATTGTGGGGATTACACCTGCCATGCCCAGCGGTTCCAGCCTGTGGCCTCTGATGAAAAAATATCCCGATCGCGCCTTTGACGTGGGCATTGCAGAGCAGCATTCCATCACTTTTGCGGCTGGATTAGCGGCCGAAGGTAAAAAAGCTTTTGCCGCAATCTACTCGAGTTTTCTGCAGCGTGCTTACGATCAGGTTATTCATGATGTAGCTATTCAGGGCTTACCGGTCGTATTCTGTATCGACCGCGCCGGCCTTGTTGGAGCTGACGGACCAACACACCACGGGCTATATGATATTTCCTATCTCCGCGCCGTTCCGAATATGATCGTATCCTCTCCGATGAATGAGCAGGAACTGCGCGATATGATGTACACGGCTTCTAAATACGAGAAGGCCGCCTGGGCCATTCGTTACCCGCGTGGCAGAGCCACCGGCATGGAGTGCCGCGACGGTTTTAAAATGATGGAAATTGGCAAAGGTGAATGCCTGCGTGAAGGTGAAGACATAGCCATATTGAGCTTCGGACCATTTGGCAATTATGTGATGGAAGCAACCAATGATCTAGCCAGGGAGGATATTAACGTCGGTCATTTTAATATGCGCTTTGCCAAACCTTTGGATACCGACTTGATCGATGAAATTTGCCGCACTTATGAGCACATCATTACCATCGAAGATGGCACCAAATTAGGTGGATTCGGAAGTGCCATTGCCGAATACTTGGCAGACAAGCCCTATCATATTCCTGTTACCATTATGGGTGTGCCTGATCGCATTGTTGAGCATGGCACACAAAAAGAGCTACATCAAGAAGTAGGACTGGATCCGGAAAGTATTGCCAACCAAGTTAAAAAATTACTTGTTGGAACTCCTGACGAAGGGTAGTAACGAGGAAACAGCTTAGCTGCTAAAAATGTTATCTTTTTGTGACGTATAAAAGTGGGGATTACCCTACGTTGGAGTAACGTCTTTCATTAGCCAATAATCGATATGAAAATCTTGTCCAATCGCCCCCTGCTGTTTATCTCGCTTTTATTTTCCCTCCTGTGCTCCTGCCAGAAACAAGCAAAGTCGCAGTCTGATGATGGAATGAATATTTCTGCATCCCAGGTCAAAAGTTCCATTACAGCTCCTGATTTCCCAAAGGGTATGGAGTGGCTCAACACTAATCATCCTATTTCGCTTAAAGATCTCCGGGGCAAAATCGTACTGCTCGATTTCTGGACCTATTGCTGCATCAATTGCATGCACGTGTTTCCCGATCTGAAGAAACTGGAAGAAGAATATCCGAAAGAGCTGGTCATCATCGGGGTCCACTCTGCCAAGTTTACGACCGAGCAGGAAACTGACAATATCCGGGAAGCGATTCTGCGCTATAATTTGACACATCCAGTCGTCAATGATAAAAATCTCAAGGTTTGGCGTATGTACAATGCCCATGCCTGGCCGACCTTCGTTCTGATCAATCCCAATGGTAATATCATTGGCAAAACTACCGGTGAAGGCATTTATAACAAAATCAAGCCTTACATTGAAAAGACGATTAAAGTGTTTGACAAAGAGGAAAAACTGGATCGATCCCCAGTCAATTTTGAACTTGAAAAGACAAAGACGCCGGAAAGTTTGCTTTCCTTTCCCGGTAAAGTGCTGGCTGATGCCAAAGGTGACCGACTCTTTATTTCTGATAGCAACCACAACCGAATCGTCGTTACCGACCTGGACGGGAATGTGGAATATATTATCGGCAGTGGTAAACCGGGCATGAAGGACGGATCCTTTAGCATGGCATCATTCAAACAACCACAAGGCTTGGCACTGGATGGCGACACGCTTTACGTAGCCGATACCGAAAATCATGCCATCCGTAAAGTTAACTTGCAAAAGAAAACAGTGACCACTTTGGTTGGTACAGGCAAACAAGCCCAACAATTCAATAAAAGGGGAACCGGCACATCGGTTGCGTTGAATTCTCCCTGGGGTCTTTTGATGAAAAACGGCATGCTTTACGTTGCAATGGCCGGATCACATCAAATCTGGAAGGTAAATCCTAAAACGGCCTACGCGGAACCATTTGCCGGAACAGGACAAGAAAATCTCAAAGATGGTCCCAGAGATCAAGCCTTATTCGCCCAGCCCAGCGGACTGGCTACCGACGGGACCTATCTCTACTCCGCTGACAGTGAAGTGAGTGCCATACGTCAAATTGGATTGGGCCCGAATGGCAAAGTGAACACGATTGTCGGTAAAGGTCTCTTTCAATATGGTGATGTCGATGGCACCGGTGATAAAGTGCGATTGCAACACCCGCTCGGTGTCACCTCATGGAAAGACAAGCTGCTGGTAGCCGATACCTACAATAATAAGATTAAGTTGATCGATCCGAATCGAAGATCATCCGAAACCTGGTCCGGAAATGGCAAGGGAATATATAAGGACGGTCCAGCCCAAAAAGCCTCTTTTAACGAGCCCGGGGGACTTAGCGTTGCCAATAACACGCTCTACGTTGCCGATACGAATAATAATCTCATCCGCACAATCAATTTAAAACCCAAAGAAGTTGGTACGTTGAAGCTCAAGCGCATCCAAAACCTCGAGATGGCACAAGAAGCTTCTTCACCGGAAAAGGTGGTTACCCTGGATCCCCAAACAATTTCCAGTAATGGCGCAACCTTCAAGGTATCTCTGAAGGTGCCCGATTCGTATCATTTTAACGATCAGGCGCCGAATAAAATCCTTGTCTCGGGCAAGAACATTTCTTTGGATGGGCAACAGCAAAAAGAGTATGACGGAGCCGATTTCCCAAAATCTATTGCAGTAAAAGCAACGGGTGCTTATCCCGAATTACATCTGGATGTGTATGCCTATTATTGCGAAAACGGGGCTGACGCTCTCTGCCTGTTCAAAACATTGCGTTATAAAATTCCCCTGAAGAGCCAGAACAATGGACCAAAAACAGTACTATTGACGCAGAGTTTGCCCCTTAACTCAAACTGATAAAAACGAGTATTAAAGCGAAGGATCTCGACGACCTTAATACAGCTGGCCCATATCGAAGGATTTATCAACGAAGACAACGAAATTGTTGAACGCCAAATGAGTTGGTCGCTATATCACCTCACCTTGTTATTTGCGGTAAAAAATTTAGACCGCAAGTTTTTTCCACCGTTCGCATCTAACCTGTACAACCTTCAATAAAATTCAGGAACTATGAGAACGATAAAACTTCTAAAAATCACAGTATTAGCTCTTTTTATAGGTGGATTTGTACAAACTGCATTTGGCCAGGTTCGCCCGAAACAACAACACCGAATGGCACAACGGTTGGAAAAAATGAGAGCCAATCAGCCGTTTCACATGCGGATACCCAATCTTACTGACCAACAAAAAGAGCAGCTTAAATCGATCACGCTGAAAAACCAGGAAGTCATTATACCACTTCGCAATCAAATGCGTGAAAAAAAAGCACATTTGCGTACGCTTTCTACAGCCGATAATGTTGATCAAAAAGTCGCTGAGTCTGTAATTGATGAGATCGGCAGCCTGCGCACACAAATGATGAAGCAGCGATTGGGAACGCACCAACAAGTTCGTGCACTACTCACCGACGAACAACGTGTGTGGCTGGATTCTCATCCTATGAGGCGATCTATGCATAAAAGAATGCCTGGGATGGGTTTTGACAGATAGCTATAAATCGCAGACAGGATAAAGGGGAGAGACTCCTTTATCCTTGTCTGATTGAAATAAATCAGCTAATCTGAGGGAAACAACATCCATAAACTATTCGCCGATTGCACGATTCAGAATTCATAAAACAGCTAAAACTGGGCAATGAAAATACAT
>Ga0209918_1000232_pt1 | contig 41254 bp, 38 predicted proteins | sample SalPonD_shore_MG_FD_185712 | JGI IMG/M metagenome (GOLD analysis project Ga0209918, IMG submission 185712) | Salt pond soil microbial communities from South San Francisco under conditions of wetland restoration - Salt Pond MetaG... | ecosystem: Environmental > Aquatic > Marine > Intertidal zone... | reverse complement strand
TCTGCGCCGGCAAATCCCGCAGCCCGGTCAGCTCCTCGGACAGCTGGCGCTCCTCGCCCGCCAGGCGCTCGAATTCCTTGCGCACGATCTCCGAGGGTGAGACATACACGCGGCCGCTGTAGCCGTCGGCGATGACCTCCGCACCGTCGACCCGCCCGACCGGCAGATCGGTCGTACCCATGACCGCGGGGATGCCCAGGGCCCGGGCCAGGATGGCGGTGTGCGAGGTTCGCGAGCCGCGCACCGAAACCACACCCGCCAATTTTTCCGGCGGCACCTCGGCAAGCACCGAGGCCGATATCTCCTCGCCGATCAGAATCGTATGCTCGGGATAGTCGCGGCTGTCGCGGGCGTCGCGCTGCATGCGCATCAGAATGCGCCGGCCCAGGTCGCGCAGGTCGTGACCACGCTCGCGCAGATACGGGTCGTCCATTTCCTCGAACACGCGGATGTGCTCGGCAATGGTCTCGCGCAGCGCCGCGGGCGCCCACGAGCCGGCGCGGATGCGCGTCTCGGTCGGCTCGATGACCGTGCTCGATTCGAGAATCATCTGATAGGCGTCGAACAGCGCCCGATCCTCGGCGGGTAACAGCTTGCTCAGGCGTTTGGACAGCGCCTTGATATCGCTCTTGACCTGCTTGATGGCGCGGCGAAAGGCAGCGAGCTCGGCCTCGACGTCCTCGACCTTGCGATCGGGAATGGCGTTGATGTCCGCATAGGGATAGACCACCACGGCCGTACCCACGGCGACGCCCGGGGCGCCGGGCTGGCCGCGCAGCGGACGCCCGTCGCTCGGTACGTGCCCGGCGCCGCGCAGCCCGTCGATGCCGCCGCTGGCCTCGGCATGCGCGATGGCGCCGGCCAGTTGCGCCGCGATGGTCACGAGAAACGTAACCGTGTCCTCGTCGAAGCGGTGGCGGGCATGGTGCTGAACGACCAGCACGCCCAGCACGAGGCGGTGGTGGATGATGGGTACGCCGAGAAAGGCGTGATAGCGCTCCTCGCTGGTCTCCGGGAAATACCGATAGCGCGGGTGGTCCGGGGCGTTGTCCAGGTTCACCGGCTCGGCACGCTCGGCGACCAGGCTGGTCAGGCCCTCCTGGAAACCGAGGCGCACCTTGCCCACCGACTCGGGATTGAGCCCGTCGGTGGCCATCAGCACGTGCTGCTGCTGGGTATGATCGGTCAGGTACACCGAACACACATCCGCGGCGATGGCCTTCTTGACTCGCTGGACAATGATACCCAGGGCCTGATCGAGGTTGCGCGCGGAGTTGACCTCCTGCGTGATGCGGCGAAGGGTGTCGAGCATGGGCAACCTTGAGTGACCTCTTGACTTCAACAGCGGCCCGCGAGACGGGCGTGAACTTCCGAGAACGGCCGCGCACCAGCGGCTCCCGCGCGCGCCGGGCGACCAACCTGTCCGGTCGGTCGGCCAAACATTCTAATCGACTGGGAAACGTGCCGCGTCCCGCTACGATGGGGGGTTCAATCCCCGAGGGCGATCCCGAGACAGCCGCGGCAGCAACGAACGGGGCCCGCCCCGGCCGACGCACGACGGGCGTGCCTTACCTCAACCCACCAGCTCGCGGACCTGCCTGCGACTCGCGCCGGGCTTGAGCAGAGGCGCGAGCTCCTGGAGCGCACGTCGATACACCGTACGCTTGAACGCCACGACCTCCTGCAGCGGGTACCAATAGCTGACCCAACGCCAGCGGTCGAATTCGGGCTTTTCGCTGACATCGAGCCGCACCCGCCCCTCGTCTCCAACCAGGCGCAGCAGGTACCAGACCTGCTTTTGCCCGATGCATACGGGTTTGCGGCCGTGGCGGATAAGCTTTTTGGGCAGACGATAGCGCAGCCAGCCGCCGGTGCAGCCGATGACTTCGACATCCTCGGCCAGCAGCCCGGTCTCCTCGGTCAATTCGCGAAACATCGCCTGCTCGGGCGACTCGTCGCACCGAATCCCGCCCTGCGGAAACTGCCAGGCATCCTGCCCGATTCGCCGGGCCCAGAACAGCCGCCCGTCCCGATTGCTCAGGATGATGCCGACATTCGGTCTGTACCCATCTGAATCAATCACTTGCGAGCCACACTTATCCCTTTTAACCCGATTCTTCCACATTTCCCAGAGGGCGGCAAATTTTCCATGCCCATGGGTGAATATTATGCTTTTTCAAATAGTTAAGGTCAGAGTCCCGCTCTCTCTCCCCTTCGCCCGGCGGATGGGCTAGTATGCCGGCTCGGCCGACAGCCGACGCCTGCAGCCAACAGGGGGACCCCGTCACATTGAGCCTGGCCATTTTCGATCTCGACAATACACTGCTCGGCGGAGACAGCGACTACCTCTGGGGCCGCTTCCTGGCCGAGCGCGGCGTGGTCGACGGCGACGCCTACGAACGCGAAAACCACCGTTTCTATCTCGAATACCAGGCCGGAACGCTGGATATCCGCGAATTCCTGGCCTTCAGCCTGCGTCCTCTGGCCGAAACCGAACCGACGCGCCTGGCCGAGCTGCGGCACGAGTTCATGCGCGAGCGCATCGAGCCCATTATCCTGCCCGCCGCCCGCAGCCTGCTGGCAAAGCACCGCGAGGCCGGCGACGCCCTGCTCATCATCACCGCCACCAACCGTTTCGTCACCGCGCCGATCGCCGAGGCGCTGGGCGTGGACGACCTGCTCGCCACCGACCCGGAATATCGCAACGGGCGCTATACCGGGCAGGTCAGCGGCACGCCCTGCTTTCGCGAGGGCAAAGTCGAGCGTCTGAATCAATGGCTGCACCGGACGGGTGCCAATCTGGCCGAAAGCTGGTTCTACAGCGACTCGCACAACGACCTGCCGCTGCTGGAGCTGGTCACACACCCGGTCGCCGTCGACCCGGACGAGACCCTGGCCGCCCACGCCGAGCAGCGCGGTTGGCCCGTCCTGACCCTGCGCCGCGGCGTCCAACCCCAACCTTGGCCCGAGCCCGGGCCCCAGCCTGCACCCCAGGCTGGCGCTCGGCCCGACGCGGCGAGCGAGCCCGAGTGAAGCCCGGGGCGACCTGATGCGTGCCCGGCTGCTACTGCCCCTGCTCGGTCTACTGACACTGACCAGCCTCGCCATGGCACTGCTCAGCGGCAGCCTGGCCGTCGGACCCGTCGAGCTGCTGCACATCCTGACTGGAGGCCGCGGCACCGGCATGGCGCGGGAGGTCGTCCTGGACCTGCGCCTGCCCCGCACTTTGGCCGCGTTCGCAACCGGGGCCCTGCTGGCCCAGGCCGGTGCGCTGATGCAGGTACTGCTGCGAAACCCGCTCGCCGATCCCTATGTGCTGGGGATTTCGGGAGGCGCGGCCACCGCCGCGCTGGTGGCTCTGGGCGTCGGACTGGGCGGGTTGGCACTGTCGGTCAGCGCCTTTGCCGGCGCACTGGTCGCCATGATCCTGGTATTCGGGCTGGCCCACGGCGGCGGGACCTGGTCGCCGAACCGGCTGCTCCTCACCGGCGTCGTCCTGGCCGCCGGCTGGGGCGCCCTGATCAGCCTACTGTTGGCCCTCAGCCCCAACGCCAGTCTGCGCGGTATGCTGTTCTGGCTGATGGGCGACCTGTCGGGAGCGGCCCATCCCGCAACCGCGCTGACCGTCGCGGCCGCCGGCCTGGTGCTGGCCCTGCCGCTGGCACGCGAGCTCAACGTCCTGACCGCGGGCACGCTCCAGGCCGGCGCATTGGGGGTCAACGTGGCTCGGCTGCACGCCGCGATTTATCTGCTGGCCTCCCTGCTGACGGCCGCGGCCGTGACGGTAGCGGGGAGCATCGGCTTCGTCGGACTGGTGGTGCCCCACGCCCTGCGCCTGCTCGGCGTACGCGATCACCGTGTCCTGCTGCCCGGGGCAGCCCTGCTCGGCGGCGCCCTGCTGGTGCTGGCCGATACCCTGGCACGCACGGTGGCCGCCCCTCAGCAATTGCCGGTCGGTGTCATCACCGCGGCCCTGGGCGTGCCCCTGTTCCTGGTGCTGCTCCGGCGAGGCTACCGATGAGGGGTTTCCGATGAGCGCGGCGCAAGGCGCCATGCCCGACGCCGCCGGACTGGCCGCGCGCGGGCTGACGGTACACATCGGCGGCAAGACGGTGTGCCGCGACCTCGACATCGTCTTCGACGCCGGCCAGTGCTGGGCGATGCTCGGGCGCAACGGCGCGGGCAAGACCACGCTGCTGCATACCCTGGCCGGCCTGCGACCTGCGGCGAGCGGTACGGTCGAGCTGGACGGCCGGCCCCTGGCCGCGCTGTCCCGACGCCAGGTTGCCCGGCGCCTGGGCCTGCTGCCGCAGAGCCACCAGGACCCCTTCCCGGCGCGGGTGCTGGAGACGGCCCTGTCGGGCCGCCACCCCCACCTCGCCCCCTGGCAGTGGGAGGGAGCCCTCGATATCGAGCTTGCACGCCGGGCGCTGGCGCGGGTGGACCTCGCCGGTCTGGAAACGCGCATGGTCGACAGTCTCTCCGGCGGCGAGCGCCGCCGGCTGGGTCTGGCCACCGTGCTCACCCAGGACCCGGCGATCGCCCTGCTCGACGAGCCCGTCAATCACCTCGATCTGCATCACCAGGTCGCGCTGCTGGCCATGCTGCGCGAGGCGACCCGGTCGGGCGAGCGCACGGCGGTCATGGCCCTGCACGACCTGAATCTCGTGGCCCGCTACTGCGACCATGTCCTGATGCTTTTCGGCGAGGGGGAGGTGCTGCACGGCCCGACCGAACGCGTGCTGACAACCGAAAATCTGGCACGCCTACTGGGTCACCCCATCGGCCGGGTGACCAGCGAGGTGGGTCCGCTCTATTTTCCGATGTAAGCCGTTCCGTGGGCACGGGATGCGGCCGACCCGGGCGCGCCGGAATCGTGCGTGCGCCGACGGCCTTCTTCGGCGCCGGCCTCCGCCGCCGGGGGCTCCAGCCAGTCGATGAGACCGGCCCACTGCTCCTTGTCGCGCTCGACCCGGCTCTCCTCCAGGTCGTGGATGCCCACGCCCTGCTCGGCCGCCCTTACATAGTATTGAGTGTCGCGCAGGCGAGCCACGAACGGCAGGCGCAGGCTGGTGAGGAAACGCTCCAGGGCCTGGAATACCAGGGTGTTTTCCTTGACGCGATTGGCTATCACGCCCAGGCGAATGTCGCGACTGCGCACCTTGCCGACCAACAGCAGGTCCTGGATGAAGCGTGAAGCGGCATGGATGTCGATGGGCGAAGGCAGCACCGGGAGGAGAATGACGTCGACCTGGCTGACGTAGTCGACCAGATCCTGGCCGCCGATGCCGGCCGGGGCATCGATGACCACCCGCTCGGTGTCCGGCGGCACGCGCAGCTGCCAGGAGCGGGTGACGTCGCCGCGCGAGCGCTGATAGGCCTCGACGCCGTGGATGGGCTCGTAGTCATCCGAACGGGTGCCCAGCCAGCGGATACTGGAACCCTGGGGATCGTAGTCGAGCAGCGCCGTCACCCGCCCCTGCGCGGCGTAATAGCTGGCGAGGTTGGTCGCGATGGTGGTCTTGCCGCAGCCACCCTTGGAGTTGAGAACGATAATCCTGCGCATCTTTCGGCGCCTCGGAGCAGGGGCGCCACGCGCGCGCCAGCGCGGGTGTCGCCGACCGTGGCCGGTATGACCATGGTTAAAGTGTAGTGTAAAGAATTACGTAAGTCCTTGTCATTGAAGATCGTTGCCGCGCGCGCGCCGCGGGCACAACGACCCTCGGCTTGACCCCGTCCGGCGAACTCATTAGAGTCTGGCCCGGCATTACGACCTGCTTCAGGTGCCCCGGCGGCCAGCGCCGCCGGGGTGAAACGGGAAGCCGGTGCGCCCGCGCCAGCGGGCAATCCCGGCACTGCCCCCGCAACGGTAAGCGAGTCAAGGTGAATCAATCGGCCACTGCGTAGCGGCGTGGGAAGGCGATTCACCGGGAGCGGCCATCCGCCCCACTCGCGAGTCCGGAGACCGGCCTGAGGTACTGAACCGATGTGCGGCGGAGGGCCGTACCGGCAGGCAAGGCCTTCTCCATTCCGGCCCCGTCCTCGCCCGTCCCTCCCCGCATGTCACGACCGACAACCGACGCACGGGTGAGTGCGTCCTGCGGGAGAAAAAGCCTTGAACACCCGATTTGCCTTTCCCCCGGTCCTCGCGGCCGGTGCCTGCATCCTCGCGGCCACCCCGGCCCTGGCCGCCGACAACCGGAACGAGACCCTCAGCCCTGTGGTGGTCACCGCCACGCGCGTGCCGCAGACTGCGGACGACACCCTGTCCTCGGTCACGGTGATCACGCGCCAGGACATCGAGCAAAGCGGCGCGCAGAGCCTGCCCGGCCTGCTGCAGGGCCGCGCCGGCATCCAGATGACCAACAGCGGCGGCCTGGGTCAGCAGAGCTCGCTGTTCCTGCGCGGTGCAGATACCAAGGGCGTGCTGGTGCTGGTCGACGGCGTGCGCGTGGGTTCGGTGAGCGCCGGCGGCGTGAGCTGGGAGCTGCTCCCCCTGTCGCAGATTCAGCGCATCGAGATCGTGCGCGGCCCGCACTCGGTGCAGTACGGCGCCGACGCCGTCGGCGGCGTCATCCAGATATTCACCACCCATAAGACGCAGGGCACCCACGTCCAAGGCCAGGCCGGCATGGGAACCTACGACACCTACCGCACCGGCCTGGGCGTCTCCGGCGGCGGCGCACACGGTTGGTACAGCCTGCGCGGCGAGCGCCTGGCCAGCGACGGCTTCGACGTCTACCAACTGGCCGACCCCGACAGCGACGGCTACGTGAACAACAGCGTCAGCGCCAACGCCGGCTACCGCTTCGACAACGGTGCCAGCTGGCAGGTCAACGCCATGGATGCCAGCGGTTACACCCAATACGATGGCTTTGGCCTCGGACAGGACAACTACCGCCAGCAGACGCTGTCCACCCACCTCGGATTCAACCCGCTGGCGATGTGGAAGGTCACCCTGGTCGCCGGACGCAGCCTGGACGATCGCAACATTCTCAACTCCACCGGCAGCGTCGGCTACCGCTACGACTCCACGCGCAAGACCTATTCCTGGCAGAACGACTTTTATCTGACCGACGCCCAGATCCTGACCGCGGGCGTGGACCGCTACGACGACCGTATCGACAGCATGGATAATTACGCCAAGACCGAGCGCACCACCCGCGGCACCTTCGTCCAGTACCAGGGCCACTTCGGCGCCCAGTCGCTGCTGGCCGGCGTGCGCCGCACCCGCGACGATCAGTTCGGCAGCCACAACACAGGCGACGTCGCCTGGGCCTTGCGCTTCAACGACGGCGTAAAGCTGCGCCTCTCGCACGCCACCGCCTTTCGCGCCCCGACCTTCAACGACCTATACTATCCGGGATACAACAACCCCAACCTGAAGCCGGTGACATCGCGTACCGACGAGGTCGGCCTGGGACGGACCGGAAAAAGCTTTAGTTGGCGGCTGAGCGCTTATCGCACGCACATCGACCACCTTATCGCGTATCCATATCCCGCACCTCCGATAAACATCGACAAGGCATCGATCGACGGCGTGGAAGCGACCGTGTCGGGACGCCTGGCCGGGCTGGACCAACACCTGTCGCTGACCTGGCTGGACCCGCGCGACGAGAAGACCGGTAACCTGCTGCCGCGCCGGGCCAAGCGCAGCCTGCGCTGGGACGTCTCGCGCACGCTCGGGCGCTCCACGCTCGGTGCGACCCTCATCGCCCAGAGTTGGCGCTACGACGATCCTGCCAACACAGAGCGCGTGCCCGGCTACGGGGTGGTCAACCTGCGCGGCGAATACCGCGTGAGCAAGGCACTGACTACATACGCACACGTGGACAATCTGTTCGACAAACAGTATGAAACCGTCAAGTACTACAACACCGCGGGGCTGAGCACCTTTGTCGGCATTCGCTATCAATTGCGCTGAGCCCGCCCACCGGCCGGCGGAGTTGCTCCGACGGGGGGCGGCGGCCCCAGACGCCGCCCGCCGCCCGGACGACAGGCGGCAACGCGGACTGAGCGGCTTCGTGTTCGGCTCGCTGCTGCTGCACGCGGGCGTATTGTTGGCGTTGGGCATCACCATCACCCTGCCGACCGTCACACCGCGTCCCGGAGCCCCCTCGCTCATCACCGCCCGCCTCGCACCCGCCGAGCCTCGCTCGCCGGCCAAACACGCCCGCTCGTCCACCAAATCCGACAGACCGACTCCGTCGAGGTCGACCGTGGTCGAACACTCGAGGGAGCCGAGCCGCGCCGCCAGCCGAGCGCCAGCGCAACAGGCAGCGCATGAACGCGGCGATCTCGAGGCCGCGCGCAATGCGAAAACGCTCAAGCCGTCGCCGACCACGGTCGCCAGCGCAGCACCCGCTGCAAGCGTAACCGACACCGCTGCGACACCCCGAACCAAGGCGAGTCCCGATCACACCCACACAGCGTCTGTAAACAGCGCGCCACCGGCCAGGACGGCATCAGTGGCGCAACCCGCCGTGCGCGGCGCGGCCGTGCGGGCAGCCGTGAAACGCGCCCTGCGCGCCCGGTTCTATTATCCCTACGTCGCGCGGCGCAACGGTTGGCAGGGCGAGATCGATCTCGGTCTGCACATCAGCGCCGACGGGCGCATCAGCCGTGTGCACGTGGTCAAGAGCTCGGGCCACCGCATGCTCGATCGCGCCGCACTGGACAGCGCACGCAGTATCAAAGTCCTACCCGAGCTTGTAGACTTGCTGTACGGACAGGCACTCGACCTCGTCCTGCCGGTACGCTACCGGCTCTATGACGGCTGATCGGACACGCCCATGGGACACCGCCTCTCCAAGATCTATACCCGCACGGGCGACGAAGGCACGACCGGCCTCGGCGACGGGCGCCGCGTCGAAAAGGACCATGCACGCGTGGAGGCCATCGGCGCCGTCGACGAATTGAACAGCCTGATCGGTCTTATCCTCGCCCACGACCTTCCGCCGGCCGTATGTGAGTGCCTCACCGACGTCCAGCACGACCTGTTCGACCTCGGCGGCGAGCTCGCCATGCCGGGTCACTCCCTGATCCCGGCGCACTATGCCGGGCGCCTGGAACAGGTCCTGGACGGCTTCAACGCCGAGCTCCCGGAGCTCAAGGAATTCATCCTACCCGCGGGCGGCCAGGCCACCGCGACCTGCCATCTCGCGCGCGCAGTCTGTCGGCGCGCCGAACGCCGGGTTATCACCCTGGGGCGCGCCGAGACGATCAACCCGCCGGTGGCCACCTACCTCAACCGGCTCTCGGACCTGCTGTTCGTGCTGGCGCGCGTGCTCTCTCGCCACGAATCGGGCGCCGAGGTGCTCTGGCAACCGGGGCGCAGCCGGGAGCGCTGATCGACACCGGTCGACGCCGGCGGCGGGCACTGGCCTGCGTTGGCGCCTATACTGTCGGGAGCGCTCCATTCCACTCTTCCTGTGCATTCGTCGATGCGGGAGTCTTCCATGTCCGCCCAGAAGCCCGAGCTCAAGGTCAGCGTATTTTCCGACTACATTTGTCCCTTCTGTTACATCGGCAGCCGCCGTCTGATGCGCCTGGACAGGACTTACGACCTGAAGGTCAACTGGGCCGGCCTGGAGATCCATCCCGAGACCCCGCCCGAGGGCATGCCGATCGAGCGCCTGGGCTATCCCAAGCAGCAATGGACTCAGATGATGGCCGCGCTCACCGAGATGGCGGCCGAGGAAGGCATCGAGATGGAATCGCACGACTTCACCACGAACTCCCACAAGGCCCTGCTGCTCGCCGAGGCAGCCAAGCACGCCGGGCGGGAGAGCTTCTACGCGCTGCACGAGCGTCTGTTTCACGAATTCTTCTCACAGGGAAAGAACATCGGCGACGAGCAGGTCCTGCGCACCATCGCCTGTGAGGCCGGCGTGCCGGAGTCGATCGTGGACGTGGCCTGGCGCAACCAGGACTACGAACAGCGCCTCAAACTGAACCTGCAGCACGCCCAGGAGCTGGGAGTCCGGGGCACACCGACCTTCGTGTTCGGACAGGAGCTGCTGGTCGGTGCGGTCCCCTTGGCGGATTTGGAGGCGGCCGCGGCTCGGGCGAGCCGGCCCGTCGACACCGGACAACTCTGACCGGGGTGCCCGGGCGTGTGCACGCGGGCGGGTTCAGGTTATGATCCCCACCCCTTGCAGACGTTACCGGAAGACTCCGCCATGCCCAGCTTCGCCGAAAACCTCGAAACCCTGCCGAGCATCGACGGCCTGGATCGCCTCGAGCTATACGCCGCCGACAGCCATGACCCAAGCGCGGTGATCGAAAACCGTCCCGGTCAGAGCGGCTCGCTGGCCGTTTATTACAAGGTCGCCGTGGACTTCGGCGGTATTGGCCCTTCGGCAGCCAAGCGCGCCCTGGAGCTCTATGCAGAACACGTCGAAGATGCGCGCGCACACCCCGGCAAACACCCCAACATCGATCGCCTCCTCGAGGTCGTCGACACCGATACCTACTATTCGGTACGTGCCGTCCCGAAGCGCTGATTGAACCGCGGCGCCGTTCGCACCGGGCATATCGAACACCGCCTTACAGGTGGCTGATCGCCTCGGCCGCAAGCTCCTTAAGCCGCTTGTAACGCGCGCTGCCCGGCTTCACGTCGATACGCGCCGGCGACAGGGACAGCACGCGCTTGCCCTTGCGCACCGACAGGATCGCCACGCCCGACTTGATTCCGAATTTCGGGTTGGCCTGCTGGACGGCAACCGCCGCCTCGTCGCCCAGGCCCGAAACACTCTCGATGTCATAACCCATGGCGCCGAAACCGGATGCAAGATCGTCACGCAGACTGCCCGGCGGAGCGGGCGTGACCTGCAGCATCAGGCCGGGAATACCGTGGGCATCGGGCCACACGCAGCCCGAGACGTTGGGGATATTGGCCTTGCTCTTGCGGCCCTTGCCCAGGGACGGGGCCAGCGAGTGGACCTGCACATCGCTCAACAAGCGGCAGGCATCCGGTTGCGCCGCCGCGGCATTGCCGAGGTCAACTAACGCCGCGGCCAAGCCCAGTAGCAGGCCCACCAACAGCGGTCCCGACCCGACGTTACCCCGCACCGCGCTGATCGAATCCCTCATCAATCGCATGGTTCCCTACCTCCCTTGTGGAACTGAATTGACGCAAAGCGGCCGCACGCGGCCACCGTCCTCCGCGCACACCAAGCGGAAAGATCGTCCAACTACGTCCATTGAGTCGGAACATCGTATAGCCCGGTTCAACGGACAGAAAAAAACCGCCGGGAGGACCGGCGGTCGAAAGATTGCACGTCCCTGCGCAATGATTACCCACAGAAGCTCGGTACAGCCTGGAGATCGGACGCGAGGCGCAATGCCTCTTGCCTTCTTTATGATGTTAGTCCGATCTCGCTGCGACGCCACACCAATCGACGCCCCTGTTGACCTGGATCATATTTTTCAAACGCCAGACTCGGAAAGGCACCGCCGGCACGGCCGGCGGTCCAATGAACCCAGCCTTTGCGCCGTCAAAATCCACTAAAGCGCACATTGACGTAGAAGTGGAAATTGTTGTCTTCCCGAGACTCCGCCACCTCGTTGTCGGCATCGATCTTGATTTGCAACTGCCCGGGTTGAGGCCCCAGATAGGCCTGCGTGTGGATCTGCCTGATGGCTCCGGCCGCCGCCGACAGGTTGGTCTGCTGGCTGACCAGCTTGCCGTTGAAGAATATCTTGTTCTTGAACGGGCCCGACGCGGCCACGCCGTTGTATTCCCGGTAGGCGTAATAGAGATCGAATGCCGGCTTCCCGCCCGAGATCAGATGGGCATCGGCCGGCGTGAGCGTGATGGTCTGATTCCACTGTACCAGGCGCTTTTGCTTGCCAATGCGCAGATACCCGTACATGCCCAGGTCGGGTTTTTTCGCTCCGGTCTGGCCGCTGCTTGCGCCACCGCCTTGAATCCGAATCGGGCGGCACGCGACGTTGTTGCGTTCGTTGGATTCGCGGATCTTGTTGCCCGAGTCGACCTTCGCGCAAAGATAATAGGCACCAGCCGGCGTATCGGCCGGTATACCTGCACCGACACGATAGACTTCGTGTTGTCCCGGATTAAGGGTCTTGGTATTGCTGACGCGTCCTCCGCGCAGCAGCACGTCTTCGTGAAAGTTGGCCGAATAGCTCGCCCAACCCGACGGCATGTTCCGGTCGCGTGAGAGTACCAAATCGATCATATAGCCGTTGCTGCGGGCCCGATCGGTGCCGAGCGCCGCCGCCCGGCCGGTGTTGTACGCCTCGAGCTTCACCTGCCGCCCGATGTCCGTGCCGGCGCGCGCGCTGGCCGGTGCTGCCAGGCGCACACGAAGATCGGGTAGACCACCGCTGGGCCGAGTGGCTTGTGCGCACTTGACCTTGAAATGGGCCTTATTGGACTGTGCCTGTTGCGGATAAAGGATCTGGATAGACTGCCACCCGGAGTAGCTCGGCAGGCTCGCGCCGCCCAAAGTCCAGGTCGTGCTCACCCGCCGCGTGCCCGGTTTAGTAAACTCTATGGTGTGCACGGGGGCGTTCGCACCGTCGCTGCGCAGGAACTTGTACTGGACCCGCCCCGTGCGTTTGGCGGTGATAGCTCCTGTGAACGTGATCTTGGCCGGGCACTTGCCCGAATAGCTACGCGGCGTAGCGCTCAATGTGGCACTGTAATCAGCGGCAATGGCCTGAATCGACAGCCCCAAGCCCGCCAACAGCACCACCCCCTTTATTGCTCTGACCGATCGACGCATATCCATTGGCTTGTCTCCCCTTTGTTGGTCAATGCCTCCCCGAGCGCCCCCACCCCCCGTGTGTCGGCTGCGCCCTGTCGGCTGGCAGATGGAACGCTTCCGCTCGCCTCACCGGCGGGAGGCGCAACCCGAGATTGGTCACTGAGTGGATATCTGCAGAATAGACCCGCAGACCGCCAATACCAGAGCAAGTTATCGCCTCTTTGACGTAGATCAGCATTTGCCAACCACCGCTGCCGACGCCTCGCCCGACGGCCTTCATATCCACCGGCATTGCCGCCATAATGGGGCCACCGAAATTCAGGCCTTGGGCCAAATCCGCACAAGCCCGGCCGCACAGGACTCCCAAGCACTGCGTAAGGACCATCGTGAAACGCCGCACCCTCCGCCTCGTCATCCTCGCCGCCGTTGTTGTCGCTGCCGCCGCAGGTATCTGGTACGCCACCCGCCCAAAGCCGGTGGAAGTCCTCGTCACGCCGGTCACCCGAGGCACCGTGGAATCGACGGTAGCGAATACCCGTGCGGGCACGGTCAAGGCCTGCCGGCGCGCCAAGCTGTCGACGGCCATCGGCGGGCAGATCGCCGAGTTGAACGTACACGAGGGCGACCACGTGAAGAAGGGCGAGCTGATCCTCTCGCTGTGGAACGAGGACCAACAGGCCTCGGTGGAGCTCGCCAGGAGCGAGATCGTTGCGTCCAAGGCGCGCACGCGCGCGACCTGTGCTCAGGCCGAGGTCGCCGAGCGCGACGCCCAGCGCCTGCTGCGCCTGAAAAAAAGTCACAGCGTCTCGGAGGAACAGGTCGACAAGGCCGTCAGCGAGGCCAAGTCACGCAAGGCCGACTGCGCGGCGGCCCGTGCCACGGAAAAGGTCAACGAAGCTCGTCTGGGGGTGGCCGAGGCTCAGCTCGATCGCACGCTCCTGTACGCGCCGTTCGACGGCGTCGTCGCCCAGGTCAACGGCGAGCTCAACGAGTACGTCACGCCTTCGCCCCCGGGCATCCCGACTTTGCCGGTGGTCGACCTGATCGACAACAGCTGCTTCTACGTGTCCGCGCCCATCGACGAGGTCGACGCCCCGTCCATTCGCGTGGGAATGGACGCGCGTATCACGCTTGATGCCTTCCCGGGGCGGCACTTCAAAGGCAAGGTGCGGCGCGTCGCCGACTATGTGCTCGATCGCGAGAAACAGGCCCGCACGGTCGATGTCGAGGTCTCGTTCGCCAACCCGGACGACACCTCGCGACTGCTCGCCGGCTACAGTGCCGATGCCGAGGTCATTCTGGCGGTCAAGCACGATGCGCTGCGGGTTCCCACCGCGGCCGTTCAGGAAGGCGACCGCGTTTTGGTACTGAATCCGGACAGCGGCCTGCTCGAGGAGCGCACCATCGAAAAGGGCATGGCCAACTGGGACTATACCGAGGTGCGCTCAGGGTTGAAGGCCGGCGAACGCGTCGTGACGTCGCTGGACCGCCCCGGTGTTCAGGCCGGCGCCCACGCCGTGGTCGAGTCCAAGTCCCCGTGATCCGCCTGGAGAACATCACGCGCGATTTTCGCGTCGGTGAGGAGACCGTTCATGCCCTGTTGGACGTCAATCTGGAAATCGGCGCCGGCGAGTACGTCTCGATCATGGGCCCGTCCGGTTCGGGCAAATCCACGCTGCTGCATCTGCTGGGTTTGCTCGACCGACCGACGGCCGGCCACTATTGGTTCGACGACCAGGAGACGAGCGCCCTCGATGAGGAACAACAGGCCCGACTGCGCCAGGGCAAGATCGGTTTCGTCTTTCAGTTCTTTCACCTGATCCCACGCCTGACCGCGGCCGAAAACGTCGAGTTGCCGCTGATGCTCGCCGGTATCGAACCCGAAGAGCGCCGAGCGCGAGTGGCGAAGGCGCTTGAAGGACTGGGCTTGAGCGATCGCGCCGCCCACCGTCCCGAGCAGCTCTCCGGCGGCCAGCGCCAGCGCGTGGCGATAGCACGCGCGACCGTCATCGAGCCGGCGTTGATCCTCGCCGACGAGCCTACGGGCAATCTGGACCGAGCCTCCGGCCACGATGTCATTCACATCCTCGAGGCACTTAATGCCAACGGCATCACGCTCATCGTCGTCACCCATGACCCCGAGCTTGGGGGTCGAGCGCGGCGGCGTCTGCACATGCTCGACGGCCGCCTGGCCGAGGACAGCGGTGCGACATGATCGTCGAAGATGTCCTGCGCTACAGCTTCAATGCCCTCGTGGGCTACCGCCGGCGCACCTATCTGATGCTGTTGGCCATGGCCATCGGTGTCGCAGCGGTCGTGATGCTCACCTCGCTCGGCGAAGGCGCGCGTCTGTACGTCACCAATCAATTCAGCTCGCTGGGCACACATCTGTTGATCGTGCTGCCCGGGCGCAATGAGACCTCGGGCGGCGCCCCACCGGGACTTGGCGAGACCCCGCGCGACCTCACGCTGCAGGACGCCCTGTCCCTGACGCGCTCGACCGCCGTGCGCCGCATCGCGCCCATCGCCGTCGGTGCCGCGCCCGTCTCCTGGCAACACCGCGAGCGCGAGGTCAGCATCCTCGGCTCGACACCGGAGCTCTATCCCATCCGCCACCTCGAGATGGCGCAGGGCCAGTTCCTCCCACCGGGCGACCCGGAACGCGGCGCACCCTACGCGGTGCTCGGCGCGAAGCTGCGCCACGAGCTGTTCGGCAGTCACCAGGCACTGGGCGAGTGGATCCGCATCGGCGACAGCCGCTTTCGCGTCGTCGGCATTCTCGCCGAACAGGGCCAGTCCCTGGGCGTGGACATGGGCGATGTCGCCATCATCCCCGTCGCCTCGGCGCAGTCGCTGTTCAACACCAATTCGCTGTTTCGAATTCTGATCCAGGCCAAAAGCCGCGAGGACATTTCCCGCGCCAAACACGCCGTGGAGTCCATCCTGCAGGAGCGCCACGAGGGCGAACGCGACGTCACCGTGATCACGCAGGACGCGGTGCTCGCCACCTTCGATCGCATCCTTCGCGCGCTGACCATGACGGTAGGCGGCATCGCCGCCATCAGCCTCGCCGTGGCCGGCATTCTCATCATGAATGTCATGCTGGTCGCCGTCTCGCAGCGCACCGCCGAGATCGGCCTGCTCAAGGCCTTGGGCGCACCCCAGCGTCAGGTCGCCACCCTGTTCCTGACCGAGGCCGCGGCGCTGTCGCTCCTCGGTGCCTTGGTCGGACTGCTGTTCGGACTGGCCGGCAACGCCGTTATCGGCCACCTCTTCCCGAGCTTTCCCATCGAGGCGCCGCTTTGGTCCGTGGCGGCCGCGCTCGGGGTCGCGCTGCTGACCGGTCTCGTGTTCGGCGTGCTGCCGGCGCGGCGCGCCGCCCGGCTCGACCCCGTGCAGGCACTGTCGCGGAGGTAACATGCGCTGGGAGGACTTCGTACGTCTGGCCATCGGCGCGGTTGTCGCCAACCGCATGCGCAGCTTCCTCACCGCGCTGGGCATCACGGTCGGCATCGCCGCGGTCGTGCTGCTGACCTCGATAGGCTCGGGCATTCAGCGCTTCGTGCTCGCCGAGTTCACCCAGTTCGGTACCAATCTCATCGCGATCACACCCGGGCGCACCACCACCCACGGTATGTCAGGCGCGGTGATCAGCAACGTACGTCCCTTGAGCCTGGACGATGCGGTGGCGCTTCGGCGGGTGCGCCAGGTCGAGGCAACTGTTCCGGTGATCCAGGGCAACGCCCAGATCGAAGCCCATACCGAAACCGGCGATCGCCTGCGCCGCAGCACGGTCTACGGTGTGGGGCCGGACATGCCGCGCGTGTGGCAGATGCAGTTGGCCACGGGCCGGTTCCTGCCGCCCGACGATCCCAACACCGCGCGGGCCTTTGCCGTGCTGGGTGCGAAGCTGCGCGACGAGCTGTTCGGCGCCGCCAACCCGCTCGGCGCCTATATCCGCGTCGGTGGCAGCCGGTTTCGCGTCATCGGTGTCATGGAACCCAAGGGTCAGATGCTCGGTTTCGATCTCGACGACGCCGTTTACCTGCCGGCTGGGCGCGCGATGGAGCTGTTCAACCGTGAAAGCCTCATGGAGGTCGACATACTCTACCGGCCCGGCGCCGACGGCAAGACGGTGGCCAAGCATCTGCGCCGCGCGCTGATCGCGCGCCACGGCTCCGAGGACTTCACGGTCATTACGCAGCAGGAGATGATGGACGTGCTCGGTTCCATATTGGATATCCTGACGCTCGCCGTGGGCGCCCTCGGCGGCATTTCGCTGCTGGTCGGCGCCGTGGGCATTCTGACCATCATGATCATCGCCGTGAACGAGCGCACCAGCGAGATCGGCCTGCTGCGTGCCCTGGGCGCCAGTCGCCGCCAGGTGATGCTCCTGTTCCTCGGCGAGGCGGCCACACTGGCCGGCGTGGGCGGTCTTGCCGGTCTGGTACTGGGCATCGGGGGCGCCTGGCTGCTGCATGTCATCGTCCCCGCGCTGCCTACGCATACCTATTGGAGCTACGCGCTCCTGGCCGAAGCCCTGTCCATCGTTATCGGACTGACGGCCGGCATCCTGCCCGCGCGACGCGCGGCTCGGCTCAAGCCCGTCGAGGCGCTGCGCACCGAGTGAGCCGGATCAATCCGGGGCCGGGGCTCCCGGACGCCGGCACCAATCCGGTATACTGCGCAACCACCAAAATACATTCACACCGAGGACGGCATGAACGAACCCATCGTAGTCATCGGCATCGGCGAGATGGGCGGGGTCTTCACCCGCGGCTTTCTGCGCACGGGCCACCCGGTCTACCCGGTAACCCGAACCACCGATATCGAGGCGGTCGCCAAGGCGGTCCCGAAACCGGCCCTGGCCCTCGTCGCCGTCGGCGAAAACGATCTGCACTCCACCCTGGAGACCATCCCCGATGTCTGGCGAGACCGACTGGGCCTGCTCCAAAACGAGCTGCTGCCGCGCGACTGGCAGGCGCACGGCATCGCGCGGCCGACGGCAGTCGCGGTGTGGTTCGAAAAGAAGAAAGGACAGGACTACAAGGTACTGGTGCCCTCGCCCGTGCACGGCCCCGGCGCCCCGCTCATCGAAGCGGCGCTGGGCTCGCTCGACATTCCCTGCTGGGAGCTCGACGACGAGGCGGCACTGACCTTCGAGCTGGTGCGCAAGAACGTCTACATCCTCACGACCAATATCGCCGGCATCGAGACGGGCGGCACGGTGGAAGACCTGTGGTACCGCCACGAGGCACTGGCGCGCGAGATCGCCGGCGAGGTGATGGACATTCAGTTTGCGCTGATCGGCGAGATGCTCGATCGCGACAAGCTGATCGACGGGATGGTCGAAGCCATTCAGGGCGACCTCGAACACAAGTGCATGGGACGCTCGGCACCGGCGCGCCTGGCCCGCGCCATCGCCCATGCGGACGCCGCGGGACTGGCGGTGCCCCGCCTGCGCGCCATCCAGGCCGCACACACGGACTGAGCCACGTCGGGCGCGCTCCTCGCGCGAACGATATTCAGCGCGTCCCGGCGAGCGCGTCCCTCGCGTGCTGCAGATCGACACAGATGCGCTCGGCGCCGTCGAGGATGCGCGGGCCCTGGCGCTGGATGATGTCGGGCGGCACGACATAGAGCTGGTCCAGCTTGACCGCGCTGAGCTGCGGCCAGCGCCGCCAGGCGCGAAGCCAGGCCGGGCGCGCCGCACCGGCACCGCTGACGATGATTACCTGCGGGTCGGCGGCCAGCACAGCCTCCCGGCTGACGGTGCCCGCCAGCGCCGGCAGATCGGCAAACACGTTCACGCCCCCGCACAGGCGCAGCACGTCCGAAATCATCTGCCGGCCGTTGACCGTCATCAGCGGCTGGTCCCAAATCTGGTAAAAAACCCGCACCGGTCGACGGTCGCGATAGCGGGCGCGCAGCGCCCGCAGGCGCGCCCGCCAGGTCCTGGCCGCCGCACGCGCGGCGGCCTCGGTGCCGGCGAGCCGGCCGAAGCGCTCAACCACCGACGGGATGTCGATCAAATGCTGGGGATCGGCCCAGAACACCGGAATGCCCACGGCCTGGAGCCGTGCGACCTGATCGCGCGAATTGCCCCCCGCCCAGGCAAGCACCAGATCGGGACGCTGGGCCACGATGGCCTCCAGGTCGAGCGATCCCGCGCCGCCGACCCGCGGCACGCGTCTGGCCGCCGGCGGATAATCACTGTAGTCCACCGCGCCAACCAGTCGCGTGCCGCCACCGGCGGCGTACAGCAGCTCGGTCGTGCTGGGCGCGAGGCTGACGATACGCTTTGCCGGTTGTGCCAGGCTCACGACGTGCCCCGTGTCGTCGCGCACGTGCAGCTCGCCGGAGCGCGCGGGAACGGCTGCGAGCAGCGCCAGCAGGACCAGCCCGAGCCGGGCGTACCGCCGGAAATCCCCGGCGAACCGGATCACAGGGCGCCGCCGTGGAAGATCAGGCGAGGCAGTATGTGGCGGCCGACGGTTTCGAGGCGGATACGGGTGAGTCCGGCGTTGGCCACCTGAATGCGAAACAGCCGATCCAACGGCATGTCGAGCACGTGGCGCAGCACCATGCGGATCACCCCCGCGTGAGCGACCACGAGCACATGGCGCCCGGAATACTGCGACGATGCGTCCTCCCAGGCGGCCACCACGCGATCACGAAACGCCTCGAGCGACTCGGCGCCGGGCGGTCGATTGGCGATGGGGTCGGTCCAGAAACGATACAGCACCTCCGGGTCGTCCTTCTGGAGCTCGGGGGCCGTTTTGCCTTCCCACAGCCCGAACCCGATCTCCATCCAGCGCGGGTCCGCCTCCACGGACAGGCCGTGGCGCGCACCGAGTTCCTCGGCAAACGCCGCGCATCGCGCCAGGGGCGAGGTCAGAATCGCCTCCCAGGGACAGCGGTCACCGACGGCCTCACGCATCTGCGCCCAGCCGCGCTCGCTCAGCGGGTCGTCTATCTGTCCGCGGTAGCGCTTTCCGCCCACGGGCTCCCCATGGCGCAGGAGGTCGATTACGGTGCTGGAATCGCGCTGCGGTTCGGACATGGCGTGGATCGTAGTCGGACATATCGCCGCACGTGCTGAATGCACGGCGGCGGCGGTTGCCGGTGAACAAATCGGATTCGACCGCGATATCGCGGTCGGCGGGCTCGGCCGTCAGCTGGCCCAGCCGGTGAGCGTCAGCAAGGCGAGCACGGTCAACCAGACAATCACGGTGCGCCTGATCAGTCCCAGCGCGTCGCGGACCGAGTCGATATCGACCTCCTGCTCGGCCTCGGGTGCCTCGGGGCGGGGCTCCAGGCGCAGCGCGCCCCGGCCGCTGGAGACCAGCAGTTCCTCGCTGTCCCACTGCCACAACTCGGAAACCGAGCGCCAGTGATTGAAGGCCTCGACAAAGCTGCCGCTGACCGCATAACTCAACATCGTCAACCGTGCCACCGGCCAGAGCAGAATCATATACAGGTCATCCATGGAACGCGCCAGCCCCGAATCCTGCCCGGCGGTGTGCGCGCGAGCGACGCAGGCCAGGCGGTACAGAATGGCCCCGACGGGCCCGGCCAGCACGAACCAGAACAACACGCCCAGCAGCCGCTCAGTGGACTTGACCAGCACGGCGTTGGTCATTGTCTGCGCCACTTCGGCCGGCGTCCCGGTGACATCGCGCTCGAGCATCTCAGCCGCGTACCAGGCACCTCCTTCCTGGTCGCCCCGCTCCATGGCGTCGAGATAGCCTTCGGCATCGCGATACAGGTCCTTCGGGCCGATCGAGTACAGCACGACGCCGATGGCAAAAAGAAAGGCAAAAACTGGGGTCAGCCCATAGGCCAGCTCGTTGATGGCCCACACCAACAGAATGACCGGCACCATGATGGCAATGACGCCGACCGGCCCGTCGCGAAGACTCATGCCGTCCATACGGGCATAGACCCAGTCGGCGTAAGCCTCGAACCACTCGAAGCGCCGATAATCCTCCACGGAACCGAGGAAACGCTCGATGCCGAGGCTCAACAAGATCACTATTAGACTCATGGGGTGTAAGTTTCCTGCTTACGCTGTCAGGTTTCAAGCCCCGACGTTCAAACCGTGTCCCGATCGCCAAGGTCGGCGCGCAGCCGTTCCCAGTCGAAGGCTGGGCCCGGATCGGTCTTGCGTTCGGGGGCGATGTCGCAATGCCCCACCAAACGGTCCCCGCCCAAATCCGGATAGGCCGCCCGCAGCGCACGTGTGACCTGTGCGAGGACTGCATATTGCACCTCGGTGTAGGGAACATCATCGCAGCCCTCCAGCTCTACACCGACGGAGAAGTCGTTGCAGCGACTGCGGCCCTGGAAACTGGAGGCGCCCGCGTGCCAGGCACGGCAGTGGAAGGGGACGAACTGGATGAGCTCGCCGTCGCGGCGGACCAACAGATGCGCCGACACTTCCAGACCGCGCAGCGATTCGAAATAGGGATGAGCGGTGAAATCGAGCGTGTTGGTGAACAGCTGTTCGATATAAGGGCCGCCGAACTCGCCCGGCGGCAGACTGATGCCGTGCACGACCAGCAGCTCGATACGCGCCTCGGGCGGGCGCTCATCGCAGTTGGGCGAGGCGACAAAACGAGCACCATCCAGCCGTCCCTGTCTCGGGTCTACGTGCATTGGCTCAGGGGGCCTCCTGCGCCGGGCCGGCCAGAGCCGCGCCGATGGCCTCGTCCAGTTCGGCTATTCGGGCTTCGCAGTGCAGCGCACAGTGGAACTCCCCGTCGCGGAACAGAAACAGCGCGGGCAGATGAAACACCTCGTACTCACGCACCAGCCCCATGTTGGCCTGCGCGTCGACCGAGAAGATCGACAGGCCACGGCGCCGGCCTCGCGCATCGGACTGATACTCCTGCAGCAGGCGGTGCCAGGCCCGGCAGCTCGCGCAGCCGATGGATGTGAAAAAGATCAACGCCGGTCCCTGCGTGGCCGCGAGTACGCGATAGAAGTCCGGCTCCTCCAATGTCCGCAGGGAGGTCCCGGCCTCTGCCGTGCGATGCGCCAATACCATGGTTCTATCAGTCCCGTATTCAGTCACTTTGCGAATCGATGGGCCGCCCTATCCCTTCGAGGCCTGGCCGGCCATGCCCTGGAGCACCATGTCCGTGTAGCTGACGATGCCCACCAGCTCGCCTTGCTCGATGACCGGGGCGCGCGACAGCCCGAAACGATCGAACAGGCGCGCACAGTAACGGATATCCATGCCGGGGTCGACCGAGACCACCGGTTTGGACATGACCTCATAGACATTGACCCGATCGGGCGCCTTGTCCCGGGCCAGTACCTGCTTGGCGATGTCCGAGAGCAGGACAATCCCGTACTCATCGTCGGCATGGCGCTTGTTCACGATGAGGCATTTGGTCTCGACGTGCTGCATGCGCTGCAGCGCCTCGCTGACGGTCGTCATGCCGTCGACCATGTCGAAATCCGGCTTCATCACGTCGCGCACGCGTATCACGGTTCGTTCGCTCATAACTCGTCCTCCACGACTCCGCTGAGCTTCTGCACCTGTTGAGCGACGCCGACCGCATCCTCGACGTCGATCTGAAAGGCGATGCCGGTGCCCGGGGTGCTGTCGAATTCGCCCACAGCGGCAATCTTCTCCAGGATCTTGCGGCTCAAGTGCTCCTCGACCAGAAACAACAGCATATCGCGCTGCGTCTCCAATGACAGCCCAAAGAAGGTCTTGCTCGCCTTCAACCCCTCGCCGCGGGCGTGGTTGATGACGGTGGCGCCGGTCGCCCCCTCTTCGCGGGCCGCCTGCATCACGGCATCCGTCTTCTCATCCTCCACGAAGGCGATAATCAGTTTGAAGTGCATGACTAGTCTCCTTTGGTTCGCCGCGCCTGCGCGCGTCTGTAACGCCACTGACCGAGCTGGGCATAGGCCATCACCGACATTATCGGAAACAGGCTGGCAAAGGCGATAAGCCCGAATCCATCCAGCAGCGGACTGCGCCCGGGTACGGTCGAGGCCAGCCCCAGTCCCAAGGCCGTAACCAGCGGAACGGTCACCGTCGAGGTCGTCACGCCGCCCGAATCGTAGGCCAGCGCGATGATCATACGGGGCGCCAGCGCCGTCTGAATCAGTACGATGAGGTAGCCGGCCACGATGTAGTAATGCAGCGGCGTGCCGCTGACGATGCGAAAGGTCCCCAGGGCGATACCGATACCCACCCCGATGGCCACCGCGATGCGCAGCCCCCACACGGTCACGGTCCCACCGGAGACGTCCTGCGCCTTGATGGCCACGGCGATCAGCGCCGGCTCGGCAATCGTGGTGGCAAAGCCGATCGCCGCACCGAACAGATACACCCACCGGTAGTCGTACCAGTGCGAGACCGCGGCCGCCCCCGCCTGCGCCGCGCCGTGAACGAAGGCCGGGTCGGTCAGCTGCCGGGCCATCAGCTTACCGAGCGGGAACAGGGCCTCCTCGAGCCCGACCAGAAACAGCGCCAGTCCCAGTACTACATATACGAAGCCCACAAGCACCTGCTTCATGTGCGGGATGGGCCGGCGAATGACGAAGAACTGAAAGGCGAAGATGATGACCACGATGGGCAGCACATCGAACACCGTGGACCGCACGACGGTCGCGATGTGCGCGAAGAATTCCATCAGATGAGCATCCCGTAGCCCATGACGAAGATCATCGGCGTCAGCGAGGCGAATGCAATCAACCCGAAGCCGTCGGTCATCGGATTGCGTCCCTTGATACTCGAGGCCAGACCCACGCCGAGCGCCGTCACCAGGGGAACCGTAATCGTCGAGGTGGTGACCCCGCCCGAGTCATAAGCGATGCCCACGATCGATTTGGGGGCGAGCTCGGTCATAATGACCACGCCGATGTAACCACCGATGATGAGGTACTGGATGGGCCAGCCGCGCAGGATGCGCAGCACGCCGATGACGATAGCCAGGCCGACCGACAATGCCACCGTGAACCGCAGACCCAGGGCGTAGGCCTGCATCGCGTCCGCGCGATCGGCAATCATCCCGCCGTTGGCCGCGACCTTGGCCGCCTCACCGGCCACGGCGATGAGCGCCGGCTCGGCGACCGTCGTCCCGAAACCCAGCGCGAAGGCGAAGGCGAGCAGCCAGGTCAGGCTTCCCTTGCGCGCGAAGGCGTAGGCCATCGACTCGCCGAGCGGGAACAGGCTGATCTCCAGGCCGCGCACGAACAGGGTCAAGCCCAGCACCACGAGCGCCGTGCCGCCGAGCAGCGTCCCCAGATGGGGAATGGGCTGGCGCAAGACCACCAGCTGGAAGAACCCGATCACCAATATAATAGGTAGCAGGTCGCGGACGCTGTCCAGCATGGAACGAAAAAATGCCCGAAGCTGTGTCCCCACGCACGCGACCCTGTCTAGAATAGCCCTGGGAGCCAATGGCCCTGGACGCACCGCGCCCCCGCCGTAGGGGCATTATACGGGGCAGGGTCGGTATCGGCACAAGGCTTGGCGCCGACACAGCACTGAGCACTCGAAGAGCGAACATGGCGAGCGACCCGACAGACGCGCACTCCGCCGAGCGGCCTCCCGCCACCGCGGCCGTCGTCCACCGCGGTCACACGCTCTCGTCCGCGGAGGCACTCGAGGCCCTCCAGGCCTCGGTGCACGGTCTGTCGCGTACCGAGGCGGCCGCACGCCTGGAGCGTTTCGGGGCCAACACGCTGCCGCATGCGCGCCCGCCACACCCCCTGTCTGTCTTCCTGCGCCAGTTTCTGAGCCCGCTCATCTACGTCCTGCTGCTGGCCGCCCTCGTTTCCGTGGTACTTCGAGAATGGTCCGACGCGGTGTTCATCTCGGCGGTGCTGCTGATCAACGCAATCATCGGCGCGCTCCAGGAGTATTCGGCCCAACGCGCCGCCCAGGCCCTGCAGCGCATGGTCAGCGTGCGGGCCCGGGTCCTGCGCGACGGCGACGCCTACGAGCTCGACGCCGAGACGCTCGTTCCCGGCGATATCGTCGCACTGGAGTCCGGCAGCAAGGTGCCGGCCGATTTACGCCTGCTCAGCGCGCAAGGGCTGGAAGTGGACGAATCGCTGCTCACCGGCGAATCCGACCCCGTCGCCAAGGACGCCGGGGCCGTCCTCGCCGAAGACACTGTTACCGGCGACCGGACCAACATGGCCTTTGCGGGCACCCTGGTCACCCGCGGTCGGGCGCGCGGCGTGGTGGTCGCCACGGGCCTGGCCACCGAGCTCGGCCGTATCGCCAGCACGGTGCTGGGGCGCACGGCGGTCAAGCCGCCGCTGCTGGTGCGCATGGCGCGCTTCACCACACGCATCGCGATCTTCATAGGCGTGGCGGTGGTGATCATGGCCGGCGTGTCGCTCGCGCAAGGTGCCGGTCTCGAAGAGGTCTTTCTGCTCAGCGTCGCGCTGGCCGTCTCGGCCATTCCCGAGGGACTGCCGGTGGCGCTGACGGTGACGCTGGCCATTGGCATGCAGCGCATGGCCCGACGCAACGTCATCGTACGCAAGCTGGTGGCGGTGGAGGCCCTCGGCTCGTGCACCTTCATCGCCTCGGACAAGACCGGCACCCTGACGGTCAATGAGCTGACCGCGCGCCGGCTGGTCTTTGCCGGCCAGCAGCCCTGGGTCGTCACCGGCGAAGGCATGAGCCCTGAAGGCGCCGTCCTGGCACCGCAGGGCGAAGGGCCGCCCTCGGCACCCGCTTGGGCGCTGGTCGAGCGCGCCTGTCAGACTGCGGTGCTCACCAACGAGGGCTTTCTCGGCATGCGTGACGGCCAATGGGTACACCACGGCGACGGAGTCGACGTGGCCATGCTGGTGATGGCTCACAAGGTGGGCCTCACACAGGCCGAGGTGAACAACGCGTGGCCGGCCCTGGCCGAGCTGCCGTTCGAATCCAATCGCCTGTTCTCGGCCAATCTGAACCGCCCGGCCGGCGACGAGGCAGGCGCGGGCATGGCGTCGGTCAAAGGCGCGGTCGAGCGCCTGCTGCCCATGTGCACGACCATGGCCACGCCCGCCGGCGATGTCGCGCTCGACGCCGAGGCGATCCGGGAGCGGGCCCATGCGCTCGCCAGCGACGGCTATCGTGTGCTCGCACTGGCGTCCGGGCCGCTCGCCCTCGGCCCCGAGGAAGTGTTCTCCGAGGAACACTTGCACGGCCTGACGCTGATCGCGCTGGTCGGCATGATCGACCCGCTGCGCGCCGAGGCCAAGGCGGCGGTCGGCGCCTGCCACCGCGCCGGGATCGAGGTCTCCATGGTCACAGGCGATCATCCGGCCACGGCTTTCGCCATTGCGCGCGAGCTGGATCTCGCCGACGACATGCGACAAGTCGTCACCGGCACGCAGCTTCGCGAGGCCGAGCAGACCGGCCCCACGGCAGTCGATGCGCTGACGGCACGGGCCCGGGTATTCGCACGGGTCGAACCGCGGCAGAAGCTGGACATAGTGCGATCGCTGATACGCAACGGACACTTCGTGGCCGTCACCGGCGACGGCGCCAATGACGCGCCCGCGCTGCGCGCCGCCCATGTCGGCGTCGCCATGGGACGAAGCGGCACCGACGTCGCACGCGAGACCGCCGAGCTCATCGTCACCGACGACGATTTCGCCTCGATCGTCGCCGGCATCGAGGAAGGGCGCATTGCCTACGCCAACGTGCGCAAGGTGATCTTTTTGCTCATTTCCACCGGCGCCGCCGAGCTGGTTCTGTTTACCCTGTCGCTGGCGACCGGGCTGCCCCTGCCCTTGGTGGCCGTGCAACTGCTGTGGCTGAACCTCGTGACCAACGGCATCCAGGACATCGCGCTCGCCTTCGAGACGGCCGAAGGGGACGAGCTGCGCCGTCCCCCACGCCCGCCGCGCGAACCGGTATTCAACCGCCTGATGATCGAGCGCGTACTGATTTCAGCGGCGGTGATGGGCTGCGTGGCCTTCGCCACCTTTGCCTGGCTGCTGCAGCACGGCTACGGTGTCGAAGCGGCGCGCAACGTCACGCTGCTGCTGATGGTCCTGTTCGAGAACGTGCACGTGTTCAACAGCCGATCGGAGACGCGCTCGACCTTCGGACACGACCCGCTGCGCAATCCCCTGCTGCTGTTCGGCACGGCGGCCGCGCAGCTCGTTCACATCGGCGCGATGTACACACCGGGCTTGAGCACGGTACTCGGCCTGTCGCCGGTATCGCCCCTGGACTGGCTCTCGCTACTGGGACTGGCGCTCACCGTATTGGTCGTCATGGAGGTGCACAAGTGGCTGCGCCGGCGGGGGACAGGCCGAAGCGATTTCCGGTAGTATGTCGCTGTACCCGGAACCCGGCCGCTTGGCGGGCAGTGCTGAGACCGCGATAACCAAAACAAGGAATACGCGATGCAACCGACCGAACCGACCTGGATAGAACAGCTCACCCAGTGGACGGGCAATCTGGCCGGACACCTCTGGGGCCTGCCCTCGGTGATACTGCTCGTGGGCACGGGGCTGTATCTGACCATCCGGCTGCGCGGGGTGCAGTTCCGCGGATTCAAACACTCGGCCGGGTTGATCGCCGGCAAGTACGACAAGCCCGGCGATCCGGGCGAGGTGTCGCACTTCCAGGCGCTGTCCGCGGCGCTGTCGGCCACCATCGGCACCGGCAATATCGCGGGGGTGGCCACGGCCATCGCCTTCGGCGGTCCCGGGGCGGTGTTCTGGATGTGGGTCACGGCCCTGGTGGGCATGGCCAGCAAATTCACGTCGTGCACCCTGGCGCTGAAGTTCCGCCGCTTCCATGACGACGGAACCGTCTCGGGCGGGCCGATGTACACCATCGCCAAGGGACTGAACATGCCCTGGCTGGGCGCCCTGTTCGCCGCCTTCGCGCTCATCGCCTCATTCGGGATCGGCAACATGGTCCAGGCCAACTCGGTGGTCGACGGGCTGAGCATGATCTTCCCGCAGCTGAAGAACGACAATTACAAGCTCGTCATCGGCGTAATCATCGCGGTTATGGTCGGTCTGGTGATCATCGGGGGCATCCGGCGCATTGCCAAGATTGCCTCGCGCATCGTGCCGTTCATGGCGGTCCTTTACTGTGGTGCGGCGCTGCTCATCATCATCCTGAATATCCAGGAGCTGCCCGCGGCCCTGGGGACGATATTCAACCTCGCACTCAACCCGACGGCCGCGGGGGGCGCGGCGATCGGTGTGGCCATGCAATACGGCGTGGCACGCGGTGTGTTCTCCAACGAAGCCGGACTGGGATCGGCGCCGATGGCCCATGCCGCGGCCCGCACCGAAGAGCCGGTCCGCGAAGGCCTGGTGGCGATGATGGGTCCGTTCATCGATACAATCGTCATCTGCACCATGACCGCTGTGGTCATCGTTATGATGGGGGCCTGGGGCGATGCCCGCCCCGCCGGCCTGGAGGGCGCGGCGCTGTCCGCCTTCGCCTTCCAAAAGGCCCTGGGGGGCACGGGTGCCTGGGTGGTGGGGTTCGGGCTGACGCTGTTCGCCTACTCGACCATCATTTCATGGTCGTACTACGGCGATCGCAGCGCGGAGTACCTGTTCGGCGAACGGGCCGTGCTGCCCTATCGCATCATCTATACGGTACTCGTGGTCATCGGGGCGTATGTACCGCTCAAGCTCGTTTGGAACTTCGCCGACATCGCCAACATCCTGATGGCCGCACCGAACCTGATCAGCATGATTTTGCTCGCCGGGCTCGTCAAACGCCTCAGCGACGACTATTTCTCCCGCCCACAGGAGCCCACGCGGTGAAACCGAACAACGCCGACGGCCCCACGCCCCGCGGCGCGAGCGCGGCTGCCTGAGCCATGAACGCCTCGCCTCCCCAGGTTCCGACCGAGCACGTGCGCGAGGACGTGCGCCGCGCGCTGGCCGAGGACGTCGGACCGGGCGACGTGACCGCCGCCCTCATTCCCGCCGAGGCCCGGGCCAACGCGCGGGTGATCTCGCGCGAGGCCGCCGTCGTGTGCGGGCGTCCCTGGTTCGATGAAACCTTCGCCCAGCTCGCCGAGGCGGCGGGCGAGACCATCGAAATCGAATGGCATGTGCACGAGGGCGAGCCGATCACCACCGACCAGGTACTGTGCCACGTCCGGGGCCCGGCCCGCCTCATCCTGACCGGCGAGCGTACCGCGCTCAATTTTCTACAGCTGCTCTGCGGTACTGCCACCGTCACTCACCATTATGCGACGCTGATCGCCGATACACGCGCACGCATCCTCGACACCCGCAAGACCCTGCCCGGCCTGCGCCGCGCCCAAAAATACGCTGTGGCCTGCGGCGGTGGCCGCAATCATCGCCTCGGCCTCTACGATGCCATTCTCATCAAGGAAAACCACATCCTGGCCGCGGGCTCCATCAGCGCGGCGGTCGCAACCGCCCGCGCCGCGTCGCCCGATCTGCCGCTGGAGGTCGAAGTGGAAAACCTCGGGCAGCTGCGCGAGGCCCTGGCGGCGGGAGCCCACCGCCTGCTGCTCGACAATATGGACCCCGCGGCGCTGCGCGCGGCCGTGGCCGAAACCGCCGGGCGGGCGGAGCTGGAGGCCTCCGGCGGCATCGGCCAGGAAAGCCTGCGCGCGGTCGCCGAAACGGGGGTGGATTACATCTCGGTGGGGGCCATCACCAAGCACATCCGCGCCGTCGATCTGTCGATGCGGTTCGAGACGCTCTCCGCCTGAACATTTTCCTGACAATCAAATAGTTGTGGTAAACACTGCACCCATTCTGCGACCCCGTCCGCGGAAAATTTAGTTGACGGAAACGCTCAACTATAATTTCATAACCGTACGAACTGCAGGCAATCGATCGATCCGGGATCTGCGTTTCCGGGTCCCAAGCATGCCACGGACATTCCGATAGCCCGGCTCCCGTGATCGGCTCTCGCAAAAGGACACCGCAATGAGACTGTCAACCAAAGGACGCTATGCCGTGACGGCCATGATGGACTTGGCGCTGCGCGCCCACCAGGGCCCCGTCACGCTCGCCGACATCTCCAGCAACCAGGGGATATCCAACTCCTACCTCGAACAACTGTTCTCGCGCCTGCGCAAGAACGGTCTGGTCACGGGAGTTCGCGGCCCCCGCGGCGGCTATCGGCTGGCTCGCGGCGCACACGAAATCACCGTGGCCGATATCATCAGCGCCGTGGACGAAAGCGTGGACGCGACGCGCTGTAGGGGAAAGGAAAACTGTCAGGACGGCGAACGCTGCCTGACGCACGAGTTGTGGATGGAGCTGAGCGCCTCTCTGTTCGACTTCCTGGACTCCATTACGCTGGCCCAGTACGTAAACCGGCCCGTCGTGCAGGACGTCTTTACACGTCGTGAGGCGCTGGCCGGATCGTTCGCCGGGGCGGACGAGCAGCACGAACTGGACGAATCGTCCTGACGAGGTCTTCGCCGCCCTCACATGCCGGGGGCTCGAAACTCGAACACCTCGAAGCCGCGCTTTCGCACCAGGGGCTCGCCCAAGCGCAAAGGAATGTGCTGCGAATCGCCCCGCGTCAACAGCAGCGGTGCCCCCTTTCCGAACGCATCGCGGCTGGACAGGATCAGGCGCCAGGCGTCGCCCTCAATGTCACGTATCAGAATCGCGGGACGCCCGGTCTGCGCCTTCTGCCCCTGATTGTCCTGAACGACCGCTGCCTCGGCATGGCGCGACAAACGCACGACCCCCAGATCCAGCTGCCCCTCTCGGGGCCGATGCAGACGGGCGATATACCCCAATTCGGGATCCGAGTTCGCCTCCTGGAAGGCACACAGGGCGACCAGCATGCCGACCTGGACGTCCTGTGTAAAATCACTTTCATCGGTCGAGACGCGCAGTCCGCCATCGCTCTCGTCCATGATGCTCCACTGTCGTGACAGATGCGCTGCTTGATCTTCGGCGAGCATTGCGGATTGACCCGCTAGGGCATCGACGAACTCTCGCCGGCGCATGACATCCGAGCTAGCGCCATTGGCATAATCCAACAGCAACCGGTAAGTCTCTCGGTACCCCATGTACAGACGCAGTTGTGTGCCGCCGTAGACCGATCGGCGGACATGACGCCGCTCGCGGGCCTGAAAGCCCTTCTGCATCGCGTCGAGCACCGGCAGGACATCGGCCTCACTGATGGCCGCCAGCGGTTTCGGCAAGCGCGCCGGCTCGAGCGCGCCGATCTGCTTCAAGTCAGTCACAGACTTGCGGTCTTGAGCCAGGCGAACCTGTAGGGGCAGAAGATCGATAAACAGGGCCGGCGCCGTCGTCTCCTTCCGCTGCTGAAAACTCGGCGGCGCATCGGAATCGGCATATATGACAACGCAGCCTTCGGCCAACGGGGAGCCTCGGGGCAGGGCCCGCACGTGTATGTGCGTTTTGAGCAGACTGAAATATGCATCCGGCATATGCATCAGGTCGCGCGGCCACGTCATCGGGTCCAACAACCCAAAGAGCTGAATGGATACGTAGAGCTGGCGCGGCGAGGTCGTGCGCACTTGCTTTCCGCCTTCACTGTCGGGCGCGGCAATGCCGAGCGTACCGGTCAGTTCCAGCTCTTCGTCGATCAGTCGGCGTGTAAGGAGCGAGACGTAGGCCTGATTGACATCTCGCCACGACTTGGCGGGCAGTTTCTGGTAGCGCAGCGCGCGAACACGCTGTTCCAAACGCAGCACCTCCAATAATCGAAATCCGCACTGCAGGAGGCGGTTGCGTGCCGCACCGCTGTCGCTTGACGGATAATCGTCACGAAAGACGAGCTTATATCCGACGATAATCGCGTCGACGGCCGATAGGCATTCGCGTAATGCATTCTGCTCTTCTGCACTGTGCTGCCCACCGCTTTGCTGCAGGTGAAACTTACGGACCAAACGCGCGACAGCGGCGTAGGCACTGCGCAAAGCGGCATCCACGAATTCCAGGCGTCGCTCGGGCTTGACCGCCGCTCGGTTCAGGGCGGTCAGATGACGCTGTACATCTTTGAGAAGGAAGACGGGCTCTTGGTGCTGCTTCGCCAGCTGCGCGGTCAGCGCAGCAGCGTCCGACACCGGCAGCTTCGCCCGCGGCGAGGCAATGGGCAACCCTCCGAACACCCCCGGCTGGTAGGGCTCCCCGCCGCCGCGTCCGGACTGGGCGGGGTCCACCGATTGGTCGGAAAACAATTTCCCCATAACTGGCCCTGCCCCCAATTCAACAGGCCAAATACATCATAAGTCTTATATATTTAGATTAGCAGGTAACCGGCTCCAGGCAACACAAATAGGCGCCCCGGGGCCCGGCGGGGCATCAGGCGCCGGCCGCCTCCCGCTGCGAAGCCACCCGGCGCAACCAGAGGTAACCCGCGACACCGGCGACCAGCGAACCGAACAGGATGCCGGCCTTCGCCTGATATAAGGTGTCGGGCGCCTGCTCGAATCCGAGGCTGGCGATAAAGATGGCCATGGTAAATCCCATGCCACCCAGCAGACCGACGCCCGCCACTTCTCGCAAGCGCACACCCTGCGGCAGCGAACCCAGCTTCAGACGCAGGCCCAGCCAGCACATGCCGGTAATACCGACGAACTTGCCCAGGACCATCCCCAGGGCGACGCCCAGCGTGACGGGCTGCGTCAGGCTGTCGCCAAGCCCATCCCATCCCAAGGGGACCCCGGCGTTGGCCAGCGCGAATACGGGCAGCACCAGCAGCGCCACCGGGCGCTCCAACAGATGCTCCCAGCGCTGCAGTGGTGTGGTGGCCCGCCGTGCCGAGTCCTGGATCCGCTGCACCAACGCATGCTGGCGTTGGTCTCCCAACACGTCCGGCTCGCGCCGCCGGCGCACCTCCAGACGCCGCCCCAAGCGTGAGAGCTGTCGCAACAGCCGACTCGGTCCCACCTTGGGGCGAGCCGGTATGGTCATGGCCACGACTACACCGGCGATGCTGGCGTGCAGGCCCGACTGCAAAACCGCCACCCAGAGCAGCGCGCCAACGGCGATATAGATCCAGGAGGCCCGTACGCCGAGGACATTCAGGAGAATCAGCAGACTCAGGAAAACGCCCGCCATCAACATGGGGGCGGCGGCGATGTTCGAGGTATAGAACGCGGCGATCACCAGCACGGCCCCGATATCGTCGACGATTGCAAAGCCGGCCAGAAACATGACCAGCGAGCGAGGAACGCGATCACCCAACAATGCCATCACGCCGAGTGCAAATGCCGTATCAGTCGCCATGGGTATACCCCAACCGTGCACCTGCGGGCCCGAGACGTTAATCGACAGGTAAATCAGCGCCGGCACCGCCATGCCGCCCGCGGCAGTCACGATCAGCAATCGCGCCTGGCGCATGTCGCTGAGGTCGCCGGCCAGTACCTCACGTTTGATCTCCAGGCCGATGACGAAGAAGAACAACGACATCAAGGCATCGTTGATCCAGTGACGCAGACTCTGTTCGAACCCCCAGGGCCCCAGGTGGACACCCAACGGCATTTCGACCCAGGCCCGATAATCGGGGGCCCAGGCCGAGTTGGCCAAAAAGAGGGCAGCGAGAGTGCACGCCAGCAGCAGGATACTGCTCGTCGTCTGGCTCTGAACGAACTCCGCAAACGGAGTCACGATCCGTTCGAAGTGGCGCTCCAAAGGCGTTGCCTGGCGAGGGGAGCCCCTGCCCTGCCTCTGCGTCGCCTGCTCCGATGCGTCGTTGGACATGTTAGGCGCGAAGCGTCGGCATTGCACCGGCGGCTATTTCTTGGCCCGTTCCGCAGCTTGCACGGACAAACGTTGATACACGCCCATCCCGACGATCACCGCAACGGCGCACAGCAACAGCAGCGAGGGGTACACCAGGTTTTCCATTTGCTGCGTACCCGCGTTGAAAATGAATACGAGCGCCTCGAGGCTGACGGCAATGGTGATAATGGTCATGAATTTCGTCAAGGTGTGCCGCGCCTCGCTCATTGAACGCAACTCGCGCTTGCGCAAGACCTCCTCTTCCAAAAGATACTTGGCAACGTCGAACACGGCCATCGCCACGACGATGAGCCCGACGGAGTGAAGCAACTGATTTATCACGCCTACGTTGCTCTGCATTGCATGCACGACATCCCGCAGGGAATAGATCACCATCGCCATCGATATTGCGATAAAGGCAATGCTGGCAATCGTATACAACGTGGCCGAAATATATCCGAACCATTTCATAATATCGTCCTCGGAAGAGAGTGGCAGCCTGGACCGATTGCAAATGCGGAGAAAGAAAACTCAGGCCGCGATGGAAGGCCCCGCGCACCGCAAAGCGTCGCACGAGGCGCACAAGAGACACTGTAGATTATTGCACAGCGGAGCAACATTTTCAGGCAAGCCCCTGCCGACAGCGGGACAATATGGCGCCGACACCAAGGCGCAATCAACGCAGAGAGCGCAAAGGCGCGAAGGACACAGAGCATGCAACATTCCTTCGCCTCGGTCCCGCCTCGGGCGCGCTGTTATGAGCGATTCTAGGGATTACGCCGGTCGAGGCCGCCACAGTCACGCGGCGCGACACGCCATTTCGACGCTGGCAATAAGCGGGCCGGCGTGTGACGCTCGAAAGAAATTGCGGAAATGGCGATATTGCACGGTCGGTGCATGCCCTGCGCTAACTTACACGGTCCCGATCAGGCAGCCGTGTGCGACTTGGGACTGGCCATGCCCTGCTTGACGCCGTAGTGGATCAGCAGCAGATTGACCGGATAGGCGACGATGAGCCCAACCGACAGGGAGACGATCAAGGCGGTCCAGAACAACACATGTCCCAGGTGGGTCCCACTCGAAAGCCAGTTGTTCACGGTCAGTGCGCTGATCTCCATGACCGTGATACTGGCCGTCTCGCTGTATAGGGCGTCGCGAACGGCCCGCCGCAGACCCACGCCCTGTTCCAGCAGCGGGCCCACCGTCATGGCGTAGCCGAACACGTAGGCCAGGGCGAAGGTGATGACCGTCACGGCCAGATTGCCCATGGAGAGGAGACCGGCGGCAATAAACACCCCCACCACCTCCCCCGCGCCGCAACCGGAGTAGCAATGCGCCACCGAACGGAATCCCCTCCGCCACAACGAGTCGCGCCGAATTTGTCGACGACCCGAGTATGCATAGACGAGCAGGCCTAGAGGCCCTGAGTACAGCGTCGTCAGCCCCCATACCCACTTCATCAGGCGGCCAACCTGAGGGTTGCGAGCGTGCAGGTCGTAGATCAACGCGCCCAGGGACAGGATGACCAGCGTGCACCAAAGCTGGAGCAGACGAGGTTCGGAAAGGAAGCTTTTGAGTGCGGTTTCCATGACGGAGTTTCGGCGAGCGTGCCGACAGCTTGTCTAAAAGCCTACCGTAACACGCCGGCCGTCCCCCGGTACAAGCCCTGCCCCGCCGTATCGCCCGCCCGCAAACCGGTCAGTGGTCCACGTCTTTCCAGTATTCCCGCTTGAGGAAATAGGCCGAAATGGTAAACAGAATCAACCCGAGAATGATCCACAAGCCGACCAGATGACTCTTTTGTTGGTAAGGCGCACTCATATAGGCCAGGAAGTTCACGAGATCGCGCACCATGCGGTCCGACTGTTCGGGGGTCATCCGCCCCTTCGTCGCTACCTTGACTCCGTCCAGCACCTTGTGGGTCTTACCGTCGGCGTCTTTGACCGTTTTGTACACGGGCTTTTGCAGACCCTGCAGCTCCCAGAGGACATCGGGCATCGCTACCTTGGGGAACACGGCGTTGTTGACGCCGGTCGGCCGGGAGGGGTCGAGGTAAAAGCTGGTAAGATAGGTATAAAGCCAGTCCGCCCCGCGCACCCGTTCGATGTTCGACAGATCCGGCGGCGCCACGCCGAACCAGCGCTTGCCTTCCTTGTGCGTCATCGCCACCGTCATCTTGTCGCCGATCTTTCGCCCGGGCAGCATCAGGTTGTCGCGCATCTCCTTGGCGCTGATCCCCAGGCCCGGTAGGACCTGTTTATAACGTACCTGGCGAGCGGCGTGGCAGCTCAGGCAGTAGTTGGTGAATATCCGGGCCCCGCGCTGCAGCGAGGCCTGGTCAGACAGATCCACGCTCATATGGCGCAGCTTGATGCCCCCTTCGGCGGCGCCGGCGAGCACTGGAACGAGGGAAGTGATGCAAACCAATAAAGCCAATAACACTCTCATCGCGAGGTCACCCTTGTTGGAACGTCGCCGGGAATATGTAACCGGGTAAACAGCGGCAGTATCGTAAACACGGCCCAATAGACCGCCGGGATCCACCAGGTGCGCAGCATGATGTCGACCGGGATGTCTCCCACACGCAGCCAGTCCAACCCGAATATCAACGCTGCGGCCACGATGAGCGCACCGACGTAAAAGCCCTTCGAACGCGGCCGGCTGTATATAACCATGAGCACGAAGAACGAGAAATATAACTCCGTGAACCGGAAGCCGAGGTCCGCGTGCGCGGGCGTCGGGGCCTGCGAGCCCATGAAACCGAGCACGAAAAACGTCAACGCAAACACGCCCAGGCCCAATTGATACAAAGCCCCGCGGTACCTATGAGATTTGACCGGACTGCGGTCGAGCCACGGCAGGACGAACAAAGCGACAATCGACGCCGCCATACTGAGCACGCCGGTCAGCTTGTTGGGCACCGAACGCAAGATCGCGTAAAACGGCATGAAGTACCACAGCGGCTTGATCTCCGGGGGCGTCTTCAAGGTATTGGCCTTGACGAAGTTGTCCGGCTCAAGGAACCAGCCGTCCAGCGTCGGTACGAAAAAAACCACCAGAGAAAACAGGATTAGGAATACGCCGACGCCGACCAGATCCTTGACCGTGTAATACGGGTGGAACGGCACGCCATCGACGGGGATGCCATCCTCATCCTCGTTGTCATGGATCTCCACGCCGTCGGGATTGTTGGAGCCTACGCGATGCAATGCAATGATATGCACCACCACCAGGGCCAGCAGGAGTATCGGGATCAACACCGCGTGCCAGGCGAAGAAGCGGTTCAGGGTGGCGTTGGAGACGCTGAAATCACCGCGAAGCCAGGTTTCCAGGCCGCCGCCCACCCAGGGAATCGCGCCGAACAGCGAGGTGATGACCTCCGCACCCCAATAGGACATCTGGCCCCAGGGCAGCAGGTAACCCATAAAGGCCTCAGCCATCAACAGCACGAAGATACAGGCGCCGATCAGCCAGACGAGCTCTCGCGGTCGCTTGTAGGAGCCGTAGATCAACCCCCGGTACATATGCAAATAGATTAGGATGAAGAAGGCCGAGGCCCCCGTGGAATGCATGAATCGAATGACCCATCCCCACGGTACGTCGCGCATGATGTACTCGACCGAGTCGAATGCCAGCTTCGAGTTCGGCGTATAGTTCATCGCCAGCCAGATACCGGTCACGATCTGCATGACCAGGACCAGTAAAGCGAGGGAACCGAAGTAGTACCAGAAGTTGAAATTCTTGGGCGCGAAGTAACGCGCCATGTGCTCGTTCCAGAGATCGGTCAGCGGGAACCGCCTATCTATCCAGGACAGAAACCCTGAGCTGTTGTTATTCATCGTATCCCTCCTCCCTACCAGGTCGCGGGCTGCCAGTTCTGCTCGCCGCCGCCCTCGAGCTCACCCACCCGAAGCTTCGTGTCGCTGACGTAGTAATGCGGCGGGACGGGGAGGTTGAGCGGTGCAGGCGAGCCCTTGAACACGCGCCCGGCCAGGTCGTAACGCGAGCCGTGACAGGGACAGAAGAACCCTCCCTCCCAGTTGGGACCGAGGTCGGGCGGTGCAATCTCGGGACGGTAGGTCGGCACGCAGCCCAGATGCGTGCAGATCGCAACGCACACAAAGTACTTGGGTTTCAGTGAACGCTGACCGTTCGCGCACGAGGGGATCTGCTGCGGTTCCTTGGAGTGCGGGTCCTTCAGGCGCGGGTCGAGCTTCGGCAGCTCCTGTAATTGCGAGTCGGTGCGATTCAGAACCCAGATTGGCCGTGAACGCCACTTGGCGGTCACCAGCGCGCCCGGCTCAATCTTGCTGATATCGAGATCGATCGGGGCCCCGGCGGCAACGGCGGCGTCTGAGGGCTCCATGGATTCGATGAACGGGACAACGGCCGCAGCGACGATTGCCCCGCCGATGACCGATGTCGTGGCTACCAGGAATCGACGCCGCGTCGGGTCGACCTCCTCCTTCGACTGTTTCGTCATACGCTACTCCATCTGAAACGTTCGAGACGTTGGCAGACCGGTTGTCGAACAAACGCCCGACTGACAAGACAGCGTCGGCTCGCAGAATGGTCGCGGTCAAAGATGCGCCGCACACTGCCCCTCCCGCCGCCGCGCCGACAAATGTCGCCGCGGTGACGACCTGCGCCAGACTAACTAAACACGCGTTACCCAACGGGAGCGCTTGAGGTTTTTCGCAATGCGTTCGATGCGCATGTTGGGGGATTAGACGCAATCAGGCTGATTGAGTTCTATGGCGATCAGGAAATCACCCAAAAATCTTCTGTACGCGCCGGGAAAACAGCAGCCTATGAGGGACGAACCAACAGAATGTTCGGGACTTTATCGTGAAGTTTTCGTTAACAAATGACTCATCAAGCATCGGCCGGTCCTTCGGCCCGGAGCACTAGTTACGCGGTGGGGAACTCTCGAAAAGTTTCGCTTGTCGATGGGTCAATCGTTATTAACAACAAGGGAAGCGAGGTAAAAAAACGACAACTGTGCATTCGAACGTGAAGCTTTCGTTAAGATGCAGCCTTTTCGCCAATTCTCCGTTGACATGGATCACTCAAACCACAGAACAAGCAACGACACCGTAACAAATTCGAATATAGTTTTTGTGACTTCGATTGAAACGTGCAACTTCACCTCTAAGGGAGGGCATTTATCATGGTACGCAAGAAACTCTTCTTCGGGCTTCTGCTAGGCGGCTTGGCCGCTTCGCTGTTCGCGGCTCGAGCCGAAGCCGTTCCGAGCTTCGCACGACAGACCGGCCTGGCCTGTGCCGCCTGCCACACGGTGTTCCCCGAGCTCACCGCGTTCGGGCGCTCGTTCAAGCTGAACGGCTATACCCTGACCGGCATCAAGCAGGTCTCGGCCAAGGAAAGCCCGGCGGCCAGTGGCCTGCAGTTCAACCAGATCCCTCCCCTGTCGGCCATGCTGCAGGTCAGCGGGACCTACTCCAAGAACCAGGACCCGACCTCGCAGGTCTCGCTGCCCGACCAGCTGAGCTTCTTCTTCGCCGGCGAAATCTCCCCGCACATGGGTTCGTTCATCCAGATGACCATGGAACAGGGCTCCGGCTTCTCCCTGGACAACACCGACATCCGCTACGCCAACCATGCCGGCAAGGTCACCTACGGCGTGACGGTGAACAACAGCCCGACCGTGCAGGACCTGTGGAACTCGACCCCGGCCTGGGGCTTCCCCTTCACGCACGGTGCCGACATCGCCGCCCCAGTGGTGGCCGACGCGTTGGCCCAGAACGTCGCCGGTGTCGGCGGCTACGCCGACTGGGGCAACGGCCTCTATACGGAGCTGACGCTGTATCGCGACACCAACCCGTTTGACGCCCCCGGCGGCGCCGAATCTTCCCCCGGAGTACCGCAAGCAGTGCGCACCCGCGGCCTGTCCCCTTACGTTCGCGTCGCCTGGGAAAACAACATGAGCGATGGCGATTCGCTGATGGTGGGCGCCTACGGCATGCAGACCTCGACCTATGCGGTCGATGCCACTACCGGTGGCGGTGCCGGGCCGGCCGACAAGTTCAAGGACGCGGCCATCGACACGCAGTATGAGCATTCCTTCGCCAACAGCAACAACATGCTCAGCGTCCATGCCAGCTACACCCGCGAGAAACAGACGCTGGACCTCTCGGCGCCGGGCGATTCGCCGACCCTGAAGAGTCTGCGTCTGGACGGCACCTATCACTGGGGCTATCACACGACGGCGACCCTGGCCTATGCCCAGAACAAAGGCTACAACAGCGCCTACGACGACAAGGCCTGGACGGCACAGGTGAGCTATCTGCCCTGGCAGAACACGAAGTTCACGCTGCAGTATGTCAAGTACAGCAAGATCGGCGGGCAGACGAGTAACGTCAGCGACAACAACACCACGTTGGCGCAGGCCTGGATCATGTGGTAACGACGAACGATTTCGTCGCATAAACGAGGACGGGGCGCCGCACTGCGGTGCCCCGTTTTTTTTGGCTCTGGCCACCGCGGAGTGGTGCATTTCGACCGGGAAGGACAGCGCTACCACGGCAGAGCCCGCAGCAGCAGGGGATTCTGCCGTTGGCACAGCAGTTGCCTGTATAGACGGCAGACGCAGCGTACCGGCCGTTGGCCATCGACAATCACACAAGGAGAATCCATGAACGCGCGCCGTCCCGACCAACCCGTTGTTCTCGTGCTGTTCGGTGCGACCGGTGACCTGAGCGCCCGCCTGGTCGTGCCCGCACTATACAACCTGTTTCTGGCCGAGCAGTTGCCCGAACAATTCACTCTCCTGGGCGTCGGCCGCCACGAGATGGAGGCGCACGCTCTGGCCGATAAACTGCACGAGGGAGTAGCGAACTACTCGCGCAGCGGCAAGCCGGCACGCGAGGACTGGGACCGGTTCTCTGAGCGGATCGACTATCTGCACATGAATCTGAAAGACAAGGACGCATTCAACGACCTGAGGCACCGCTTGCAGGGACCCGACGCTTCGGCCAAGGACAAGACGGAGTACGTCTTCTACATGGCGACCCCGCCGAGCCTGTTCGCCCCCATCGCGGAGGGCCTCGGCGAGGCCGGGCTCGCGCGGGACCGTAAAGGGTCCCGGATCGTCGTGGAAAAACCCCTCGGTCACGACCTCGACTCGTTCAGGCAAATCAATTCGGCCCTGACGCACCACTTCGAGGAGTCGCAGATCTTCCGCATCGATCACTTTCTCGGCAAGGAGACGGTGCAGAACATCATGGCCATGCGCTTTGCCAACCCAATATTCGAGCCCATCTGGAACCGCCGCTACGTCGACCACGTCGCCATCACCGTGGCCGAAACGCTGGGCGTCGAACACCGCGCGCCCTACTACGAGAAGTCCGGTGCCCTGCGCGACATGGTGCAGAATCACCTGCTGCAGCTGCTGTGCCTGGTCGCGATGGAACCCCCGGTGGCCTACGACGCCGACGACATCCGCGACCGCAAGATGGATGTCATGCACGCCCTGCGCCCCATCGACCGCGACGAAGTCTCCGAGCTCGCCGCCCGCGGCCAGTACGCCCCGGGCTGGATAGAAGGCACCGCCGTATCCGGATACCGGCAGGAGCCCGGCGTGGCCGATCAGTCGAACACCGAGACCTACGCGGCGCTCAAACTCCAGGTCGACAACTGGCGCTGGCAGGACGTACCCTTCTACCTGCGCACCGGCAAGCGCATGGCCGCAGCCGTCTCCGAGATCTCCATCCGCTTTCGCGACGTACCCCATCGCGCCTTCCCGGCTTCCGTCGGTTTGAACGCCCAACCCGTACGACTGGTCATTCAAATCC
>Ga0209918_1000231_pt1 | contig 41636 bp, 40 predicted proteins | sample SalPonD_shore_MG_FD_185712 | JGI IMG/M metagenome (GOLD analysis project Ga0209918, IMG submission 185712) | Salt pond soil microbial communities from South San Francisco under conditions of wetland restoration - Salt Pond MetaG... | ecosystem: Environmental > Aquatic > Marine > Intertidal zone... | reverse complement strand
ATCACCTCCATCGTCTGGGAGTGCATCAGATGCACATGCAGCGAGCTGATCACCTCGTCGACGTGGTCGTGCTGCAGGTCGGCCAGCATCTTCTGCAGGCGCGGCGTCGAATGGTCGTAGAGCAGCGTGATCGTGCCGGCCATGATCTCGTTGCCGAGCTCCTGTTTGTACGCCGTGACCTGGTGGCTGATCATCTCGGCCATGGCCTGGGAGCGGCTCTCGAAACCGCGTTGGCGCACCAGCTCGTCGAGTTGGTGTGCCAGCGTCTCGGGCATGGAAACGCTTATACGCGTCACGCCGCCATTCATGCCCACGGCCGCTGCGTCCGGCTTGCGGTTTCGGCTTTCGGTGCCATCAGAACAGGTGGCTGTAGCGCTCGATCTCCCAGGCCGAGATGGTCTGGTGATACGAGGTCCATTCCTGGCGCTTGTAGGTAATGAACTCGTCGCGCAACTCCCGGCCGAGGGCCCCGACCACGAAGGGGTCGGCTTCGAACGCATCGACGGCCTCCATCAGGTTCCGTGGCAGGAACTCGATGCCCCTCGCCTCGCGCTCGGCCTCCGAAAGCTCGTACAGATTGTCTTCCTGCGGCGCGCCGGGGTCGATGCGGTTGCGTACCCCGTCCAGCCCCGCGGCGAGTGCCAGCGCCGCGGCGAGGTAGGGATTGACCGCACCGTCGGCATTGCGTGACTCGCAGCGCCCGCCGCCCATCGGCACGCGAATCGAATTGGTCCGGTTGTTCGAACCGAAGGAATTGAATACCGGCGCCCAGGTGAAGTAGGGCATGTCGCCCTGGCGCACAAGGCGTTTGTAGCTGTTGACGGTAGGCGCAAACACCGCGCACAGCGCCTTTCCGTGTTTGATGATGCCGCCGATGAAGTGGTAGCCCAGCTCGGTCAGGCCAAGCCCCTTGGGGTCGTCCTTGGAGTCGCAGGCGAACAGGTTGCTGCCCGTATCGAGGTCATACAGGGACATGTTGAAGTGCGCGCCATTGCCGGTCTTGTCGGCGAAGGGCTTGGGCATGAAGGTGGCGACCAGCCCCTCCTGGCGCGCGTATTCCTTGGCCATTAGGCGCAGGAAGGTGTATCGGTCGGCGGTGGTCAAGGCATCGGCATATTGGAAATCGAACTCATACTGGCCGTTGGCGTCCTCGTGATCGAAGGAGTACAGGTCCCAGCCCAGGTCGTTGATGGTGGTGGCCATCTTGTCCAGCCAAGCGAATTGATCGAGAAAGCCGCGGGCGTCGTAACAGGGCTTGGTGAGCTTGTCGTCGGCGTTGGGCACCACCAGCGAGCCGTCCTCGTCCTGACGGAGCACGAACACCTCGGCTTCGATACCGAGGTTGAAACCGAAGCCCATCTCGGCGGCGGCGGCAAGCTGGCGCTTCAGTGCGACCCGGGCGTTGAGCGGATAGGGCTCGCCATGAAAGGTATTGTCGGCCGGCATCCAGGCCACTTCGGGCTGCCAGGGCAGCTGGATGATGTGGTCCAGATCGGGTACCGAGGCAATCTCATCGTCGTTCGGGCGCTGACCCAGCCCGTCGAGGGCATAACCGGTGTAGAGCTCCGATCCATGCGCCATATGCTCGAGGTGGTCGATAGGGACGACCTTGCCCTTGGGTACACCGTGGATATCGACATAGGCACCGAGGCAATACTTTACGCCCCGGTCCTTGAGCTGCTGTTGGATTTGTCGGATCTCGGCTTGGCTCTTCATTGCATCAGCTTTCGTGTTCGTGAGTGGCGCGTTCGAAATAGGAATGGGGCAGCGGCGGCTGCTCGCTCATACCGCGCGCGATCGTGTCGGCAAGGTCTTCGACCATCCAGGCGAACAGCTTCTCGCCTTCGGCCACGCTGGCCCGGCTCGGCGACCCCGTCACGCCGTTGAGGCTGGTGCGGTTGACGGGATGGGCGAATACCTTCTCACCGGTCCGGTCGGGGTCGTCGGCCCGGGCCACCTTGTCCTCGCGAACCAGATCGGGGGCGATCGCCTGCATGAGGGACGTCTCGGCGGCGTTCGCGTGCCAGTCGACGGCATCGGCGAAGTGGCACGCGCGCACGCGCGGGCTGAGGGTGGCACTGCCGAGCAATGCGACCATGAGCTCGTCGTGTTCGGCGCGCAGCATCTCCAGTGCGCAGCGCAAAGGTGCCTGGTTGGTCACGTGGCTGTTCACGATAAACAAGCGGCGAAAGCCCGAGGCATATACCCAGTCGCCGATGTCCTTGACCACGTCGATGAGGGTCTTGGGCTGCAGGGCGAGCGTGCCGGGCCAGCGCTGCGAATGGCCGAGCGAGCAGCCGTAGGGGAGCGTCGGCAGCACCGCGATGCCGCTGCGCGCCGCGCCAGCGCGGCACAACCGGTCGGCGATTTCCGTATCGACACCGCAGCCCAGGTGCGGGCCGTGTTGCTCGGTCGCACCGACGGGCAGCATCGCGCCGTCCACCCCGCGCGCCGGCAAGGCGGCGATTTCCTCCCAGGTCAGTTGGTGCCAGGCGTTCATCAATAGACGTCCGCCACTTCATCGTCCACGGGCACCATACGCACCATGTTCAGATGATCCTCGCTCAGCCCGGTCTTCTCGTCCTGCGGCGGATGGATGAGCTCTTCGAGCCGGGCCCGTGTGGCGAGAAATTCAGGGGAAAGGAGTTGGTCAGGGGTGCGCGGATGCGGGACGGGGACCTCAATGACCTCCTGCACCTCGCCGGGGTTGGCCTTGAGAACCAGAATGCGGTCGGCCAGAAACACCGCCTCGTCCAGGTCATGGGTTATGAACAGGATCGTGACGTCGATGTTCTTCCAGATCTCCATCAGGTAGGTCTGCATGCGGGCCCGGGTCTGGGCATCGAGCGCGCCGAAGGGCTCGTCCATGAGCAGAATGCGGGGCTGGTTTGCTAGCGCTCGGGCGATCGCCACGCGTTGCTTCATGCCGCCGGAGAGTTGATGGGGATAGGCGTTCACGAACTTCGAAAGGCCTACCAGCTCGATCCACTGCAGAGCTTCCTCTTCGGGCAGCCCACCTCGGCCGGAGACCTCCAGGCCGAACATCACGTTCTTCTTAACGGTCAGCCAGGGAAAGAGGGTATAGCCCTGGAACACCATGCCGCGGTCGGGACCTGGCCCGCTGACCGGTTTGCGGTCGAGCAGCACCTCGCCCTCCGTGTGGGTCTCCAGACCGGCAAGGATGCGGATTAGCGTGGACTTGCCGCAGCCAGACGGTCCGATGACGCAGACGAATTCGCGCCGGTGAACGTCGAAGTCGATCCCGCGCAAGGCGGTGACCGGACCCTGGGTGGAGTCGAACTGCTTGCCGAGCCCGCGTACATTCAGGATAACCGGGCGCTTCTTTAGGCGTTCGAAGCGCTCGCGCACGACGTCGGACTGGTCCAGGTAGCTGGGCAGCTCGATATGGGTCTGTTTCATGTTCATGGGACCCTCCGGGATTGCCTAGGCGGCAGCACCGCGCTGCCAGGGGAAGATGCGTCGACCGAGCCACGCGAGAAAGAGGTCGGTTGAAAGACCTATGATGCCGATCATGATGATCGCGGCGTAGACGTTCGGGAAATTCTTGTAGCGCGCCTGCTGGGTGATGAACCACGTAATACCCGAGCTCGCGCCGATCATCTCTGCGACGATCAGGTAGGTCCACGCCCAGCCGAGGAGAATGCGCATGTCTTTGTAGAGATCGACAATAACGCCTGGAATGACGACCTTAAACAGGAGCGACATTCGCTTGGCCCCCAACGTCACGGCGGCCTCCAACAATGCCGGGTCGAGTTTGCGGGTGGTATTGGACACGACCAGTACCTGTTGGAAGAAGGTGCCTATAAATATGATGGCGATCTTGGGAGCCTCGTTGATTCCGAGAACTGCCACGGCCAGCGCACCGAAAGCCGGCGCCGGCAGATAGCGAAAGAATTCGATAAAGGGCTCGTTCAGCCGGGACAGTGCATCGTAGGTTCCCGCAAGGATTCCCAGCGGTACTCCGATCAGTGACGATATGAAAAAGCCCAGAGCGATGACGGAGATACTGTTCCCCAGGCTCTGGTGCAGCCACTTTTCGCCGCGGCGCTGGGGCGGAGTCGTAAAGGCGGTGTACATTGCCTTGGCGACCTCATGAGGCGCCGGGAGATAGATGGGATTGGCGGGTGTACCGTGCGGTTTGGCCTCACCCTTGGCCTCCACCTTCTTGGACTCACGCTCGAAGATGTCGTGGTCGATCAGCATTCCCTTTTGAAAGTAGGACACGGCGCCGGGGTCAGTAATCCTGACGTCGGGGTGCCAGATGAAAGGCACGTAACTGACCAGCGACCAGATCGCCAACGGAATGACGAAGCTCAAGATACCCAGGACCAGACGCCGCCGGGGCGCCAGTTCCTTGCGTACCGCAAACCAAGGCTGGCTGGACATGAGCATCGACTCCGCTGGTTGGATCTGGCCGCTGGCAGGCGTTACATCGCGTCGGTCAGCGAGGGGTCGATGTATTCATCGACGTTCTGCGACTTCTTGTAGACCTTGTTGTCGACGTTGAACTTGTCGACGATCTTCGAAGAACCGTACAGGGAATCGAAACCCGGACCCTTCTTGTAGAACTTCTTCGCCTCTTTGAGGGTCAGGATCTTGGTGCCGGTGATAAAGGACTGGTATTCCTTCGGACTTACACCAACCCGCGATGCCATGATCTTCACCGCATCGTCGTGCGTCTTGGGATCATGGATATACTTGACGACGCGGTACCAGACCTTCACTACCTTGGCCCACTCAGCGCGGTGCTCGGCCAGGCTTGTCGGGGAAACGGCAAGGACGTCGTAAATCAGACCCGGTTCGTCCGCGCTGGTATAGATGGGCTTGGACCCGGGGACCTGCTTCAATGCAATGCCGGAGTTCGGTTGCCAGGCGGCGATGGCCGAAACATCGCCCGAGGCGAGCACCTGCGGTGTCTCGTTGGTCGGCACGTTGACGAGCTGGACGTCCGATTCCTTCATGCCGGCCTTCTTCAGGCCGTTGAGCAGCAACAGATGGTCGACGAAGCCGATCTCCACACCGATCTTCTTGCCCTTCAGGTCCTTCAGCGAGTCGATACCGGGCGCGCCGATGACCATATCGTTGCCGTTGGAGTAGTCGTTGATGATGATCATCTTGCTCTTGGCGCCGGTCGCCCCGGTGACGAGCGCGTCGCCGTTGGTCATCGCCACCGCGTCGAGCTTGCCGGCGGCGAACGCGTCCATCGAGGCTACGTAGTCGAACCACTGGAACTTGACGTCGACGCCGGCCTGTTTGAACCACTGCTTCTCAATGGCCACCTGCCAGGCAACCCAGCCCGGCCAATCGCTGTATCCAATCTTCAGGGGTGCGGCAACGGCCTGCGCCGTTGCGCTCAGCATCAATGCGCCGAGCACGGCACCCATTGCTTTTCTGAAACCGATCTTCATGGCTTACCCTCTCGTTAATACGAAAACCGTTTTTGGTATTACCGATAGTGCAACCCATGTGCCATTACGGGTGGGAGGGAAAAAGTTGACTCATCTCAGCGTATTAGGGGCGATATTCCGTCACGGGCGGGCCGAGCGGCATCGGGGCGGCGCACAAACTGCGTGCACGGCGCCCCCGAAAAGCGCGCAAACGGGGCACGCCAACTAGGCGGGGCTATCAGGGCGTTGGATCCGGGATCCCGACTGGACGGGCGCCGTCGGGCCCACGCCAGCGGGCGAAGTGAGCCCGTTCGGTGCCGCCCATCCAGCGATTGATGTCCCACAGATCGGCGATCGGGGCCTGGGTGAAGGGGAGCAGGTGAAGGTATCCGTCAGGACCGAACTCCGGCGTCAGCGTCGTGGCCTGCAGGCCGCGCTCGGTCTGGGCGCGCCAGACCGTCTCCCACCAGCGCTGATGCGCTGCAAGCGCGGAGGCGTATTCCGGCGCGGCCGGGTGCGGCACCTGGGGACCCTGGTCGTAGCCCACCCGGGCGTGAATGTGACGGACACGCGGCGCGATGGCCTCAATGGTTTCGAGCTCGGTGTCGAGCAGGCGCTCGCACACCACACACCAGTGGCTAAAATCCGCCGTCAGCTCCAGGCCCGGGACAGCCTCGACCAGGCGCTCGGTGGTCCACGGGTTGAACAGGGAACGGCTGCGGTGAGTCTCGAAGCTGATGGCCAGCCCGTAACGATCCGCCAGCGCCATGGCCTCGGAAAAGAATTCGACGCTGGTCGACTCCGACCAGGCGTCGCAACCGCCAATACAGGTGACGAACAGTGGCGTAGGATCGCGGCAGGCCCGCAACCCGTCCTCCAGCGTGGCCAAATGTCGGGCGACATCGGCGCGGCGGTCCGGCACATAGCCGCCCGCCGTGACGACCTCGGCGATATAGTCCAGGGCATGATCGGCGAGGGGCGCCGCCAGGGCCTCGCGGCCCTCCGCGGTCCTTGGCGGCGGGCCCTCGAGCCCGTCGAAGCCGGCCTGCGCCGCCTCGTCGGCCGCCTGATCATAGCCGCCCTCGAAGCCCCACAGGGTCTTGAACAATTTCAACTGCATAATATTGGCTCGGCGTATCGTTATCGACGGCGGAACGGTCCCCTACCAGACCGCCGGCCGGCGTGACTTACGCTCGACCGGGGCACCGGCCGAACGTCGTGAGATAGCGCGTGATCCAGAGCAAATGCTGTGCCAAGGCGGTGCACGGGTACCCGCCGCGGTATCGAGGCTCATGCCGTGGACGACGGGGCCGCCCCCATGTAAGCTATGCCGTCCCGGGTCGGCCTATATATATAGGCAGGGCCCTCGAGGCTCAGTTTTGCGCCACCGGCTCGAACGAGGACTCAGTTGGACAGGAAGTGCTGCCCTCCGGGGTCAAACAGGCCAGGAGGTTCGAGCCGAGGGACAAAGCCGCGAGGCAACAGCGGAGCAGCCGTTCGAAGAACGGCGCGACGCTGGCCCCGAAGGGGCGAGGGCCGTGCGAAGGTGCGGGCCGAGTAATCCCGAGGGCGCGCCATTAAATCGATGGCGCCCGCGACAATAAGTTTTGCGCCCGTAGCTCAGCTGGATAGAGCGCTGCCCTCCGGAGGCAGAGGTCAGAGGTTCGAATCCTCTCGGGCGCGCCAAATGGAAAAGGCCACCCCTCGCGGTGGCCTTTTGCATTTGCGGTCGATCGGACTTCGAACCTCTAGACCGTTGTATATCAGCCGGTTCGACCCTCGCGCGCCGCAGTTCCGAGGGCGCGCGAGGGGACAGCGCGCAGCGCTGCCCCGCAGGGGCGAGGGCCCGGCCGCAGGCCGGCCCGAGTCAGTCCTCTCGGGCACTTAGAACCGCCTGCGGCGGTTCATCAAGTACTTCCCGAACTCGCTGCGCTCGTTCTGGTCGCGCGCCAAATGGAAAAGGCCACCCCTCGCGGTGGCCTTTTGCATTTGCGGTCGGATCGGACTTCGAACCTCTGACCGTTATATAGCAGCCGGTTCGACCCTCGCGCGCTGGTATCAACAGGGCGCGCCTGTGCCGGCTGGCAGCCGCTCCAGCGCCCCGTCATGCGCGTTCTGTACAAGGGGCGGCGCGACCATACCCGGGTAACGGTTGCGAAGTCGCTTCAACTCCTGGTCCATCGCCGAATGAGTCAGCGCACCGTCGAACACCGGAGCGAACAACCCTGCCTGCGCGCCCGCGATCCCCCGCAGCGAGTCGATAATGGCATCCGGCAGCGCGTGCAGGCGAGAGGCCTCCGGCGGCACATCGAGGCGCGCCAGCTGCCAGATTCCCGCTACACCGAAACGCTCCTGGATGGCAAAGCCGTGGTTGCCGGAGGGCCATACCGGGGGGACCAGCGCCAGCGGGATAGATGACAGCGTGTTCGGCTCGATCCAGGCGCCGTAGAGACTAAGAGACGCCGGTCCCGATAGCGTGCGGCGGAAGGCGAAGTAGTCGCTGACGTCGCGGCAGGCGCGTTCCAGGTCCGCCGACGATCGTAGGAACAGCAGGTAGCTCACTCCGACTCCTACGGCGCTAGCCCCGCGAGTGCTGGGGGACGCGACCGGGTCGGGAGGCGGACGGGGGAACGTTGCCCGAACCCCAAGAGGTCCGGCGGGCATCGAGCCCGCCGTAGGGTGCCGAACGGGGCCGTCGACTGGCGAGGGTCAGATAATCCGGGTGCTCACGATAACTGTCCACGGCCGCGGAATGACAGAAGCGGACCATCCAGCTGCAGCGATAAATTTCGTCGTCTCTGACCACGCTGGCGGCGCACACACCGAGCACGCCGGGGATCGTGCTGAGCACGCGCCGTCCCTCCTCCATGAGCGCCTCCACATCGCGGTCGGTCATGCCTTGCACATTCTGGGTAACGATATGCTCCACGGGCGTCCAGTGGCGGCATTGCTCCAACACCTCGGCGGCGCGGCCGGCCGCACCGCATACCCGCATGAAGTGCTCGGTTTCGTTTTCGACCGCCTCGCGTACCGCGCGCATTGCCGTTGCGTAGCGCCCCCCGGCACCGCCCTTCGTGCTGGAGCGAACCTGCTCGAAGGCGGCCTCGGCCAGGGCGGCGTAGAAGTCGATCTTGGCGACTCCGTTGGCGATCAGCCGCCCGTATTGACTGTCGTTCAGCCCGCTACCACCGTAAATGGCCAGCGGTATACCCAAGGCTTCGTTGATCTGCTTCAGGCGCTGCCAGTTGAGCTTCGGTTTCGCCCGCGTGCGCCCGCGCACCGTCCCGATCGACACGGCAAGGAAATCGACCCCGGTCTTCTCGACGTAACCACTCGCCTCCGCCACGGAGGTATGCGCGATCTCGCCGGCATCCGGCTGCGTACCGTCGCCCTCGGCCTCGGGCACGAATCCCAGGCTGGCCTCAACCGGTACGCCGCAGTCCCGAGCCATGGCGACCACCGCCCGGGTGAGCTCGATGTTGTCGCCCAACTCGCGGTGAGAGGCGTCGACCATGACGCCGTTGCAGCCCCGATTGATCGCGCGCACGGCGGAGTCGATATCGTTGCCGTGGTGCATGTGAATCGCCACCGGAACGCAGGCGCGCTGCGCGGCGGCTTCGACGGCCGAGACCAGGAGGTCGAAGTCAAAGGACTGCGACGGCGATTCCTGCAACCCCAGGATGACCGGCGCCCGACAGCGCTCGGCCGCCGCCATAACGCCCTGCAGAAATTCAAGGTTGACCACGGCGAAAGCCCCCACCGCGTAGTTATGCCGGTAGGCGTGGTCCACCATGTCTTTCATGTTCACCAGTGGCATCGTGCTCGCGTCTCGCAGACAGTGACGGCACCGCTCAGGGGCACTGGCCCGGGCATTTTGAAGCCGGGCACCGGCGGTCCGTCCCTGAGAAAGCCTTGGAGAAAGTCCGGTTTTTCCGACAATATTCGTCGGGATTGAGTCTAGGGAGAACGCGTGATAAATTACAGTTTAAGTTTTTAAACTTTAGATTTACTTATTCTTTAATCAATATGCCGATTCGACGCGCGACCCTGCATCAGCTGCGGATCTTCGACGCCCTGGCGCAGCATATGAGCATTACCCGGACCGCCGAGGTACTCCATCTGACCCCGCCGGCGGTGTCCATCCAGGTCAAGCAGCTGGGCGAGGCCGCTGGCCAGCCACTGGTGGAGCAGGTGGGGAAGAAGCTGTTCCTCACGGAAGCCGGCAAGGCCGTCGCCTCGGCCTGCCGCGACGTCTCGGCCCGCATGGAGCGGCTGTCCCAGGAACTGGCGGCCATCCAGGGCCTCGAGAGCGGCACGCTCAGCGTCGCCATCCTGACCACGGCGAAATACTTCGTCCCGCAGCTGTTGGGCCAATTGAGCGCTCAGCACCCCGGTATCGAGGTGTCGCTGTTCGTCGGCAACCGCAAGGCGATCCTCGACCGGCTGGCCCACAACCAGGACGACCTGTACATCCTGGGCCAGCCGCCCGAAAACCTCAATGTCGTCACCACGCCCTTCGCGCCCAATCCCCTGGTCGCGATTGCCCACCCCGAGCATCCGTTGGTCGGAAAGAAAAAGATCTCCCCCAAGCGCCTGGCCGAAGAGCCGTTCATCGCGCGCGAGCCCGGCTCCGGCACCCGCCTGGGGTGCGAGGCCTTTTTCCAACGCTATAAAACGGCACCCCGGGTTCGGATGGAACTGGGCAGCAACGAGGCAATCAAGCAGACCGTCGCCGGCAGACTCGGTATCTCCATCATTGCAAAGATCACCGTTGAAGCGGAGGTCGAACTCGGCAATCTCGCACTCCTCGACGTGCAAGGCCTACCGCTCGAACGTCAATGGCATCTGGTCTACCCTGAGCACAAGGTACTGGCCCCGGCCGCCGAGGCGTTCAAGGAATTCCTGATCTCCCGCCACATCGGCGACAAAGCTCAGGCGTAAGCCACACGCGACCTCAGCTGTCGGGTCTTTTGTACCATCCGATAGGTGGAGCGGTTGTTGTTGAATCGGGAGACCTGGCTCAGCGGCACCCAGCGGACCTCGTGGGATTCGTCGTTGCCGGGGACGGGCAACCCGTCGTCGATCTCCACCAGAAACCGCACGTCGAGATGCTCGTGTTCCGGATCGCCGTGCATGGCCGGGATGCTGTGGATATCGAGATCGAATATTTCGCCATCGACCAGGTGGATGTCCTTGGGGTCTATCCCGCTCTCCTCGGCGGTCTCGCGCAGTGCCACCCCCACGATATCGGCCTCCCCGTCGGCATGTCCGCCGGGCTGAAACCATTGATCGTGCTTGCGGTGGTGCATCAACAGGGCGAGCGAGCGGTCCGGATTGACCACCCAGGCCGATCCGGTCACGTGAGCCGGCCACAGCTCGCGCTCGAAGCAATCGGGATGCGCCTGGACGTAAGCGTAGGCCCGGTCGATAAATGCCGCCTCGTCCATGAACCGGGTATGGTAGCGGGCCAGCAGTTCGAGCAGTTCCTGGCGGTGCATGGGTTAAGGTCCCTCAGGTCCCGGTCGGGTTTTGCACGGCGGCCAGGGCCGCGGCGGCCGCCTCGTCGACATCGGCCTCGCGCCCGGACAGCGTCAGGCGACCGAAGGCGCCGACGGCACGCACATCGATGAGCGTGATGTTGGCCGCCTTCTCGGCCTGATTGGCCGCGTACACGATATAGCCCGCCGGCTCGGTCTCCAGGATGAACATGCTCTGCTCGGGCAGGATCATCGAACCGCGGCGGTTCTGCCGATTGATCAGCACGGTGTGGTCCGGCGTCATGCCGCGGATCACCTCCTGCCAGGCAATCTGACAGGGCTGGCGGTCGCTGACCTGCGCGCCCAGGCGATTGAGGATCACGCTGCCCGCCTCCTGCACGTCGCTTTGATCGCGGTGATGAATCACCATCGAACCATAGGCGCGCTCGACGACCTGCTGCGCCAGATGCACGCGCGTAGCCTTGAGGGCGACGTCGGTCAGCCGGTGGATCGCCATACCGGGCGAGACCTCGACCCACAGACAGGCGTCGCCCGGCACGGGCAAAAAGCCCTGGGAGACGGTCGCCATGTATTCGGCAAGCTGTGGCTGCAGCGAGTCGATATAGACATATGTTCGAAGTTCGATCATCGAAAAACTACTGTACTCGCTGTGCGCAGAGCGGTTGACGCCGGCGGGGCCTTAGTCCGCCTCGGCGGTGAGCGTGGAGTAACGACAATCAGTCGCTAAACTTAACCAATCGGGTCACCTGGATATCCTGAATAAAAACGACACCGGAGTGCTCGTTGTAGAAGGGAGCCAGGCCCTCCAGGATCGGATTGACGAGCTCCTCGGGCACCGCGGCAATGATCATGATCAGCACGTCGTCCTCGTTGAACAGCAGGTGTCCCTGGTGAAAACCGTGGCTGCCCTTGCCCGACAGATTGTTGACGATGGTGTAGCCTTTGACTCCGGCTCGATCCAGGATGTCGGTCGCGAATCCTTGATGCTCGCCACTGAGGATGATCTCGAGCTTCTTGATCGGACTGAAATTCAAATTCTTCATGATAGGGTAGTCTCCTCAACCAAGGCCTCTTCCAGGGCACCGGTAAACTGACGACGGTTCCATTCACCGTCCTCGTACGTACTCACCGTCCCTTCGACGGGGTCCACGATCAGTAGCCGGATCCACCCGTTGCGCACGAGCGACTTCACCGCCGCCACGTCCTCGACCGCCCGCCGGGCGTGATGGAAGGGCGCCTCGATTACCGTGATCAATCGCAACGGTTCGTGGTAGGGCAGGCCGTTGTTGAGAACCGTCTGAGAAGGAAGCCCGGTGCGCAGGTCGCTGAGGTTGCCGGTCATAACGCCGAACCGTCCGGCTACGTTGTGATAGGCCTTGCTGCCGCTGCCGAAGCGCTCGTTGTCGACGGTGGAGAAGTAGTGCTCCATGTTGATCCACTGGCCGACCACCAGGGGACCGCCGAGTATGTTCTCCAGCAGGCGGCGCTTGGGGTCCAGGCCATAGTCATACGAATGCAGGAAGGCCCGCCCTTGCAGGGAAGATGACCGGGTGAGCGCTCGGCGCCCGATCACGAAATAGGCGTTGCCCGCCAGACCCCACTCCGGGCGCACCTGAGACCAATCCATCGAATTGCGCTGGGCAAGCTTGAAGGCCTCGGACGGCGTGATCGAGCCCGAGTCGCTCTGCAGCTCCGGCATGCGCTCCTGAGTGCAAAGCCTCGAGGCGGCGGTCAAACCGCTGCGAAGCCGATCGATGTACACCACGTGCGACGGTGGAATCCGGTCGAGATCGAACAGCTGCAGCTCGTCGGTCGTCGTGTCATGCAGCGCAGGCAGGAACCAGGCATCCTCAGGGATATCGACTTCCTGTTCGCGCAGTCGGCGGCGCACCTCGGGTTTGTTGCCCATCTGCGCCAGGGCGCGGGCGTTGACCAACCCGTGGTTGCCGCCGCACGCACCGCAATCGAGCGCCGATTCGTAGGGGTTGTTCTCGGACGTGCTGCCGTGGCCCACCAGCAGGATGAAACGCGAAAAATTTCCCGTCAGACCGATAGAGCGCAGCGCCTGGCTGACAAAGCCAACCTGTTCGTCGAGGCTGAAGCCAAGGCGCGCAAGCTGTTCCATCTGGAGGCGGGCGAACGACGGCGTGATGCGATAGACGCGGCGCAGGCGCTCGACGAACTCCTGCTCTGCGCGTTCGCCCAGGCCCAGAGAGTTGGCCAGCCTCGCGGCCTCATGGCCGTTGCCCAGGGCGGCTTCGCGCAGTTCGCGCACCAGCGCGTCGTTGACCTGTTCCGCCTCGAGGCCAAGCTCGTGCTCGACGGCCTTGGCAATCACCGCCCGTTGGACGGCCCGCACAACCGAGTCGGCCTGTTCGCGAGTCAGCTTGTCGATCAGCAGGTGAGTGTGCGGCTTGTGCTCGTGCAGACGCTGGCGCCACCGATTGTAATGCTGGGGTATAACGGTCTTGCCGACCATGTCCAGTCCGAACAGCAGACCGATGGCCTCGACGGTGACGAAGGGGCTGAGCACGGACTCCTTGAGCTCGTGCAAGGCCTTCTCGAGCACCGTGACAGCGGCGGGGTCGTCTTTGCCGTGGCCGACCGCCATCTCAAGCACCAGATTCTTGGGGGTCAGCAAGACCGGGCAGAGATTGATCTCGCTGCCCTTGCCCAGTTCCATGAAGCTCACCGGCACGCCGAAAAAGCCCGCGATGCCGTACGTCTGGTAGTCACCGGCACTCTCCAGGTGCCGGCGAATCCGCTCCGAGCGGGTATCGATGCAGAACAGCGCCTGGGCGAATGGGCGCTTGTCAGGCGCTTCCGGCGACTCGAGGCTGAGGCCGTCGAGCAGGCGGGTCATGGCGTGCTGCTCCATGGCACGCAGCCAGATCATGCCTTCATCCTTTTCGAACTGGCCGAGCGTCTCGAGCAGGCGACCGAGCTGTTGGTCGGAGAGATCGTCCAGCGCACGGGGCTGGTTGGCCTGACGCGCGAGCTCGCCAAGGCGCTGCGCCTGGCGCCGGGCCTGATCGGCCCGTTTCGCGTCGACGTAGTCGGCGAATACCCGTTCGATCTGTTTGGGCCGTTCGGTCGCCAGGGTCTGCTCGACCCGGACGGCCATCGCCGGCAGCACCGACCCACTGTGAAACTCGTAGCGCAGATAGGTTTCGTGGGGGCGCTGCTCGAGCGCGCGTGCTACGTCGGTGGCGGTCAGGGGCATTCCCCTGCGCCCGCGCTCGCTGAGCAACGCGAGCGCCAACGTCAGACGCACGGCCAACAAATCGACGAGGTCTGCCGGGTATTGTTCACCCCAATAATAGTGGCTGGCGGTGGAACGCCAACGGATGAACCCGGCCCAGCCGTGCAGACGGGCAAGCTCGCGGGCAAAATAGCCCGGCCAGCGGTCCTCGGGCACGGCCAGCGTTTGCATAACGCGGGCGATCACGCCCTCGGGCGTGTCCTCGTCGCCGACGATGCCGGTGATGTGCAACCCGCGCAGATACAGCCGGCCGTTGCGGCTGGCCACTTCGCGCCAGGCCGAGAAGAAACCGCGTTCGCGCCCGGGCATCGCCCAGACGGACTGGCCTTCGTCAAAAAAATCCAGACAGCTCTTGATGACGAGCTCGTCGAGTTCGGCGCCGATCTCGGTGCCGTAAAGAACATCCACCGCCTCGTAGACGGTGCGCCAGTCCAACAGCTCTCGGCGCAGACCCTCGAAAATGACTTCCTGATCGGGCTGGGCGGGCGAAACCTCGCGACCGGCCAGGGCGGCCTGGATATCGGTAATCGCAGCCAGTGGGTCCGTGGCGGCGACGGGTTCGGTCGTGTGCGTGAGCAGCGTGAGCAGCCAGGCCCGCAAGTCGACGCCGGGCAGGCGCTCGCGCCCCGCCAGGAACGCGTCCACCTCGGCCGCCAGCCGTTCCTGGTCGACCTTCCCCTGCGTTTGATAGCGCTGATAGTCAGCCCGCTTGAGAAAGCCCCGAGCGTGAAACATGCGCTGGCCCTGCTCGACCGCCTCGGCGAAGGGCAGGTGCTCCAGACCGTGGAGCGGGTTGTGGTGGATGAAGGCGCGCATGGGCCAGAAATTGGGAATGGGCTCGCCGGCCACATAGACCATGGCCCGAATACGCAATTTTTGACCAAGGGGAAGCGTCATAGCGCACCTCCGGCGAGATAGAAGCCACTGCCAACCAAGACCAGAAGCACCGCCGCATAGGCCCAGGTCGAAGCCAGGCCGAGGTCAGGCGCCTTAACACCGTCAACCGGGCCCACGACCAGTCCCTGAAGCAGGCGCACACCGGCCCAACTCCACAGCAGCCACGTTCCCAGGAGTGCAAGCGCGGCCCATGGGGCGGTGGGCGTGATGGTGACGACCGTCGCCAGCATTGCGAAGAAGCTCGGCGACAGCGGCGTCGCGACAGCCGCGAGGACGACGCATACCAGCACGCCGGCCATGCGGGGCACCATCTGCGCCAACCCGCCGTAAAGTCCGATATAGGCCGCACCGAAATGCTCTTCCAGGCGAGCGCCAAGCAGCGCAAGCAGCACCAGGGGAACGCTGAAGGCAAGGGCGTACAGGTGAAGCAGGTCCGCCGAAGTGCGATTCGCCACGGCAATCCACAGCAGTGCCCACCCTGAGGTCGCCAGGTAGCCGACCCACTGTCCCACATCGCGCAGACCGATGGCCCGGAAGGCGTAAAGCGCGGAGGTGAACAGGGCCAACGCCAGGAGCCAGCCGGGGACGGGCCGATGGGCCGCCAATACCATAGCCAACCCCATTTGGGGCCAGGCCAGCAGGAGAGCGGAACGCAGGGTCGCATTGCGCACGCGTGCGAAAACGGCATTGAACGCCATGCTCAGCGGGAACACCGGCAAAAAGAGGCCGCCCAGCCAATAGGTCGCGTCACTCATCTCACACCCACCTCAGCCAGATGTTCAGCCGAGTGGCGCCCGCCACCAGGGCCCGCGCGAGGCGCGTATAGAGATCGGTCAGATAGAACTCGCGCGAGACCAGTGCGTAGAACGCCAACCAAAGGCGGCCGGGTTGGTCGCCGCGGCGGCGGCCGTTCTGCTCGGCGTAGTAGGTCATCAGCCAACCGGCCACGATCAGTCCGGTAATCACGCCGACCAGAATATCGAATCGCAGGACGTTGATATTGGCCGCCGCGTAGATCTGCTCGCGGAACGCCGCATCGGGGTACAGGAACACGTCAAAGGCATGGCTGATGAGCGTGTAGCCGACGATCACCACCGCGAAAGAGAAGATGCTCAGCATTACCAGGCGCCAGAGATTACCCGCGCGCATACGGTAGGTGGCGAAGATCAATTGTGCGCCGGTGACCCAGCCGAAGAACAGCAGGACGATCGCGCCTTGTTCCTGGAAGAAATCGGGAGAGACCAGCGAGTGTGCAACGACCAGGATGGTCACCGGCACGGCCAGCGTGATCGCCGCCATCAGCAGCCACGGCCTGCGAGTCCGGGCCGGGCGCTTTTCCACGACAAAGGTGTAGAGCGAGTCTTTGGGCACCCCGTCGTCCTCGCGTGCGGCATGGATGACACCGCCGGCCCCCAGGAACAGAGTACCCTTGAATAGACCATGCGAGATGAGGTGGAAGATCGCCAGGGAAAAGGCGCCCACACCGCACTCCATGATCATGAAACCCATCTGTCCCATCGTAGAGTAGCCCAAGGACTTCTTGATGTCGTTCTGGGTCAGCATGAGCGTCGAGCCAATCAGTGCCGTGATCAAACCGACGATGAATACCCAGGGCAGCACACCCTCGGTGTGGACGAAGACGGGCGCGAAACGGTTGATCAAGAACCCGCCCGCGTTGACGATTCCCGCATGCATCAGGGCCGACACGGGTGTCGGCCCTGCCATGGTGTAGGGCAGCCACGTATGCAGCAGAAACTGCGCCGAGCGCGCGAAGGCGGCGAGTGCAACGAGCCCGGCGACCAAGCCGGGCAGGGACAGCCCCAGGACGCTATGCATTGCCGGTCCGCTACCGAGGCGCGCGAAGATTTCGGTCAGCGACCAGGTACCATAGGCGTGATAGAGAAAGCCGGCGGCAAGCAGCAAAGGCAGGTCGCCGAGACGATAGGTGATGAGTGTCCAGAAGGCATAGCGGTGTGCCGTCTGGCTGCGGCTGTCGTGGCCGAGGAGAAAATAGAGCAGGAACCCGACCAGGTGCCATGCGATCAATAAGGTGATCAGGTCGCCGGCGGCCACCATGAGCAGCAGCGTGGCGGTCATGACATCGAGCAGGACGAAGAATCGGGCATAGCCGGCTTCCTCGGCCATATAGCGCACTGAGTAGATGTGCACGATCAGACTGATGCCGGCAATGACCGCAGCCATGAGCGAGCTCAGCGGGTCGAACAGCAGAATACCCCAGGAGCCGGCGAGGGTGATTTGCCCGGACCCGCCTCGCACGAGGGAGGTCACCAGCAGGACGACGGCCAATACGAATGTCAGGAGCAGCGCGGTGACGCTCAGCCGGGCGGCGCGCCGGCCAAGCGCCGTCGAAAACAATTGTATCGACGCCGCCGACACGAGCGGCAAGGCCACAACGACCACAATGAGCTGTTCCATCGTCATGTATCCACCCCTTCACAGGTCACGGTCTACCCCGATTTCCTCGGTCGGGCGGTCCTCAGTCGGGCCACACACGGCGCCCGCTTTGGTACGGATCGCTGCCGCGCTTGGCGCCGCCCTGCGCACCCCTGGGTTCCGCTTTCTTCTTGGGCTGCGGTTTGGATTGCTTTTTCTGCGGCGGCTGCGACTCTGCCTGGGAGGCGGCGTTCTTGTCGGCGGCGTCCGCCTTGGTCTTGCGCATGGAGGCGAGCAGCTTTTCGCCGGTCTTGTCGTTGGTGCTCATAGTCTGACTACCTCATTGATCAGGCTGCGAATCTCTTCGGCAGCGGCGGCGCCACTGCGGCCCATATCCAGCACGCTCTTGCCTTCCAGCACGCTGGCGCGAAACACGGCCCGGCGCCGAATCGCCGTGCGCGCCGCAGAGACGTCGAGCTCGGCGAGCGCTTCGCGCATCAGGCGCGAGAGCCGGGTGCGCGGCTCGAGCTGGTTGATGACCAGCATCGCGCCGAGCCTCGGGTTAGTACCGCGCGCGCGGTCGACGGCGTTTTCGATATGCACCGTCGCCCACAGGTCGAGCGGCGAAGGCTGGACCGGAATGAGCGCGAGATCGGCGAGCTCGAGTGCAGCGTGAGTCTGCGTCGCGTGGACCGAAGGCGGACAGTCGATCACCACGTGGTCATGGCGCCGGGCCGTTCGCGCAAAGGCGTCGGCGAGATCGTCCGCGCTGTCGACGACCGTCGGGTCGGTCTCCCGCCCGCCGATGCGCTGCCACTGAAGCGCCGAGCCCTGCGGGTCGGCGTCCAGTAAGACCGTGGCCCCTTCGCACGCCAGCACGGTCGCCAGGTTAACGGCGAGGGTGGTCTTGCCCGCGCCTCCCTTGTTTCCGACCAGTGCAATGACGGCCATGGCGGCTGACCTCAGCTGGTTCCGCCGCTGCCGTACAGTTCATCGAGGCGTTCGGCGAATCGACGTTGTGCCGCACTCAGCTCCTCGGCCCCTTCTTCGACATGGATCGTGACGTTCACGTAATCCCGACCAAAACCCATGTCCGGGTAATAGCCGACGCTCTCGGACAGGTCCGCGGCGCGGTCGAGAAAGTCGCGCAACGTCGCATAGTCCGGAAAGTCGTAGCGACGCTCCAGCCGGTTGGGTCTTTTGCGCTCTTGCCATTGGTTGCTCATCGCGTTTCTTCTCTCAGAAGTTGGCGCCTCGTGTTCCAGTGGCACCCGCACCGGGCTGCTCCAGCTGCTCCAACCAATGAGCGAGTTCTCGCCCATGGGCCTTTTCCTCCTCCAGCAGCGCCTCGAAAAACAGGCGGCTCTCGTGGTCACCCTGCCGTGCACAGTACCGGACGGCGTCGCCGTAAAGAGTGACGAGTTCCCGCTCAAGTGCCTGGTCCTGGCGCAGCAAGGACTGCAGATCGGCTCCGAGACCGACCGGGCGCAGCTGCGATGCGTTGGGCGCGACGCCCAATGCGAGCATGCGCGAAATGACGCGGTCGACGTGCCCCATCTCCTCCGTGGCTTCGGCGGACAGGCGTGCGGCCGGTTCGTTCAGTCCCCAGGCGGCAACCAGCCTCGCCTGGGTGCTGTACTGCTGAACCGCGCTGAGCTCAAGGCTCAGTGCCCGGCCAAGATAGCCAAGGACCCGTTGGTCCGAAGATCGGTGCATCATGTCGACATGTGCGTCAGTGGCGCGTTAGCCGGCGCCGCGCTCAGCTGCGCGCGGCACCGCCGGCCTTGGCGCTGTCACTCCCGACCACCGGTTCGACTTCGCGGTGGGGACGGGCGATGATGTGCGCCGCCACCAGACCGTCGCCGACGCGCTCGCACGCGTCGGCGCCGGCACGCACGGCCGCGTTGACCGCACCGGTCTCTCCGCGCACGAGCACGGTCACGTAACCGCCGCCGACGAACTCGCGTCCGGTCAGACGCACCTCGGCAGCCTTGGTCATGGCATCCGCCGCTTCGATGGCGGGCACCAGACCTCGGGTTTCGATCATGCCGAGCGCAATACCGTAGGTATCGTTGGCCATGGCTGAACTCTCCTATTGACTATTCAGTGTGAAACAATGCGATCGTTCCGCTTATGCGGCGGAACGGTCGCCACCGGCCGGCAGGACCGGTTCGACTTCGCGGTGCGGACGGGCAATGATGTGCGCCGCCACAAGACCGTCACCCACACGCTCGCAGGCATCGGCGCCGGCACGTACCGCGGCGTTGACCGCGCCCGTCTCGCCACGCACCAGGACAGTCACGTAACCGCCGCCCACGAACTCGCGCCCGATCAGACGCACCTCAGCGGCCTTGGTCATCGCATCCGCCGCTTCGATCGCAGGAACCAGCCCGCGGGTCTCGATCATGCCCAAAGCGATACCGTAGTTGTCATTTGCCATCGTCGTATCTCCATCGTCGGAAGTAAGAAAAACGTACAGTGTTTCAATTACTGCCCATCAGGGCAGGGTCGCGGCCCGCAGTCCGCGCGTCTTGGTCTTTCCCGGTTTATGTCTCCTGCTCACGTTGCTCGTTGCCCATTGATTCGCTTGCGCCGGTGTTATTCGTCGGCGCAGCGGATTCCGCGTCCCAGTAATCGATGATGCCCCCGATGGTTAGATCGGTATGGACATCGAAATCTCCCGTGGCGTACCGTGCGGCCGAACCGCTGACGGTAAAGACCCAGTTGCCTTCGCGCGCCCCGACCGGGTCCACCGCGACATGTCGCTTGCCCTCGTCGTCGCGCAATACGCGCAGACTGGTCTGTTTGAGTCCCTCGACCCGGCGTGTGCAGACCAACGGCGCTTCGACCTGGAGAATATCCATCGGCGCTGCCTCAGCCTTGGGCCTGCTCGGGAGGCCAGTGGTCGATGATGCCGACAATGGTCAGGTCACTCGGGTATTCCTTGCTGCCCGCGGCCTCGCGGGCGGCAGAGCTACCAACGCAGATCACCCAATCGCCGGGGATGCAGCCGACGGCATCCACCGCTACCAACATCGCGCTGCCGTCACGCACGACCTGCAGGTGCCTGTGCTCCAGGCCCGGGATACGGTTGGTGGCCACCAACGGCCGCTCGACCTGACAGATTTTCATCAGTGCGCTTCCCCTGTTGACTCACCGTGAACCGAACAGCCCAACACCTCGATGCGTCCGTTGGATGCGTAATCGCGCACCAACATCAATGTATGCAGCAGGCCGCCTTCGATGAGATCGTTATAACGTTCCGTGATCGCCCGGGCCACGCGCTGGCAACGCTCCACGGCGCGGTCGCGTGCGCCGGGGACGTGTCCCTGGTAGTCGAAGCGCACGACGATCGGCACCGGCAGCCCGTGAGCGACGTTCAGCCCCGTGAATATCTTCACGCCCACGTCCAGGTCGGCGACGGCCTCCTCGACGGTATCGAGGTAGGCGAAATAGGTCAGGTTGCGAAGCTGTATTTCTTCGAAGCCCTTGCCCGCTGCGATGAAACGTTCGGCGTGACCGATGTCCTGATAGCGTTCCCCGTGATAGGTTCGCACGTAGTCGATCTGCGACAGGTTCTGTTCCAGCAAGCGAGCGACGAGACGCTGCATGCCCTGCGGCATATTCGGTGCGGCCTGGCCGACCCAGGCCTCGACACGCTGTTGCGCCTGACCGCCCGACATCCGCCCGGTGTCGTCATAGAGCTCCCGGGCGTCGAGGTATCGATCGAGGTCGATGGTGCCGGCGTCATCGGCTACGTGCACCCGGATCGCGTCGGCATCGGTGTCCAGGCCGATCAGCAGCAGGTCGATGGACGCGCCGCAGCAGTGGGTGTTCTGCACCGCCTGTTGGAAGCCGTGCAGGCGGTCCAGGCCGGCGCGCGCTGCGACCTCGGCGTCGGAGCCGTGGGCCGCGCAACCGGCGGCCGGGTCTCCGGAGCTGTAGTGGTAGACCACCGCCTTGAGGTAGCGTGTCGGCGCGTCCGCCGTATTGGGCCGACCCTCGCGAAAACGCATCAACTCGGTCTCGGTCCACTTCTCCAAACTGTTGTCGATGTCGAACAGCGCACCGGCATACGACTTGCGGCGCACGGCACGATAGGGGAGGCGCAAGACGAAACGTATGACGTGGGCCAGGCGTCCGTCAGAACAGGGTGAGATGTCCAGCGTATGAAAACCGCACTCCTGGAGAAACGCCTCGAAGTCGTCTTCGTCCTGCGACCCCAACGGATCGGTCGTGAAGAAATCGTCGCACAGGCGCCGGTAGGTCTGGAAAACGCACCAGGCGAACAGGCGCCGCATGTCCAGCTGCTCGACCCAGGCATCGGCCAGGATCTCCGCCGGGAGCTCGAAGCCGAGGCGCTCGCTGGCCACACGCTGGGCGCGGACCTCGAAGTCCTCCTCGTGCTGCAAGGCGGAGATACGTTTGAGCGCAGGCACGATAGCGTCGAACGCGGACTTGACGCGCTGTTCGTAGGCGAACAGACGCGCGTTCTCGTCGGCGCGAACGAGCGGGTGAGAGCTGCGCACCCCGGCACCGCGCGCAGGCGCCGCCTGCGCGCGCGCGCTGCCGACCGCCCCCGGACGCCGCCGCGGGGCGGGCGCCGGCGACGCCGGGCTCTTGGGTGAAAGTTGCAGGTAGCTCAACATGCCTCGCTCTCGTCTGTCTCGATTCACGACCTAAGTCAGCGGCGGTCAGCCGCGGGCGCCGCCGGAGTAGGTCACCAGCGCACCGCGATCGGTGTTGCCGCTGCCGCCGGTCACCTTGCTCGTCGGCTCGGGCGTCTCTTCGTTGCGCTTCTCGGCGTGCGATACGGCCGGCATGGCGCTTATCGGCCCGCCGCGGCGCGTCGGATTACGCCCCATGGAAGAGGTCCCCTCGGTGCCGGTCACGCGGTCGCCCCGGTCCCAGTCGTCGCCGGTGATCCGCTGGCCCGCGTCCATGCCCTCGCCGGTAATGCGGGACTTGACCCGACCGCCGATCTCCTCGACCGTCGGGACGGGCGCGGGCGTCTCGGTCCGGGCGGCGCGGTCGAAGCGCGCCTGCTCGGTGCCGGTCACCTTGCCCGCGGCCATGCCGAACGGCCCGGTGATGTGTCCCTGCTCGTAGCTCGAGCCGGTCACCGCGCCTTGGCGCGCCTGGACCTGTGCCGCCTGGGACGGGGCACTCACGCTGAACTTGCCCCAAGGCACGTCGCCGCCCAGCGGTTGAGGGAAATCCGGACTGCCGGGCTCGGCCGGTGTGGCCGGGCAGGCGCTGGCGAACTGATCGGCACCCACGTAAGGCGTGCCGCTGACGTTCTCGCAGGCGCCCTTGTCTGCGCCGGTCATGTTCCCGTTGATGCCGGGCTGAATGCCGGTCATGACCGAGCCCGGGGTGCCGCGCCGGCTCGGCGCGCGCATCATGGCCTGCTGGGCATCGTCTTCCTTGCAGTAGCTGCGGTACTGTTCGGCCCCGGCGTAAGGCGTGCCGGTGATGGCCTTGCAGGTGCCCGGCTCGTCGCCGGTGACCTTACCCGAACGCCCGGTGAGCGTGCCGCTGACGGCCTTGCCGGTCAGCGTCTGGGTCAGGCCGACCTTGAAGTCAGTGGCCTTCGGCGTCGTGCCGCAGAACTGGCCGTACTGCTCGCGGCCGATATAATCGTCGCCGGTCACGTTGCGGCAGCTGCCCGGCTCGTTGCCGGTGACGCGCTCGCTGCGCCCGACCTGAGTGCCAGTCAGCGAGCCACCGCGCAGGGTTTCGCTGCGCCCAACCTTGGCCGGTGCCTTGCCGTTGCCGCTCTGCATGTATTGGGTGCCGGTCAGTGTGCGCCCGGCGCCGGTCTCATCGCCCGTGACCCGCTCCGAGCGGCCCACGTTGTTCCCCGTCACCGACTTGGCCTTACGGGTTTCGGAGCTGGTGATCTTCATCGGTCCGGCCTCGTTGGGCGTCTTGCAGTAGGTCTCGGACTGGTCGGCCCCGACGTACTGCGAACCCGTCACGCGCTTGCAGGTACCCGGCTCGTTGCCGGTCACGCGGTTGGCGCGCCCGAGCTCGTTGCCGCTGACGCGGTTGCCGTGCCCGGTGGGACTGACACTGACCTTGCGCGGTGTCTTGCCGGGATCGCGCTGGCAGAACTCGCGAAAGATGTCCGCGCCCATGTAGGCGGTGCCGGTCACGTTGCGGCACGTGCTGTACTCGTCGCCCGTGGTCCGCTGGCTGCGCCCGACCTGGGTGCCGGTCACGGTCTGACCGTAGGCGGTCTCGCCCGCGCCCACTTTCCACGGCGCGTCCTGCGCCGCGCCCGGCCCGCTGCCTTGCGACGTCGAACGTGGGCGTTTACGGCCGCAGGGCTCGGACTTCTTCTGGCCGGCCCCCCCCTTCTGACTTCGCTCGGCGCGCAGGGCCTGGGCCAACTCGCGGCTGGACATATTCGGGTTGGCCGCACGCGCCGTCTGCGCCTGGCTCATGCTCTTGGCCTTCAACCCGGCCTTGCCCTGCGAAGACATGGCCTGACGCCGGGCCAGGGACGCGGCCCGACCCGGGCTCACCGAGGCGGCCCGCGTCGTCTTGCGCTTCACCGCACGCGATAGCGCAGCGCGGGAACGTCCGGTTGTCGCGCCGGCGGTTGTCGCGTCGGCCTGCTTGGCGCTTTGCGGCGCGGCGGAACCCTGCTCCGCACGGGGCTCCCCACGGGCGCGCTCGCCTTTGCAACCACAGCTGCAATCGCTCTCGGGCCGATCCGGCGCCGACGTTCGGGACAGCGCCGCATCGGAAGTCGCACGGCTGCGATCCGTCGTGGCGATGCCGGCCTTGCCGCGCGTGGATGTCGCTTCGCGCCGCTGGCGGGAAGCATCCCGTGCGGACGTGCCCGGCGTGGAGCTCCCCTGCGCCGAGGACCCGGGCGAGGCGGGCGTCGCCGTCCGGGACTTGCGTCCCGCGGCGCCGCTTGCCTTGCCGATCGCGGCCTTGCCCGTCGTGGACATGGCGCGGCGCCGGGCGCGCGATGCCTCGCGTGCGCTGGAGGCTGGAGTGTTTGCAGGTTGTGCCATCGTTGACCCCGTCGCGTCGATGTTTGCCTTATCGTTGCCGATTACGGCCCGCCCGTGGTTCAGCCGCGTCCTTCGAACACGACGAACGCCAGACCCTGGCTCTGCGTGTAGTTGTCGTAACCGATCAGGCGCACGTGGTGATCCGGATACGTGCGGTGACAGGCCTCCAACTCGTTGAGGACATTGCCCAGGTTGGTCTCGCCGAAGAACGGCAGCTTCCACATGGTCCAGTAGTCGCTCATTGCCCTGGACGGATGTTCGTGCTCGATGGCCGGCGTCCAGCCCTGGGCCAGGACATAGGCGATCTGCTCGTGAATCTCGTCCTGGCTCATCTGCGGCAGGAAGCCGAAGGTCTCCAGGGTCTGGGCGGTCTGGTAGTCGCCCATTTCGTACATGCTGCTTGCCATGATTCTTTCCTCGTTTGGACTCGTTCTGGATTAGGAACGCTTGGATGCGGGCTTAGCCCACATCCAGCTTGTCCACGGTTTCGAACTCGAACTTGATCTCCTTCCAGGTCTCCATCGCCATGGCGAGCTCGGGGCTCTTGGCCGCCGCCTCGGTGAGGATGTCGCGGGCCTCTTTCTCGATCTCGCGACCCTGGTTGCGCGCCTTGACGCAGGCCTCGAGCGCGACGCGGTTGGCCGCGGCGCCGGCCGCGTTGCCCCACGGGTGGCCCTGGGTGCCGCCGCCGAACTGCAGGCAGGAGTCATCGCCGAAGATCGTGACCAGTGCCGGCATGTGCCAGACGTGAATACCGCCGGAGGCCACGGCGAACACGCCGGGCAGCGAGCCCCAGTCCTGGTCGAAGAAAACGCCGCGCGAGCGGTCTTCGGGCACGAACGCCTCGCGGAGCTGGTCGACAAAGCCCAGCGTCGATGCGCGGTCGCCCTCGAGCTTGCCCACCACGGTGCCGGTGTGCAGGTGGTCGCCGCCGGACAGACGCAGGCACTTGGCCAGTACGCGGAAGTGGATACCGTGCTTGGGATGGCGGTCGATCACGGCGTGCATGGCGCGGTGGATGTGCAGCAGCATGCCGTTCTTGCGGCACCACTTGGCAAGACCCGTGTTGGCGGTGAAGCCGCCGGTCAAAAAGTCGTGCATGATGATCGGGCAGCCGACTTCCTTGGCGAATTCGGCGCGCTCGTACATCTGCTCGGGGTCGGGAGCGGTCACGTTCAGGTAATGACCCTTGCGCTCGCCGGTCTCCTGCTCGGCCTTCTGGATCGCCTCGCCCACGAACTCGAAGCGATCGCGCCAGCGCATGAAGGGCTGGGAGTTGACGTTCTCGTCGTCCTTGGTCAGGTCCAGGCCGCCGCGCAGGCACTCGTACACGGCACGGCCATAGTTCTTGGCCGACAGACCCAGCTTGGGCTTGATGGTGCAGCCGAGCAGCGGGCGACCGTACTTGTTGAGCTTGTCGCGCTCGACCTGGATGCCGGCAGGAGGGCCCATGCAGGTCTTGATGTAGGCGATGGGGAAGCGGATATCCTCCAGGCGCAGGTGCTTGAGCGCCTTGAACCCGAACACGTTGCCCACCAGCGACGTCAGTACGTTGGTGATGGAGCCTTCCTCGAACAGATCGATAGGGTAGGCGATAAAGGCGTAGAAGGACTCGGAGTCGCCCGGCACGTCCTCGATGCGATAGGCGCGACCCTTGTAGTATTCGAGATCAGTCAGCAGCTCCGACCACACGGTACTCCAGGTACCGGTGGAAGATTCCGCGGCAACCGCGGCGGCGACCTCTTCGCGGGGAACACCCGGTTGGCCGGTGCACTTGAAGCACGCCAGCAGGTCCGTGTCGAGCGGCACATAGTCCGGTGTCCAGTACATCTCGCGGTACTCTTTTACGCCCGCTTGGTAGTTCGCACTCATTTAGGAGTCCTCCTGTTTGCGATCCTGGGTATTGGTTCGGCGGCTTCGCGTTCCGGGTACGCAGCCTATGCCGGCGGAAATTTGTTAGAGAGTCTAGGGGCGGAGGTGAATAAATGACAGTTTAACTTTTTAAACGAATGATTGAATGATCGTTTAAAAGTCATGAGCGCCCTGGAAGATGCTGCGCAGTCTAAAGCTCAAGGTCGGATAAAACACAGTTTAAGTTTTTAAAGGTCTTCGTTAGGTATGCTTTAAGGATGCGGGGATAAAGATGTAGAAAAGCAGCATGTTAACGTGGCAGAGGGATGCAGAGCGGCAATGTGAGGCAAGACAAAGCCTTAGTTGGAGCAGGGGTGTTGCTTTACGTGGCCGGCAAGCTGCCATACAGTCCATCAAGTCGTCACGAGCGAGGCCAAGCAGGGCCACGCCCAGGTGACTGTCAGCCAACAGCGAGGGCAATAGCAATGAGCGATGAACCGATACTTGACGAGTCGGAACAACCGCACAAACCGCAGTTCGCATCGGCACCGGGCCAGGCGCGCAAGGCGGCCACGGTGGAAGACGCCTGGGCCGCGGCAGTGGAGCTCAAGCCCATGGTGGGCACCGTCCGTCGACTGGCGCGCGAACGACGGGCCTTGATCGCCAAACACGGCAAAGACGCCCTGCCCGAGGATTGAGACGGCGCGGGCAAGGGAGCGAACCGAATCGTCGCAGTAGATCGCGCCACACGAAAAAGGCCACGCTTTGCGGTGGCCTTTTTTGATCGAGTGTACGTGTGCCGTTCGCGGCGGTGTTTCAACTGCCCGCCAGGGCGTCGCGCAGTCCATGGGCCGCTCGCACTGCGGCTTCGGCATCCACCATGACGACGTTGACGTGGCCCATCTTGCGGCCCGGACGCGCGGTCTGCTTACCGTACAGGTGCAGCTTGGCGTCCGGACATTGCAGCAGCTCGTCCCAGCGCGGCGGCCGGGGAAACCAGAGCTCCCCCAGCAGATTGACCATCACCACCGGCGACAGTAGGCGGGTCGAGCCCGGCGACAGGCCGCACAGCATCCGCACCTGCTGTTCGAACTGGTCGGTGAGACAGGCATCCAGGGTGTAGTGGCCGCTGTTGTGCGGTCGCGGCGCGAGCTCGTTGACCAGCAGCTCGCCGCGATGGGTCAGGAACAGCTCCACGGCCAGCACGCCGCAGTAATCCAGACGCTCGGCGAGCGTTCGCGCCATGGACTCGGCGCGCTCTGCCACGGCGGGCTCGATGCGCGCGGGCACGATACTGGTATCCAGGATTCCGTTGACGTGGACGTTCTCGGCTACCGGATAGACGGCGATCTCGCCCTCCGCGCTGCGCGCCAGCAATACCGACAGCTCAAGCTGTAAATCTACGCGCTCTTCGAGCACGCAGGGCACCCCGCCGAGCTCTTCGAAGGCGTCGCACGCCTGACCGGGCTCGTCTATCACGCGCTGCCCCTTGCCGTCGTAGCCCAGCGCGGCGGTCTTCATAATGGCCGGAAAACGCACCTGTCCCACTGCGGCGTCGAGCTCGGCCTCGTCGCGCACCGCATGGAAGGGAGCGGTCGCCAAGCCGCAATCGCGGATGAAGGTCTTCTCCCGAATGCGATCCTGCGCGTAACCGACCGCCGCCGCGGAAGGTCGTACCGGACAGTGCCCCTCGAGGGCGCGCAGGCTGTCGACCGGGACGTTCTCGAATTCGGTCGTGACCGCCGCGCACTGCTCGCCGAGGTAGGCCAGGGCCTGCGGGTCGTCGTAGTCCTTGCACAGGTGTTCGTTCGCGACGGCCGCGGCGGGGCTCAGGGGATCGGGGTCGAGGACAATGACGCGGTAGCCCATGGTCCGCGCGGCCATGGTGAACATGCGCCCGAGCTGGCCGCCGCCCAGTACCCCAAGCGTGGCTTCAGGCAGGATCACGACTCGGGGGGCAGCGTCATGTCCAGCACCGCCTGGTGCTGCTCGGCGCGGAAGACCTCCAGCCGTTCGGCCAGTGCGGCGTCGTTGGTGGCCAGCTGCGCCGCGGCGAACAATGCGGCATTGGCCGCCCCGGCCTCGCCGATGGCGAAGGTGGCCACGGGGATGCCCTTGGGCATCTGAACGATGGACAGCAGCGAGTCCATGCCCTTGAGATAGCGGGACGGCACGGGCACGCCGAGCACCGGCACCGAGGTCTTGGCGGCGAGCATGCCGGGCAGGTGGGCGGCGCCGCCCGCGCCCGCGATGATGCAGACCAAACCGCGCTCGCGGGCGGTCTCGGCGTATTCGAACAAGCGGTCGGGCGTGCGGTGGGCCGAGACCACCCGGGCCTCGTAGGGGATGCCGAGCCGCTCCAACATACGGGCGGCAGCCTCCATGACCGGCCAGTCACTGTCGCTGCCCATCACCAGGCCTACGCGCGGTGAATCCATGTCCCCAACCATATTGCTGCCGAAGGGCGCAATAATACCACCAAATCCCGGGGTTCGGCAGGCGCCACCCGTGCGCAGGCGCCGTTGTGCACAGGCAGCCGGACAGCGCCGGGCGTCGGTCGATCGAGGACCATTGAGCCAAGAGTAGGGAAAATCCGCTTGCCCCCGTCATGCGTTTTCGCCTATTAAAGATGCACCGGTTCCTGGGACCGCATCAGACTGTCCCGTTCAGCACTGACGGCCTGCTGGCGAGCAACGCCCTGGCGCCGCTGCCGGGCAGTCGCCGCCCGATCGAGCTGAACGTGGATTGGGCGGCGGATTCGAAGGCCGTGCCGCTGACAGGCGGGCTGACCCGCGTCAAGCGCTCGGGGGCTACCGGCGAGGAGATATCGCGGGCCGTCTTTGCCTGTCAGAACATCCGTATCGGCGACAACTGATCCGGGCCAATGCGGCATCACAACGGCGAGCACCGGTTTCGGGGTGCTCGCCTTTTTCTTTGGCCATATCGCGGCTGGCAGTTTCACCGCCTGCGCTTGCGAATCGATAGAATAGCGCCGCAAACCCTAGTATTCTGAGCGCCGTTGCAACGGAATTCTCCCGCCGCCGTCCGGCGACACCGCGTCGCCCGCGGGCTGCCGCGTACCAAGTTCGTTGAAGGAATGCCTGTCATGAAGCCATCCCCGCTACGCCTGACTCTGGTGGTCGCGGCGGCGCTGGCGCTGAGCGCGTGCGAAAAATCGGCACCGCAGGCCCAGGGTATGCCCAAGCGGCCACCGCCGGAAGTCTCGGTCGTCGCGGCAAAGGCCGAATCCGTCCCCGTCACCCGAAAGCTGGTCGGGCGCCTGGCGCCAACGCGCATCGCGCAGGTGCGCGCACGGGTGGCGGGTATCGTCCTCAAGCGCGAATACAAGGAGGGCTCCGACGTCAAGGCGGGACAGGTCCTCTTTCAAATCGATCCGGCACCGCTCAAGGCCGCACTGCACGCCCGGCAGGCGGCATTGGCCAAGGCGCGGGCCGACGCGGTCAACGCCGCACAGACGGCCAAACGCTACCGCCGCCTGCACGCCAAACACCTGCTGTCCCAGCAGGACCTGGACACGGCGCTGGCCAATGAACGCACCACCGCGGCGGCGGTCCGGCAGGCCGAGGCGGACCTGGAGACGGCCAGGCTCAACCTGGGCTACGCCACCGTCGCCGCCCCCATCGACGGGCGGGCCGGCCGCGCGCTGGTCACCGAAGGCGCCCTGGTCGGTCAGGGGGAGGCCACGGAGCTGACCATCGTCGAGCAAATCGATCCCATCTACGTAAACTACAGCGAGTCGGTCACGACGCTGGCGGCGCTGCAGCAACTGGCAGGCCCGGCGAAGACCACCGCCAGTCCGGCGAGCGTCCAGGTCCTGCTCCCCGACGGCTCGACCTACCCGCACACGGGTACCGTCGATTTCTCCGACCAATCCGTCGACCCGAGCACGGGCGCGGTCTCACTGCGCGCCGTGGTGCCCAACCCGGAGCATCGCCTGCTGCCCGGGATGTTCGTCAGCCTGCGCGTGACGGTCGGGCACATCGACCACGGCTTTCTGCTGCCCCAGGCCGCGGTGCAGCGCGATGAGGGCGGGGCCTACGTCCTAGTGGTGGACGCGCAGGGCAAGGTCGAGCAACGCCGGGTCGAGACGCATGGCATGACCCGCACCGATTGGATTGTCACCGGGGCGCTGCACGACGGCGATCAGGTGATCGTCGAGGGCCTGCAGAAGGTGCGCCCCGGCGCACCCGCCAAGGCGGTGCTCGTCGACGACACGCCGGGCGGCGCGAAGTAACGGGACACCGCCGATGCCGCGCTTTTTTATCGACCGGCCGATCTTCGCCTGGGTGGTGGCCATCTTCATCACGCTGGCCGGCAGCGTCGCGATCTTCAACCTGCCCGTCTCGGCCTATCCGCCGATCGCGCCGCCCCAGGTGAGCATCAAGGCATCCTACCCCGGCGCCAGCGCCGCGGTAGTCGAAAAGAGCGTGACCTCGGTCATCGAGCAGCAGCTGACGGGTATCGACAACCTCCTTTATTTCCAGTCCACGTCCTACTCCAACGGGTCGGTCCAGATCACGCTCACCTTCCAGAGCGGCACCGACCCCGATATCGCCGCGGTGCAGGTGCAAAATCAGGTCAACATCGCCGAGGCGCGCCTGCCGCAGGAGGTCATACAAAACGGCATCACGGTCGCCAAGTCCAACAACGACTTCCTGATGGTCGTCGCACTCAAGTCGAGCGACGGCAGCCTGGACAGCTACGCGCTGAACAATCTCATCGCCGCTCAGGTACTCGACCCGATCCAGCGCCTGCCCGGCGTGGGTGGGGCCAACCAGTTCGGCTCCGGCTATGCGATGCGCATCTGGCTCAACCCCGACAAGCTGCACGGCTACGGTCTGAGCGCCAACGATGCCCTCGAGGCGGTACGCGACCAGAACATACAGATCGCCGCGGGCAACATCGGCGCCGAACCCGCCCCCGCGGGCCAGGGCTTCACGGCGTCGGTCAACGCGGCCAGCCGCTTCACCTCGGCCAAGGAGTTCGGAGACATCATTCTGCGCGCCAATCCCGACGGCAGCACGGTGCGCCTGCGGGACGTGGCACGGATCGACGTCGGGGCCGAGTCCTACGGCCACGACGTGCACCTCAACGGCAAGCCGATCGCCGGGTTCGCCATCCTGCTCGCACCGGACGCCAACGCACTGCAGGTGTCCGACGCGGTACGGGCCAAGATGAAGCAGCTCGCGAACTATTTTCCGCAAGGCGTGAGCTGGCTGGTGCCTTATGACAGCACCCAATTCATCAGCATTTCGATTCGCGAGGTGGTCTACACGTTACTCGAAGCGGTGGTGCTGGTCTTCCTGGTCATGTTGCTGTTCCTGCAGAATCTGCGCGCCACGCTGATTCCGACGCTGGTGGTGCCGGTGGCGCTGACCAGCGCCTTTGCGGGAATGTATCTGGCTGGGTTTTCGATCAATGTGCTCAGCCTGTTCGCCCTGGTGCTCGCCATCGGCCTGGTGGTCGACGATGCCATCGTGGTGGTGGAGAACGTCGAGCGCATCATGACCGAAGAGGGTTTGGCGCCGAAGGAGGCCGCGCGCAAGGCCATGGACCAAATCACCGGCGCGGTGATCGCCATGACGCTGGTGCTGGCGGCGGTATTCATCCCGATGGCGCTGGTCGGCGGCAGCGTCGGCGCGATCTATCGACAGTTCTCGCTGACCATCGCGATCTCCATGGGGATCTCCGCGCTCATGGCGCTGAGCTTCACACCAGCGCTTTGCGCGAGTCTGCTCAAGCCGGTGCACAAGGAACCGAATTGGTTCCTGCGCGGCTTCAACCGCGCCTATACGGCGACCACGCACGCCTACCTGGCTCGGGTCGCCAAGGCGATTCACCATACACCGCGCTGGATGGTCGCCTTCGCCGTGCTGGTCGCATTGGCGGTATTCCTGTTCACGCGTCTGCCGACCAGCTTCGTGCCCTCCGAGGACCAGGGCTATGCGCTCGGGATCATACAGCTGCCGCCCGGCGCGTCGATGGAACGCACGGGCAAGGTCTTGCGCCAGATGGAGAAAATCGTCCAGTCCAATCCCGCCGTCGAACAGGTGCTCGACGTGGCTGGCTTCAGCTTCGTCGGTCAGGGCGAGAACGTGGGGCTCGCCTTCATCCGGCTCAAGGACTGGAGCGAACGCACCAAGCCGAACGAGCAGATCGGGCCCTTCATCCAGTGGGCCAATGGGGCGGTGCAGAGAATCAAGGGCGCGCGGATCTTCGTGGTCAACCTGCCGACAATCCGCGGCCTGGGCCGCTTCGGCGGTTTTGACTTTCAGCTCGAGGATCGCGCCGGGCTTGGTCACGCCAAACTCATGGAGGCGCGCAACATCCTGCTCGGCGCGGCGGCAAAAAACCCGCTTCTCTATGGCGTGCGCCCCAACCAGCTCGAGGACTCGCCGGAGCTGCACCTGCACGTCGACCGGGATAAGGCCAAGGCCATGGGCCTGTCGCTGCCCGATATCTACGACGCCATCCGCCTGATGCTGGCGCCGGTCTATGCCAACGACTTCAACTACGAGGGGCGGGTGCTCAAGGTGCTGCTGGAGGCCGATGCGCCGTACCGCAGCCGGCCGGGCGACCTGAGCCACTTCTATATCCCGAGCCACAACGGCGGCATCGACAGGATGGTACCGTTGAGCAGCGTGGTCACACCGCAGTGGACAGTGGCGCCACCGGCGGTCGACCACTACAACGGCTACGGCTCGATCCAGATCAACGGATCGGCGGCGCCGGGCCACAGCTCGGGCGAGGCGATGGCGGCCATGGCGGACATCGTCAAGAACAAGCTGCCGCCCGGCATCGGCTACGAATGGTCGGGCAGCTCGCTGCAGGAGATCATTTCCGGCGAACAGGCGCCGATCCTGTTCGGGCTGTCGTTGCTCGTGGTATTCCTCGCTCTGGCGGCGCTGTACGAGAGCTGGTCGGTGCCGGTGGCGGTCATGCTCGTCGTGCCGCTCGGTGTGCTCGGCGCGCTGACCTTGACCTGGGCGCGGGGACTGGAGAATGACGTCTATTTCAAGGTGGGCATGATCGCGGTCATCGGCCTGTCGGCCAAGAACGCCATCCTGATCATCGAGTTTGCCAACACCATGCGCCAGGCCGGCCGCGGCGTGCTGGCGGCGACGCTGGAGGCCTGCCGGCTGCGTTTCCGCCCGATCCTCATGACCTCGATAGCCTTTATCCTCGGAGTCACGCCACTGGCCCTGTCCACCGGGGCCGGCGCGAACAGCCGCCACGCCATCGGCACGGGCGTCATGGGCGGCATGCTCGGCGCCACGCTGCTGGGCGTCCTATTCGTACCGGTGTTCTACGTGCTGGTTCGGCGACTGCTCGGCGACCGCAGCGACGGGACCGAAGCGTTGGGCGGGAACAGCGGTGCTGCGGGACCCGGGTCGGGTTCCGGACACGGCTGAATCCGGGCCGGAGGCCTGGCGGCGCGGGCAGACCAAATCAGGCATAAGTGCGGAAAGCGGGACCTTGGGCCAGGCCCGATAACCCCGTAGATCCAGGGGCTTTGTCCCGCCGTGATCCCGCCCGTCTTGACACTTGCTTTACATTGTACTTGGTAATGTTCTAATGTTTGAGCGACTCAACGGTGCCGCGCATCGCAGTAAGGGCGCAAGACGACCGAGGACCTTCCCGGTTTGCCGCGCTCAGGCGATTCAGGTTCCGCGCCCGCGGCGCGCCACCCCTCATCATGCATCACAAGGAGACGCCATGAGATTCAAACTTGCTGTCGCCGTCGCCGCGCTGGCGCTCGCGCCGCTGGCTCACGCCGCGGATCACGGTAACCCGAAGGCCAAGGAATTGATGCAGAAGTCCGGCTGCTTCGCCTGTCATGCCGTGGACCACAAGGTCGTCGGCCCCGCCTACGCCTGGGTCGCGGCCCGTTACAAGAACGACAAGAAGACCGTCAAGATGCTGGCCGAAAAGGTCATCAAGGGGGGTGCCGGCAACTGGAACAAGTGGACCGGCGGGATCCCTATGAGCCCCAACCCGGGCCTGAGCATGAAGCAGGCCGAGGAGGCGGTGCACTGGATCCTTGCGCAAAAGCCGGTGAAGGCCCCCAACCCCTGAGCAGTCGCCGTCATGCGACCGCGAAAAACCCCGGCCCTGGCCGGGGTTTTTTTTGCCGATGCGATCGCCCGAACGCTCAGGCCGCCTGCTTGCGGGCGACCTCGGCGACGTGTCGCCCCTGAAAGCGCGCTATGGACAGCTCACGCTCGGTGGGCTGGCGGCTGCCGTCGCCGGCGGCGATGGTCGAGGCGCCGTAGGGCGTGCCGCCGCTGATCTCCTCCAGGGTCATCAGGTCCTGACAAGAGTAAGGCACGCCGACGACGACCATGCCGAAATGCAGGAGATTCGAGTGAATCGAGGTCAGCGTGGTTTCCTGGCCGCCGTGCTGGGTCGCTGTGCTGGTAAAGGCGCTGCCGACCTTGCCGACCAGGGCGCCGCTGGCCCAGAGGCTGCCGGTCTGGTCCAGAAAGTTTCGCATCTGGCCCGTCATGTTGCCGTAGCGTGTGGGCGTCCCGATGATGAGGGCGTCGTAGTCGCCGAGCTCCTTCGGGTCCGCAACGGGGGCGCTCTGGTCGAGCTTGGCGCCTGCCTGGCGCGCCGCCTCCTCGCTCATCAGCTCAGGGACGCGCTTGACGGTAACTTCGCAGTCGGCGACCTCGCCGGCCCCGTCGGCCACGGCCTGCGCCATCTGCTCGATGTGGCCGTACATGCTGTAGTAGAGCACGAGTACGCGTGTCATGGGATATCCTCCTCGAGCGGTATGCAAACGGGGCCGCGCGATCATCGACGCAGGGTCACCCGGGCGGGATCGCGCGGGGTGTTATCTAAATTAGTGGCGATCCGGGCGTGTAGGTTCCAACGCGGGCGAGGCAATCGGGTGCGATACGCCCCTGTCGGACGGCCTATGAGGCCAGAAGATTGACGGTGCCGGGCAACTCGATCTCCATGGCGATAGGCAGATGATCCGAGTAGGCATGATTGAGGGCCTGCACGTCGTGCACGCGCAGGTTCGGCGTGACCAGGATATGGTCGATGTGGAACTGCGGTCGCCAGCTCGGGAAGGTGAGCACCTCCTCGGGCGGCTCACGCAACCGGGTACGCTTGAACAGGATGTCCATCTCCCGACTGCCGGGCCGACAGTTCATGTCGCCCATGAGGATGGCATGGGGATATTCGTTGACGAGGTCGCCAATATAGGCGAGCTGACGAATACGGGCCCGCCGGCTGAGTGCCAGGTGCAGGATGAACACCGCGACCGACTCGTCGCTCGCCCCGAAGCGCGCGACGATGGCGCCGCGGCCCGGGATGAGACCGGGCAGGCGGAGCTCGCTGACCTCGGTGGGGCGATAACGACTGAGCAGGCCGTTGCTGTGCTGGGCCAGGTGGCCGAGGTTGCGGTTGACCTGGTGATACCAGAAGGGAAAATGTGCTCGTTCGGCCAGGTACTCGGTCTGATTGATATAGTTGCTGCGCAGGCTGCCGGCATCGACCTCCTGCAGCGCGACGACGTCGAAGTCGCTGACCAACCGGGCGATACGATCGAGGTTGCTCAGTCGCTGGGTATGCGGCAGGACGTGCTTCCAGCTGTGCGTCAGGTAATGATGCGGACGCAGGGTCGTGATACCGACCTGGATGTTGTAGCTGAGGATTCGCAGGCGCCGGCCGGCCGACGCCGCGGGGGATTGGCTCTGCGCGCTCACCTGGGTTGAATTCATTGACTCACTTTCGCTCACGGCCCGCCCACATCGAGCCAATCAGATCGGGCAGATCATCTCGCCCAGCTTGCTGGTGAGCTTCAGGTTCTCACTGTAATCGACCGGGCAGTCGATAATACTGACGGTGTTGTCGGCCAATGCGCTCTTCAGCGTCGGCAGCAGATCCTCGCCGCGCTCAATCCGATAACCCTTGGCGCCGAACGACTCGGCGTAGGTAACGAAGTCCGGGTTACTGAAGTCGACGTAGGATTTGCGTCCGAACTGGTTCATCTGTTTCCACTCGATCAGACCGTAACCGTTGTCGTTCCAGATCAGGATCACGAAGGGCGTACCGATACGCATGGCCGTCTCGATCTCCTGGGAATTCATCATAAAGCCCGCGTCGCCAGTGACGGCGACAACCGCCTGTTCGGGGAAAGCAAGCTTTGCGGCGATCGCCCCGGGTACGGCAATGCCCATACTGGCGAAGCCGTTGGAGATTAGGCAGGTATTGGGATATTCGCAGCGGAACATCCGTGCCATCCACATCTTGTGCGCACCGACATCGCATACGACGATATCTTCCAGGGCCATCGCGGTGCGCAGGTCCCAGATGATCTTCTGGGGCTTCATCGGCACGCTGTTGTCGTCCTTGGCCTGGTCCATGTCGTGAATGAGCGCCTCGCGCAGTGCGCGCATGGTGTTGCCGCTATGCGGGGTGGCGAGGTCCATGATGCGCCGCAGGCTGTGCTTGATGTCGCCGACGACGCCGACCTTGACCTGATAGCTCGCATCGACCTCGGCCGGCGAGGTGTCGATGTGGACGATGGTCCGATCGCGCGTTGGGTGCCATAGATAGGGGTGATACTCGACCAGGTCGTAGCCGATGCAGATGATGACATCCGCCCGATCGAAACCGCAGCTGACGTAGTCCTTGGCCTGCAAACCGGCGCTGCCGAGCGCCATGGGGTGCTTGAAGGGTATGACGCCCTTGGCCATGAAGGTATTGGCGACCGGAATATTGAGCTTGCCGGCGAAATCGGCCAGCTGCTGCCAGGCCTTGGAGCGGATGACGCCGTTACCGGCCAGGATAATCGGGTGTTTGGCGTCGGAGATGATCTTCACGGCGCGCTCGACCTGATCGCTGGAGGGCTCGGGCGGCACCGGCAATACGGCCTTGAGCGGTTCGTCGTGGACATCCATCTCCGCGATATTCTCGGGAAATTCGATGAAGCAGGCCCCGGTCTTGTCGGTCTGGGACAGCTTGAAGGCCTTGCGCACCACCTCGGCGATGATGTTGGGCGTGAGCAGGCGCGAGGAATACTTCGTGATCGGGTAGAACATCTGCTCCAGGTCGAGCACCTGGTGCGATTCCTTGTGCAGGCGGTGGGTGCTCGCCTGGCCGGCGATGGCGACCAAGGGCGCGTGGTCGAGGTTGGCATCGGCCACGCCGGTGAACAAATTGGTCGCGCCCGGTCCGAGCGTAGAAAGACAGACCCCCGCCTTGCCGGTCAGTCGGCCGTAGACATCGGCCATGAAGGCTGCGCCCTGTTCGTGGCGCGTGGTGATAAATCGAATGGAGGAGTCGAGCAGGGCGTCCATCAGATCGAGGTTCTCTTCGCCTGGGATCCCGAAGATGTACTCGACACCCTCGTTTTCCAGGCACCTGACGAACAGTTCAGCCGCCTTCATGTCCTCCTCCCTAGTGGGTAAATTGGCCCTGGCGGGCATGTGCAGGGCCTCGTCCGAGCCCGGTCGGGCTCGGCAACGCTATATCCAGTGTACGCCAAACGCGCCAGCCCTGCCCGCCGGCGGTCGGTGTGGGCGGCGCCTCGAGAACCGACGCTCAGTGTCCGGCGCCCTGGTGAGCGGCGCGTTCCTTTTTGACCAGAAAACTGACCACCTGGAGCATCTTTTCCTGGCCGCCGGCCAGGTCGCCGTCCACGCGATACTTGCCGTCGACGATCATCGACGGTACGCCCGTGATCTGGTAGCGGCGGCTGAGGTCGGCGGCACGGCGAACCTTCGTGTAGACCGCGAAGGAATTGAAGGTCTCGTCGAATTCCTTGGCCGAGACACCGTGCTTGACGAAGAAGGCCCTCAGTTCCTTCTCGTTGTCCATTCGCCGGCCGTCGACGTGGATGGCGTTGAACAGGGCCTCATGGGTCTTGGACAGCACGCCGAGCACCTTGGCGGTGTAGAAGGCCCGCGCATGAATCTCCCAGATCTGCCGGCCGGGGAAGACGGCGGGAATACGGATGAATTCCACGTCCTTGGGCTTGGTCTTGAGCCAGTTCAACAGCTTAGGCTCGAAATGGAAGCAGTGGGGGCAGCCGTACCAGAACATCTCGACGACTTCGATCTTGCCCGCCGGCGCGGTGGTGGGCTGGGGCGGCTCGATCTTCTTGTAGTCGATACCCTCGTCGAAGCCGGCGTATGCCGCCGAAGGGGCTATCAACGGCACGCAAAGCGCCAGGAGCAGCGACAGCCACAGGACTCGTTTTTTCATACTCCCTCTCCGAATTTTCGTTTCGTTCCAGACTATTGAATCGGCCCGGGGACCGCAAGCGCCGCGGGTCACGCTTTGGCAAGATGGCCGAGTTGATATATTCTAAGCCGGCAGCATCCGAAGGAGACCCGCATGCCCACCGACAAGATCGACCTGGCCGAATTCCTCAACCAGCAGTACCTATGCGAGTCGCTGACCGTCAAGGAGGTCAAGACGCTGCTCGAGTACACCGAGCTGGTCACCTTCAAGAAGGGTGAGGTCATCGCCGATGTGGGTGAGGTCGGTGAAGCGCTGTTTTTCGTGGTCAAAGGCGAGGCGGCGCTGTTCTACGACGACGCGGGCAACGAGATCGAGATCGGCCGCATGCAGGAAGGCGAGCTGATGGGCGAGATGTCCTTCTTCGACCGCGAACCTCGCCTGGTCCGGATGCGCGCCATGCGCCCCGATACCCGGCTGCTCAAGCTCAGCCGCAGCATGTACAAGCGCATGCGGGTCGAACACCCGTACATCGCTGTCAACCTGCTCGAGCATGCCATCATCAGCCTGGACCACCTGTTTCGCCGGGTCAGCTCGGACGTGGCGACCTTCAACCAGTACATCTACGGCACCGGCAAGAAATAGCCGGAGCTGGTCCCTCAGCGACAAGACCCGGCGGCACAGGGCCGACCGGGTCTTGTTCTTTGGGGATGTGCCTCACGCCGGCTACAACGTGCCGTAGGAATGCAGCCCCGACAGGAACATATTGACGCCCAGGAAGGCAAACGCGGTCACGAACAGGCCGATCAGGGCCCACCAGGCCATCGGGGCGCCGCGCCAGCCCTTGGTCAGGCGCATGTGCAACCAAGCGGCATAGTTCAGCCAGACGATGAGCGCCCAGGTCTCCTTCGGGTCCCACGACCAGTAGCCGCCCCATGCTTCGTAGGCCCACAGGGACCCCAACACGGTGGCGATGGTAAAGAAGGCGAAGCCCAGGGCAATGGACTTGTACATCACGTCATCGAGCATCTCGCGCTTGGGCAGTCCCTCGACCACCCGCGGCTTCATGACCATGACACCAAAGCCCCACATGATCGCCGCAGTCACCGCGCCGTAAAGCAGCGACCAACCGAACACCGAAGCGGTCACCCCGACCGACAGGAAGCCGATGATCACGGCCGCAACCACCGTCAGGCCCAGGATGGAATAGCCCAGCAGCGGCTTTCGGTTGCCGGCGTAGTCGATGAGCAGATAGAGGGTGCCGACCATCGCCGCCAGCGCAAACGAGCCGTAGCCGATGAAGTTGGCCGGCACGTGGATCTTCATCCAGTAGCTCTTGAGCGCCGGGACGAGAGGCTCGATCTCGTTGGCATGGCGTGAGAACTGGTACCACAGGAGGAAGGCGATGGCCGCACTGATGACCAGGAGCACGAACCCGCCCATGGCGCGGGTCCGATAGCGCGCCTCGTAATGCAGGTACAGCAGCGCCGTGATGATCGAGAACAGGATGAAGACTTCGTAGAGATTACTGACCGGGATATGGCCGATATCCGGGCTCAGCAGGTACGACTCGCGCCAGCGCACCATCATGCCGATGAGGCCCATGGCGGTGGCCGACCAGGTCAGCCCCGTGCCGACCTTGGCCGAGAACTCCGAGCGCAGGAAGGTGCCGCCGAGATAGGCCACGGTGGCCATCACGTACAGGGCGCTCATCCACATGATCGCGGACTTGCTGGAGATCAGGTACTTGAGGAAGAACTCCTGCTCGCCGCGGGCCAGGTCCGTGCCATACAGATCGATGGCGAACAGACTTACAGCGGCCACCACGGCGATGAGCCAGCGGGTGGCCTTCCAGTAGGTACTGAGCGCGATGGCGCCGCCGGTCACGCCGATGAGGATGCCGACTTGGAAGGTGTTCATCGCGCTGCCGTAGCGCGTGTAACCGATGGCGGCGGCGGCGATCAGGACCGCCGCCCAGATCCAATCGGTCGGCTTGAGCTGCTGTAGCCAGCTCTGCTTACCGAATCCTGCGTGTAATACATCGTTGGGTACGGACATGTCTTTATTCTCGCTCGTTGGTTGGCGACGACCGCGCATCGGCCCTTTAAATGTCGGCCCGGGTTCAAACGGGCCCGCTCGAGCCCGTTTGAAGGCTAACTGCGGAGGTGCTCGTCGAGTCGTTCGCCCATGGCGGCGAAGTCCCGGCTGAAGTCGCGCTGGTGACGGCTGCCGCTGCCCGCGAACAGCACCCGGGTGGTGTTGCCCTCCCTGCGCACGACCGCCCACAGACGGCGGTGGACAATGTAGAACATCATGAAGATGCCGACGATGAGCATCAGGGTTCCGAAGAACACGATATTCTTAGCCGGGGCACGCGCGATTTGCAAGCCCGAGGCCTGCACCTCCTTGAAGCCGGTCATCTGCAGATAGAACGGGGAGTCATATTCCCCCATTCCCGCCAGGGCATTAACGGCGTCCTGGTAGAACGTCGCGTCCTGCTGACTCACACCCTTGCTGGTATCGACCCCCTCGTCGTGCAGGAGTTCAACGTAGACCGCTTCCAGGATGCTTTGCAGGACCTTGAGATAGGCCTCGGCCACCTGGGGGCGGCGCGCGGCGGGCACGTTCGCCTTGATGTGCTCGCTGATGGCCTGGAAGCCGCCCTTGTCGAACAGCTTGACCAGACGCACCATCGACTCGGCGACGTTCTGGCGCAGCTTCGGATCGCTGAGCTTGGCCTCGGCGAGGGCCTCGCCGGCATGGCGCAGAGCAATCTTACGCACCCGCGCGGTGTTCTCGAGCAGCTCCCGGAAGCGCAGAAAGCGCATGGGCGTACCCTTCGGGTCGGCCGGAATGTGCAGGTAGTTGTATTGCTCGGCAGGGCTGTTGCGCACACCGCTGAGATAGAACAGTCGGCCCTGCTGGAGCACCGGCGACATGTAGTTGACGTATTCCTTGGCCTGGCCGCTGGCATCGCGCAGCTTGTAGATGAAGCTCGGCCCGAAGTTGACGAACTTCTTGTCCGAGCCCTTGGGCGCGGGGAAGACGTTGTACATCTTGAAGTTGGTGAACTCCAGGG
>Ga0209918_1000230_pt1 | contig 41663 bp, 34 predicted proteins | sample SalPonD_shore_MG_FD_185712 | JGI IMG/M metagenome (GOLD analysis project Ga0209918, IMG submission 185712) | Salt pond soil microbial communities from South San Francisco under conditions of wetland restoration - Salt Pond MetaG... | ecosystem: Environmental > Aquatic > Marine > Intertidal zone... | reverse complement strand
TACACATCCAGCAACAGAGGAAGACTATCATGGACTCGATACAGATCGGGTTGTTGGTGCTCTCGGCTGTCGTTGCGGTATTGTTGGCCCTGGCGCAAGTTCGCCGCCCCCGGGAAAAGGCGGCGAAATTCGCCGCGGTCCTGTTGTTCTTCTTTGCCGTGTTGGCCGGACTGTCGGGCTACTTTGCCTACCCCGAGCTCAATGTCTGGTACCACCGCCACCGGCTTGAACCGGCGTTGGCGAAGATGCCGCTCGTCCAGGCGCTCAGGCGATACGATCCGGGCGCTTACGCCGAGCTCGACGGGCAGATACGTCTGTCATTCCGCGGGGGCGAGAGCCGGCGGAAGATCCTGCAGGCCGTGCGCCGCCGCTTGGACTCACTGGTGCGATCGCGCCTGCCGCGGGCCTCGGACGCGGCCGCTGTCGCCTATGTTTCGGCACAGAACGACGCCCTGGCGCAGCTGGGCGAACAGGCCCCCGCCTTGTGCTATCAATTGTTGGTGCCGTCGGCGGCCGGGGCATCCGAGGCACGGTGGCACCTGTCCGCGCAGACTCGCCAGGCCGGAATCGCTGCCGCGGTCGAGGTGATCAAGGCCTCGGCCCGACGGCCCCAGCCGGTCCCCAGCGAGGCGCAGGTCTCCAGCCTGTTGAACGCCATTTATATGGGGCTGGCCCGCCGGTACGGGCGCGATCTGTCCATGCTGCGGGACCCGGCGGCGGCCACGGTCGAGCGGGCCAAGGTCTGTACGATGACGCGCCAGCTCTACGCGAATATCCTGCAGCTGCCCCCGGCCGAGCGTGGGCGGCTCCTGCGCTACATATTCGCCCAGCGTCCATAGCGGCGCGGGTGTTGCCGGCGCCTCGGGTCGCAGCGGTCCCGGCGCCCAGCGCTGCCAGGCCGATAGCGAGCCAGCGCAGCAGGGTGCCGATCACCACCATGATCGCATCTATCTGCGCGATGAGCCGCTTGTACTCTCGCACCGCCACCTCGAGGTAGGCTCGCTATTGTTTGATTTGGGCGAGCCTCTCGCTAATGCGGGTCACCTCGTCACGGATCGTTCCGACCGACTTTCCCGGCTTGCCGAAGGAGCGGCCCAAGGGTTTGAAGGGTTTGGCCAGTCTACCGCCGACCTTCCTCATTGGATTGGTGAGGGCCGTGCCGATCGGGATTTTGATGTCGACTTTGATGACCGGCACGCGCGTCTTGACGTCCAATGCCTTGACGGCATTGCCAAGGGCGCTCCTGAACCGATCGACGGATCGGTTGAAGACCTTCGTGCTCCCTGTGCGTTCGGCTGCGCGGCGGCGTTGTCGCAGTGAAGTATCACGGTGGTGCGCCGGCCCTGTACAGCGCACTCGCTTGGTTCGTGCGTGTATTGGATGGCCGCCGAGCGCCGCGAAAACGCGTCCGCGTTGAGCGTCGGCACCTGGCACACGCGTTGCACTTGTGACCACGGGTGCTCGTTCGGCGCGAGCCTCCGGTCTTGCGGCCGGAGGATTCGTGGGGCGGGTGAACTGGGCGGTAGGCCAGTACCGCCCTGGCGAAACGGCGGAGGATCTGTACATGAGACGCGACGATGCGACTGAGTTGCTGTTGGAGGCCAAGCACGACAGGGGACTGAGCTTTACCGCCGTCGCGGCGGCGGTCGGACGCCACAGGGTGTGGGTGACCGCGGCCATGCTGGGCCAGGCCAGCATGGACGAGGCCGAGGCCGAGGCCCTGCTGGAGGTCCTGGGCATGGGCGGTGACAGTGGGTTGAAGGCGGCGCTGCTCGAGTGTCCGATGAAGGGGGCGCTGGATTCGGCCGTGCCGGTCGACCCGCTGATCTACCGTTTGCACGAGATATCACAAGTCTACGGCACCACCATCAAGGCGTTGATCCACGAGGAGTTCGGCGACGGGATCATGAGCGCGATCGACCTCGAGATCGACATCGAGCGCATGGCCGACCCCAAGGGCGATCGCGTCAAGATCACCTACAACGGGAAATTCCTGCCCTACCGCAAATGGTGAGTAGCGCAACGCACCGTGGGGTGCGCCGGTCCCGGAAGGCGGGCCGTGCCCTCGGCCGCCTCAGCGCGCCTTCTGGATCGCCGGCAGCAGCAACCCACGTGGCTCGGCGCCCTTGGGCTTGACGGCGTCCGGATTCGGCTTGGGTTTGGCCGCCCCGTCGCGGGCCTTCTGCACGGCGGGCAGCAGCAGCCCGGTGGACTGGTCCTTTCGCTTGGGTTTGAGCTGCGTGGGGCCGGTCGGTCGGGACGGGGCGGCCTTGGCCTCGCCGTCGATGCCGTCGAGTTTCAAATAGCCGGCCGCGGCGGCCGGTGCCGCCGGCAGGCCCACGGCCAGGGTCAGCAGGGCGGTGGCCGCCCAGGCGGTCTTTCGGTATCCGGTCTTCATGATGCTCTCCCCGTGGTTGGTTGAACCCAGACATCGAGTGAGTCGCCGGCGGGCCGGTTCCGGTTCATGCCAGTCTTCACAGGGTCTGCCGGCCGGGTCCATAATGGGCCCATGAACGAGACTTCCGCCAACTGGAGCGTCTATCTGTCGGGCGAGATCCACACCGACTGGCGCCAGCGCATCGAGCAGGGGGCCCGGGCCGAGGGCCTGAATATAGACTTTGTCTCCCCGGTGACCGACCATGGCGCCAGCGACGACGTCGGCGTCGATATCCTCGGCCCGGAGGCCGAGCCGTTCTGGCGCGACCACAAGGGGGCCCGGATCAACGCCATCCGCACGCGGACCTTGATCGAAAAGGCCGACGTGGTCGTCGTGCGCTTCGGCGACAAATACCGCCAATGGAACGCCGCGTTTGATGCCGGTTATGCCGCGGCCCTCGGTACGCCTATTATTACCCTGCACGACGCCGAACTCACCCACGCCCTCAAGGAAGTCGACGCGGCGGCCCAGGCAGTGTGCCAGAGCCCCGAACAGGTCGTCGCCATCCTCAAATACGTCCTCACCCAGACATAGCGCCCGGGCCCCGCACCGCCGCGCGGGTACGCCAAGGTCCGACGTGGTGCTCGGGGCCCGCCCGTGGGCACGCCACTGCCCGCTGGTGTCCGGCGTGCCCTTGAACCTTCCCGCCGTGGTATTCGACTTAGGCTTATGCCCATTGTGGGCCATAACGATTACGGTGCGGGGAGAGCAATATGAACAGCATTTATTGTCGGGCATGCGCTGCGGGAAGTCTGTTGATTCTCAGTGGGGTCGCGGCGGCCGGGCCCGTCAACTATGTCGATGTCAAAAAGTCGGGAATCAACATCCACGATGGCGTGGTTTACGTGCAGCCGGTCAATGGGCACTACGCCAAGACCACGGCCTCGAGCGTGCCCTACCATGTGCAGATGAAGGCGGGCTGCAACGGATCGAATCGGTTGAAGCAGGGTTTCGTCGCCTTCGGCAGCGAGAACGTCGGCGGCACGGTTCTGGAGTACAGCGACAATTACCGCGTGAGCGTGCTCACCCGTGGTCTCAAGGACCTGCCCTATCAGGACGTCGTGCTCCACGTACCCGCGAGCAAGCTGCACGCCGACCCGGTGGCCATGTGCCGCAGTTATATGAATACCCGCCTGTCCCAGGGCGCCAACCGGCAGCAGGTCCTCGCCAGTACTCATACGATCAACCGGAGCGTGACGCTGACCGGCGTGGCGCTGTGCGGTCGGCCGAATCACAGCGGTGGCACCTACGGCTCGGACAAGTTCAATACGACTCTGAAGGTCGTCTGCAAGAGCGGTTCGGCCGCTGGCATCGGCGGCGTCCTGGTGCCGGGTCAGACACCCGGGCCCAAGGGTCCGCATCAGCTGAAGGCGCCGACCCAGGTGACGCACGTCTCGATCATCGCCACGCCCCCGCAGCAGACGGCCAAGTGCCCGGCCACGGTCACGATCAGCGGCTCCATCGTGGCCAGCGGGGCGGGGAGCGTCAAATACCGCATCCCGCATATCGGCGCCGGCACGCCGTCGTCGAAGACGCTGGTCTTCACTCATGCGGGCGCCAAGACCTTCTACCAGAAGATCACGGTCAACTCGACCACCACCCATGGCTGGGCGCGACTGACGGTGCTCTCGCCCAACAAGATCAGCTCCAAGCAGGTGAACTTCAGCGTGCACTGCAGTGCCACCCCCAACGCGCCATCGAATCTCGGTGTCCATCCGAACACGCCTCCGGCGCGCCTGCGGCGCTGACCTATCGGCAGGCGACTGGATACCGGTCCCGACGGGGCCGGTATCGTCCGACCGGGATGGGCCGGCGCGATGTACCGAAACCCGGGATACATGGCAAAATCGGCACTGTCATTGTGAACGCGCCGGCGATGTCATCGTTCCTTGCAGGTCTCGCCCGCCCCTGGTTTGTCGTCTATGACCGAATCCATCACCTTGCGCCCCGCCACCGGCCGGGACCTGGAGGCCGTGAACGCCGTGATCGAACGGGCGGTCATGAGTTGGGTCCTGCCCGAGCGCGTCAAACGCCTGTCCCTGACCACCTATTGCTACACCCCCCTCGATCTGGAGCACCTGGACGTGGTCGTGCTCGAGCGTGGCCGCGGTGACATCGTTGGGGTGGCGGCCTGGGAGCCCGCCGAGCCCGAGGACACGCCCCAGGGCAGCGGCCTGCTGCTGCATGGTATCTATGTCGATCCGGCCGCCCACGGCCGGGGTGGCGGGACCCGGCTCCTGGCCGCGGCCCAAGCCGCGGCGCGCGAGCGCGGCTGTGCCGGGGTCCTGGTCAAGGCCCAGCGGGGCGCCGAGGGCTTCTTCGCGGGCCATGGGTTTCGCAAGCTGCCGGTAGGCGACCCCGAACGCGATTATCCGCACCGTTACTGGCTCGATCTGACCGACGCCTGACCGGTGGTGCCGGGGGCTTGCGGCAATCCGCGCCGGGTCCGTGTCCGCCGGGCCATCGGCCGGCGCGTGTTACACTGGCCGCACCGCCGGTCCAGGGACACCGCACCGATGCCATTCATCAAGGTTTACCCGCTGTACGAGCTCGAACACGCCAGCGACGAGGACTTCGGGCGCGGCAATCCCGCCCGTTGCCGCGCCGAGCGCGGCTTCGGGGCGCGGGAGTATTTCCTGAACATCGCCGAGATCCGGATGTTCGAACAGTGCCCCCTGTATCTGATCTGCCGGGCCGAGACCGATGCCCTGGTCAACGGCATCCGGCTGCGCCTGCGTTCGGGACAGACCCTGATCGTCCCCGACGACCCCGAGGACGAAGCCCACGTGTTTGCGCGCCTGCTCGAACGCGCGGCCCGGGGCGAGATCGTCGAGATGCCGTTTTCGCGCTACCTGCGTGAGCTGGAACAGCAAGATCTGATCTGATCCCGACCGCCGGGCGGGGGCGGGCCTTTGTTACACAGTGTTACAGAGCGGCGGTTGCCAGCCTTCGCGCCGGCGGCCTACTATGCCGGGTCGCTCTGGGTCAGACGGTGTCGCACTGTCGCGTCGCCGCGGGCGATCGGAGAGTCTCTCAATGATAAAGCGTCTCGTGTTGGGCGTTGTGCTGTGTGCGGCCCTGGTCGGGGCGTGGCTCGCCTTCGCCCCGGGCGCCAAGGCTCCGGGTGACCATGCCCGCAAGCGCGGCGGCGCGCCCCTGAGCGTGGAGATTACCCACGTCGCCGAGCGGGCGATGCCTATTCGACTTCAGGCCGTCGGCCAGGTCGAGTCTCAGCACGTGGTCCAGGTACGCCCCCAGGTGAGCGGTGTGCTGAACAAGGTGGCCTTTGCCGAGGGCGATGAGGTCAAGGCCGGCCAATTGCTGTTCCGGATAGACCCCGCCCCGTTCGAGGCGGCGCTGGCCCAGGCCACGGCCGCCCTGGCCCGCGATCAGGCGACCCTGGCCAAGGCCAAGTGGCAGCGCCAGCGCACCGAGCGTCTGGCCAAGCGCAACTACGTCACGCCGCAGGACCTGGAGGATGCCCGTGCCGCCGCCAAGGTCGCCGCCGCCGCGGTGGCCGTGGACGAGGCCGCCGTGATGCAGGCCCGGATCCAGCTGCGCTACACGGAGATCCGATCGCCCATCGCCGGGCGCACCGGCGCCATCGCCTATAAGCAAGGCAACCTCGTCGAGGCCAACAGTTCCACGCCGTTGGTCACCATCAACCAGATTGCGCCCATCCGGGTGCGTTTTTCCATCTCTCAGGAACGCCTGGCCGAGCTGCGCCGCTACCGGGCGGCGGGCGGCATCCGGGTCGTCATCCCCGCGGCCTCGGGCGCGGCCCGCCCGAGTTCGGCGAGCCGTCCGGCGCCGACGCCGCCCGATCCGCCCGCCGAGGTCGGCCGACTGGTCTTCATCGACAATGCGATCGATCCGGTGACCGGCACTGTCATGCTCAAGGCGCAGTTCCCCAACCAGCGCCGAGGCCTGTGGCCGGGGCAATACGTCAACCTGCAAGTGTTGTTGGCAGTGCAGGACCACGCGGTGGTCGTCCCCGACAGCGCCGTGCAGCCGGCCCAATCGGGCAGCCTCGTGTACGTGGTGCGCCAGGGCCGTGCGTACGCCACGCCGGTGAGCGTGGCGCGCCAGCTCGACGGTTGGTCGGTCATTGCCAACGGGCTCAAACCGGGCGAGTCCATCGTCGCCAAGCTGCCGCGCAACCTGCGCGACGGACGCGCGGTCAAACCGATCCCCTCGGAGGGCTCGCCGGTCTCGGGCACCGAGCACCGGCCATGAACATCGCCGAGCCGTTCATCCGGCGTCCCGTCATGACCACCATCCTGATGGTGGCCCTGGTGGTGTTCGGCTTCGTCGCCTATCGAGCGTTGCCGATCAGCGAGCTGCCCCAGGTGGATTTTCCGACCATCGTCGTCAACGCCGAGATGACGGGGGCCAGCGCCCGGACCATGGCCGCCTCCGTGGCCACGCCCCTGGAGCGCGAGTTCTCCTCGATCTCAGGTATCGACTCCATGGTCTCGACCAGCTCGCTGGGCCAGACGCGCATCACCCTGCAATTCGATCTGTCGCGCAATATCGACTCGGCCTCCCAGGATGTCCAATCGGCCATCTCCCAGGCCAGCCGGCGCCTGCCGCCGGAGATGACCTCGCTGCCGACGCTGCGCAAGGTCAACCCGGCGGACTCGGCCGTGATCTACATGGCCTTCAGCGCCAAGACCCTGCCGCTGACCAAACTCGATCAATACGCCGAGACGCGGGTGGCGGACCGCATCTCCACGTTGCCGGGCGTGGCGCAGGTACTGGTCTTCGGTTCGCACAAATACGCGGTGCGCATTCGGCTCAATCCCTACGCGCTGCAGGCACGCAATCTGTCCGTCGCCCAGGTCATCGACGCCGTACGCCAGGGCAACTCCAATACCCCGGCTGGCACGCTGGACGGCAGTACCCGCTCCTATACGGTCGCCGCCGACGGCCAGCTCGACAGCGCCAAGCAGTACAACCGCCTGGTCGTAGCCTACGCCAACGGCGCGCCGGTGCGCCTGAGCGATATCGGGCGGGCCGAGGACTCGGTCGAGAACGACAAGCAGCTCACCACCTTCAACGGCCGGCCCGCGATTATCCTCGCGGTCAAGCGCCAGGCCGGCGCCAATACGGTGGAGGTGGTGCGCCGGGTCAAGGCGCTGCTGCCCCAGATCGAGGCCCAACTCCCCGGCGATGCCCACATCGACATCATCCACAACCGGGCCGAGTTCATCCACGAGAGCATCAACGACGTGAGCTTCACGCTGCTGCTGGCCACGGTGCTGGTGGTGGGCGTGATCCTGATGTTCCTGCGCAATCTGCGCGCCACCGCGATCAGCGCGTTGTCGCTGCCCACGGCGCTCATCGGCACCATGGCCGCGATGTACCTGCTGGGCTACAGCCTGGACACGCTCTCGCTCATGGCCCTGACGCTGTCGGTGGGCTTTGTGGTCGACGACGCGATCGTGGTCCAGGAGAACATCGTGCGCTACCTGGAGAAGGGTTACGATCGTATGCAGGCGGCCCTGCTCGGCACGCGGGAGATCGGCTTTACCGTGGTGTCGATGACCCTGTCGCTGGTGGCCGTATTCATTCCCATCCTGTTCATGGGTGGGATCATCGGGCGCCTGTTCGCCGAGTTCGCCGCCGTGCTCGGTATCGCCGTGCTGCTCTCGGCGGTGGTCTCCCTGACGCTCACGCCCATGCTGGCCAGCCGTTATCTGAGTACGACACCCCACCACGGACGACTCTACGACTGGTTCGAGGGCGCGTTCTCGCGCAGCCTGGCCTGGTACACGGCCGGCCTGCGCTGGAGCGTGGCCCATTACCGCGCCACCCTGGTGGTGGCCCTCGGCCTGTTCGCCGTCAGCGTGTGGTTGTTCTTCGTCGTGCCCAAGGGTTTTATCCCCACCGAGGACACCGGCCTTATCATCGGCAACACCCGAGCCCCCGAGGGCGTGACCTTCAACGAGCTGCGCAGCCTGCAGGCGCAAGCCGCGCAGATCGTGCGCGACAATCCCAATGTGGCGGGCGTGATGTCCAGCGCGGGCCAGGGGTTCGGCGGGGCGCGCGGCAGCAACATCGGCCGGTTGATTATCCACCTCAAGCCGGCCGGCGAGCGCAGCGCCAGCGCCGAGGAAGTCATCCAACAGCTGCGCCGCGCGGTCAAACCGCTCTACGGCATGCGGGTATTCTTTCGCAATCCGCCGGCGATCCGCATCGGCGGCCACGCCAGCACCAGCTCCTACCAGTACGTGCTGCAAAGCTCGGACGTCGACCGGCTCTTTGGGGCCGGCAATGACCTGGTGTCTCGCCTGCGGAACCTGTCCGACATCCAGGACGTCAATCTCGATGCCGAGCTCAGCAACCCGCAGATCAACGTGCGCATTCGCCGCGAACGCGCCGCGGCCCTGGGCGTGTCGGCCAACGCCATCGAGAGCGCGCTCTACGATGCCTACGGCGGGCGTCAGGTCAGCACGATCTACGGCGCCACCGACAGCTACCCCGTCATCCTGCAGTTGGCGCCGCGCTACCAGCAGGACGTCAATGCCTTGAGCGCGCTCTACGTGCCCGGCAGCAACGGGCGCCTGGTGCCGCTGTCGGCGGTGGCCCGGATCGACCAGGGGGTCGGCCCGCTGTCCATCAACCACTATGCGCAACTGCCCTCGGTCACGCTGTCGTTCAGCCTCGCCCCCGGCGCCTCGCTGGGCGAGGTGACCGAGCAGATCGAGCAGATCGGCGCTTCGGCTCTGCCCCAGGGTGTGACGGGCACCTTCGCGGGTACCGCACGCAGCTTCCAGGCCTCCATGCACGACCTGCCGCTGTTGCTCGCCTTCACCGTCATCGTCATCTACATGGTGCTCGGCATCCTCTACGAGCACTTTATCCATCCGTTGACCATTCTCACCGCGCTGCCGCTGGCCGGCTTCGGCGCCATTGTGGCGCTGCTGCTGTTCGGCCAGGAACTCAACGTCTTCAGTTTCGCCGGTCTTATTCTGCTGGTGGGGCTGGTCAAGAAAAACGGCATCATCATGGTCGACTTCGCCCTGCAGTACCGGCGCAGCCACCAGGCCTCGGCGGCCGAGGCGATTATCGAGGCCTGCCGCGTGCGCTACCGGCCCATCATGATGACCACGTTTGCCGCCATCCTAGGCACGCTGCCCATTGCGCTGGGCATCGGCGCTGGCGCGCACTCGCGCCAGGCCCTGGGTATCGCCACGGTCGGCGGCCTGCTGTTCTCACAGACCCTCACCCTGTTCGTGACGCCAGCCTTCTACGTGGCCATGGAGCATCTGAGCGAACGTCTGCGCCGGCGCCCGGCGGATCACGCCCGCACGGCCGCCTGAGCCGGGCGGCTTGGGCGCTCGCCTTGGCAACGAGCGCATTGGGTTCTATATATATTGGTACATCGTGCTCGGCCCGCCGAGCCGGCACTATGCCCAATACGCTTCAGGGAGGAGCGTTCATGTTGACCCGCCTTTATCTGAACCTCGTCGCCGGGTTCGTGCTCAGCCTGGCCTCCTCGACGGCTTTCGCCGCTTTGGCTCAGTTCGACGGCGATTGGCACAACACCGACATGTCTCATGCCGCCGTCACGCGCCTGCAGGTGCAGATCAGTGGGAGCCGGGTCAGCGTCCATGCCTGGGGCAAGTGCCACCCGCACGACTGCGACTGGGGGGCCACCCGGGCACAGGCCTATGCGCCGGCCGTGAATTCCTCGCTCACACACGATGCGAAGGCGGTGAGCGCCGTGTTCAAAACGGGCTTTTCCGAGACACTCCTGGTACTGCATCCCCAGCACGGCAACCGCCTGCGCGTGGCGCTGTACACCCGCTTCACCGACAACAGCGGCCGCAGCAACTACACGCGCGTCGAACACTTCGCACGCCAGGGCCGTACCTCGAGCGGGGCGCGGGTCTCGGCCGGGCTGTCCGGCGAGGATTGCGTGCGTTTCGACTATCGCCGTGCCCGCCTGCAGCGTGTGGACGGACACTGGAAGATCGGCGCGGCGAGCACCTGGCTCGTGGACTTCGGAGCCCAACAGGGCGAGGCCCGTCAGGCGCTGCGTGTCCTGAAGCATTACCGGTTGACCAGACAGTGCTTCGTCGGCCGGCCCCATCCGTCCATGGAATACTACCTGTCCGACGGGCGCGGTCCGCGGGGTGCGCTGCGCGGCGAGGACTGCGTCGGTTTCAACCCCGCGCGGATTGAGGTCCGTCGAATCGACGGACATTGGAAGATCGTCGACGGCTCCCACTGGCTGTTGGATTTTGGCGCCAGCGAGGCCGAGGCGCGACAGGCCCACCGGATCCTGCGCCACTATCGCTTCACCCATGCCTGCTTCGTCGGACGCCCGCATCCGTCCCTGCGTTATTTTCGACGTTAAGCCTCTCGCCCCTTGGACCGCGGGGCGGCGGGTCACTGTGCCTCGAGTTCGGTGCTATAGATATGGATGTCGTGGCGCCCTTCGTTCTTGACGCGATACATCGCGCTGTCCGCGCGGCGCAGGATCTCCGCCGGGGTGGCGTCGCTGAAGGGGAAGAAGGCGATGCCGATGCTGGCGCCGACCCGGCACTCGATGGGCGGTTTTCCCTCGGGAGCGATGGTCATCGGTTCGGCCAGGGCGGCCAGCAGCTTGCGTGCGATGGCCTCGGCGGCGCGCCGTTCGCGAAGATTCTTGATGATGACGAAGAACTCGTCGCCCCCCAGGCGCGCGACCAGATCGTCCTCGCGCACGATGTGGCCGAGGCGTTTGCCGAGGACCTGCAGGACCTCGTCGCCGACCTCGTGACCATGGCGGTCGTTGATGGGCTTGAAATCGTCGATGTCGATGAACAGACCGGCGCAGACGGTATTGCGCCGGGCGGTCTCCTCGATCAGGGTCTCGAGCGCGCTCTCCAGATGGCGGCGGTTGGCCAGGCCGGTGAGGTTGTCCTGGCGCGCGAGCGTCTCGTGCAGGCGGCGTTCGCGATCGATCTCGCGCTGCTGCTCGAACAGTATGCGCCGCTGGCGCTCCAGAATGTAGCTGGAGAAACCGCCGATGACGTTGGCGGCGAACAGGTGAAAGTTGTGATCGATATAGATGGCCGCCCCCGGGTGGAAACCCAGGTACAGCGAGGCATTGTAGGCCACCGTGACGATGACGCCGACTATCAGCGCCGTGATGAAACGCACACCCAGGAACAGATAGGTCCAGAACAAGACCAACAGGATACCGGGGAAGTACTGGTTCGCGGTGGCGAAGACCAGGGTGTGTTGAATCGCGATGATGCCGCCGGCGGCCGCCAGGCCCGCCAGCGACATCGCGACCTGGTTGTGGCGCTCGAAGGCCCGGCTGAAGGTGTAGCCCAGGCAGGCGACGGCGACGGCCATGGCCACTGTACGAAGCTCCCAGATCAGCGCGAGGTGGGCGCGAGGCAAAGACAGTTCGACCACCCCGTACAGCATGTACAGGCCCAGGCCGACGACGATGGCGACACGCGACTGGAACCGCAGCCAATGGGCGTATTGGCCGCGGTAGGCCGTGTCCAGATTCGCGTCGGCGAAGCTGAGGGTACAGGGATTGAGGTTATGCACGGGGAAGCGCTCCGGGACTGCTGAGGCAGGAGGCCGGCGGCGCACGTCGGGCCGCGCCGCGTTCATGGACCGCTTATCGGCGGCCCCGCCGGACTCTTTAGGGCCCGGGTCTCGCCGTTTTTCGTGGTGTCAGGCGGGAATATGACAAACGGCCATCAGGGTCCGACAAGCGGCAGGGGTTGGCGCGCGCCGCGCCTTGACCACCCTGGGCCAATACCGTTCAATTCCCAATAGGGGCGTACCGGTGGAGCGGGGCGGGTCGGGCGCATCGGTCCGCGAACGGGAAAACGAATAACGGAATATCCCAGGCCGGGCGGAGGGGGGCAATGGGCGAGCCACAGTATATGGTGGCGTTCGACGGGTCGGTCAAGGCCGACTGCGACGTCGAGCAGGTCAAGGCGCGTTTGGCGGCGGCGTTGAATCTGCGTCCCGAGCACCTCGAGCGCCTGTTCTCCGGGCGGCCGGTCACGGTCAAGCGCGGGCTGAGCCAAGTCCAGGCCCTGCGCTTGCAGTCCATCTTCGATGAGGCGGGTGCCGTGTGCGAGGTGATCGCCGAGCCGCAGGCGGCGGCGGACCATAGCGCCACCGCCTCGGGCGATGCAGCGGCAATCGCCTCCCGTGCGCAAACCTCCGAGTCAGCCCGTCCCGGCGGCGCTTCCACGCAAGCTGGCAGCGGGGCAAGACCTCGCCCGGGGCCCGGCGACATCCCGACCCTGTTCGCCTCCCGCCCGCGGCCTTCGCCGCCGGACCGGGGCGGGCGGTTCTCGCTCGTCGGTGCCGCGGCCGCGGCCCTGTTCGTGCCGGTGCTCTACGCCCTGCTGTTAATCGCCGTCGGTGGCGCGACACTCTGGCACGCCTTCCATGGTTTGCTGTACCTGGAACAACGATCGTTCGCGGGCGCGTGGTTCGTTTATCTGACGCCGATGGCGTTGGGCGCGACCGTGTTCGTGTACCTGCTCAAACCCGTGCTTGCCAGGGCGCTGGCGCCACCCGGGCGAATCGAACTCGAGCCGCTGCGTGAGCCGGTTTTGCTGGCGCTGGTCCAACACGTCGCCGAGGTGCTCGGGACGCCGCGGCCCGAACGGATATGGGTCGATGTGCGGCCCGCCGCCTCGTTGGATTGGTCGCGCGGGATCATGGAGTTGACCATCGGCATGCCGCTGCTCGCCGGGCTGTCGGCCCGTCAACTCGTCGGGGTGCTGGGCCAGGAGTTCGGCTATTTCGCGCAGGGCCCGGAGTCGCGTGCCACCTACCTCGTGCGCCGTGCGCACCAGTGGCTCGACCGTGTGACCCGCGAACGCGACGCCTGGGATGCCGCCATTGCCGCCTGGGAGGACAGTCCCTCGAATTGGCGGGTCAGCCTGTCCCGGGCGCTTGGCGCTTCGTTCCAGGCGCAGCGCCGCGCGCTCGTCGGCCTGGCCCGGTGGGACCGGACGCTGAGCCGGCGCATGTTGAGCCGAATGGAGCTCGATGCCGATTATTGCCAGGCGCAGCTCGCGGGCAGCGATCATTTCCGTGCCACGGTCGAGCGCGTGCTCATGCTTCGCCAGGCCGCGGAAGATGTCTATCACCACCTGAGTGTGGATGGCCGCCCCGGGGGTTCGCCCGACGATCTGGCCGCGGCAATCGTCGCGCGGGCCGATGAGCTCGCCGCGCTGTCGAACTCGACGCCCCAGGTGCAGCCCCCCATGGCCGAGCGCATTGCGCGGGCCGAGGCATTGAATGCGCCGGCTTCGTTTACGCTCGATATCCCGGCGCGGGGCTTGCTCAAGAAATACGAACGCTTGGCCTCCAGAACCACCGATGCGTTCTACCGGGACGTGCCCGGTATGGCGCCGGCCCACGAGGCAGGTGTTTCCTCGGCCGCACCGGGCCACGACGCAGGCGTCGTTTCCGCGGCGCCGGCACCGGACGAGGTCCTGTCCGACTATTGCCGCGAGTTGTTCGTGCCGGATCGCTTTATCGCACCGCAGCCCTGGCGCGACTACCAGGCGCTCACGCCCGAGGCGCGCCGCGAACGCCTGGACGCCCTTGTGGCCCGACTCGGTCAGGACATGCCCGAGATCGCGCGGCGAGTGGCCAGTTGGCAGGTCGAGGCACAGCCGGCACCTGACCCGGGTACGCCTGCGCCGCAATCCGAGTCAATGGGGCGCGAACCGGACGGCGCGCTGCGCCGTCATGAAGCGGTATTGGCCGAGCGCCTGGCTGTCGCGCTCGGTGGCCTGATACAGGAGGCCGGGGAACACGCCGAGGTTGCACGCGAGATTGAACGCCTTTTGGCCGTTCAAGCCCGCTTGGCCGAGCTCGGGCAGAGCTACCAGGCGCTCAAGCGCGGGCTCGATGGCCCGGATGCCGGCGCGGACGCGTCCGGCGGCGACCTGAGCGAACACCTGGAGCGCATCAAGACAGAATTGGCCAAGGTCGCCTATCCGTTCTCTCATGCCGGCGGCGAGCTCAGCGTGTTTGCGCAGTTCCATGCCGACCTGCCGGAGCTCACGCCGGACGAACCCGCCCGTTCGCGCGAATATGGCCGCGCCCTGACCGCTGCCGTGGCCTTGCTCTACCGGCGCGTGTTCGCAAGGCTCGCCGAACTGGCCAGGGGCTATGAGCGCGGCATGGGTGTCGTGCCGATGGGCCAGGCGCCCGCCGCCGCGCCCGCCAGCGGCGAGGCGGGAGCGGTCGGGGTAACCGCCGCCGCCCCGGACGGCGCCTGAGTGCGCACCCACCTGTTCCAGTCGACCCCGTATCCGCTGCGCGGGTACGTCAAGAAAGGCTTACGAGGGGACGGGTGCCGACTGCGTTCGCGATCGATTTTGACCCGTTGGGTAAAAGGATCGATACTGATTGTGTCCTTCACGCGTGTGTGCAAAGGAGCGGCGCCTTGAATCGCGAGCTGAGTCGACGATTCCTATACGACATGATGTTGGCACGGCAGTTCGAACAGGCCGCCGCGGACGAGTACGCCCAGGGCAACATCGGCGGCTTCCTGCACCTGTACCCCGGTGAGGAGGCGGTTGCGGTCGGCAGCCTGCACGCCGCGGATCTGGGCGACTACGTCGTAAGCACTTACCGCGAGCATGTCCATGCCCTGGTGCGCGGGATCCCCGCGCGCGAGGTGATGGCCGAGCTGTTCGGCAAGGCGAGCGGCTGTTCGGGCGGCTACGGCGGCTCCATGCACCTGTTCGATCACGCCCGGCGCTTTCTCGGCGGCTATGCCATCGTCGGCGAGACCTTTCCCATCGCCACCGGCGCGGCCTATTGGCTGAAGATGAATGGCGCGTCCGACGTCGTGCTGTGTTTCTTCGGCGACGGCGCGGCGAACCAGGGCACCTTCCACGAATGCCTGAACATGGCCGCGTTGTGGCGCTTGCCGGTGGTGTTCATCTGCGAGAACAATCACTACCAGATCGGCACCGAGATACATCGCCACTCGGCGGTGGCCGAGATTCACCGCCGCGCCTGCGCCTATGGGATGGACTCGCGCTGTGTGGACGGGATGGATGTGCTGGCCGTCCATGACGCCACGCGCGAGGCGCTGCGTCACGTACGCGCCGGCAACGGCCCCTATCTATTGGAGTGCGAGACCTATCGTTATCGCGGCCATTCCATGGCCGACCCCGGCTCCTATCGCTCGGCCCTGGAGGTCGAGGAACTGCACACCCGCGACCCGGTCGAGACCTTCCGCGCCCGCGCGCGCAGCGAAGGCTGGGTGAGTGCCGAGGAGCTGGAGACGCTGGAGGGGCAGGTGCGCGAGGCCGTCGATGAGGCGGTGCGTTTCGCCGCGCAGAGCCCGGAGCCCGAGGCGCTCGCCGACGGCGTCTACCACACACCCATCGATCTGTACGCAGGCCGGCCGTGAGCGATCACCACACCAAATCCTATGGTTCGGTGGCGCCGGCGGCGCCGGCGCCCGAGCTGACCTACTGGGAGGCCCTGAACGTGGCCCACGACCGGGCGCTGGGTGAGGACGATGCCGTGTTCGTGCTCGGCGAGGACGTCGGCCTGTTCGGCGGCAGCTACCGCGTCACCCAGGGGCTGTACGCCAAATACGGCGAGTGGCGGGTACGTGACGTGCCCATCTCCGAGAACAGCTTCACCGGTCTTGGCGTCGGGGCCGCCCTGGTCGGGGGCCGGCCGGTGGTGGAGATCATGACCGCCAACTTCGCGCTGTTGGCCCTCGACGCCATCGTCAACATGGCGGCCAAGATGCGCTACATGTCGGGCGGGTGCATGGCCGTGCCCATGGTCATTCGCATGCCGGGCGGGGTCGCGCACCAACTCGGCGCGCAGCACTCCCAGCGCCTGGAGCACACCCTGTTGAACGTGCCGGGCCTGCGCATCGTCGCCCCGACCACGGCGCAGGACGCCTACTGGCAGTTCATGCAGGCGGTGCGCGATGATGACCCCGTGATCATGCTCGAACACGAGCTGCTGTATTTCACCAAGGGGCCGTTCGATGTCGATGCGCCGGCCCCTCCCATGCACTCGGCGGCGATTCGCCGCCGCGGCAGCGAGGTGAGCCTCGTGGCCTGGCATCGCATGGTCGACGTCGCGTTGCAGGCGGCCGAGACCCTCTCGGGCGAGGGGATCGAGGCCGAGGTCATCGACCTGCGCAGCCTGCGGCCCATCGATCTGCCGCTGCTGCTCGAGTCGCTGGCGCGCACGCACCGGATGATTATCGTCGAGGAGGACTGCCGCTTCGGCGGGGTCGGTGCCGAGATCGCCGCCGCGGTCACCGAGGCCGGCTTTTTCGACCTGGACGGGCCCGTGCTGCGGGTGGCCGCGCCCGACGTGCCGACGCCGTACAATGCCGCGTTGGAGGCGGCCTCGATCCCCGGGGCGGACGAAGTCGTGGCGGCCGCTCGCCGCAGTGTCGGTCCACGGGAGAAGTGACCGGCCGACCGTCTCGCTGTACATGCGTCGCCGTTTGACGCAAGATAGCAACTACAACGATAAGCAAACAGGGCGGGCGGGCACGCGTGTGCGACCCGATCCTTTCCGTGACATTCGGACAGACAACAAGACAGTCAGCCTACGCGGCACTGGGCGCTTTTGCGATCGAGCTGTGGCACTTCGGCCTGAAACAGGCGTGGGCCTGCCTGTTCGGCGGCCTGCTGCTGGCCCTGATCCTGTTGACCGACTACTGGTATCCGTTCGATGCGCTGTACCGCTACGACTTCCTGTTCATCGCGGCGGTCCTGATTCAACTGGCTCTGCTCGCGCTGCGCCTGGAAACGACCGAGGAGGCGCGGGTCATCGTCGTCTTTCACCTGGTCGCCATGGTGATGGAGGTGTTCAAGACCTCCGGGGCGATCGGCGCCTGGCATTATCCCGGTGAGGCCGTGCTGAAGATCGGCAACGTGCCCCTGTTTGCCGGTTTCATGTACAGCGCGGTCGGCAGCTACATCGCCCGCATCTGGCGCATCTTCGAGTTCCGTTTCTCGGCCTACCCGCCGCCGGTGCTCACCTGGCTGCTGGCCGGGCTCATCTACGTCAATTTCTTCACCCACCACTATACCGTCGACATCCGCTGGCCTCTGGTGATCGCCAGCGTCGTGCTGTTCGGGCGAGTGCGTATCGGTTACACGCCCAATACCACACGCCGGCAAATGCCGCTGATCGTGGGCTGGCTGCTGGTGGCGCTGTTCATCTGGTTCGCCGAGAACATCGCCACCTTCGCCCGCGTCTGGGTCTATCCCTCCCAGGAGGGCCTGTGGACGCCGGTCTCGCCGCAGAAAATCGTCGCCTGGTATCTGCTCATGCTCATCAGTTTCATCCTGGTCTCGCTGGTCCATCGCCCGGTTGTCGAGCCCCGGCTCGGTGCCGGCGACGAGCCGCTGCGCGAATCGGCGTGAACCCCGGGGCGTCGGCGCGCGCCGGCCGCCGACCTCCCCAGCGCCGCGCTGCCGATAACGGCCGGCTCGGCAGAACCAAATCCTTCTTCTTTGGGTCAAATAGCTTGATCGTCTGTGTCCGCGTGGGCACGGGCGGTCGAACGTATAAACAATAACGAAAAACTAACAACAACCATCAATAGGAGATATCCCATGAAACGTACTTTACTGCATGCCAAGCACTCGACGATGGCCGCTGTGGTGGGGGGCCGCGTTGGCCGTGGCCGCCGGGCCGGCCCTGGCCGGTAGCATGACGCCGGCCAAGGCCGATGCCCATCACGAATACGGTGCGATTTTCCACCTCGACAGCGGCGGCAACCACGCCATCAAGAAGACCCTGAACAACATCGAGAACCTGCTGCACGACCCGCGCGTCCAGGGTCACATCCAGGTCGAGCTGTTGGCCAACAGCAAGGGCTTCGATGTCTATGTCAAGAACAACGGATTCAAGAAGAAGCTCGAGCACTTGAAAAAGGAGGGCGTGATCCTGGCGCAGTGCTCCAACACGCTGCGCGAGAAGCACATCGACCGCAAGCATCTGTATTCGTTCATCACCATGGTGCCCTCGGGCGTGGGCGAGATCACCCTGCGCGAGTCCCAGGGCTGGGCCTACATCCATCCGGCCCCGCCCAAGTCCGAAGGCATGTAGGCCAACACGCGCAGGGATGCAAAAACGCCCCACCGGTCGGTGGGGCGTTTTTCGTTCAGCGCCGGGGCAGGGTGCGGCTCAGGCCGGGCCCGGCTTGACCGCGGCGGCGGCCTGCGCGGCGCGCGCGCGGCACTCGTCGGTGTCTTCGCCGTAGGCCAGGGCCACGCCCATGCGCCGGCGCGTGAACGCCTCGGGCTTGCCGAACAGGCGCAGGTCCGTGCGCGGCACCCGCAGCGCCTTGTCCACGTCGTCGAAGACGATGCCCTTTGCCTCCACGGCGCCGTAGACGACGGCGCTGGCCCCGGCGTTGCGCAGCTCGGTCGATACGGGCAGGCCCAGCACGGCACGGGCGTGCAGTTCGAATTCGTTTTGCCACTGCGAGGCCATGGTGACCATACCGGTATCGTGCGGGCGCGGGCTGACCTCGCTGAACCAGACCTGGTCGCCCTTGACGAACAACTCGACGCCGAAGATGCCACGCCCGCCGAGGTCCCCGGTGATCGCCGCGGCGATGTCCTCAGCGCGCTGGCGCGCCGTGGCCGTCATGGCTTGGGGCTGCCAGCTCTCGACGTAGTCGCCCTTTTCCTGGCGGTGGCCGATGGGCTCGCAAAAATAGGTGGCGACCTTGCCGGTCTCGTCCAGCGCGCGCACGGTCAGCAGGGTGATCTCGTAGTCGAAGTCGATCATCTCCTCGACGATGATGCGGCCCCGGTCCACGCGCGAGCCGCTCTTGGCATAGTCCCACGCCTGCCGCACGTGCTCGGGACCGGCGATGGTCGACTGGCCCTTGCCCGAGGAGGACATCACCGGTTTGACGATGCACGGGTAGCCGATGCCCCCATCGATACCGGCCTGCAGCGCCTCCAGGGATTCGGCGAAGGCGTAGCGCGATGTCGCCAGCCCGAGCTCCTCGGCGGCCAGGCGGCGAATGCCCTCGCGGTTCATGGTCAGCTGGGTGGCGCGGGCGGTGGGGATGACCTCGGCGAGGCCGTCGGCCTCGATGCGCGCCAGCTCGTCGGTGGCGATGGCCTCGATCTCCGGGACGACCAGCCGGGGCCGCTCCTGTTCGACCAGGGCGCGCAGGGACTTGGCGTCGGTCATGTCGACGACGTGCGAGCGGTGCGCGACCTGATGGCCGGGGGCATCGGCGTAGCGGTCGACGGCGACCACCTCCGCGCCCAGGCGCTGCAGGGCGATGATCACTTCCTTGCCGAGCTCGCCGCTGCCGAGCAGCATCACGCGGGTGGCCGAGGGCGAGAGCGGGGTGCCGATGCGGCTCATGCGGGGCTCCTTGGTGTCATACGGGGGCGAAGCGCGCATTTTAGACCGGCGGCGGGACCCGCGCAAAACGCGCCGCCGGCGTTGCATCGGGCGAACGCGTATTCAGTCCAGGGCGGGTCCGAGCAGGAAGTCGACCAGCTCGAAGCCGTGGTCCTCCAGCGCGTTGGCCATGTCGACCCAGCGGTAGTCGGGCTTGTCTTCCTCGACCCGGGCGATGATGGCGGTGAGGTGGCGGAAGACTTCGTGTTCCTCGTAGTCCTGCGGGATGCGCACCAGGCGGATCTGGTCGTAGTCGTGGGCGGGCAGGATCATCAGTCGTGTGTCCATGGTCGTCGTCTCCGTGGTCGGCCAGTGGTGTCCAGGGCCCTATTGGACCGCGTTCGGCGCGGCGGGATCCTGCGCCAGGTCAAGGCGGCGTCAAGGGAGCCTGCGCGCGCCGTTCGTCAGGCGGCTCCTCGGGCGGCGGGCGGGGGCGGCGCAGCAGGGGCGACAGCCCGATCAGGCCGAGCAGAGGGCCGGGCAGCAGCAACCAGGCCACGCGCGCGTCCAGCGCCGCGAAATGGGCCGTGGCCAGATTGATGGAAAAGACGCTGATGAGAAAGCCGATGCTGTTCTGGATGGTCAGGGAGGTGCCGACCCACTCCGGCGGGCAGGCGCGCGCCGACAGGGCGGAGAATTGGGGCGAGTCGGCCGCCACCGTCAGGCCCCAGATCAACAACGCGGCGAGCAGCAGCGGCACGGGCAGGCCCCAGGCGTCCTGGGCCAGCGGATAGAGCAGGCACAGGGTGCCCGAAGTCGCCAGCGCGGCCGCCGCCACGCGCGCGCTGCCGATATGCCGGCTCAACCAGCCGCCCCCGATGCAGCCCAGGCCCCCGATGCCGATCACCGCGAAGGCGAACAGGGACAGGCGCGCGCCGTCCAGCCAGTGCACACGCGCGGCGAGGACGGCGAGCAGCAGCGGCACCACCGTCCAAAAGGCGTACAGTTCCCACATGTGCCCGAAGTAGCCGAAGGCGGCGGCGCGGTAGCCGGGCAGGCGAAAGGCCTGGACGAAGGCCCCCAGGCGCATCGGCCGCGGCGGGGGCAGGTGCGGCCCGTCGCCCAGGCGCCCGACCAGCAGGCCGCCGGCGGCGGCCAGGGCCGAGGAGACCAGGATCACCGACTGCCAGGGCAGGGCGGTGTCCAGGCCGCGCACCAGGTGCGGCAGGGCCGTGCCCAGTACCAGCGTGCCCACCAGCCAGCCGAGCATCTCGCCGGCGCGCTCGGGTGCCCAGCTCACCACGAGCTTCATCGCCAGCGGGTAGATCCCGGCCAAGGCCAGGCCGGTCAGGAAACGAAACACGAGTGCCGCGCCCAGGCCGCCGGCGGCCAGAGCGAGCGCGGCGTTGGCGCCGGCCCCGAACAGGGCGCAGACCAGAAAGATGCCGCTGGCCCGGAAGCGGTCGGCCAGACCGGAGAAGGACAAGGCCACGGTGCCGCTGATGAAACCCAGCTGCACCGCCATGGTCAGGTAGCCCAGCTCGGTCGGGCCGAGCGACCACAGGCGCGACAGCGAGCCCAGGGTGGCATTGGCGCTGAACCACAGTGAGCCGCCGAACAGCTCGGCGACCACGATGGCGGCAATGGCGCGCCCGGCGCCGCGGTGGGGCTCAGCGCGGGCGCTGGTCACGCGGGTCTGCCCGGGCACGGTCGGCGGGCGCGAGGCAGTCCATTATTACGGTATATCGACATGGCGTTCCTCGGGACGGGATTTTGTAACAAATGGTAAGGCCGGCCCGCGTGGCGACGCGGTGCTTGTATACTGGAAACAGGCGCGCTCGAACGCCGATTCCGAGGCACCTCCGTCACCAAGCCGAGTCGCTATCATGAACGAACCGTCTCCCGAACGCGATCCCGACCTGCATGCGACCCTGGGCCTGGGGCGCGAGACCCATGGCCGGCGCTGGCGGCTGTGGCTCGCCCTGGCCGTGGTCCTGGTCGTGGCGGTGGCCGCGGCGAGCTGGTGGTTCAGCGCCCCGGCGCCGAGCTATCGCTATCAGAGCGCCGAGGCCAGCGAGGGCGGTTTGACCGTCACGGTGACCGCGACCGGGACACTGCAGCCGGTCAACCAGGTCGATGTCGGCACCGAGATCTCGGGCACCGTCAAGAGCGTGGCCGTGGACTACAACGACCACGTCAAGGCCGGCCAGGAGCTGGCGCGTCTGGACACCGATCAACTCGAGGCCAAGTACCGCCAATCGCAGGCGGCGCTGGAGCTCGCCCAGGCGCGGGTGCAGTCGGCCCAGGCCACTGTGGTCGAGACGCGCGCCAAGCTGGCCCGCGTGAGCAGCCTGATCAAAAAGGGCATGGCCTCGCCCGATGATCGCGATACCGCGCAGGCCGCCTACAAGCGCGCCGCGGCCGATCTCGAGGTCGCCAGGGCCCAGGTCAGCCAGGCCCGGGCGCAGGTCGATGCCGATCGCACCACGCTGTCCAAGGCCGTCATCCACTCGCCCATCAACGGCATCGTGCTCAAACGCAATATCGAGCCGGGCCAGACCGTGGCCGCCTCGCTGCAAACGCCGGTCTTGTTCGTGTTGGCCGAAAACCTCGCGCAAATGGAACTCGACGTCGCCGTCGACGAGGCCGACGTCGGACAGGTCCGGGACGCTCAGCAGGCGGTGTTCACGGTCGATGCCTATCCCGATCGCCAGTACCGTGCCGTCGTGCGCCAAGTGCGCTACTCCCCGCAGAACGTCGCGGGCGTGGTGACCTACGATACCGTGCTCGGCGTCGACAACTCCGACCTGACGCTGCGCCCGGGGATGACGGCCACGGTCGATATCACGGTCCAGCACATCGACCGGGCGCTGTTGATCCCCAATGCGGCGCTGCGGTTCACGCCGCCGCAGTTCGCCGCGCGCACCAGCCGGGGCAACCTGTTCTCGCGGTTGATCCCGCACCGCCCGGCCCAGCCCCGTAATCGAACGGGCAGTACGACACTGGCGCAGGGGCAAAAGCGTGTCTGGACTCTGCGCGGGGGGGTGCCCACGCCGCTGGTGGTGACCGTGGGCGCCACCGACGGCAAACACACGGTGGTCACCGGGGGCGAGGTCAAACCGGGGACAACGCTGCTGGTCGACTACCAGAAGATCGCCAAGTGAGCGCGGCCGTGGCCGACTCCGCGCACAAGCCGAACGATGCACCGGCCGCCGAACCCGGCGGCCGGGCCGCGCCGACCATCGTCGAGCTCGATCGGGTCACCAAGGTCTACGGCAGCGGCCAGGCGGCGATGCATGCCCTGCGCGGCATCGACCTGCGCATCGGCGAAGGCGAGTTCGTCGCCCTGATGGGGCCGAGCGGCTCGGGCAAATCGACCTGCATGAACATCCTCGGCTGCCTCGATACGCCCACCGGCGGTCACTACCGTTTTCGTGACGTCGACGTGGGTGCGCTGTCGCGCAACCAGCGGGCGCTGCTGCGCCGCCACTACCTCGGTTTCGTCTTCCAGGGGTTCAATCTGCTCTCGCGCACCTCGGCCCTGGAGAACGTGGAGCTGCCGCTGCTCTACCGCGGGATCGGCCTGACCGAGCGCCATGCCCAGGCCCGGCGCGCGCTCGCCGCCGTCGGTCTGGACGGCTGGGAACGCCACACCCCGGGCGAGCTCTCCGGCGGTCAACAGCAGCGCGTGGCCATCGCCCGGGCCATCGTGACCGAGCCGGCGGTGTTGTTGGCCGACGAGCCCACGGGCAATCTCGATACCGCGCGCAGCCTGGAGATCATGGAGTTGCTCACGCGCTTCAACCAAGAGTTGGGTATTACCATCATCATGGTCACCCACGAGTCGGAAATGGCCGCCTTCGCCCGGCGCGTGGTCCATTTCCGCGACGGGCTCATCGAGCCCGGCTCCGGTGCGCCGGAGACGCACTGATGCTCTGGAACGCACTGCGGCTGGCCCTGCGCGAGATGCGCCGCAATCTCATGCGCTCCTTTCTGACTATCCTGGGCATCGTGATCGGCGTGGCCGCGGTCATCACCATGGTGACGATCGGCGGCGGGGCCACCGCGCGCGTCAGCGAGCAGATCACCAGCCTGGGCAGCAACCTCATCATCGCCCGCCCGGGTCAGCGCCTCGGTCCCGGCCAGCGTTCGCCGGCCCCGCCCTTCGACATGGACGACCTGGAGGCCATCCAACGCGACGTGAGCGGGGTGGCGGCGGTGGCGCCGGCCGGTTCGGCCGCCACGACCGCCGTGTACGGCAACGCCAACTGGTCGACCACGGTGACCGGTACCGACGATGAATACTTCCGCGTGCGCAACTGGCAGCTGGCCCAGGGGCGCCAATTTTCCGAGACCGAGCTGCGCGGCGGCAAGGCCGTGTGCATCCTCGGTCAGACCGTGCGCCGCGAGCTGTTCGGCAATCTCGACCCCCTGGGCAGCAAGATCCGCCTGGAGAAGCTCTCGTGTGAAGTCATCGGGGTGCTCGAGTCCAAGGGCCAGGCCGGCATGGGTCACGACCAGGACGACACCGTCTTGATCCCGTTTCGCACCTTCGCCCGGCGTATCGCCGGCAGCCAGGACGTCAATTTCATTCAGATCTCGGCCCGTGACGGGGCGGACACCGCCAAGGTCAAACGCGACGTCGAAGACCTGCTGCGCGAGCGGCGTCACATCACCGGCGCCAAGGAGGACGACTTCAGCGTGCTCGATATGCGCGAGATCGCCCAGGCCCTGACGGGTACCACTCAGGTGCTGACGGCGTTGCTCGGCGCGGTGGCGGCGGTGAGCCTGCTCGTCGGCGGCATCGGCATCATGAATATCATGTTGGTCTCGGTCACCGAGCGCACCCGCGAGATCGGCATCCGCCTGGCCATCGGCGCCCTGGAAAAGGAGGTCCTGCTGCAGTTCCTGGTCGAGGCGGTGGTGCTGTCCTCGTTCGGCGGCCTGCTCGGCATCGTCCTGGCGCTGGCCGCCTCGCTGGCCATCGTCAATTTCCTGCAACTGCCCTTCGTCTTCGATCCCAGCATCGTCCTCGTGGCCTTCCTGTTCTCGGCGGCCGTCGGCGTCGTCTTCGGCTTCGTGCCGGCGCGCAAGGCCGCGCGGCTGGACCCCATCGACGCCCTGCGCTACGAGTAGCGTACAGGTTGTTGCCGCCGGTCGGGCGCGTGCACCCCCGCGGTGCGATGCCCCCCCGGCGCCCGGGTGGAATTGGCCGTCGCCGGGCGCCGGGGGTCCAAGCCGGGTTAAGCCCGCCTGCTCCGACGGACCCTGGCAGGGCGATTTTCGCTGTGGTATGTTTCTGGCTTCCTCAGTGCGCGTGCCGCTTTCAGCCAGCATCCTGCGCGGCATTGCACGATCCACGATAGACCGGCTGCGGCGGTGGCTTTCCCGCCAGGCCGGTTTCGTTGTCCGGATTGCCTCCGGTCGGGTTCGGTCGGACCCCGGAGCGCGCCTGGCGGTGTCCGAGCGAGTCATTATCAGCGGCGGGAATTCATTGTGATCAAGCGATTCATTATTGTCCTGGTGGGCCTGGTGGTGGTCTTCGGCGCCATCTTCGGCTGGAAGGCCTTCGTCGGCAAGAAGATGGCCGAGATGATGTCCAAGCCGCAGCCCCCGGCGGTCGTGGCCTCGGCCAAGGTCAAGGCGCAGACCTGGCAGCCCTATCTGCACGCCATCGGCAGCCTGGTCGCCCGCAACGGCGTGGAGGTCTCCAGCCAGGTGGACGGTCAGATCCGCAGCATCAATTTCGATTCGGGCCAGACGGTCGACAAGGGCGACGTCCTGCTGCAGCTGGACGACACCGTCGACCGGGCCTCGCTGCAGGGCCTGGTGGCCGAGGAGAAGCTCGCCGAGCTGGAGTTCAAGCGCCAGTCGCGCCTGCTCAAGCAGCATTCGACCTCGCAGTCGGCCTACGACACGGCGCGGGCCAGCCTGGACAAGGCCAAGGCCGCGGTGGCGACCCAACGCGCCCGGCTCAAGCACATGTCCGTGCGCGCGCCGTTCTCGGGCGCCCTGGGTATTCGCCAGGTCGACCTGGGCGGGTTCCTCAAGGCCGGCAGCCCCATCGTCTCGCTGCAGGCACTCGACCCGATCTATGTCGACTTCTCCCTGCCCGAGCGCTATCTGGCCAAGCTCTCCGCGGGCCAGCAGGTGCTGGTCGGCGTGCAGGCCCATCCGGACCAGACCTTCAAGGGCCAGATCAGCGCCATCAGCTCCGAGGTCCAGCAAAAGACCCGCAACGTCCAGGTGCGCGCGACCCTGACCAACAAGGACCACCAGCTGCGCCCGGGCATGTTCGCCGAGGTGCGCGTCGCGCTGCCCGTGCGCCAGGGCGTGCTGACCGTGCCGCGCACGGCCATTACCTACAACCCCTACGGCGACTCGGTCTTCGTCATCGAGAAGAAGAAGGGTCAGCAGGTGGCGATGCGCCGCCAGGTGCAGACCGGCGAGGCGCGCGACGGGCGCGTGGAGATCACGAAGGGTCTGAAAGAAGGCGACGAAGTGGTGTCGGCGGGCCAGGTCAAGCTGCGTAACGGCCAGCCGGTCAAGATCGACAACTCGGTCAAGCTCGACGCCGGTCAGGTCCACAGCCCATGAAGTTCACCGATATCTTCGTCCGCCGGCCGGTACTGGCCAGCGTGGTCAGCCTGCTGATCCTGCTGGTCGGCCTGCGCTCGCTGACCTCGCTGCAGGTGCGCCAGTATCCCGAGCTCAAGAACACCGTGGTGACGGTGACCACGGCCTATCCGGGCGCGAGCAGCGAGCTGGTCAAGGGCTTCATCACCCAGCCGCTGCAGCAGGCAATGGCCGAGGCCGACGGCATCGATTACATGTCCTCGTCCAGCACGCAGGGCGTGTCGACGATCGAGGCGCACATGCGCCTGAACTACGATCCCAACGCGGCGGTGGCCGAGATTCAGGCCAAGGTGGCCAGCCAGCGCAACGTCCTGCCCGCCGAGGCCGAAGACCCGGTCATCGATTCGACCACCGGCGAGCGCACCTCGCTCATGTACATCGCCTTCTACAGCGACGACATGAAGCCCTCGCAGATCTCGGATTACCTGCTGCGCGTGGTCCAACCCAAGCTGCAGGCCGTGCCCGGCGTGGCCAAGGCACGCCTGATCGGCAACAAGACCTTCGCCATGCGCATCTGGCTCAATCCCAAGCGCATGGCCGCGCTCGGCGTGAGCGCCTCGGATGTGGTCAAGGTCCTGCGCGCCAACAACTACCTCGCGGGTATCGGTCAGACCAAGGGAGCCTTCGTCTCCATCGACCTGACCACCAGCACCGACGTCGCCAATCCAAAGGACTTCCGCAACCTGGTTGTGCGCTCCTCGGGCGGCACCCTGGTGCGCATCCGCGACATCGCCAAGGCCAAGCTCGGGGCCGAGGACTACAACTCCACCAACTGGTACAAGGGCAAGCCGGCGATTTTCATCGGCATCGACCCCACGCCCGGCGCCAATCCCCTGGAAGTCGCCCAGCGTATCCACAAGCTGATGCCCGACTTGAAGAGCCAGCTGCCCGAGGGGCTGAACGTGGTGTTGCCCTACGACGCCTCGGTCTATATCCAGGACTCCATCAACGAGGTCTTCCGCACCATCGCCGAGGCGGTGTTGATCGTCCTGGGCGTGATCTATCTGTCCCTGGGCACCTTCCGCGCGGCGGCCATCCCGGCGATCGCCGTGCCGCTGTCGATCATCGGCGGCGCCTTTTTGATGCTGCTGCTCGGCTTTTCCATCAACATCCTGACGCTGTTGGCCATGGTATTGGCCATCGGGCTGGTGGTCGACGATGCGATCGTGGTCGTGGAAAACGTCCACCGCCACATCGAGGAGGGCAAGACGAAGATCGAGGCGGCCACCATCGGCGCGCGGGAACTGATGCTGCCCATCCTGTCCATGACCACGACCCTGCTCGCGGTGTTCGCGCCCATCGGCTTCATGGGCGGACTGGTGGGCTCGCTGTTCACGGAGTTCGCCTTCACCCTGGCCGGGGCGGTGCTGGTTTCCGGCGTGATCGCGCTGACGCTCTCGCCCATGCTGTCCTCCAAGGTGCTCAAGGCCGGCGGTCAGCAGGGCCGGTTCGAGCAGTTGGTGGAACGCTTCTTCGTGGGCCTGGCCGATCGCTACCAGCGCTTGTTGCACGGCAGTTTGAATTACCTGCCCGTGACGATCTTCTTCGCGGTCGCGATCCTCGGCAGTATCTATTTCATGTTCTCCACCAGCCGCTCGGAACTCGCCCCGACCGAGGACCAGAGCATCCTGTTCTTCAAGGCCGACGGGCCGCAGACTGCGACCATCGACTACGACGAGGCCTACACGCGCCAGATCGTCAAGGCCTTCGAGAGCTTCCCGGAATACAAGGAGAGCTTCTTCCTGCTGGGCTTCGGCGGCAGCCCGAGTACCGTGTTCGGCGGTTTCAAGATGCCCCCGCCCGACCAGCGCGCACGCTCGCAGATGGCGATCAAGCCGCTGCTCCAGCACAAGCTCAGTCAGATCGCCGGCTTCCAGACCGCCGTGTTCGCCCGGCCGAGCCTGCCGGGCTCGGGGGGCGGTCTGCCCATTCAGTTCGTCATCAACTCCGATGCCGGCTTTGGCCGGATCGCCCAGTACGCCGATCAGATCATCGGCCGGGGCATGAAGAGCGGTCATTTCCTGTTCTTGCGCAAGACGGTGAACTTCGACCGGCCCAGTACCCAGGTCGTCATCAATCGCGACCTGGCTGGCGACCTCGGTATCAGCATGCAGGACATCGGCCAGGACCTCGGCGCGATGCTGGGCGGCGGCTACGTCAACCGCTTCAACCTGGAAGGGCGCAGCTACAAGGTCATTCCCCAGGTCGAGCGCAAGTTCCGCCTGAGCCACCATATGCTGGACGACTATCACATACGCACGGCCTCGGGCGACATGGTGCCGCTGTCGACCCTGGTCTCGTTCAAAAAGACCGTCGAGCCGAGCGTGCGCAGTCAGTTCCAGCAGCTCAACGCCGTGACCATCGAGGGCGTCATGGCCCCCGGCACGACCCTGGGCGACGCGCTGGACTATCTCAAGACGCAGGCCCAGCAGATCCTGCCCAAGGGATTCACCATCGATTACTCGGGCCAGTCGCGCCAGTACACGCAGCAGGGCAGTGCGCTCATCGTCACCTTCTTCCTGGCGATCCTGGTGATCTACCTGGTCTTGGCGGCGCAGTACGAGAGCTGGCGCGATCCGATCATCATTCTGGTCTCCGTGCCCATGTCGATCGCCGGGGCCCTGGTCTTCATCACCCTGGGCTTCAAAGGGATGACGCTGAACATCTACACGGAGGTCGGACTCATCACGCTCATCGGTATCATCGCCAAGAACGGTATTCTGATCGTGCAGTTCGCCAATCAGCTGCAGGTCAACGACGGCCTGAGCAAGCGCGCGGCGGTCGAACAGGCGGCGCGCATACGCCTGCGGCCGATCCTGATGACCACGGTGGCCATGATCGTCGCCATGGTGCCCCTGCTCACCGCGACCGGCCCCGGCGCGGTCAGCCGCTTCGACATCGGCATGGTGATCGCCAGCGGTCTGGGTCTCGGCACGCTGTTCACGCTGTTCGTGGTGCCGGCGGTGTACATGGTCCTGGCGCGCGACCACGGCGGCCAGGCCGAAGAGCTCGGCGAATCCGGCGAGGGCCAGCTCGAGCACTCGTCCTGAGCGCCACGGCGCGGGGCCTTGCGGGGCCCCGCGCGATCGGCGCCGTGCCAACCGTGCATTTGACAAGCGGCCGGGTAGCGCTGTTACCCTTGCCGAATACCACCCAGGCATCCCCCCCTCCACATTCAAGCACAGGTTAGAGCAATGAAGCATTTTCAAGCATATAGCACCGTATTCTCCGCCGCCGCCATCGCGCTGAGCGCTATGGTGTCGGCCGGCCCCGCGCAGGCCGCCGGTCCGGGCCCCGCGCAGGGTGCCGCCCATCCGCCCATGCAGGCGCCGCACCGGGGCGTCAATCCCCAGTCGATGAGCCCCGCGCAGAAGAAGCAGTTCGAGGCGTTCCAGAAGGCTCGCCAGGACCTGGTCCAGGCGCGGACCAAACTCAACAAGATCCAGGCTAAGACCCTGAAGAAGCACCCCGAGCTGCAGAAGCAGCGCAAGGCCTTCGGCAGCCTGGTCTCCAAGACCATGAAGAAGAACGGCTACGACGCCAAGCAGGGCATCGCCGAGCTCAAGTCGCTGCGCGACAAGCTCAAGGACAAGAGCACGCCCAAGTCCAAGCGCCGCCAGCTGGCGCAGGACTTCCAGACCAAGGTCATGGCGCTGCGCAAGGCCCAGGGCCAGGCGATGCAGGACAAGCAGGTCCAGAAGGCGCGCCACGATCTCGGTCAGGCGGTGGTCGCCGCCATGAAAAAGGAAGACCCGCAGACCGAGCAGCTCATGGCCACGGTTCAAAAGCGTGAGCAGGAACTGATGAAGATCCGCCGCTCCCTGGCCGCGCAGGCCCAGAAGGGCCAATCCGGCAAGGGCGCGGGCCAGTAACACCGCCGTCCGCCCGTGTCGCGTCGGACCCAGTGATGCGGCAACGGGTTAGGGGGCGGAGCCGGCTCGCGCGGGCCCTCCGGCTGGCCGGCCTCGCCCTGACCGCTGCCCTGGGTTCGGGCTGCACGGGTCTGCCCTCGGGCGTGAAGCCGGTAGAGGGCTTCGAACTCCCGCGCTATCTCGGGCATTGGTACGAAATCGCCCGCCTGGACCATCCCTTCGAACGCGGTTTGACCCATGTCAGCGCGACCTACACCCGGCGCAAGGACGGCGGCGTGCGGGTCGTCAACCGCGGCTACGACCCGGCCGCCGGCGAGTGGCGCGAGGCCGTCGGCAAGGCCTATCCCATCGGCCGGCCCGGCCAGGGCCGGTTGAAGGTCTCGTTCTTCGGGCCGTTCTACAGCAGCTACAACATCATCGCCCTGGGACCCGACAAGCCGGCCTCGCCCGGCGGGCCCTACCGTTATGCCATGGTCTGCGGTCCCAACCGTTCCTACCTGTGGATCCTGGCTCGCAGCCCACGACTCGACGCCGCGACTTACGGGCGCTTGATTGAAAAGGCCCGCGCCCTGGCCTTCGATGCCGATGCCCTGATCCGCGTCGACCAGGCCACCGGCGGCGACTGAGTCGCGACGATCGAAAAGGGCCCACCGGCTGCAACCGGTGGGCCCTTGGCGTATTCGATGCCCCGGCGGTGTTGCCGTCACGGGCGGGGGTACCCGCACCGGCATTGGCCTCGGGGCGAGGCCGCTGGGCTTAACGGCGGAACATGCTGAGCAGACGTCCACCGACCGCGCTGCCGCTGAGCAGCACGGAGGCGCCGACCGACAGCAGGCCGACCAGGGCCAGGGGCATGGGCGCGATGCCGACCAGCGCCAGAATCCCCAGCACGGCGGCCGCCACGCCGACCAGCACCTGCGTGTCGGCGGCGGCGGTCACCGCCTCGTGGGCGACGTGCTGGGCGGTCTCGTGGGCCTCGGAAGCCTGGATCTTCAGGTCGTTGAGCCGCGAGGTCATGCCCGCGCTCACGGCCAGGGTGGCACCGAATACGATGAGTGCCGAAGCCGACAAGGTCATGGTATCGAGGCCGAGCAGGGCCAGGATCCCCAGTACGATACCGGCTATACCACCCATCATTTCAGCGGTCATCCCGCCGCCGACCTCGGTCGTCTGGAGCGTGCCTTCGGCCGTCTTGGAGATGATCTTCGAGTATTCGGCCGCGAGCGCCCCGCCCTCGAAAACCAGCGCGGCACCGACAGCGATGGTCGCGATGGTCAACATAAAGCCGGGGGCCACGTCGGCCAGTCCGAGGATCGCCAGTACGACGGCAGCGACGCCGCCGATGACTTCGGCAGTGGAACCGGTCGCGACGGACTCGGTGACATGTCGGCGTTCCGTTGGTGACATGGTGGCCATGTTTGATCCCTCCTATTTATTACGTAGCATTCAAGGGTGCCGCGGTCACGGCGTCGGAGACATCCGCGCTCGCGGCGTGGTACCTTGGCTGTCGCATGATCCATGCCAGTGCACGGCGCCGTCGGTTCCGTGAACCGGGTCACGAACCGCCGCAGCCGGGCGTTTGCGCGGTAGGGGGCGGGCTCCCGGGCGGCAGCGCGACCGGCCGGGGCCGAGGGCTGGATCATTTGGGCCAGCCCTGTGCGATTTGACCCGATCACGGGGCCGCGTGAAGCGACCCGCCGCAGGCGACGGAGAACAAACCCTATGGCCGATCAGGAAACCCACAACGAGCAGGTCATCGCGGCCCGCCGCTTGGTCTACTTTGCCGCCGAGCGTACCCTCATGGCCTGGGTGCGCACCGCGCTCGGCCTGATGGCGCTGGGTTTTGTCATCGACCGCTTCGGTCTGGTACTGCGTCAGCTGGCCCCGCATGTCGGCGCGGTCCACCATCCCAAGGCCTTCTCGTTCTGGGCCGGGACCGTCCTGGTGCTGGTGGGCGCGGTGATGGCCCTGGTGGCGGCCGTGCGTTACTGGCGTTTCGCGAGCTCTTATCGCCACGATCAGGCCACCCGACCCGGGCACGGCATCCTGCTCGGCGTGGTCTTCACCGCCGTGATTGCCCTGCTGGGCTTCCTCGTGGCCGCCTTTTTGCTCACTTTCAGCGACTGAGCGCCGCGGCGGGCCGTGCCGCCGCCAGGGATGCACGGCCCTAGGTATGCACGGCCGGTCGTGCTATCATGCGCCCAGCATTTGGTTCACCGCCCTCAGACGATATCCCCGCCGTCGCCGTACGGCCCCTTGGACGTTGATTAGGCCGGTACCTCAAAAGCCGGTCGCGGTCTGTTTCCTGCCAAGGCACACCTCGATACCACTATCAGTCGCCCGCCCTCACGGGGCCGCGGGCCGCCTTGGCATATATTCTCAGGAGCCTACTGCATGTCATTCGATTCGCTCGGCCTGTCGGCCGAATTGCTGCGCGCCATTTCCGACCAGGGCTATGATGCCCCGACCACGATCCAGGCCCAGGCCATTCCGACGGTACTCGCCGGGCACGACCTGATGGCCGGTTCGCAGACCGGTACCGGCAAGACCGCGGCCTTTACGCTGCCGCTGCTGCAAAACCTCATGGCCACGGCCACCGGCGGCCCGCGCCGCGTGCGCGCGCTGGTCCTGACCCCCACGCGCGAGCTCGCCGACCAGGTCGGCAAGAGCGTGTCCACCTACGGGCGCCACCTGCCGCTGCGCTGCGCGGAGGTGTACGGTGGCATGGGGATCGGCCCTCAGATCCGTGCGCTGCGCAAGGGCGTCGACGTGCTGGTGGCCACCCCGGGCCGGCTCATCGATCACCTGGACCGGGGCACGGTCGACTTGTCGGGGGTGCAGATACTGGTGCTGGACGAGGCCGATCGCATGCTGGACATGGGCTTCATGCCCGCCATCGAGCGCCTCCTCGGCGAGTTGCCAGATCAGCGTCAGACGCTGCTGTTCTCGGCAACCTTCTCGCGCCCCATCAAGGCCCTGGCCCACGAACTGCTCGACAATCCCAAGCTGATCGAGTCGGCGAGTCCCAATGCCGCCGCCGAGGCAGTGACCCAGTCCGCCTATTTCGTCGACGCCGGGCGCAAGCGTGAGTTGCTGAGTCACCTCATCGACACGCAGGCCTGGCACCAGGTCCTGGTGTTCACGCGCACCAAGCTCGGTGCCGACCGCCTGGCGCGCGACCTCGAACGCGACGGCATTCGCACCGCCGCCATTCACGGCGACAAGAACCAGCATCAGCGCACTCGCGCCCTGTCGGCTTTCAAGCGCCAGTCCGTGCAGGCCTTGATCGCGACCGACGTCGCCGCGCGCGGCATCGACATCCACCAGCTGCCGCACGTGGTCAACTACGAGCTGCCGACCAACCCCGAGGACTACGTCCACCGCATCGGGCGCACCGGCCGCGGCGGTAACAGCGGCGAGGCCGTCTCCCTGGTCTGTGCCGAGGAAGGCAGCCGCCTGGCGGCCATCAACCGCCTGCTCAAGACGCGGATCGCCACCAGCAGCGTCGAGGGTTTCGAGCCCCGCCGCCCCGTGCGGGTCGACGAGCGCGGCGGTGCCAAGCCCGGCAAGAAACGCCCCCACCGCGGCAAGCCGCGCTTCGACCAGCGGACTCGCCCGAACGGATCCTCGCACAAGCGGGCCGGCGGCGGGCCGCGCAAGGGCGGTCCCAAGCGCTCCAACGCTTCGACCCGCTAGTCGAACGGCGGCGTTTTCCTCAATAGCCGACGCTCTGGAACGGAACGCAGAGGACGCGGAGGCGCAGAGTCTTGATGCGTTTAATGCGCCGAGTAGGCGTAGCTCGGGTTAGGCCTGTAGGATGCGCTGAGGAACGAACCGCATCACGATCTCTGTCCAGCAGTCGTAAGTCGGGTTAGCGCAGCGTAACCCGACTGTCTGTTATTCGCCCAACGAGGGCTGGGAGTCGTCTTACGCCTCCAGCCCCCTCGCGAGTCCATGTTTCTTCTCTGCGCCCTCCGCGTCTCCGCGTACTCTGCGTTTCCTTCCAGAGCACCAGAGAAGAGCTTCTGGCTCACGACACGCCGATCGGCCAACCGCCAACCCCGGTCAGCTCAACCCACGCTCCAGGCGCGCGGGCGCCTCATGCCGGCAATCTTGCAGGTCTGCTGCACGTAGCCGTAGGGAAACAGCTCGAACAGATAATTCCGGCCGGCCCCCTTGGTTTGTGACAGGTGTTTGATGACGAAGCGGGCGTCGACGGCGACCCGGTGCTCGTCGTAGTAGTCGCGCACGAAGCGGATGACGTCCCAATGGTCCGAGGTCAGCTCCAGGCCGGCTTCTGCCGCCAGGGCCCGCGCCACGTCCTCGTCCCAGTCCTCGGGTTCGATCAGATAGCCTTCCTCATCGCGCGAAAGGTCTGTGAAGTCCAAGCTGTGTAGGTTCACGCCAACTCTCCTCTGCAAGTGACCGGTGCCCCGGCAACGCTGCGGGAATGGATCGGGTGTCAGGATGACCGCCCCGCCCCGCCTCGGCCCGCGCCTTGACCTTGGTCAAGTGGCACCTGCCCGTGCGGCGCGGGCCGAGAGTCGCCTCACACCTCACACCTCACACCTCACACCTCACACCTCACACCTCACACCTCACACCTCACACCTCACACCTCACACCTCGCGTCATATTCTTTCTGCCAACTGCCAACTGCCAACTGCCAACTGCCAACGCCGCCCCGAAGGGGCGGCAGCCCTTCCCGCCGGGGAGGGGATCGGCTAGGGTAGAGCCCATGACGGAGCCGCCCCCGTTGACATCAACGTCGCCGCCCCAGGCGACCGTGCGCTCGATCATCACCGGCATGGTCATCGGCGCGGTGCTCACCCCCTGCAATGTCTACAGCGGCCTGAAGATCGGCTGGTCGTTCAACATGTCCATCGCCGCGGCGCTGCTCAGCTTCGCCTTCTGGAAGGTCGGTGAGCGTGCGTGGGGCGCCCGGCCCTGGGGCATGCTCGAGAACAACATCAACCAGACGGCGGCCTCGTCCTCGGCCTCGATCATCTCCGCCGGCCTGGTCGCGCCCATCCCCGCTTTGACCATGCTCACCGGCCGCTCGTTGACCTATCCGCTGCTCGTGGGCTGGGTCTTCGTGGTCAGCTTCCTCGGCGTTATCGTCGCCGTGGGGCTGCGCCGGCAGATGCTGGTGCGCGAGGAACTGCCGTTTCCCGCCGGCATCGCCACGGCCGAGACCATGCGCGAGATCTACGCCCACGGCCGCGAGGCCGTGCGCCGCGTTCAGGTGCTGCTCGGCGCGGGCATCCTCTCGGCCGGTCTGAAGCTGATCAACGATTTCGTCGTCTCTATCCCGCGCCTGCGCCTGCCCTGGTCGATTGCCTCCGGCGGCGCGCTCAAGGCCCAGGGCATCACCTCGGTCTCGGCGGCCAACCTGGGATTCGTGTTCGACCCCTCGCTGCTGATGATCGGCTTCGGCGCGATCATCGGCCTGCGCACCGGTATCTCGCTGCTGCTCGGCGCGGTTGTCGCCTGGGCCTGGCTCGGCCCGTGGGCGCTGGCGCAGGGCTGGGCCTCGCCCGGTCAGGCCGATGGGCACGCCTTCTGGTTCGGTTCCATGGTCAAGTGGCTGTTGTGGCCGGGTGTGTCGATGATGGTCGTGGCCGCACTGACCTCGTTCGCCTTGATGCTGCGCCGGGCCCTGCATACGCGCCGGCGCGACGCGAACCGGACCGGGGAGGAGGAGGTGAGGCGTGCCAATCGAGCGGCTTCGCAGGTCCCGGCCCGCTGGTTCATCGCCGGCTTCGCCGCGGCGTTGGTCCTCGGGGTGATCGCGCAGCGCACGCTGTTCGGGATCGATCCCGTGACCGGCGCCATTGCCGTGGTGCTGAGCTTCCTGCTGGCCGTGGTGGCCGCGCGGGTATCCGGGGAGACCGGCATCACCCCGATCGGCGCCATGGGTAAGATCACCCAGCTCAGCTTCGCGGTGATCTCGCCGGCCAACGTCACCTCCAACCTGATGTCCGCCAACGTGACCGGGGGCGCCGCCGGTCAATGCGCGGACATGATGCACGACTTCAAGACCGGCCTGCTGCTCGGTGCCGAGCCGCGCTTCCAGGCGCTGGCGCAGGTGTTCGGTGTGCTGACCGGCAGCCTGGTCGGCGCGGCCACGTATGTGCTGCTCGTGCCCGACCCCAGTGCCATGCTGATTACACCCGAGTGGCCCGCCCCGGCGGTGGCCACCTGGAAGGCCGTGGCCGAGGTCCTGCAGGGGGGACTGGCCCATCTGCCGGCGGCGGCCGTGCCGGCCATGGCCATCGGCGCGGGGGCCGGGTTGGTCCTCGCCCTGGCGCAGCATCTGGCCCCGCCGCGCTGGTCGCGCTGGGTGCCGAGCGCCTCGGCCGTCGGCCTGGCCTTCGTCCTGCCGGCCTGGAATTCCCTGTCCATGTTCATCGGCGCGCTGCTGGCGTATGTCATCGGCCGCCTGTCGCCGTCGTGGGCCGAGCGGTTCCTGATTGCCGCGGCGGCCGGACTGGTCGCCGGCGAGAGCCTGGCCGGGGTGGCCGGGGCCATGCAGCGCCTGCTGTTCGGTTGACTATGTTCACGCCGTTTTTCTCTTGCCATTGCTTTCCCCCGACGATACCAACGACAAGGAGACCCGAGCATGACCATCCCCGTGACCACGACCTTCGACATCCAGGGCTACCGGATCCAGGAATACAAGGGGGTGGTGCGCGGCATCATCGTGCGCGCCCCGACCATCGTCCAGGGCGTGCTGGGTGGGTTGAAGAACATCATCGGCGGCAACATCGGCGCCTACACCCAGATGTGCGAGCAGGCGCGCGAGCATGCCTACGAGTTGATGATACGCCACGCCCGTGAGCTCGGCGCCAACGCCATCGTCGGACTGAGCTACGACGCCTCGGAGGTGGTCAGCCGCGGCTCGGCCACCGAGGTGCTGTGCTACGGCACCGCCGTGGTCATCGTGCGGGACGCCTGACGGCGGCGCATCACGCGCCCCGAACGTCGGTCAGCTTTCCGTCAAGCCTCCATGGGAGGCCGGGCGCGCGTGCCCGGCCTTAGTGTGACGGTGGTCACGCATTCCTGCCGTCTCGGGCGCCTCCTCGCATTGTCGGGGTTGCGCCGTCTATACTTGAGGTTGAAGCTCGGAAACCAGGAAATACCTATTCGAAACAGGTGATTAGGACGCCGCGCCGCCGTGGCGGCGCGGGCTTGCCCGATGGAGCGCCGTTGCCGGGACTGTATTCGACCAACACGATTGAGCGGAGGGCGCCGTGACGGCGCCGTACCCCTCCAGTCTCGTCGATGAGACGGGCCAGCACGCCGCGTTCCTGGACACCATCCTGTCGGCGTGCGCCGACCATGTCTATGTCCTGGACCGCAACGGGCGCTACCTGTACGTCAGCCCCTCGGCGGCACAGGCCTGGCGGCGTGCGCCCGAGCGCATGTTGGGACGCACGGGCCGGGAACTGGAACTGCCGGCCGAGCCGGTGCGGGCCCTGGATCGCGGGCGAGAGCAGGCGCTGCGCATCGGGCGGGCGGTGACGGTCGAGGTGCGCTTCGAACTGGCCGACGGCGAGCACTTCTACGAGTCCATCATCAGCCCGGTCACCGGCTCATCGGGCGGGGTCGAGCTGGTCGTCGTCAACGGCTGGGACATTACCGAGCGCAAGCAGCGCGAGAACGCCCTGCGTGTCAGCGAGGACCGCTTTCGCGGGCTGCTGGAGGCGGCGCCCGACGGTATCGTGCTGGTCGACGCGGAGGGGCGCATCACCCTGGCCAACTCGCAATTGGAGGCGCTGTTCGGCCATCCACGCGGCGAGCTGATGGGACGCGGCGTCGAGGTGCTGATACCCGAGCGCTTTCGCGCCGGCCACCTCGGCCATCGCCGGGCCTATCGCGATCATCCCACCGTGAGGCGTATGGGAACGGGCATGGAGTTGTTCGGCCTGCACGCCGACGGCCACGAATTCCCGGTCGAGATCAGCTTGAGCCCGCTCGATATCCAGGGCGAGTCGTTCACCATCGCCGCGGTGCGCGACATCTCCGACCGCAAGCGCGCCGACGAGGAGATCCGCTCGCTCAACGAGTCGCTGAACCGGCGCGTGGCCGAGCTCACCGCCCTGAACGAGGAGATCGAATCGTTCAGCTACTCGGTCTCGCACGACCTGCGCGCGCCGCTGCGCTCCATCGACGGCTTCAGTCAGGCCCTGTTGGAAGACTATGACGCGGCCCTGGACGAGACCGGCCGCAACTACCTGCGGCGGCTGCGCACGGCGAGCCAGCGCATGGGTACGCTGATCGACGACCTGCTAAAACTCTCGCGCATCACGCGTTCGGCGGCGCGTTTCGAGGACCTGGACCTGGCCGCTATCGCCGAGGACGTCGTCGCCGAGCTGCGGGCCCAGGAACCGGGGCGCGAGGTCGAGGTGCGCATCGAGCGCCCGCTGTCGGCCCGCGGCGACCGCGCGTTGGTGCGCGTGGTGCTGCAGAATCTGATGGGCAACGCGTGGAAATTCACCTCACACCGCGCCCACGCGGTCATCCGCTTCGGGCGCCGGACCACGGGACAGGGACCATGCTACTTCGTCGAGGACAACGGGGCGGGCTTTGACATGAACTACGTCGACCGCCTGTTCGGACCTTTCCAACGCCTGCACCTGAGCGACGAATTCGAGGGCAACGGCATCGGGCTGGCGACCGTGCTGCGCGTCATCCGCCGTCACGGGGGGCGGATCTGGGCCACCGGCGAGGAGGGCCGGGGCGCATGTTTTTGTTTCACCCTGCCGTCCCCGGAGGACTTCGGGCACGGGCGGGGAGAACCGGCCTGGCCGGCGAGTGTCCAATGAACGAGGAGGCGATGCAGGGCATGGACGAGGCGCAGTCGATCCTCCTGGTCGAGGACAATCAGGACGACGTCGAGCTGACCTTGCGCGCGTTTCGCAAGCACAAGCTGTCGAACGCCATCGAGGTCGCCCGCGACGGCCATGAGGCCCTGAACAGGCTGTTCGAGGCCGACGAGGGCGGTGCCCTCGCGCCGCTGCCCCAGTTCGTGCTGCTCGACCTGAAGCTGCCCAAGGTCAACGGCCTGGACGTGCTGGCGCGCATCCGGGCCGAGAGCCGCACCCGCATGCTGCCGGTGGTGGTCCTGACCTCCTCGGTCGAGGACAGCGACCTGCGCCGCGCCTATGACCTCGGTGCCAACAGCTATGTGCGCAAGCCCGTCGACTACGAACAATTCAGTCAGGCCGTGCGCCAGCTGGGACTGTACTGGATGATCGTCAACTACCCGCCGCCCGTGACATGAGCGAACCGACCGACAATCCGATCCACGTGCTCGTCGCGGAGGACTCCGAGGACGACGTGCTGCTCATCGGCAACGAGCTGCGCCGGGCCGGCCTGCCGGCCGAGCTGCTGCGGGTGGAGACCGAGGACCAGATGCGCGCGGCCTTGGCCGAGCGCCACTGGGATCTGGTCCTGTCCGACTACACCATGCCCCGGTTCAGCACAATGGAGGCCCTGCGCGTGCTCAAGGAGTCGCACGCCGACACGCCCTTGATCATGGTCTCCGGCACCGTGGGCGAGGTGCGGGCCGTGGAGATCATGCGCGCCGGGGCCTCGGACTACGTGCCCAAGACCAACCTGCCGCGCCTGGTCCCGGTCGTGCGCCGCGAGCTGCGCGAGGCCGAGCAGCGCCGCCGGCGCCAGGCGGTCGATGCGACCGTCAAGAAGCTCTCGCGGGCCATTATGCAAAGCGCCGACAGCGTGTTCGTCACCGACCGTCAGGGGCGGATCGAGTTCGTCAATCCGGCCTTCGAGGCGCTGACCGGTTACGACGCCCAGGAGGCGGTCGGTCGGACACCGAACCTGTTGCGCTCCGGCGAACACGACGCGGAGTTCTACCATTGGATGTGGCAGACCGTGCTCCAGGGCGGGGTCTACCGGGGCGTCGTGGTCAACCGCCGCAAGGCCGGCGAGCTGTTCTACGAGGAAAAGACCATCAGCCCGGTACGAGACGAGCGGGGCGAGATTACCCACTTCGTCTCCTCGGGACAGGATATCAGCGAGCGCATCCGGGCCGAGCGCGAGCGCGGCCGCCTGATCGATATTCTGGAGACCACGCCCGACTTCGTCTCCATGTTCGATACCGACGGCCACGTGCTGTATCTGAACGCGGCGGCCCGCCGCCTGTGGCACCTGGACGATGACGACGAGGTGGCCGGCGTCTCCCTGCTGGATGGATTTTTCGGCGAGGACCGCGTCCGGATCGCCCAGGAGGCCATCCCGGCGGCGCTCGAACACGGTACCTGGCGGGGCGAGTGCGTGATGTCCTCGCCGGGCGGGCAAGCCGTGCCGGTCTCGCTGTTGTTGATCGCCCACGGCAGCCGCCAGGGCGGTGCGGCCTACCTGTCGTCCATTGCCCGGGACATCGGCGAGCGCCAGCGCCTGGAGCAGCAGTTGTCGCACCAGGCGCGTCATGACCCGCTCACCGGCGTACCCAATCGGGCCGAACTGTATGCCCGGTTGAGCGACGCCCTGGGCGAGGCCGCTCGCACCGCCGCGCGCCTTGCCGTGATCTTCCTCGACGTCGATCGGTTCAAGCGCATCAACGACACCCTCGGCCACCACGTCGGCGACGAGATCCTCGCCGAGGTGGCCTCGCGCCTCAAGGCGGCGGTTCGCCGCACGGACATTGTCGGCCGCCACGGCGGCGATGAATTCGTCATAGGCCTGACCGATATCGACGAGCGCGAGGACATCATCCACGTCCTGGAGAAGATCCGCACCGTGTTCCGCGAGCCCTTCCTGTGGGAGAACGAGGCGGTGGCGCTCGGCTGCAGCATGGGCGTGGCCGTCTTCCCCGACGACGCAGACACCCTGGAACAGCTGCTGCGCCAGTCCGATATCGCGATGTACCGCGCCAAGGATCAGGGCCGCAACCGCTGGGAGATGTTCAGCGGCGATCTGGAGGGCCAGTCCCGCGACGAGCTCTCCCTGGAGGCCGATCTGGCGCGGGCCCTGGAGCGAGAGGAGTTCGAGCTGCACTACCAGCCCGTGGTGGAGTTGGGTAGCGGCGAGATCACCGGCGTCGAGGCGCTGCTGCGCTGGAACCATCCCACGCGCGGTCGGGTGGGCCCGGACCGCTTCGTGCCCCTGCTCGAGGAGAGCGGTCTCATCAACGCCGTCGGCCAATGGGTGTTCGAAACCGCCTGCCGTCAGCTCGCGCAGTGGCGGGCCGCCGGTTTCGGGGAGCTGGTCATGGCCGTCAATCTGTCCGGGATCCAGTTCCGCGACCCGGGCCTGGTCGCTACCGTCACGCGGATCATCGAGCAGACCGGCGTGCCGGCCCACCGCATCGAGCTGGAGATCACCGAGACGGC
>Ga0209918_1000229_pt1 | contig 41663 bp, 36 predicted proteins | sample SalPonD_shore_MG_FD_185712 | JGI IMG/M metagenome (GOLD analysis project Ga0209918, IMG submission 185712) | Salt pond soil microbial communities from South San Francisco under conditions of wetland restoration - Salt Pond MetaG... | ecosystem: Environmental > Aquatic > Marine > Intertidal zone... | reverse complement strand
GTTGTATTGGCAAACAAGAGAGATTTAGAGGATATAGTGGATGTATCTAAAGTTCGACAAGTATTAGATACAGCTAAACTAGGTGAAACATTAATTTATGAGACTATTGCGATAACTGGAATAAATGTAAAGCGAGGTTTCGTGTATGCTGCAAGACAAGCAGTTTTAAACCATTATAAGAAATTATCCGGTCAAACGATGGAAAAGACATAAGGAATTTCAATTTTTTTACCCTACTTATCATATTTTTACCTAATTCTCATAAGCTTTATTCATAATGATAAATCCATTTTATACCTTAAATAAAAAGAAAGAAGGAGATTTTAATCTAAGTTTGCTCCACATTGAGAGCAGATCTTTTGATTCTTTTCAACTTTTGCACCGCAATAATGACAGATGGTGGGTTTTGGTTTCGTTGCATACTTATTTTCTGAATCACTCGCAATTTTGGAGGTTTTCGGTTTCGCTCTGTAAGGATTAGATTCCGAACTTACTATTTCTTCTTTACTACCCCCAAAAAAGAATTTCAAAATAAATATAAGAAATAGTATACCTACAATGATAATAATTGCAATGACAATAACGAAGGTTATATAAAAGGGACCAAAAATTTCACTTAAATCGGGAAATTGAGAAACCATTTTCTTTTTCAAAAATATAGTATATTTTGATTATGTGGAATATTGATATACATTTATTTAAGTTTTAGTTTGAAAATCTTCGTAGCACTTACTAAATAAAAAATAATTTTTCATGTAAAATTATATAGTTGTGCTATATTTCAATTATTTGAAATTCAATATTCTCCTTTGTAAGTGTGAGTATTCCGTATGAATTCACATCAGTAAAACGCTTATCAGTTGGAGTGCCTGGGTTAAGATATAATATTCCATTGTGTTCCTCGTTTATGGGATGATGGATATGTCCGAAAATCACTATATCATAACCAGTTAAATTATAATTTTTGTTTAATCGTTGAATAATTCCTTTAGGGCCTCCGCTACCATGAGTTAAAAAAATTTTGTATCCCATTAATTCGATTTCACGAGTTTCTGGTAATAATTTGTTAATATCATATCCATCCATATTTCCAGAAATTCCAAAAAATTTATCTTTTCCGAATGTCTCAATAAGTTTTTTATAGACGTCTATGTTTGTGAAATCCCCCAGATGGAAAACATAATCAACCTTTCTTTTTTTAAAGTCATTTATGATTTGCTCAGGTATATGTGGACCTCTGGAGGGGATATGAGTATCAGATAAGATACCAATTTTTATTTGATTAGGTGAGTGTTCACTCATAGATATCATAATTATTTATGAATTTTAATTATTTCAAAAAGAGGATATAATAATAAATTCACTAATTTATAATTTCTTTTGACATTTCCCGATCGCAGAAACGCTGTCATCTTCATACAAGTTTATCACGCGAACACCTTTTGCCTTTCTATGGGTGATTCGAATAGAATCCACTGGTACCCGTATCACTTGCCCCTGTTCAGTTCCTACAATAATATCTTTTACTCGTGCTATTCGGACTGCAATTACTTGGTCGTTTTCATTCAAGCTAATATTTATCACACCTTTAGCAGCCCTTCCTGTTTTCCTATATTCCTTTATGTATGTGCGCTGTCCCGAACCCTTTTCTGTGATTGTTAATACAATATCATCATCTGTGACAAGTAAGGAATCGACCACTTCATCTCCATCACGAAGATCTGCACCTTTCACTCCAATCGCATTTCTCCCTAAGTCACGTAATTCTGATTCGTCGAAACGTATCGCATACCCTTTTTTAGTCGCAATAAATATATCTTGCATTTCATTAGAGAGTTTCTTTACGCTAACTAGTCTATCATCCTTACGAATACGTTGCGCTCGAATTCCGGTACTCTGAACTTTTGAAAATAATTTCAATCGGATTTTCTTAACAATCCCATTTTTGGTGACCATTATCAATCGCTCATTGGTATTAAAGTTATTTATAGGGATCATTTCAGAAATCTCTTCATCATCTCTTAATTTAAGGATATTAATAATTGGTTTTCCCTTAGCGATCCGGGTTTGTGAAGGGATTTCAAAGCATCTAATTGAATAAATACGTCCTTTTGATGTAAAAAATAGAATAGTATCATGTGTGGAACATACGAATAAGTCATTGATGAAATCCTCCTCATCTACCTCCATCCCTTTCTTTCCTCTCCCACCTCTATGCTGTGTTCTGTATTCTTTTATGGAAATCCGCTTGATATAATGATTTTTTGTTAAAATAACAATTGTAGGTTCCTTCTTAATTAAATCCTTCTTTGTAATGTTCTTTATTGCTTCTTGTTCAATAATTTGAGTTCTACGTTCATCTCCATAATTTTTACTCACTTCTGCAAGTTCTTCCTTTATTATTGCAAGTCTTCTTTTCTCGCTTCCCAATATATCTTCATATTCTTTTATGTTTGCATGCAATTCTTTCTCTTCATCAAATAATTTTTGCTGCTCTAAATTTGTTAATCGAGAGAGCGGCATACTCAATATTGCTTTAACTTGAATCTCTGAGAGTTTATATTTATCCATTAATTTCTGTTCAGCATCGTTTCTGTCAGACGCTCCTTTTATGATATTAACTACATTATCAATATCATTTAATGCAATTATGAGTCCCTCAACTTTATGAAGTCGTTTTTTCGCTTTTTTTAATTCATATTGGTTTCTTTGATATACGATATCTAATCTATGATCTATATACTCTTGAATCATTTCTTTGAGAGTAAGAATCTTTGGTTGTTTACCCTCATTTATTAAAACTAAATTTATGATATTAAAACTTGTAAATAATCGTGATCGCTTATATAAGACATTTTCAATTATTTTAGGCTGAGCTTTACGAGTTAAATCTAAAACTATTCTCATACCCTTTCTATCGGATTCATCCCGTAGATCTGAAACATCTTTTATGACACCATCCTTAATTAACTTCGCAATTTGTTCGATTAATGAGGATTTATTTATTAAATACGGTATTTCAGTAATCACTAATCTTCGTATATTTCCTTTCTCTTCTATTTCCACTTTTCCTTTCACCGGAATACTTCCTTTTCCTGTTGAAAAAGCATTATATATTCCAGTAGTGTTCGTGATTATTCCACCAGTTGGAAAATCTGGCCCCTTAATAATCTCCATTAATTCTTCAATTGATATGTCGGGGTTGTCTATAGTAGATATAATTCCTTGACACACTTCTATTAAATTATGAGGCGCCATTGAGGTTGACATCCCTACAGCGATTCCTTTAGTGCCATTGATTAATACATTGGGTAATTTCGAAGGTAAATATACTGGTTCTTCTAAACTATTATCAAAATTTGGTTGGAAATCGACCGTTTCTCGATCAATATCCTCCACCATCTCATTTGCTATCTTAGATAACCTAGCCTCCGTATATCGCATAGCGGCCGGAGGATCTCCATCGACGGAGCCAAAATTTCCTTGAGGATCAATCAAGGGATACCGCATTGAAAAATCTTGGGCCATACGTACTAAGCTGTTATACACAGCCGCATCTCCGTGAGGATGGTATTTCCCAAGACAATTATGAACCACCATTCCATTAGCTATGAATTGGTGATCAAATTTAACTTGAATATCATAGGTTTTTTGAGCTGAAAAGTCTTTGACTGTCTTAACTTTTATAAAAAACAAGTCGTTTTTCAAAATATTATTTACAAGAGGCAAATATTTTGATTCAATAGCTTCCATCTTTTCTTTAATGTTTAGAAGACTGAGTGTAGATTTGTAGATTTTTATATTATCTTTTAAATTCTTTGCATATCTGATTTTTGTTCCATCAGGGTATTTTATACCAATCCGAATTTTATTTCCATTTACATCTTCATACCATCCTCCACCCAAATGTTTCTCCGAAAATTCCTTAAATATGTAACTACCTAGATAAGGAATTTCTTCATATTTTGATGCTATAATTCTTCTATCTCGGGGTTTTAATCTATTTCTTTTTTTTGGATGATATAATTTTAATTTAGAGGAAATCTTCAAGAAATCTTCAGATCTTATTTCGAGTGAATAAAGAAGATTATCACTCTCTATCATTCTTCCTCTAAATTTGTGGGGTTTAACAATCGAATCAGCAGTTATAGAATTAATTCCATGGGAAAAGAGTAATACTTGTAGCTTTTTAATAAACTGCTTAGAAATTGAATGAATACTTAAATTATTTCTATTTGCATGTATATGTCCATCTCCATCAATAAATCCGCTTAAAAATGAATAAATTACGGTTTCTGAAGAAACAAATACATATGAAGGTATTTTAATATTATGTGCGTATTTATCTCCTATTTGGAAAAAATCTATAAGTTTCGAATTGAGTTTATAGTTATTAATTCTTAAATAGTATATACCGGTATTTCTCTTTGTTATATTTTCTTCTTGATTAAATTTATCTTTAAGGATATCTTTAATATGTTCTAGGATTTCTATTTTTTTAGAACCAAAAGCAATACGATGGTATCCTCTTTTACTTCGATCTATCCATCCATCTGCTATGAAAAATCCCAAAAAATAGGCAAGATCTTCATCAAATTTAATTCCATCTGATATATATGATTTGATATTCTTATTTTTTTGAGCTCGACATAAAATATAATCCTCATTTGTAAGTTCATTAGCATTTTTCCAAATAAATTTGAGATCAGTGGTAAAGACTTTAAACTTCTGATTTTCAGTACATATAGTTTCCAATCCGTTCTCTAGTTCTATTTTTTTGAGATCTTTTTTAGGCATCTCATATATTTGCATAACTTCGTTCAGGCTACAATCTGTATAGACTTGTTCTCCAACTTTAATTTTCTCAATTGGCTTTAATCCATGAGTTGTGTTGACTAATGTTCCTTTTAGGAAACATTCTCCCACGATTCTAGCGGACTTTACATGCGGACGGTTATAGAATTGATTATTATCGGTCATAGACCAGATAATACGGCGATGAACTGGTTTTAATCCGTCTCTGACATCAGGAATTGCTCTCCCAACCACTACTGACATTGCATAGTCAATGTAGCTGCTTTCCATCTCTTCCTTTAATCGGATATCTTTAATATTTTCTGTGGTCAATAATTAGCACTCTCTTAATTTAGGATTTAAATTTTAAAAAATGAAAGATTAGATGTCTAATACATTAACTTCATCATAATTATTAATAATAAACTTCTTTCGAGGGGTAACTTCTTTTCCCATCAATCTCGTGAAAACATTATCCGTTTCTAAATGATCCTCATATACGACCCGCTTTAATATACGAGTTTCTTTATTCATTGTGGTTCGATAAAGTTCGTCTGGCGACATCTCTCCTAATCCTTTATAGCGTTTTAATTTAATAGAACTAGTATCTTCAAGATCATACTTTTTCATTAGCTCTTTCATTACTTTTTCCTTTTCTTTATCAGTATATACATATTGCTCTGATTTTCTGTAACTTAATTTGTATAAAGGAGGTGCTGCGACATATAAATTTCCATTATCAATTACCGGTCGCATATATCTAAAAAAGAATGTTAAAAGAAGAGTTTCAATATGTGCTCCATCAACATCAGCATCGCAGAAGATAATAACCTTATGATACCGTAATTTGTCAATATCAAAATCTTCTTCACTTACCCCTTGAATTCCAACCCCTAACGCTTTTATAATCGCTTGTATCTCATTATTTCTTAAAATTCTATCTATTCGTGCTTTTTCAACGTTTAGGATTTTTCCTCGAAGTGGTAATATTGCTTGACTCTTCCTATCTCTGCCTTGCTTTGCTGAACCTCCTGCTGAATCTCCTTCAACAATAAAGATCTCACATTCTTCTGGATTATTAGATGAGCAATCAGCTAACTTTCCTGGCATTCGGGCATTATCTAAAGCAGATTTGCGACGAATTAACTGTCGAGCTTTTTTCGCAGCTTCACGAGCCTTTTTTGCATCAAAAGATTTTTGAACTATTGACTTTCCTGTTGAAGGACTTTGTTCTAAAAATTTCATTAAGCCCTCAGAAAGTACTTGACTAACCGCTTGCCTTGCTTCAGGATTTCCTAATTTAATTTTTGTCTGACTTTCAAATTGTGGATCTGGGAGCTTTACTGAAATAACTGCTGAAAGCCCTTCCCTTGTATCGCTGCCACTTAATGTGATATCTTGGTACTTTTTAGCCATATATTCTTCAATATAACTATTTATAGTACGAGTTAATGAAGATTTAAATCCGGTTAGATGGGTGCCCCCTTCAATGGTATTTATAGTATTACAATATGTGAGTAGATTTGTTTGATACCCTTGGGTATATTGCATAGCAATTTCGACTTCTATCGGCTCTCCATTTTCATCATAACTCTCTTGAAAATGAATTATTTGATTATGTAATGGTTTTTTATCTTGATTTAAGTGTGAAATGAATTCTTTAAGGCCACCTTCGTAGTGGAATAATTGCCGCTCTTCAGTAATCCTATTATATATCTCAAATTTAGATTGTGGAGTTAAAAATGCTAATTCTCTCATTCTATTCGCAATTGTAGCAAAATTGAAAGTTGACTCCTCCTCTTCATCGAAAGTAAAGATTTCTGGATCGGGATAAAATCTAATGAGTGTTCCGCTCTTCTCTTCTTCACAAAGTATGATTTCTGGTTCTGAATCTTTTTTTCCGCGAGCAAATTTTTGTCTATAACAAGTTCCATCTCTGCTAATCTCAACCACAAGCCACTCAGCTAAGGCGTTCACCACAGATAAACCTACTCCATGAAGTCCCCCAGAAATCTTATAACTTTTATTATCAAATTTCCCTCCTGAATGCAGATGTTCCATAATAACTTCCACGGCGGGTTTATTATACTCTTTATGGTTATCTACGGGTATTCCACGTCCATTATCTTTAATCTGAACCGAGCCATCTTCAAAAAAGGTGACTTTGATATAATCTGCATATCCTGCTATTGCTTCATCGACAGAATTATCCAAAACTTCAAAAATGAGATGATGTAATCCTTTTGCACTGGTATCTCCAATATACATAGCGGGTCTACGACGGACTCCCTCTAAGCCCTTCAAAACTTTAATATCTTCTGCATCATATCTATTATCCGTGAAGTCTTTAGAATTAACCTTTTTTATATTTTTCTCGTGTAATTCAGATGGATTCCCGGTCATTAGAAATCGAATTTTGATTATTGGTAATTAATTTTATTTTGTGATAAAATTTTTTATAAGAATAATCGTGTCAGTTTCTAAATTGAACTTAAAATATCACGTTTCTTATATAATATATAGTATTTCATGAATTTAAATATGTGCTAAAAAAGAGAGTCTCAGTAAAGGTGTAAGGTCAGAGGATAGGATCTATAGGTAGGGATCAAGGAATCATAATAATCAGTTTCTATTACTTCAGTCATTAAATGAATTAGATCCTTTGTATCTTACATCTAGTCTGACTTTATTGATGATAAAGTAAAGTAAGGATTATCGTTATTATCTAAATCTAATTGATTCTCAAATAAATATCTTTTCTTAGATCCTTTTAGATCGATGTTATTAGTTATAAATCGATGAGAAATAGAGATATGCCATTTTAATACAACAATTAAAATAGAATTCGACAAATATGTTTAACAATATTTCTTTTATCATTATCAAATTGATAATTAGGGAAAAAAATAATTTGTTAATTTTTCTGTTACTCTGAGATCCAGCCGGCTAATCGTGCGAAAAGATACCAAGCGGCATATGCTTTCATGTTCCCATTGATTGCTTGAGTATGCGCTGGAGAACAATCATACCAATCTCCACCTTCAGAATAGGGATCAACACCATTATGAGTATTTTGCCAATCAATCGCCCAATTGGCATCTCGTGACCCGTTTCCATCACTATCATAATAACATTCATCATCAGCAAATCTATCAAGAAAATATTCATCATCAGGGTCATAACTTTCGATATCACCAAAATCATAAAGAAATTTATTATTTGTGAAGCAATAATTCCTAATCATTTGATTATAATAATGGAGATCTCCTTCCTCGCCAGTTCCCTCTAAATGTGCCGTCATATAGATAAATGCTACATCTGGATATTCAGATTCCAATTGATTCATATTAGTGAGATATTGATTGATAGAAGCATTATTTTTATCCAATCCACACCAACTCCATATCACTACATTATAATCAGGATTTGAGTTCAAAAAGGATCTTGTAGTATCATCAAAACCGTCTGTATTTCCTGTTAGATGTCGATCAGAATATTCAATCGATGGTTCATAATAGTGAAGAGCTCCGCCTAAACCATTACTATTGAATTCATAAATATCCTCATCTCCCATGAATAGATCTAATGAGTCAATACCTGTGGTAATTTGACTTCCATGTGATGTATGCCAATACACAATACTTAGGTTCTCTTTCGCAGCATCAATATATTCAGATGGTATATTGAGAAAGTCTTCCAAATGTGAGTGATTATGATTAATAATAATTCCATCACCTTCAATGTTAGGGATATAAGAATTATCATTAAATGAACTGATATATAACAAGTATAAGCCTAATCCTCCAGAAGAAACAATAAAAATTATAATTAAAACTATAGCACTTTTTTTAATCTAAATCACCCCGTTTTTTTCTAAAAATTATTTATTATTTAAATCGGTTTCTAATTTTTTAGTTGTTTTTTTAGATTCATCGAGCTATGGTTATACATATTTTTCCAAGCTTTGTTATTTAGTAAATAATAGCGTGAAGTAAATATGCAAATTGATTTATGAAAACTAAATCTAAAATAAGAAAATTTCAAAATATTTATTTGTATCTTCTGAGTGCTTCTGCCATTTTAATGATATCTTTCAATTTTTTATTTATATCATGTGTTCGTATAATATGGGCGCCATTATAGACAGAAATAGCAGTAGCGGATAGTGACCCCATCAGTCTATCTTCTGGATCTGGAATATCTAAAACTTCACCGATAAATGACTTTCGAGAGAGAGCAATTAAAATCGGTCTCTGCAATTCTCTTAGCTTTTGAAGATTGGAAATAAGTTTCAAATCATATTCATAGGTTTTATCTTCAACCCAGTGTCCTATTCCTGGATCTAAGATAATATTATTTTGGTTATATCCTATGTTTTTTAAATGTGTAATTGTGTTTTTAAAAAATTCTATTATTTCTTCCATAGTACATAAATCTCCCGGCTGATCTTTGGATGCCATTAAAATTATTGGAATATTTTTTTCTGTGATAAAATCCATCATAGTTGGATCTGTGTTGAGACCACTTACATCATTAATTATCATCTTTTTATTAAATTTATTGGCAATTTTATATGCTATTTTTGCCACTTCAGTGTATTGAGTATCAATAGAAATGATTAAATTATCTGGTATGATTTGAAGTAATTTATCTAATACAAAATTAATACGACTTTTTTCTTCTTCTACAGTAATATCTGGAGATTTTGGAGCGGTAGATCGTGCTCCAATATCAATAATATGAGCGCCAGAACTTATCATTTTCAAGGCGGCTTCTCTGACCTCTTCAAAAGTTTCATAGACTGAAGACTTGTAGAAAGATTCAGGACTTAAATTTATTACCCCCATAAGGACGGTGGGAATATCATCTCCAATTTTAAAAAAATTAAATAAATTAGATTCAATTTTACTCATTTGCTTATTGAAGGAAAAAAAACTATTTCAAATAAAATTAATTCTTTTTCATTATGTATCTTTTTTCCTTGAAACTACCTATTATTAAGAAAGGAGATTCTTTATTAAAGATTATAATAGAGGAAATACAAAATTCAGAAAAAAACCTTGAAGATGGCGATATTATAGTTATTTCGGAAAAAGTTATTGCTACAGCTCAAGGGAGAGTGGTTAATTTATCAGATGTAACAGAAATTTCAAAAAAAGCTAAGAAATTATCCACTAAATATGAGATGGACGAAAGAATAGTTGAACTTATACTAAAAGAGTCCGATATGATCTTAGGTGGTATGAAACATGTTATATTAACGCAAGTAAATGACATTCTAATTGCTAATGCTGGTATTGATCAATCAAATGCGGGGAAAAATAACGTTGTCCTATTTCCCATAAATAGAGAAGAGATTGTTTGGAAATTTCATAAAAGATTGAAGAAACACTTTAATCTTAAAAAATTAGGAATAATCATAGCAGATTCACGAGTTCAACCTCTTAGGAAAGGTACAATTGGAATAGCTCTTGCGACTGCGGGATTTGAACCCGTTGAGGATTGCATTGGAAAAGAGGATTTATTCGGTCGTCCTTTAGAAATAACTTTGAGGGCTGTGGCCGATGATCTCGTTAGTGCGGCTCAATTTTTACTAGGAGAGGCGGATGAACAAACTCCTGTGGTAATTATTAGAGGAGTAAATGTAGAATTTACTGAAAATCCTAAAATGACTACTGAAATGCCAGTTGAGGAGGATTTATACATGAAAATTTTCAGTAAATATCTTCGTCAAAAAGCCAATAAAAAAGATAAGGAAATATAGCGATCTTTCGTATTTTTCTTTCTTATAAATTCAATTAGTTAATCTGGTATTTTTTATCAATATAATCCAAAAAAGACATTTTTTTAAAGTTTCTAACACTTTTTTAATAGAATTATGAAGGATTCTAAATATACGACGATTGAAGAAGCAATAAGTAAGTTTCCAGAGGAAAATGAAGTTCATTTAAGGGGGTGGGTTTATCGAGAACGAAAATCCAATAAATTCACATTTATTGTCTTAAGAGATGAATCAGATATAATTCAGTGTGTCATTAAGAAAAGCAATACTCCCGATCTTTTCGAGGAAGCGCAATCTCTAACAATTGAATCATCAATCAAACTAAGTGGTGAGATAAGAGAAGATAACCGAGCTCCCACTGGTTATGAGGTCGGAGTCAAGCAATTAGAGATAATTCAAATTGCTGAACCCTTTCCAATTACTGAATATCAATCTATAGAATTATTATTAGAAAATCGTCATTTATGGCTCAGATCAAGAAAAATAAATGCCATTCTTAAAATTAGGCATACTATAGTTGGAGCAATTCATGAATTTTTTAGAAGTCGAGGATATTACGAATTTGATGCTCCAATTTTTCAACCTATGATGTCTGAAGGTGGAGCTACCTTGTTTAAGGTGGATTATTTTGAAGATATAGTCTATTTAAGTCAATCATGGCAGTTATATGCTGAAGCAGGTATTTTCTCACTAGGAAAGATATATAATATGGGGCCAACTTTCAGAGCTGAAAAATCAAGTACATCAAGGCATCTATCAGAATTTTGGATGGCAGAAATGGAAGCAGCTTGGATGAAACTTGGTGAAGTTACAGAAGTTGCCAAGGATGAAATACGCTTTATCATAAAAAAAGTATTAGAGAATAATAAGAAAGAATTAGAATTATTAGAACGCGATATTTCGATTTTAGAAAATTATGTTAAAGCAGAATATCCAACTATAAAATATGCTGAAGCATTAGAGATTCTTAACAATAATTATGAAATGGAGGTACCATGGGGAAAAGATTTGCGAACTATAGAAGAAAAAACATTAGCAGAGCACTTTAATGTACCTGTGGTGGTTACTCATTATCCTACAGAAATTATGGGATTTTATAAACCTCCAAGTGAAGAAAATCCAGAGGAAGCATTATGCTTCGATATGATTGCCCCTGAAGGATATTGTGAAATTATAGGAGGATCTCAAAGAGGTTTATCTATCGAAAATATGGAAAAGCGGTTAAAATCAGAAGGAGAAGACCCTCAGAATTATGATTGGTACTTTGATTTACGAAAATATGGAAGTGTTCCTCATTCAGGCTATGGAGTAGGAGTAGAGCGAGTTATATCATGGATATGTGGATTAGACAACATCAAAGATGCTATTCCATTTCCAAGGACGATGGATAGAAAAGAACCTTAGTAAAACTATCTTGAATCTTTGTTGAAATGTCGATTTTAAACTCCTTCTAAGATATTTTTCAATCATATTTTTTAGAAATATAAAATTTATAATAGTAATTAAAATATACAGAATCACTCTAAATCATTAAAAATTGGGTATCATCAATGAATATTAGTGAATACATGGGTTACGAACTAATTGAAAAAATAAAACATAAAGAGATAACTATATCAGAGATTTTAGAACAAACTTTTCAACACATTAATCTGACTGAAGATAAATTACATTCTTTCGTCCATTTGGAGGAGAAAAAAGCACTTGAGAAAGGGAAATATCTAGATAATCAAATCAGAAATGGGAAAAGGTTGGGAAATCTTTATGGACTTCCCATCGCTATTAAAGATGTTATTTGTGTAAAGAATAGTCCTACCACTTGCTGCTCTAAAATTCTTGAGGGATACAGCCCTCCATATCATGCCACAGTTTCAAAAAAATTACTTGAACAAGAAGATGGAATATGCATTGGAAGAACTAATATGGATGAATTTGCTATGGGATCATCGACAGAAAATAGTTGCTATGGTCCTACTTATAATCCATGGGATTTAAAACGGGTCCCTGGTGGATCAAGTGGAGGTTCGGGATCTTGCGTCGCAGCCGGGCAATCTATATTTGCATTAGGTAGTGATACTGGAGGAAGTATTAGAGCTCCTGCATCTTATTGTGGAGTGGTTGGGTTAAAACCAACATATGGAAGAGTTTCCAGATATGGTCTCATTGCATATGCTAATTCCCTTGATGTAATTGGGCCTATCACTCGATGTGTAACAGATGCTGCTTTACTCTTAGAAATTATGGCTGGTGATGATCCACTTGATTCGACTACTGTTGATATTAGAGTAGATCACTATTCAAAAGAATTAGAAAAATCAATCGAGGGTAAAAAAATAGGTGTTCCCGAAGAATTTTTTGGGGAAGGAATTGATAAAACAGTAAAAAACAAGGTTCAAAATGCGATTAAAGATCTTGAAAATCTAGGAGCACAAACAATTGATTTGTCTTTTCCTCATTTAGAATATTCTATCCCAACATATTATCTAATTGCCATGAGCGAGGCTAGTTCTAATTTAGCTCGATTTGACGGGTTAAGATATGGAAAAATGGTTAAAAAAACTAAAGCAGATGTGTATGAAAATTTTAGCCGTACAAGAGCTGAAAAATTTGGAGACGAAGTAAGAAAAAGAATAATACTCGGTACATATGCTTTATCTGCTGGTTATTATAATATGTTCTATATTAAAGCACTTAAAGTTCGCAGCTTAATTCGACAAGATTTTCAAAATGCGTTTGAAGAATGCGATGTTATCGTCTCACCCACGATGCCAACCACTGCTTTTAAAATTGGCGAATTAGTAGATGACCCATTACAAATGTATTTGATGGATATATTGACCTGTCCCGTAAATTTAGCTGGATTACCAGCCTTATCGATTCCATGTGGATTTGATTTAAATAATTTACCAATAGGATTTCAAATTATTGGAAATTATTTTGAAGAAAATGACATTTTGAATGTAGGATATAAGTTAGAACAGAAATTAGATATTTATCGTGAAATGCCACCTATAGCAGAAAACGGAGGAAACTAATATGAACGATAATAAAGATGATATTGTTATTGGTTTAGAGATACACAAAACCAATTTTAGCTATTTTTTTAGAATCGTTTTTCCAATATTCTGATTTGAATAAAATCAATTGTCCTCTCAATTTTATACTTAAGTATTATTGAATAATGATTTTATTACCTAAAACTATGCAATATTTTTAAAAAAATATTTAAGATTATTAGAATATTTTTAAAGTATAAAATCCTTTTAGTTAATTTATAATACCCCTTTTACAGAATAATCAATATGGCAAATTATAATCCAAAATTTACATGTGCTTGTAAATCACCAAGAAATAATAATATTATTTTTATTGGAACGAATGGTGGACAAATATATCGAGTAGAAATAAAGAATTTATCTGAAATCCAAAAAAATTTATCATTGAATTTCAGCTGCATTGATAAAATATCTCCATATAATCGAGAGATCAAACCTTTTTATAGTCCAGTAAGAGCAATAAAAAGATTGGATGTATCTAATTTGATTTCAATTTCTACAAATGGAGGAATTAAGTTGATAAATCTATTATTAAAAAAATATATAGAGGTTCAAGCTGAAAAATCAGATACTGAACATAGGTTATGGAGAATTTTAGTAATAAGTCAAAAAAAATTTATAGTGGTAGGATCATACGGAAAAATGCAACTTTGGGAAAATGAGAATAATATTTGGAAAAAGAAGATTGATAAAAGACATGGATCTCCTTCTTTTTTTTGCTTGAATTGGTATAATAAACACGAAGATAAAATCATTTCCAATGATTATCGTGGTTCCACAGAATTATGGAATACAAACTTAAAATTTTTAAAAAGTTGGAATTTGGCTTCAAATATTCAAGAATCAATTAAAATTGACAATAGGTTGATCACAGTAACTTATTTTGGAGATACAATTGTATATTTAAAAGATGAAGATAATTTCATTCAAATTGAAAGATTCAGTTGTTCAAAGATGAAATCAGTTTCAATAATTCGTCAAATATCTAACGGTGAAGAATTTTTAGCGGGATTTAACAATAAAATCTTTGTATTTGATAAGTCATTTACTGAATACAGAAGCACTGATATTCCATGTATCGATTTGATCTCAATAGGCAATATAGAACTAATTCTAACTGCATATGATTTAGTTCCCCTTGATCGAAGTAAATTAGTTATTCCAGAAAATTATATAAAATATAAATATATTCATGTTGGATTTGTGGGAAATTCAAGATCGGGAAAGACCACTATTTGTAAATATTTAATTAAAAATAGATACATAACTGAGATTCCATCGTCTTTAGGTTCACATATATGGTTACATGAATTATCAAATAAGAAAAAAATTTATTATATTGATATGGCAGGTCAAGAAAGCGAGTTACCTTATTATTTACCAAAACTAAAAACATGTCAAATTATCTTTGTATTATTCCGTCATAATCAATCAAAAAAAGAATTTATGCAAGCAATAGACTATTATAATTTGCTCTCAAATAAATTACCTTCTTGTCAAATCTATTTAATTGAAAGTATGATGGATGAACGAGAAGGAATATCAAAAAGGTTTAAGGAAAAAAAATTAAATCAAAATAATATTCCAATGAAAAACTGGATAAAGATTAGTGTAAAGGAGGGAATTAATATAAATTCCATAATTTCAATTTTAAATGATGAAGGAATATGGGATTCTGCTTATCCAATTACAGAAAGTTCAATAAATAACGCGATCTTATCAATTTTACAAGAACTTTATGAAACAAAATCCAAATATGTGAGTATTGAGGAAATGCAAATACCATTAAAAAAAAAAATATGGTAAAGTCAAATTATCAGAACTTCGAAATATTTTAGAAAAACTCGCAAATGAAGGTCTTGTTTTCTTTTTGGAAGAGAGCGATAAAATAATATTGGATACATCTGATAAACAAAAAATTCAGTCAAAAATTCTTATGATTTTGCATGAAGAGAATGGGTTTATCCAATTAGAAAAATTGTTAGAATTTTCTAAAGAGGATTTGGGAGAATTGGAATCAATGGAGGAATATATCTCTAAATTTCTGAATTATCTTGAAAAGGAAGAATTAGCAATGTTAGTTCCAATTAATGAAGAGGTAAAAAATTTATCAGACATTGATCAAATTATATTGTGGGATGCATTAATAGATAAGCACCTAATTGATTTTGACATAACTCAATTTGAAAAAATAGAGTTTAGATTAGAAAATCCCATTCAAATTATTGAATTAATTTTTTTTGGAAAAAAAAATCTAGGGAGATTTGAGTTTATTAATCGGAATAAATTATGTTTTGAGGGATCTGAAAAAATTATTTTCGATTTGATAGATAATGAGATTTCTTCAGATAGTAAACATAACCACATTAAAATATATATAAAGGATTCCCCAGAAAAAAAAAGAATTATTATTGAATTTTTAGGAGAGAAATATTTAATCTCATCGAATTCTTCTATTTCATATTCCTTAGATGAATATGTTGAACTTATCAATGAAGGAGAATGTGAAACAATTGAATTTAAATCAACATTTAAATGGGATATTAAAGAAAGTAGAGCAAACAAAGAATTACCTGAAATGGTAACCAAATCTATTTGTGCGTTTTCTAATTCCCGCCAGGGTGGGATAGTTTTTATCGGTATTAAAAATGATAGATCAATTTTTGGAATTGAAAATGATATAGAAAAGATTTTCCACAACAGCTATGATATATTTCAACAAGAAGTAGCAAAAAAAATCAGAAAAGATTTAGGACAATCAGTAATCTATAAAACAGACAAAATTGAACTAAAAAATAAAATGGTTTTTATAATCAAGGTAGAACCAGCAAAAAATCCAATTTATTTCAAAAACAATGAATATTATGTTAGAAGAGGTTCATCAAATCATAACTGCACACCAAAAGAAACTGAAGAACATATCAAAAGTCGTTTTCCTTAAATATTCATTTTAATAAGATATAGAGAAAGTTAATCCAAAAAATATTGAAACTCTATTTAGAGTCAATTATTAGATTAATAATATCCTTTTTAATTGATTCCTTCCATCTTATCTTCTCTAGATTATAGAGTTGATATACTAAATTTTTTATATTATCAATCCCGTAAAACTTTCTCAAATAATTAATTTTTTGCTTTTCAAATTTTGATAAAGGAATCCCTCTTTGAACATTTACTGGGATATGATTCATTTTTCCGATCCATAGAGTCCCCTTTATAAAATTTAATAACTTTTTAACAAGTAGTATGAAATTATCAATATCTGTTTTATTGCTACTATTTTTTGCTGGAAAGAAAGGTTCCATACTTATACTTGTATAAAAACCATATTGATAGGCATATTTTAAGGATTTAAGTCTCTCCTCAAATTTAGGAGCATTTGGTTCCCAAAAAGAGAGTGCTTTATCATCATTAGTACTAATTGTAAATCTAAGTATAATTTTTGGTTGCCCTGTCTTATAATCTGAAAATGTATTAATAAGTTCTTTAATCACTTCAAAATGAGGTTTACTCACAAATAATACATTTATATTTGCCTTTAGCATTTTTTGAATTGCTTGAAAACTCTCATTAATAGTTTCAGGTACAATATCATGAGTTGTGGGATACATAATTGTATATCCGTCCTCTCGTTTTTGCCATCCTTTATTCCAATACTTTCGTAATGTCATTCTATTACCCCAGTCCTTATAGTAATCTCTTTGCCGCTGATAGGCTTCATTCCAAGCATAACAATACCAACATGCATTTTTACAAGCATAGTGAGTGTTAAAATTTTCATCGGCCCATTCTTTAGTTCCAAATTTAAAATTAAATTCATTAATATTACTAAGCCACCGAGAAATTTTTTTCCTCTTATTTGAAAACCATTCTTTTATAATAAATTGAAAAATTCTGTCGGTTATTGTGAGAGACTTAATTTTAGGTAAATCCCTAATATTAGTTTCAAAATTTTGACTTTTATTAACGTTTTCAGTCATTTTACTATACCTATATTAATATTTTATTATTAGTTAATAATTCCAATTATTTTATTTAAGATATCAAATTTCTTAGGAAATCTAATATATATAAAGAAAAAAATGAAAGAATTCAATTAGAAAATTAGACACTAGAAAAATTTCTTTTTTATCTGAAAAAAAAGGATAATCTTTAATATTTCACTTTTTTGGTTATTTGCATATTAATATATTGATTATTAAATGTCAATGTCTTAACATTATTTGAGAAATGACACTTAAAGATGATTCAGAGGAAAAGTGGATTTATACAGAACATGCTAAAGTGAAACACGAAATCTTAAGTAAATACATTACTTCATGGTCTAAAATTCTTGGGAAGTTTTATAATCTGAATATTTTTGATTGTTTCGCTGGAAGAGGGAAATATGCAAACGGTGAGGAGGGTTCACCTCTAAAGATTATTAAAATTTTAATTAACCTAAGAAAAAAAACAGGCAAACCCAGAAAAGCTAAATTCTTCTTTATTGAGGCTAATAAAAAAAATTTTAAGATGCTAGAAAGTGAAGTCAAGGGATATGTCAGAGAAGATTTAGATTGGTTAGATATAAATATTTTTCAAGGAGAATTTTCAGATACAATATCCACAATTCTAGAAAATCATTCTTCCGATATTTCTCCAGGCTTCTTTTTTATTGATCCATTTGGATTTGGTGGTATTCCTCTTAAAAAAATAGAGAAATTACTTTCATACGAGCGAACAGAAGTATTTATTACATTTATGATCAGAGATGTTATCAGATTTCTTGAAAGTCCAACTCACCAAAAAAGTATTAAAGATTTATTTGGTTATGAGAATATTTTAAAAAGAATAAATGAAAAGCCTTATGACAATTTGATCAAAGAAAAAGCCTTATTAAAATTATACAGAAATCAATTACATACACAAGCAAAAGTGAAATATACACTTCCATTTAAAGTTAATTCCGATAATAAAATACAAACTACTTATTACTTAATACACTGCACTAATCATCCAAAGGGATGCGCTTTAATGAAAGACATAATGTATAATTCTGGGACACCAGGAAGATACGGATATTTAGGTCCTGTAGAAGGACAATTAAGCTTAGATTTTTATTTTGAAGTAGATAAACTAAAACCGTATTTATTAAATAAATTTAAAAATAGAAAACTAACATTCGCAGAAGTTAAGCATGAATCACTTATGGATACATATTATATTACTAAGCATTTTAGAAAAGCTATAAAAGAATTATTCAATGAAAAAAAGATTAACTTAGAAAAGCAAGGTTCCAGAGGGGGGATAAAAGACAAAACAATCATTGATTTTAAAAAAAAATATTTAGATATAACACAAGATTGGAATTAATATAATTGATAGTTATTATCAATCCTTTCTTTAGCTTATAGCTCCTTCATAACATTATTTAAATTTGTCTTCATATAAAAATATTAAATTAAGATATTGAAATGAATTAAAAAAAAGTTTCCTAGTCATAAATTAATATTATTTCAGCCTCTCCTTATATAGCTAAAGATAAATTCTCCCTTTTAAATGAAATGATAAATTAAACCAATAAGATAAATCTTAGAATAAGGATCAATTATAAATTTTGTATAAGTTTAAATAGGAAGTCAAGGATTTATTAATTAGAGATAAATTTTTTAATAGGACATCTTAGGAACTTTAGTGGAGGGGAAATTAATCGATATTATCCTATCATTTATATTATTATCATCAAAAAAATAAAAAATTTCCAAATAAATAATTTAGATATGAATTGAAAAATTATGAATATCTGTGAAAATTTAAAAGGTTATTTTTTCTGTCGAAATGAAATGTGGAAAAAAGTTGGAAATGAAAAATATTGTGAAATATTTTTCAAATCCTCTGAGAAATGCTTAAAAAGATTTTATAATCAAAGTTTCAAAGAAATTAATTCTGATATTAATAAAATGCAACATCAAAAATGTCAATTAAGCTTAGAAAAATTTATGAACCTAAAAGAATCCAATTATTTCCCGTTTAGTTCTAAAGTTTGGAAAAATCGTTTTATAATTGGTCTAACTCATCTAATTTATCAATTAAAATGCAAAATAGAACCATTTAGAGGAAAGTCATATTTTGGATATACTGATGATTTAAATAGAAGAATTGAAGAGCATATAGTTGAAGCTCTCGCTCCCCATGGTAAAGGGGAATTTTTTAATCATGTAACCATAACTAAACTTCATAAAGCAATTAGGAAGGCGTTTAAAATTGATAAAAAATATAATAGCTTATTATTAAAAGGATACAATTTTGAAGATATTTATAATTATTTGATTCAAATCAAATCTACTAAGAAATATAATATAGAGATGTATTATATTAGAAGAGAAGTCATCAATAAATCATTTGATATAAGTAATCTTGAAATGACAAGAGGAGGGAGAATAGCAAGAGATAGAGAACGAATTTATACCTCAAACTATAAAAATAAAAATGGAACAATTGGTTCTGTAAATCATGGACTAAATGAACGTAAAGGTGGAGGAGGAAGGGGTTTAAGTAGCATTTATTACAATTTTCCTTGGTTGGATATTTCAGGAATGTTATCTCTTGGTTTTAGTTATGCCTCTATAACTGAAATTATAAAAAACCAATATAATGAACTAAATTTTATCAGCGAACGAGAAGTAAACCGTCAGATTAATAATCTTTGGGGAGGACAAAAAGAAGTTTATTTTAAATTTCTTTTACCAGTTATTGAAGGGCTATTAAGATATGATATAAATATTAAAAAAAAGGATATTTTGGATTTATTAAATTGGTCAAACAATAAATTTGATCGTTATTTTGGTTCTATTCTATATCTAAGGAAACTTATTAAAGAAAATGAACGTTTAGATAAAAATAAAATTAAGGAAAATATGAAAAAGCGAAAATTAATAGAAAAGTCCTTGGGGAATTCTACTTTAAGGTTGAAGAATCTGATGAGAGGGATCAGTATTGAAAAGTATAAAAATTGGATTATTGAGGGTAAGACAGGCAAATTTATTGGAGAAAAATTAGGTGTTACTCCCAATATGGTATATTATATTTATCGAAAAATATCTTTTCTTTTGGTGAGAATTAGGAATTTGGAATTTACAGAAATTCAAAAAATTCTTAGAAAGAATGTAGCAATTGAATGCTTATGCAAGGGTATGAAACCAAGAAATATTATAGGAAAGAAATTCAATTTAAAATCCTACAAAAAGATGACTTGGAATGAGGTTTACGAATTTTATGAAAGATTGTTTGAAGATAATGGATCTAAAACTATAAATTATGAAGAAATAATGGAAAGATACTCTCAAAAATCTTAAAATTCAATCAATTCTTTATACATATACTAGAGAATTAATTTTTAATTAAAAGTTTAAATCTATTAATAATTTTTCAATTTAGGTGCATTTCTATAATCTCATCATTAGAGTCTCAAGCTGTAATAATTGGTCTAGAAGTTCATATACAACTTACTAATCTAAACACAAAGTTATTTTGTAGCTGTAGTTCTGGTTATCGTGGAAAAGAGCCTAATAGTTTAGTTTGTCCCATTTGTTTAGGACTTCCAGGGGCTCTCCCTGTATTAAACAAAAAGGCAATAGAATTTGCTACCAGATTAGCTCTTGCATTAGAATGTAATATTAATGAAAAGTTTTGGTTTTTTAGAAAAAATTACTTTTACCCAGACCTCCCGAAGGGCTATCAAATTACTCAATATAATAAGGCAGGCGGGAAAGCGCTGGGTGATGGGGGTCATATAACAATAAGAGGAAATGGAAAAAAGAAAGAAATTTTATTAGATAGGATTCATCTTGAGGAAGATCCGGCAAGATTAGTACATAAGGGTAGTATAGCGACTTCACCATACACTCTTGTAGATTATAACAGATCTGGAACCACATTAATAGAAATAGTCACTCAACCTGTGATTAAATCTCCTAAAGAGGCGCGAGAATTTCTAAACCATTTAAAATCTATTGTACAATATACTGGAATTGCTGATTTAGACTTAGAGGGATCTGTGCGTGTAGATGCAAATATCTCAATTAAAGGTCATCCTCGTAGTGAAGTAAAAAATATTAATAGTTTCAAGGAAGTTGAACGAGCACTAAAATGGGAAATACAACGTCAGAAAAATATGATAAAACGAGGAAAGGAATTACTTCAAGAAACACGTCATTGGGATGATGATAGAAGGATAACAATTGGATTAAGAACCAAGGAATTTGAAAAGGATTATCGATATTTTCCAGAACAGGATTTAGTACCTATTGAGATTGATCAAAAGTTTATTAATAAGGTCAAAGAAAAGCTTCCAGAAATGCCAAACACTCGTATGAAAAGATTTCAAAAGGAATATGATTTATCAGACCATGATTCTGAGATTTTGGTTTTAGATAAAAATATCGCAGACTTTTATGAAAAAGGGATTCATTCAATGGAGAATTTTGGAACAGAAGAATATAAAATGTATTGCAATTGGTTAATGTCTGATATATCTCGATGGTTAAATTTTAAAAATAAAAGCATAACTGAAACTAAACTAAAACCAGAAGAATTAGCAATTCTTATTAAAAAAATAAAAGAAGGAGAAATAACAGGCAAAATTGCAAAAGGTTTTGTTGATAAGCTAATGAACGGCAAATCAGTTGAGCAAATTATAAAAGAGAGTGGCAAAAAACGGTTAGCTGATAAAGAAAAACTAAAAAATATTGTGAATCTGGTTTTACAGGAAAATCCTGAAATTATAAAGGATTACAAAGATAATCCAAGAGCCTTGGAGGCTTTGATTGGGAAATGTATGGCAAAAACACATGGCACTGCAGATCCCGGAATTACTAGAGATCTACTCATTGAGAATATAGAAGATCATCTTTAATTTTTTATTTTTCTCTCTCAAGCTTTATAGACGAGATTTTAGTTGGTTGAAGTTAAAAATCGGACTATAATTATTTTTTATATTTAGGTAGATATTAATTAATATAAAACATTCTTAAATTGAATCTTATCATTTTTTAGATAAGATAATTTCTTTAGAGACTAAAATGTTGTTTCCAATCACTTTTTTATTTGTCTGGTTAGCCATTTGGAGTTTTGTCCAGATAATGGTCATTAACAAAGAGAAAATTGAATATTTTAAAAAAATACTTGACAATTCTCTCTTTAATCTTTTAATTGTTATAGGTTGGATAATATTCATTTTCTTTTTAATACCATTTTCTCCTCAAGCAAAATTGATCGGAGAAGGGATGTTCATATTAAATTTGATAGGGCAGATTTTGATAATTTCAGGTGTTTTAATTTTTATCTGGCTTTTTATAAAAAAACGAGGTTTAGGTGCTCAGGAAATGGATAAACTACTTACTAAAGGTGCTTATGGATTTTCAAGACATCCGATTTACTTAGGTCATATGTTAATTTTCTACGGGTTAATCTTTGAAATAGGAGCTTTCGATACTTTATTATTATCTCCAATAATTGTTATTTTATATTTAATTACAGCAAAAATTGAAGAAATTTATTCAATTGGAAAAATTTTCAAGGACCAATATTATGATTACCGAAAAAAAGTGCCAATGTTTCTAAAATGGTGGATAATATTGATATTATGTATTATCTTTATTTCTTATTTTACTATATCTATCTCTTATGAATTCTTAATAATAATTCCTCATTCTTAATCTGTGAATGATTAAGTAAAGAATTAAAATAGCGCTAGCAAGAAAAATTAAGAGGAGGAAACAAAAGATGATATTTGTGCAACTAATGATTTAAATGCCTCACCAAGTTTAAGATTGAAAAAAGATAGAAGATAATCTATGAGTGAGTGTTGATTAAAGTTTAGCCAAAAATTTATGGATATATTTTCAGTAACTACCCTATAAATTTTTGAACTTTACCAACAAATTCATCAATTTTCAGCTCTTGACCTGGTTCTGGAGGTCCAGTTGTTTTTCCTGTGTCTTGTATTTTAAATTCAAGATATTCAGGAAGAATTTCCTTAGCAACATTGTTTTCCTTTAGGATATCTTCCATTTTAGCCTTAAAATCTTCCCAAGGTGTCATGTGTGTATAAAATGTTGCTGCTTTTGATATAGGAGAGTCTAAATTTTTTCCTACTTTTTTAACAAACGTAGTTATAGTTCTATCAGGTCTATCAAATGTAATTCTTGATCCCACTATTAATACATCAGGAGGATTCTTAACGATATCTTTCGGTTTAATCTTTTTTACTTCATCAGTTCTAATTTCATATCCATCACTCAACTTCTTTGCAAGATCCTCACATAAAGTTTTACAATTGCCAGTTTTCGAATGATATATTATCCAAACATTAACTATAATTAACCACCTTTTAATTTCTTAGGTTCAAATTTTTTTATAAAATTCTAAAAACAAAGTAAGATAGTTGAAAATTTAAATGTATTTTTTTTATATTTTACTATATTGTAAGTTGCACCAAGGTTTAATGATTTAGATTTAGGATATGGATTCATTTTAACAAAATTGTAAAAGTTTTTTTTAATTGAAATGAGTTAAAATTATTTTAACTAGGAAAATAAAGATAATTTGAATGCAAAAAGATTAAGAAGATAAAAAAAAGATTAAATTTGAGCTGCTAAACTCTTTGATGCCGCGCCAAGCTTAAGATTGATAATTCCCAGTTTTGCGTCCACTGTGGTAATGATTGTTAAAATATTGCCCTTAATTTCAGTAAATAAAATCTTACCATTTTCACTTTCTATGATTGCGTTATTAAATTTACCTTGTTCTAATTCTTTGGTGGCTCTTTGGGATGCTTTCAAAATAAGCGTCACCATTGCAGCTACTGCCTCAGGATCAACCCACCCGGGTAAAGCACTACCTTTTATGAGGCCAAATTTCTCTATTAATGCCGCTCCATGTACTCCCTTAATAGCTTTTAATGAATCTAATATGGAAGTTATATTATCACTCATCTATCTCAGTTCGCTTAATTTATTATTTAATATTCTAAATATAGTTATAAGTATAAAAATTTTAATATTTCAATCGTAATAAAGATTTGAGATAAATGGGGAATATCATATATAGGCATTATCAGAGAGGGGACGAATATCAATTGACTGTTTTATTCATGAAAGCTTTCCAAATGAACGGAAAAAGCCTTATTCGAACTCAAAGATCTCTTACTTGGAGACATATGGATTCACCTCAGTTTGAACCTGAAATGGTTCAAATAGCGGAAGATAAGGTAGAGAAAAAGATTGTAGGAGCTGTTTATGTAAATCCAGTCGAAAAAATTCTGATAAAAGGGAAAGAATATCTTGTTGGAAATATTAATGATGTTTCATGCCACCCAGATTACACTAAAAGAGGAATTGCTACTAATCTAATGAAAAAAGCAATCGAGTATATGGAACAAAAAGGATGTGAGTTAGCTTTCCTAATAACTGGATCAGATAGTATTGCTAGAAATAGAATATACCTAAAAAAAGGCTTTCACGATTTTACTAATTTGAAAATCTATATTAATTTTCCAAATCTTTTTAATCTCTTCAAAAATGTCACTTTCTTATTGCCATTAGCTCCACTTATCGCATTAATTTCATTTATACCCAGAATTATTTTAAATTTTAATGTTAAATTCAATTCTTTCTTTAGAGATGTTAATTTTGAGATTACTCATGGTGAAAAACATCATCAATATAAAAAAGAAATAAACTCATTAATGCCAAAATATTATGAGTTTTTTTCTAAATATTCGAAACAAAAATTAAATTGGGCAAGAATTAATGTCCCTTATAAAAGGGAAATACCAAGTTATGTGTTTGTTAAAAAGAGAAAAAAGATAATATGTGGAGCATCTATAACTCATGAGTATGTATATATTTCAAAATTCAATTTTAAACTCAAAATTGGTATAATTCATGAAATATTTTTGTCTCAAGAGATAATTTCGAATAAAAAATTAGGAAGTTTAACCTTAACGTATTTAATTGATAAAATCATGAAAGCTGCGATATCTCGAAACTTAGGAATTTTACTATATTATGGAGATTTTAAGGATCACTTTCTAAGTAGGGGGTTTTCCAAACTAGGTTTTCTAAAATTAAAAGGGAGTGTATTTATGGTTAAAATTTTGGAAAAAAAGAATAATTCTATGAAAATGAGAAAACCGATTTTTATACCTACTTATTCATCATTAGGGTATCCGTAAATTTGTTTATCTGAGCCACAGCTTCTATTCTTTTGATATTGTTTTGCATTTTCGGAGATATTTAAATTCAGCAGACTTGTAACAAAATCTTTTTAAAAGTAGAATATATATCTCTATATATTTATTTAGTAAAAAAAGGATTTCAAAATGAAAAATAAGGATGAAAAAAGTATAGATGAAATATTTGCTGAATATAGTAAAGAGTTTTTGAAAGGAGCAAAATTATTAAATAAACTTATGAAAGATTTTATTAATGAAAAATTAGATAAAAGTGAATTAGATGGAGTAATAGAATCCGAACATGAATGTGATCGAATAAAAGAAACATATATAAAAGTATTATTTCAAGATAAAAGAGCGCTTCCATTTTTAGTAGAGGATAGATATAAAATAATTGCTTTAGTTGATGAAGCTTTAGGTAAAATGGAATTTATTTCGCGTTTTATGAAAATCTATCCCTTCGATCTATATGAGGATATATCGGAAGATTTTGAGATAATGTGTGATACATGCTATATTTTGATCAATCATCTTACTGAAACATTGGAATTAATGGAAACAGATTTTGATGGAGCTTTTGAAAAAACTCTAGAAATAGAAAGAATAAGACGTGATGCAAGAGATTTAAGATATAGTCTACTCGGAACTATTTATAAGAAAACAGAGGAACCCACGAGAGTTCTATTAACTTCAAAATTAGTCAATAATGTCTATGATATTATTGCTTGGATAGAAGATATTGCTGATTATCTTAGGGGTCTGATAATAAAATATCCAACTAGATAATTGGAGATGATTATATTATGGCTATCAGCGTTCCAATTATCATAGTTTTTATTATTATATCTATATTTATCTCATTTGCAATAGGTGCAAATGATGAGACATTTGCAACTATTCATGGCTCTAGAACTCTTACAATGAAAGAATTACTAATACTTGGCAGTATTTTAGCAATAGCTGGAGCTTTTATATTAGGAAGAGGAGTAAGCGAAACAGTCGGAAAGGATTTATTAACTTTTGAAGTTTCATATTCAATTGTTCTTACTATATTGATATCTACTTCCATTTGGTTAATAGTTTCCTCCGCTTTAGGAGCTCCAATCTCTACCACGCATTCAACAATCGGAAGTATTATGGGTGTTGGAATATTAATAGATGGATTAGGCGGCGTAAACTGGATTACGATATTAGAAATGAGTTTTTGGTGGCTATTATCCCCAGTTATAGGTTTCGTGGCAACTTATATTGTTTATAAGCTGATCCATAAGACTATTATCAGTAAATTAGACGGTTTTAAAGATTTTGAAAGAACAGAAAAGATATTTTCATATATATTGCTGGGGGTTATATGCCTTACAGCGTTTTCGAGAGCGGGAAATGATGTATCAAACGCCGCAGGTATAGTAGTTGGTTTAGGAATCAACGTAGATTTGGTTTTAATTATAGCAGGAGTAAGCTTTTCGATTGGGATTGTTGTTCTAGGTAGAAGAGTTATAAAAAGCGTAGGTAATATTACAGAACTAGTCCCAAGTTCTGCATTTGCGAGTCAAGTTCCCACGGCTGTTATCCTTTTTGTTGGGACATTCTTAGGTATTCCTCTTTCAGGATCTCATATGTTAGTTGTCTCTCTTATTGGATTAGCGAAAGCAAGAAGAGCGCCCCAAAAAGGGGGTATATGGAGGATTGTAATTATTTGGATACTCACTTTTCCAATGGCAGCTATTTTAGCAATTTTATTATACTTTCCAATTAATTTAATTATATAATAAAATTTTTTCTTTTTTTTCTCGAGCCCATATGATGAGAAGTATTATAAAATAATTGCATTAGAAATTATTAAAGAAAGAAGAAGATCATTCTTTTATAACCATAAATGCTATTCTGGGCAATTATTTTGAATAACATTGTTAATTCCATTTAAAATAGTTTTAGTACCTTCTGTTTTATATATCTCCATCAACTCTCTATATGAAACTGTTCTGTTTTTTATAGCAGATAAATAAGCTAAAAGTACGGTTGCAACTGCTTGCCTTGCTTGTTGTGGAGTAAATTCAGTTTTTTTATCATTTAAAATGCAATCAGTAAAGTATGTGTCTTCTATACGGGCTGAAATTTCATAATATTTAGGAAAAGGCCCATGCTCGATTTTTGGTTCAAACCAAATGCCTTTATTTCTTCTCATTGCGTCATGAGTAGAATTAATTAGAACTGGATTTTCCCACATATGATTTTCTATGATTGTTCCCTTTGTTCCATATATTTCCAAAGAGTTTGTCGGAGGAGATATCACGGTAAAACTAAGAACTATATCGACTATAGTTCCCTTCTTATATTTCAGATAAACCATTGCATTATCTTCTGCCTTTGCTTCAAGGGTAGTGCATTGTTTTGTTATCCAGCTATAAGCAGAATCCACATTATCGTTCAAGATCCACTGAATAGTCGCAAATTTATGTACTCCCATATCCATAAGAGAACCTCCTCCTGCTTTTATAGGATCCCCTTTCCACAAATCGGGATCCATTAAACCTGGAATCTCATTTACTCCTTCATATGCTCGAATTAAAAAGATATCTCCTAATAATCCTTGTCGTACCGCATCTGCGATATATTTATGAGCGGGTAGAAATCGATGATTTTCTGCTATCATAAATTTTACACCAGCATTTTCAGTTGTATTTATCATGTTATCACATTCCTCTAAAGTTCTAGCCATCGGTTTTTCGCAAAGCACATGTTTTCCCGCTCTCGCGGCTCTTATAACGAATTCTTCATGTAGAAAATGAGGAACCATTATCAAAACAGCATCTATATCGCTTTTCAGGAATTCATCATAATCCGTATAATATTCCATGTTATAGATTCTTGAAGCCTTTTTGAGTTTTCGTTCGTCTATATCAAATGCGGAGATAAATTTAATTTTATCATTATTTCTCACACCCGCGCTATGGAACATCCAAGCTCCACCCAAACCAGCTATCCCATACTTAATATATTCCATAATTTACCATTAAATTCTAAAATAAATAAATTTTATTAAATCTTAATTAGCAAAAAGAAAAGTAAATTAAAATTTTAAATTGTATTTTAAATAACATTCAATTAATTACAATTTTTAATATAGGATAGTATAGGATAAATAAAACTAATGTGAAAAAAATGGAACCAATAGGATATAGAAAAGATAAAGCAAAAGAAGCTCTTGAAAAATATGGTTTAGATCTGCTTATTGCTTCGAGTCCCGTTAATGTATTTTATACTACTGGTTTACCGGTTACTCATGTAGCACCGAATCCCATCTTGTATGTATTAAAAAACCAATACCCTTTTTTATCAATGATTAAATCAGATGGAGAAGAAAGCGCGATAGTATGGTCATTATATGATAGTGTTGAAGAGTTTTCTTGGATTGATCCAAGCGAAGTGTTTCGAATTGGGAGTGTAGAAGCTGCGATTAAAATGTTGACTAACAAAATCAAAGAATGGGAATTGGAGAATAAAAAAATTGGTGTTGAATCATTGATGCCAAGGTATCAATCAGAAGCTTTAAGAACAAATTTCCCAAACGCGACAATAATTGAAGCGGATAATGCATTTCTAGATATGCGTTTAATAAAAACAGAGGAAGAAATTAAGAGAATTAAAAAATCAACTGAAGTTGCCGAAAAAGCTATTCAAGCATGTATTAATGCCACTGAATTAAATATAAAAGACACAGAATTATTAAAAATAGCACGGAAAACGATTGTAGATGAGGGCGCATGGGGATGGGATCATTTGACTATGAATATAGGTCCCTCAGATCCAGAAGCACCAGGATTAGGGATTCCTGTTACTCCCAATGATATCGTTAGGTTTGATTTTGGGGCAGTGTGGGAGGGATATATTTCAGATGTGAGTAGAGGAGTTGTTGTAGGAGAAGAGCCTGAAAAAGCTAAAAAAGCCTTAGACTATATGATCCAAGTTCAAGACTTTTGCGTTGATAATATTAAACCAGGTGTTATGCCAAAAGAATTGGCGGATGATGCTCAGAAATATCTTAAAGAATTAACAAAAAGAGGATTCTATTTAATAACGGGGCATCACATTGGATTAGAATGTGAAGAAGCTCACATGTTTAGTCCAATGTCTTCGATGGACATTCCATTTGAAGAAAATATGGTATTAGATATCGAAGTTTGGTTAAATGTTAGAGGACAAGGATTAGTAGGTGTTGAAGATTGTTATCGAGTGACTGATAATGGCTGTGAACGATTATCCTCATTAGATAGACCTACAGTAGTAAAATAAATTTATATTTTTTTATGATCTATGTTTGAAGTTAAATTTGTTTGAATTAATTTAAAATGATTTAAAAATGAGAGTTAAAGATAAAGTTTGTGTTTTGACAGGGGCAGCTTCTGGAATTGGGAGAGCAACAGCTAAGCTGTTTGCAGATGAAGGAGCGTTTTTAGTTATTTCAGATATTGATGAAAATGGATTAAAAGAAACTTATGATCTGCTTGCTAGAGTTAAAGATCGGATCTCATTTATGAAAATAGATGTGAGAGAACCTAAAGAAGTAAAGAAAATGATCCAATTCACGATTGAGAAATATGGAAAAATAGATGTTTTAATTGTGAATGCTGGAGTAGTGAGGGTGGGACCTGTTGATGAATTTTCCGATGAAGATTATGACTTGTTAATAAATGTAAATCTTAAAGGAACTTATTATACATGTAAATATGCAATCCCCTATTTTAAAAAGCAGAAATCTGGATCGATTATAACACTCGCCTCAGTGGCAGCTCATATTGGTCAAGTAAATCATGCAAATTACTGCTCAACCAAGGCAGGAGTATTGGGATTCACTAAAGCTTTAGCATTAGATATGGCTCCTTATAATGTTCGAGTAAATAGTGTTTCCCCAGGAGCAACTGATACTCCGATGCTTCAAAGCGATGTAGCAAAACAAGCTAAAGATCGAGGGGTTGATTATGATACTGTTAAGAAAGAATTCGAACAAGAGGGAGTCTTAGGAAGGTGGGCTAAGCCAGAAGAGATCGCAACTGGAATCCTATTCTTAGCTACTGATGATGCTTCTTATATGACTGGAGCAGATTTACGAATGGATGGGGGTTGGACTACACGTTAATTTTACTAAAAATAATTCTTTTTTCTATTTTCAAAATTTATTCGTTTTAATGAAAAATGTTAATAGTTAAAATATAAAATATCTCTATAGGATAATTAAACCTATTACATTGTCATTCCGCCATCAATTGACAAACTTGCGCCAGTTGTAAATTCATTTTTGACGAGGAATAACACTCCTTCCGCGATTTCTTCTGGTTTTCCTAAACGTGCCATTTTTTGCCTTGCGATGAAATCTTTTCGAGCTTTTTCTGGATTATCAAACTTGCTTAGTCTTTTAGCAAGTGAAGGAGTATCTGTGGTGCCGGGGCAAATGGCATTAACTCTTATTCCATCATCAATATAATCTGCTGCCATCGCTCTTGTCAAAGAGAGAACCGCGCCTTTAGAGGCTGTATAAGCAGCTCTATTCTTTACTCCAGTAAATGCAACAGAGGAAGAATTATTGATGATAATTCCCCTTGATCTCTTAAGATATGGAATTGCGTATTTTGAAACTAAATAAATCCCTCTTACATTAACCGCCATTGTTTTATCCCAATCTTCAGTGGAAATAGTATCAATACTTCCTCCTAGAACGATGCCAGCATTATTAAATAAAATATGTATCTCTCCAAAATTTTCAATAGCTTCATCTATAATTTTCTTAGCTTCCTTCTCTTTAGAAACATCCGCTTGAACGAATATTGCTTCTCCCCCAGTATTATTAATCTCATTTGCTACCCTTAAGGCTGATTTTGATAAAGAATTACAAATCACCTTAACTCCATTTTCAGCAAATAATTTCACGGTTGCTTCTCCAATACCAGCTCCAGCTCCAGTAATTATTGCTACTTTATTTTTTAATTCCATTTTATCCATCTAACTTTATTAAATTATATTAAAATAATCTGAATACTATAATCCTAAAACTTTTCTTCCTTCTGAGGGTGTTGCTACCTCCCTGCCCATCTCTTCGCTTATTTTTTTCATCCTTTTTACTATTTCAGCATTATTTTTGGCTGGAATTCCTTTTTTAATATAAGGATAATCTTCAGTCCCCACTCTAACATTTCCACCATTGGATATTGCTAAAGTTGCTATTTTTGTTTGTTGATCCCCCATAATACTTACAGTATGAACTGAATTCTCTGGAATATATTTTATTCGGTGTAGATATTCATCGGCTGTAGGGGGAGACCAAGTACCTCCGGGCCAATTAAAAAACAGAGTTAAGATGTGGGGTGATTCTACCAAATTTTCATCAATTAAATAATTCAAATTCCAAAAAGATCCTGTATGCCATACTTCCCATTCGGGTTTAATACCACAATTTCTACAAATCTCACAATATTCTTTTAATTCATCAAGAGGATGAAGCTTATTGACACTCAATTGAGTAAAATGTTCATCATGATGATTGAGAATAATTGACATCATATCCGGTCTAGCTTCAATATCTCCTTGTCTTTTTGGAATGCTATCACTTGACATACCTGCTTGAATTAATATATCACACCTCTCTCGTATTCTTTTAACTGTTTCAATCTCTTTACCTCTGGGTAAATGGACATGCGCGATTGTTGCTCCTGCTTCATAACATTGATAAACATCCTCAATAAGGTCATCTAAAGTTTCCGACCAATTCTTACATTCTGGATAAATCCAACTATTTGCTGTTGTGGCAGTTAAGACCATTTTATCATAATTTTCCATCTAAAATCACAAATATAAAGAATTATAGTTAAAAAGAAATAATAAGATAATAAGAAATTTTTGAAACTTATTCAAGATCTTAGAAATATTTTAACGAGAGATTCGCCCCGACGCATCACCTTCAATTAATTTGAGAACTTCATCTTTAGAGACCAAATTAAAATCTCCTTCAATACTATGTTTTAAACAAGATGCGCCCACAGCAAAATTTAAAGCTTTCTGTAAATCTTTTTTATAAGTTATTAATCCATAGATAAGACCAGCATTAAATGAATCACCACCACCTACTCTATCTACAATGAAATCGATATCATAAACTGGACTAGTATACATTTCATTTTCATCATATAAAAGTCCTGACCAGGTATTATGGGATGCTGAAATGGATCCTCTGAGAGTGATCCCAATCATTTGAATGTTTGGATATAAATTTTTAAACTGTTCCACGACAAATTTATAATTATGAGCTGCTACTTTACCAGAAGAAATATCCACATCAGGAGGGGCAATATTAAACACCTTTTCAAAATCTTCTTCATTTCCAACAGCAATATCACAATATTTAACCAGTTCAGACATAATTTCACTACATGATTTTCCATAGTTCCATAATTTACTTCGATAATTTAAATCACAAGAGACAGTTATTTTTTTTTCTTTCGCGATTTTTACAGCTTGAAGGCAAATATCTGCTAGGTTCTGAGAAATGGCGGGCGTAATTCCTGTCCAATGGAACCATCGAACGTCTTCGAATAATTCATCCCAGTCAAAGTCTTGTAATTCAGCTGTCGCTATTGAAGAATTTGCTCGGTCGTATATAACATTACTAGACCGAATAGAAGCACCTTTTTCTAGGAAATATATGCCTAAACGATCCCCTCCTCTCACAATTTTAGTGGTGTTGGCACCATATTGTCTCAAATAATTCATACAGGCGTCTCCCAATTTATTATTAGGTAATTTCGTCACATAATCAACTGAAAGGCCAAAATTAGCTAAAGATACAGCAACATTAGCCTCTCCACCACCATAAATTGCATCGAATGATCGTGCTTGAATAAAACGCTGGAAATTTGGTGGAGAAAGCCTTAACATTATTTCTCCAAAGGTTAGTATTTTTTTATTCATCTTTTTTCATAATCTTATAACAATCAGAAGTTAAAAAATTATTCTACAAAATGATTGATCTCTAGTTATATCAATTATCTAAATAAATAATAAGGTTGGTCAAACAATCAAAAAAATATAGAAAAAAATAGGAAAAATTATTAAATTCTTTGCCACATCTCTTGAACAACTTTATATATGTCATTAACGAATTCTGGTTGAAGATTGAAAATTATCTCAGAATCAGTCGTTAAAATTCGGAATCTAACTTCAATATAAGGACCAAAACCATTAATATGATAGGTGGGTTTAAAATCAAATCTCTCTTCGTAATTGTCGCAAAGTTTTTCAATCTTTTTCAATGCAAGTCTGAATCTTTCATAGGGAAATTCCATTTTCCAAATATAATTATGGATTTTTGGATTATCCTTTCTATGAACGGTTTTATTAAAGATATTTCTCAACATAGACTCTTCTTCTTGTTTTAAATCTTCTGATTCAATAGGAGGAAACTCTGAATCTTCGGAGTAATGAATTTCCCGTTTAAAGTCTACAAAGCTTTTAATTTTATCCAACTTAATTGAATAATTGGTTAATTCAGCATTGATAATATCTTTGTTAGAAAATTCTACTTTAATATTATCAAATGTTTCAATTATTGTTTTTGTCAATTTTAAGTCTCTGACTACTCCAATTAAACCTTTCAACTTCACAACATCATTTAAATCATATGGTTTTATGGCTAATAGAACCAATCCAGAAACAACATTATCAAAAATCCCACTAGAGGCAAAAGCTATTGCGGTGCTCACGGAACTCGTAATTATAGCAATATAGGTTTCATCTATGCCAGTAATAGCTGGAAAGTTAAGGATTACAAAAATGATAATAGCAAGTGAAATTAAATTAAAAAAGAATTTTATAATTATCCTTGTTTTCGCAGAAACTCTTTTGCTACCTGTAATTGCTTTTATTATTCTATTTAATATCAATAATCCAACGATTATTAAGACCAGGTAAATAAATGCTTCAATATTCGAACTAAATAATACCATTTATTCATTCCCTCCTTTTTCTTCTATCACATCAATAATATTGCGTCTATCTCCCTCCCAATCCATAAAAATCTTCTCAGGATATAATATAAACAGAATATCTCTTAAAAACGAATTATAATAGAGAGAGATTAAATGGGGATCTTTTGAAACGATTTGTAATGTAATATTGCATCGGTTCATGAACGTGTGATTTATGTAGTAAAAAGGTTTGAATCCAAATACCTCTTTATATCTTTCAAATATTTCAGACAATTGTTTCTCCAATTCTACTGGTTTCCAAGTAGATAAAATTTCTACAGTTTTTATAAATCTAGTCAATTTCCCTTCTTTTGAGAGAATTTTTGTAAATTTATTAGTATATTCTTTTATATGAAAACCTTTTTCTTCTGTCTTTGATAATTTCTTTTTTCTTCTTTGTGTAAATTTCTTTGTTGCTGCATTAAAAATGTTGCTATTAGGTACATTCGTTATAATTCCGTTTAATTGTCGTATTCGGGTATAATTTAAATCAATCTCTTGAACATATCCTTGAATTCCATTCACCTCTATGAGATCTCCAATATCGAAACTTTCAGATGCTAAAATTAAAATTCCTGACGCAATGTTATTGATTCGATCTCTAAATGTAAGTGAAACGGCTACGACTATGAAAGATGTAATTGCAACTATCAGGTCTAAAGCCAGGATAGCGATTAATTGAAATACAAAAATAATCCATATTATATTTACTACAAAATTTATTAGAAAACGAATTATCTTTGTTTTTAAAACATAATTTACTACACGGATTATTATCGTTCTTGCGACATATACAAAGATATTTATTATTAATGAATATTTGAAAACTCCTAATAAGTTCGGATCTAAATTAAGAAATACCCAAATTGGCTCCCATATCGGATCTCCATAAAGAAGTAACAGAATCCCCACAATTGCTAACAGTACAGCTAAAATTATTTGGTACTTTTTTTCCATATTTAATTTTTTACACCTTCGATTAAAAAAGTTTCATTTAAAAAAAATAAATTTCTCCTTATTTCAATCCTAAATTGAGAACTAAATTTTATAAATTCCTTAATCTCAATGTATTATATATATAGAAAAAAACAAAATTTTGGTGTAATTAATATTTCAAAGAAGATATATGAAAGAATAAGAAAACCTAAAAGATATACTAAAATAGGGGAACCTCCTGGCACTTTAAAATTTCCCCTAGAGAGTAAATTAGAGGACACAACAATAATATATATAGACTATAACAAAGAAGATTATAATATTAATGAGACAAAAATTATTGATGACGAGATAAAAAATATTGAAAAATCTAACGTAAGATGGATAAAGCTTTCAGGATTAAAAAATCTACAAGAGATTGAAAAATTAGGAAAAATAATGGAACTCCATCCTCTTGTTCTTGAAGATATAATTAGTACAAATCAAAGACCAAAATATGAAGATTATGAAAATTATATATTTATAGTATTAAAATTGATTATATGGGATGAGACATTAGATGAGTTTACTTCTGATCAAATAAGTATTATTATTGGTTCTAATTATGTTATATCTGTTGAGGAAAAAAATACAGACCTTTTTGATCCAATTATAGAAAGAATAAAAGTTCCTAAAGGAAGGGTACGTTCTATGGGATCTGATTATCTTGCTTATACATTATTAGATATTATTATTGATCACTATTTTCTGGATCAAGAACTAATAGGGGAGTATATTGAGGAAATCGAAGATAGATTGGTAAAGGATCCGGAAATAGACGTTTTACAATCAATATATAAATTAAAGAGAGACGTGATTGATCTTAGAAAATCTGTATGGCCTATGAGAGATGTTGTCAATAAATTCCAAAGAGAAGGGTCTGACTTAGTTAATGATTATCTACAAATTTATTTAAGAGATCTGTATGATCATGTTTACCGAATAAACGAATCAATTCAAAATTATCGAGATATTATTACAGGAATGTTAGATTTATATTTATCGAGCGTCAGTAATAAAATGAACGATATTATGAAAGTACTTACTATTATCTCAACAATTTTTATTCCATTGTCATTTTTAGCTGGATTTTATGGAATGAATTTCAAATACATGCCTGAACTAGCTTCTCCATTCGCTTATCCACTTTTAATTATAATAATGGTATTAGCTGCGGGATCAATGATAGCGTTTTTTAGATATAAAAAATGGATTTAAATAGCCAAAAAAAAGAAAAAATTAAATTTAATCATATAAATAAATCTAATAAATAATCTAAAGTGAGTCAAATTGAGTTTAATTCACATTTCTTTTCCAAATAAACCAGAAGAGAAGGCAAAATTAATGATTGAAAAAATTAAAAATGAATTAAATATTAAGGATATAAATGTTATATCTGGAGATCCTGAAGATTTAGTAATATTAAGGCGAGAACCCACAGAAGTTCCCGAATTAATTATGGGTTTAAACAAGCTAGGCATAGGAACCACTACAGGAGTAATAGATATTCTTCCTTTAAAAGCAACTATCCCAGATTTAAAGACTAAAGAGAAGGAAGAAAGTAAAGAAAAAATATCAAGTAGAATTTCTCAAGAGGAAATTGGCAAAATTATAGAAGAAAGTTCTCAGTTAGACATTTCTTTTATAGTTTTTATGATATTAGCATCTTTAGTTTCTGCTTCGGGATTAATATTAAACTCATCAACAATTTTAATCGCATCAATGATTTTATCACCCTTTATGGGACCAGTGTTAGGATTATCATTTGGTCTTGCAATAATGGATAAATCTTTTGTAAAAAATGGAATTTTGGGTCAAATTCTATCCATTTTTATTTCTATAAGTTTAGGAATGTTAATGGGTTTTTTATCTATCATAATTGGGTTCAATTTGGAAACTACAGATATTATGATGAGTTTAAAATTCCCAAATTACTTTGATATAATTATTTCAATTTGTGCAGGTATCGCGGTTGCATTTAGTTTAACAGGAACTATTAAAAGCGCATTAGTTGGAGTAGCTATCGCTGTTGCTCTTATCGTACCTGCCGTTAATGTCGGATTATCACTAATATTTAGAGATTTCTATCTATCATTTCAGAGTTTTATTCTTTTTCTAGTTAATATTTTTCTAATAAATATTTTTGCCTATTTAATATTTAAATTGAAAAAAATACGCCCTTTACCACAGCCCGTTCCAATATGGGTACGAGAGAAGATTGAAACCCAAGATAACAAAACTATTTAGACAAAAAAATCCTACATAAATTAAAATTTATTTTTTTCTTTTTAATAGGTTATAAATAATTTATATTATAAATATGAAATTAGTTTTCATCGACAAAATTACACTCATATTTTTTGCTTTTTTTATAAATGATTATTTGGTGTTTTTAAATTATAAGATAATTCTGGGAGGATCTTTATCAAATATAGTTATAATAAAAAATTTTGATAATGGTATTAATATTACAACTAAAAAACCTTGTAATGTTGTCATTATTGTTTTTCTCTTTAGAAAAATGAAGGAAAAAATTTTTTCAAAAAAAAGGTTATTATGATCTGTTTTTATGTTAATACTTGATATTTCTCAGTAATAATGGAGTGCTGATATCAATATCATTTGCATTACATTCATCAAAGACAATTTTATGAAGATCAGATTCTATTCTTGGTAAATTCTTAAGGTCATTTATAAAAACAAATAATTTATATTCCACAGCATAATTTTGAAACTTATTTATCCATACATATGGTTCTGGATCCTCTAAAACTTCTTGGACTTTTTTAGCTGCTATTAAAAGCACTTTTTCAACTTTCTCTCTATCAACATCAAATCCGGGAGTAACAGTGACCTCTCTTCTAATAATATTATTTTCTCCTAAATTCTGAATCTCATTTGATAACAAATTTTGATTTGGTATTGAAATTTTTATCTCATCTAAATCTTTTAATTCAGTATATACTAATTTAATATCTATTACATCAGCCAATTTCTGTTTAAAGATAATTCTATCACCTACATTGAATGGTTTACTAACCATAATTATGATTCCAGCAATCATATTTCCTAATGTATTCATCGCAGCAAATCCTAATATTGTACCCCCTATAATAGTAAACATCGTTGTAATGAGAGCAATCCCTTCTGAAAACTGCATAGCAATACCAGAAATGACAATAATAATTATTAGATATTTTATTATACGTATAATATTATTTGCGGTAAATACTATAATAAATTAAACTAGAGTGAGGGTTTAAGCAGTTATATTATAATATAATTCATAAAACAAAAGTTTAATATTAAGAAAGATGATTTTTTTCTATTCACTATTCGCCTATTAATCCAAGTAAGAGTCGTGCAAATCCATTTAATAATAGAGATACTGCAAGGGAGACTACTATATAAAGTCCCCCAATTTCCGGTACTACAATGATTAATATCGATAAAATAAGGGTAACAATTCCAACACTAATTAATATGATTCTAAACCATTTATCATATTCTTTAGTCATTGCTCCAAGAAAGATCCTTGCTAACCCTATGATTAAAAATGATATGGCGAGAAAGAAATACCAAAGATTTAACGCTAGAGGAGTATTAATAAGAATTAAAATAACTGCTATCAAAGAAACTATGATAGCAATAATCCCCGATATGAATCTGCCAATTACTTTGTAATTTTTCAGTTCTTGATCAGATAAAGCATTAGTAATTCGACTAATTCCTGCAATTAAGAGGCCCATTGATAATAATAAGATAACCGCTGTATTTGTAGCACTAGGGTTAATTAAAGCTAATATCCCAATGAAAATCATCAATAAACCAATTAGAATATTTTGAGTTTTAAAACTTCTTTCTGTTGATTTTTCGGTCATAAAAATCACTTGTTTTAAAATTAATTTTTTTATAATGGAAATAATTTCTCAAATATTTAGATCACAATAATCAACCTTAGTATATAAATTTTAAAGCATATTGTGGTCTAAAAACTAAGGAAATAAAACAGAATGGGGTTAATCCCTTTTAGGTGATAACCCAATTTTTTTTCTTTTCTTCATTTTGTAAAAATTTGGATGGATCCCATTTAAACTTTTGTTTCTCGTAAATCTGGGACATATGAGCTATCATTTTTTGGGTTGCTGGGCACCCCAGCTTCTGGGAAAACATTAAAATAGAAGATCTCCCCATTATTAATTAGAAATAAAAAAATGGCGTGAAAAAATAATGAATTACCCCGATTTAGATGAGAAAATACGCATAAATTTTTTTTCGGGATCGATTAAGTGGAATTCAAAATCTACTTCTCAACAACCGTGCGCTCACATCGGTACCATTACTTGGGATGGTTTTAACACAACTGAAAAAGAAAGAAATCATAGAATTCAGTGTTCAAAATATGGGAAACGCTTTGGAAAGGATCTTAAGATGATAGATTTATTAACTTACCAAGATAAAATTAAAAAGATCCTTTACGAATTGTTTTTTTACAATTACCCGCTCACGGGAGTTGCAACTCGATGGGGAATTAAGCAAAATAAGCTAAGTGAATTCAAAAAATCGTTTGTATTGCAAGTATTTCAGCAGAATTCGGAGATGATTGAGCATAAAGTAAAAGACCTTCCAAGAGGAGTCATATTAGGGGACGAGACTTATATGGGGTCTCGGGGAAATTCCCATACGGAAATAGTATTTATCAACAATGATTACGAGATGCTCTCTACTGAACCCGCAAAAAAGGGAGAACTACAGGAGTCCATTCTTAAGGCGTTCCATAAGATCCCCGAAGCGTGTAGAAAAAGACTTAAAATTCTCATCACCGATGGTGAGCCTTCTTACAAGGCAATTGCCAAGATATTCGGTAGTAAAGTGATTCACATCGCCCAATTACATACTAAAAGCCAGCGTGGAGAAGTTATTGTTAATAAGTTTAAGAAACTTGGTCCACACTTCCTACATTATAAGATCTACACGCACTGGAAAGCTTTCTATCGAAATAAACACGAGCTGAAAATCAAGTGGGAGATCAAGGTTATTAAAGGCAAGGTTAAGCAAAAACGAGGAAGACCTCGAAAAGAAGAATCCATTAAATTGAGAAACACCCCATGGCGGCAAAAATTAGAGATGGTTCAGTCCGATGCGTTCCAAAAAGAAGGTTCTGCGAACATTTATGTGAACTTCGAGACCAACAAGTTGTCCATGCGAGCGGGCGCCAAAAAGTGGATGATACGAATGCTCACCCCGATCTTCAAAATTTTTAAGGGAAAACACATTACCACTAATTTGATAGAAAGCAAGCATTCACAGATCAAGAAGAGCGGAGCCGGGAAAAAACAGCGAGACGAAGTATACGGGCACCATTTGTTCACGTTTCACGCCTTTCTGGTAGAATTTGGACACATCCCCTTCACGAACTTGGCGGGACGCCCCTTATATACATATTTAATGAGCGACGTTAAAAAGAAAAAAATAGGGTATAAAATCCCAGAAGGTAATCGAAAATTTATTCAAACCGCTCTGAGCGGCTATCAGTAAACACTTAAATTTAATGATCACCTAAAAAGGATTAAAGCCAAATTTTTTATTTTTTTGATTTTATAATATTAAATTTTTGAGCGAATTTCTCTGAAATTTAATAATATTTATCAACTCACGAAAAAAATCAAATTGAAAAGTGAAGATATAAGCAAAAAAAATAAGCAAAAAATAAATTATTATTAGTTATAAAAAAGGTTTGAGTTAAGAGATTATTCTATTACTCTCCAGTTTCAAGATCCTTGACTATACCAACAGCTACGGTTCTACCCATGTCGCGTACCGCGAAT
>Ga0209918_1000228_pt1 | contig 41834 bp, 29 predicted proteins | sample SalPonD_shore_MG_FD_185712 | JGI IMG/M metagenome (GOLD analysis project Ga0209918, IMG submission 185712) | Salt pond soil microbial communities from South San Francisco under conditions of wetland restoration - Salt Pond MetaG... | ecosystem: Environmental > Aquatic > Marine > Intertidal zone... | reverse complement strand
CTCGGGTCTTGACCTCCTCCTGCAAGGGCGCCAACTCATACGGATTCTCAATAGAATGGAAAAGATGAAGCCTGGCCTCAGAGCGCCGCGCCAGATCCAGCACAAACGGTAGCGCATGGCGGGCATTTTCTGAAAAGTCGGTTGGAAATAGAATATCTTTGATGTACGCTTCCATTGATTAACCTCCTGCATCTCTTGTTAATGGTACAGCAATGAATAACTGGCACTCCTTTAATAAAGATCTACACGCGGGACGCCGGTTCAATCTTATTGACCAGGGACGACCATTTGGCATTAACATTGATTTCACCCTCAGCCAGATCGCTCAATCCCATATCGGCGCGTTTTTCCTCACGTAATGTATCCAGCAGCGGCTCAGCAATATCATGGCGTTCCAGCGTCTTGGCATAAGCTATTGCTGTGCCATAGCCGGCCATTTCGTAATGATTGATATGCTGGATTGCCGTAATCAGAGCGGCATCCCGGACCTCTTCATTCATGCACCGGTCGGCCAGCTTTTGGGCTTCTTTAATCAGACCTTTAATGCCGTCGCACAATTCTCCTTTTGGGCTTTCATCAAGCGATTCAAATACTTCTTTGATGCGTCGAATCTGGTGCTCGGTTTCTTTCAGGTGATAGGCTAGAAACTCACTGAGTTCGTAGGACTCGGCGCTGTCAAGCAGTTTTTTTAGAAAGGAGGTCTGCTGAACTTCCCCGTCATACAGATCACGCAGCTGTTCCAGCAGTAGATCATATAAGTCAAATATATCTTTATCTTTTTTTGGGTTCATGATAGCCTTTTTTTGGGGGTGAATTCCTGTAATAATATGGTGAAACCATACGCATTGATGGCCTTGTCAAACTGAATTTCATCATCCAGATTTTGTTGGAGAAAATGTTTCTGCTGTTCCAGATCCAATTCATCAGCCATCGAAACCAGCATCTGATAGACCGTGATCATACAATGCGTAAGACGGTGCAATGAACCTACAACCGCTCTTTCGGTTAACTTTTCACCCGAGCAGCGGTCAACGAGTCCTTTGATTTCCTTGATCATTTCTTTCATCGTGCGGCAATGTTCCTGGAGCATATCACTTTGTAAATCCTCCTGGATTTCTTCGAGGCGAGTAATATGGGCATTTGTTTTTTCAACGTGCTGGGTTAACGCTCTTTTAAGTTCTTTAGTTACCACTTTCTCTGCAAAAAACTGGAGTTCGGGCACTAAAAGAATTTCCGCATTATAAATATCGCGAATAAACTCTTCGTACAAATCTTTAACCGTGTTGATCGTCTTAGCTTCCATAACATTATTTTCATTTATATCTAGTAAAACGTTACTGTCTTTTTAACGGGATTATCGAAAGGGATTAAAGGCCGACTTTTGTAAGTAAAACCTGTCTGCCTGTGTAGGGGAAAGACTTGAAAAGATCATTAACCCGCCTATATTACAAATAGTAGTAATTTGTTATTGTATCATCTTGTTAATAAAGATCCTAAGCTGCTTGATTTCCCTTATTTGAGATCAACATACGGTAATTCGCTGCGAAATTGGTGAGAAAAGTGTGTTAGTCCTTTAGAGAGACCTTTGAAAAATCAGGAATTTTGTTCAAGATCAAAGCTTGAGTAAATTCGAAACCGGAGCTTATTACGTATAAGTGAGGATTTCGAATTTACGAAAATGCAGAGATTGATCAATAAGATCGGTTTTACAAAGGCCTCTCAGAGTAACCAGGGCCGGCTTATGTAGTCCAATCTCTTTCAAATAAATAAGAGATCGCCCATTTTTTTGACCAATCTTTTTTATCATATTTTAATATGATCTTAAATAACTCAATCGAGCAGTGTTATGATTAAAAGAATACTGGTAGCTCTGGACTCTGATACCGATACGCCCATTGCAACGCATTATGCTATAGGTTTGGCCCGGCGTTTTGATGCTCAATTAACGGGATTAGCGATCGTGGATATGGAAGATATTTATGCCAGCGTAGGTACGGGGGGAATAGGGACGATCTATTATGCGGAAAAACTCCGGGATTTTCTAACCGAAGAGAACCGAACGGAGGCAAAAAAGCTGCTCAGGGCTTTTCATGATACGGTCGAAAAATCGGGCGTTGCATATACCGAACTGATGGAGGAAGGAGTACCCTATGAACGTATTATCGAAGAGATGAAATATCATGATTTGCTGATTGCAGGCCGGGATTCGCACTTTTTTTACACCCGTCCTGAGAAAGAAACCAGCACCTTAACCAAAGTAATAAAGAAAAGTATTACCCCGGCTTTAATTGTTACCGATGGTTATCGTGATATGAAGCGCGTGATGGTCGCTTATGATGAAAGTGCAGCTTCGGCCAGGACGCTGCAAAGTTTTGTTCATCTGCTGCCTTACGGCAAAGATCTGGAAGTAGAACTAGTGAATGTGCTTGACCAGAATACCGATGAAACCCGGGACCATGCCCGGCTTTTGCTAAAGCTGGCCACAAACTATTTGGGAACCCACGGATTTGAAAAGATTCAGCAGACAATACTGGATAAAGGTAATCCCGGTGAGCGTTTGCTCAAACGACTGGAAGATACCCAACCGGATATGGTTATCCTTGGCGCCCATTCCATGTCAGCGATAAAACGTATGACCTTCGGTTCTACGACTTACGATCTCATTCGTAAAAGCAATGTGCCACTATTTGTAAACAATTAATTGTTTAGCTGCGATGGTACGCTATGGAAGCCGCGTTAACATCCCAATAAAATAAAATCAATCAGTTTGTCGCTGTGAAACGACCGTAGAAAGACCTTTAACATAGCTTTTTAGATTTGCCAATCCTTGTTTTAAATCAGGGCCAATCATAGGATCCAGAAGAAATGCCATATATTTGTCAATTGGATTATCCCCTACATCGGTAGTAAAAACCCAGGTTACCCTGGTCCCTTTTCCAACAGCTTCAAAATGATAGTGGTTGGTTACCTCCATGTTCGTATAATTCATATTAGCGGTGATGGATTGGTAAGGTTGGCTTTGGGTGATTGTAAGTTTACCGTTCCCAACCTTGTTGCTCTGCCAGCGATAGGAAGCATTTTTGCCAGTCAAAAATCCCTCATAGGTGATCGTCATATCTGGATCGACTTTCTGCCATGGCGACCAGTATCGCCACTTTCTCAAATCATTCACCTGTTCGAACACAACCACTGATGATGCCGGGATTATCACGGAACGTTTAACTTGCACCTCTGAAGGTAAAAATATAGCGATACCAAAAAAGAGCACCACAAAAAAGATCACTGACACCCCGGCAATGTTTAGTAATTTCATTATCCTCTCCCTTAAATATTATGTAACAAAATAGATTAACCAGTTTTAGGGAAAATAAACATAGGGGAAATCCTGACATCTGAAATAGAGTGTGAATTGAGCTTCCTAAGGGCCTGTTATATTTTGCTTATTGCTGTTTTTATAACTTTTTTGGGTTTTGAGGGCAGGCCTTCGATTCCCATGCGGCGGAGCACGTAGAAATATAGAAGCTGCAAATCATATGTCTCAGGAAGTACGGCAAAGAGGGAGGAGACCATAACCAGCACTACGGCAGACTATCTTTTTTTAAAATGAAGAACCAATAAAAATGGAAGATAAAGGCGAATCTTTGAGAAGCCGGAATAAAGGAATCACAAATAATATAAGCCGAAAGGATTTTCTAAAAGGAGGGGCCGGAGCGGCGGGGCTCCTGGCACTGTCTGGGTCAGGATTGTTTTCGTTGTTTGTCCGCGAATCAACCGTTCCCGGCAATGTTAAAAAGAAGGTGAAAGAGTTGATTGGTAAGATGAAGCTGGAAGAAAAAATATCCCAGCTTCGCTACGATGCTCCGGCCATTGATCGCCTGAATATTCCCAAATATAACTGGTGGAATGAGTGTCTGCATGGGGTCGCTCGTGCCGGATTGGCAACCGTTTTTCCACAAGCGATTGGCCTGGCAGCCTCCTGGAATGGTCCGCTGCTGCAAGAGGCGGCGACGGCAATTTCGGACGAAGCCCGGGCCAAGCATGCAGCATTTGTTAAAAGGGGCCTAAGACAAATCTATATGGGGCTCACTTTTTGGTCGCCGAATATTAACCTTGTCCGCGATCCGCGCTGGGGCAGGGGGCAAGAAACCTATGGCGAAGATCCCCATCTGACCGGTCAGATGGCTGTCCATTTTATTAAAGGATTGCAAGGCGATGATGAGGATAACCTGAAAGTTGTTTCCACCGCCAAGCACTTTGCCGTCTATAATGGTCCGGAGCCCAAGCGGCACAACATTAATGTGGAAGTATCTCCCCAGGATTTGCACGAAACCTACCTGCCCCAGTTCGAGATGGCCATCAAAGAGGGTCAGGCCCGCTCGGTGATGTGCGCCTACAATAGCGTGGATGGAATGCCGTGCTGCAGCAATAATCCCCTGCTACATGAGATTCTGCGCAACCAGTGGAACTTTGACGGCTATATCGTCTCCGACTGCTGGGCCATCAGTGATATTTGGAAGGGAAACGCTCATAATGTGGCTAAGGATACACCCGCAGCTGCAGCAATGGCTCTAAAAAGCGGTACGGATTTAAATTGTGGGGTTAGTTATCGCGAGTTGGATAAAGCCGTAGATCGCGGTCTGATTAAAGAAGAGCAAATTGATCAATCGTTGCAGCGTCTATTCGAGGTCCGATATCATTTGGGAATGTACGATGGGAAGGAGACAGGACCTTATACCGATATCCCATATTCAGTTGTCAGTAGTTCGGAGCATAAGCAAAAATCACTGGAAATAGCACGTGAATCCATTGTGTTGCTAAAGAATGATCATTACGCGCATTCGGAGAAACCGCTGCTGCCCTTTTCTGATGATATTAAAAAGCTTGCGGTCATTGGTCCCAATGCCGATGACGATTGGGTGATGCTGGGAAATTATTACGGTACGCCGGATGAAATTGTGACTCCGCTCAAAGGCATCAAAAAGAAAGCATTCGGGCGGGATATCGATGTGCTCTATGCACAGGGTTGTGATATAGCCGAAGGGTGGGATTCGCTGGAAATCATTCCGTCGGAAAATTTGGTTCCATCCAAAGGATCCGGCTCAGGATTGTACGGCGCGTATTTTGGCAATGAGGATTTTAAAGGTTCGCCTCCAAAGTCAAGGGTAGATAAAGTGATTAATTTCAGATGGAAAGATAATACGCCGGTGACCGGAAAGATGGCCGAGCCGTTTTCGGTGCGGTGGACAGGCAAACTTAAAGCCCCCAAAACAGGCACCTATGTCATCAGCTTTAAAGCAAAGAATGCCTTCAGGCTTTATTTTGAAGGTAAACTAAAGGCAAAATCGGAATCCGAGCACGATCCCATCGAGCGACGGATAAGATTGAATCTCAAGGAGGGGCAAGAATATCCCATAAAAATAGAATATGTCAATCGCGGACCCGATCCACAGGCGCATCTGAGCTGGAGTGTGCCCGATCGCCATCTCGAAGCTGAGGCTATAGATGTGGCTAAACAGGCAGATGCGGTAGTCTTGTGTATGGGATTGAATTCCAGTCTCGAAGGTGAAGAGATGCCCATCGAAATTGAGGGCTTCAACGGCGGCGATAAGACCAACCTGCAGTTGCCGGACACACAGCTCAATTTGATGAAAAATCTTCACAGCATGGGCAAGCCGACGGTCCTCGTGCTAATGACCGGCAGTGCGGTGACTTTTCCCTGGGCCGAGGAGCATATTCCCGCTATTCTGGAAGCCTGGTACGGCGGACAGGAGGGAGGCAGTGCAATCGCGGATGTCCTTTTTGGGGATTATAATCCTGGCGCAAGGCTCCCAGTCACATTCTACGAAAGAATCGACGATGTACCGGCATTTACCGATTACAGCATGGATGGACGCACTTATAAATATTTTAAAGGCACTCCATTCTATCCCTTTGGCTACGGTTTAAGTTATACGACCTTTGCCTATTCCAATTTCCAACTGCCGGATAAGATAGCAGCTGATCAACCGCTGGAGGCCAGGGTGACCGTCAAAAATACGGGAAATAGAGCCGGTGACGAGGTGGTGCAGCTTTATATCAGCCATCCGGATGCGGACATCCGAAAGCCCCGCCGAAGCCTGCAGGGATTTCAGCGCATACACCTGGAAGAGGGAGAATCCAAAACCGTACGTTTTTTACTTGATCCAAAGCAATTAACGCTCATAGATGAGACGGGCACGCGCATCCTGCCCGAAGGACATTTAAAAATAAGCGTTGGTGGCAAGCAGCCTGGCTTTTCAGGAAGGGCCGACGCTCAGACGACCGAAGTTCTGGAACGGATTATTGCCATTAGGTAATGGTCTCCATCAAAGCCTACCTCATCTAATGTTGGGCAAATTGGTCAGTTTACCACCAAGCTATTTATCCCTATCCAAAAGGGCCCAGACCAGATAATTTAAAGCTTTGACCAGCGATGAAATTGATATGCTAGAAGAGAGATATCAAGGGATTTTTGCGAGTTAATCTTTTTAGGGATTGCAGATGTCAATTAATAATCCGCCTGTAGTTTGCAATTTATCTCTTGTGACCTTGAAAGGTGAACCTGTGGCCAATCGATTATGAGTGTGGCAATATATTACGTTTAGGGATCGTATGGGGCGATATTTAAATAAGTGTACCCACTAATGTACCCCCTTAAAAAATCACTGGTGAATGGAAGTAATATAGATATATACACTTATTTATTCTTGAAATGAATACGCTCTGACATTTCGACGATTTATACCAAAAAGGACAACTTTATTTATTTTCACCATACTTCTAACATCGCCTCTTAATTTTAGACCTGATCTATATTGTGGGACATATGAAAAATTTCCGTTTCCATCACCCTGTAATGCGACACCATAATTTGCATCATATTTTCCAAATCGAATTCGTGCTTCATTCATATTCCCTCCTATTAGCAAATCTTTATTTCCATCTCCATTGAAATCTAAATCTATTATTGAGAAAATCGGCGAGAATTGGCTCTCAATTGGTAATTCTTTGATTTTAAAAGTATTAGTTTTGTTGCTCAGGAATAATGTTGTTTTCAGATGATTTGCCATTAAAATCTTAGCGTTTGAAAGTTCATTTTTTGTTAAAACATCTTTAATAGTTGCATCTGCATATTCATTATAACTTTGGAATCGAGTTTTAGTCATATTCAATTGTTTATTTAATTCGTCGAGAGTAACAAATGGATAACTTTTTCCTTGAATATAAAAATTGAGAATCGGATCTATTGAACCATTTTTATCAAAATCATTATAAAATAATTTTGCAGGATGTTTAAAATCTGCATGCAATTGTGAATTTAGTCCGAAATTTCCAGCAACTATATCCGGATATCCATCATTATTAAAATCATCAACTAATAATTTATTCCATAAGCCACTGTAATTCCGCTTAAAATAATTATCAGTTTGATCTACTAATTTATTTTTTTTAAGACCAAATATCTTGATCGGCATCCAATTTCCGGCAATAATTAATTCTTTACTACTGTCATTGTTTAGGTCTTGCCAAATTGCATCAGTTATCATTCCAATCTTTTGTAATTTTGTCGACATAGTAGAAGTTCGGTCTTCAAAATGCCCCTTACCATTATTTATTAATAAATAACTAGTTGGTATTTCTGGATAACGTCCTGGTATTATTCCTCCTCCTATAAATAAATCTGGCAATCCGTCTTCATTGATATCATTTACAGCTATTGTAATAGTACTGGTAAACATTTGAGGTAGTGCATTTTTTATTTTGGCAAAATTTCCTTCTCCATCATTTAAATAAAGGCGGTCTTGAAGTGATGGGGTTTTGGGCTTAAAATTATCATACCCACCACTTGCTATATATAAGTCTTCAGCCCCATCTCCATTTGCATCAAAAAAGACGGCATCAATATCTTCAAAATTTTTGTCTTGTTGGAATGCAGATTCTGTATGATGAATAAAAGTACCATCAGGTTGTTGTAGAAAGATTGCACTGGTTTGACCATATCCCCCTCCAACAAAAATATCTACTAATTGATCTCCATTGACATCGGCCTTTTTGAGGACTGGTCCAACAAAAGATTTAGAATTTGTCATTAAAGGTTGACGTTCAAAATCATCGATATTGCCAACGATTCTATGTTTAAAATTGATAGGTGAATTTTCTGATTTGAATATAATCTGTTGTGTTGAATGCTTATGGTTCAAACCACCATGTGAATTGTTTTTTTCTTTTACCTTTAATGTTTGATCGGCTTTGAGATTTCTAAGTATTTGTTTTTTTCCATCTCCCCAAGTTATCATTAAGGAGTCAACGTGATCTCTTTTACCTAGACCAAAATGTAAAATAGGAGAAACGCTAGATAAATAACCTCTAGTCGGCATTTGCTCTAAATATTGTTTGTTGCCATTGGTATATATTGTAAATCTTGCCCCAATACCATAAGTATTTTTACCGGCACCTATGGGTCGGATTTTTAAATAGTGATTCTTTAAAAAAATACTTGTCTTATTTTCAAAAATTGAGGCTGGCTGATTGATATTATTTGTTATAAAATCAAGGTCACCATCATTATCCAAATCTGCATAGGAAGCTCCATTACTATTGAACGATTTTTTTATTCCCCAATTTCGTGTAAAATCACTAAAAGTAAGGTCACCATTATTTTTAAAAAAATAATTAGTTAAATTAGTAGAGGATAAATGCCTTAATAATATTGAAACATCTTTTGGACTTAGTTTTGAATCACGTTTAGCTTCATAACTATTTATAAAATCAATAAAGTCACGATCGGTAAAATCTCGTGGTATTCCATTAGTTATGAAAAGGTCTTTCCAACCATCATTATCATAATCAGCAACCAAGGGAGCCCAGCTCCAGTCAGTATTTGATATTCCTGCAAGTTGACCAATTTCACTAAAAGTACCATTACCATTATTGAGCTGAAGCATATTACGCATATATTGATAATGAAATCCTAAGTCCACATTTTTTTTGAATTGATCTCTATTATTTGGGATGTTAAGCGTTTTTTGCCGATGGTTATCTTCGGGTAACATATCTAGAACAAATATGTCTTGTTGCCCGTCATTATTATAATCCGCAATGTCGATTCCCATCGAAGCATAAGATGTATGTCCTAAATATTTTTTTAAGCTATCGCTAAAGGTTCCATTCCCATTATTTATATATAGATAATCTGGGACTGAGTAATCGTTTCCAATGTAGATATCTGGCCATCCATCGTTATTGATATCTAATATGCCAGCTCCCAAACAATATGTTAAAGGAGAACTATTTAAACCGGCATTTTTAGTAATATCTTTGAAGTGGTTGTTTTCATTCTTAAATAACCGGACTCCACTCATTGGATCATTTTGATGAAGTTGTTTTTTTGTGTTCTTTTTATTCAAAATTGGTAAAGATTTAACATTGTGGCCTAATAGCAAAAGGTCTAAATCATTATCTTTATCATAATCGAAAAATATTGCATTTGTAGTAGAATGAGGTATCGCGAGTCCAAATTGTTTAGATTCTTCTTTAAATATGGGAATACCATTTTTATTAATCCCTTGATTTATATAAAGTTCATCAATACGTTTTTTTTTAGGTAATTGCCCGGAATAAGAGACATAAATATCCAGCAACCCATCTCCATTTACATCTGCCATAGTTACACCAGTTTTCCAAGTATTTTTTCTCCCTGCAACGCCTGCTTTGATAGTTATATCTTTAAATTTCATATCTCCTTGATTTAGATATAACCTATTGTAACTCATATTTCCAGTGAAATAAATGTCAGGAAGATTATCATTATTTATGTCACCTACAGCTATCCCCCCTCCGTTATAGAAATACTCATACATAAGAACATTTCTATTGATGCCTGGGCTTACTGATAAAGAATTGTTGAAATTAATATTGGTTCTATGATTATCTAAAAGCTTGAATAAATGTTTCTTCTTTAATTTTCCTCCCCTGTTTTTATTAAAAGTACAACTAGTTGTAATAATTAAGGATAGCAACAGAAGAAAAGTTTTAAACCTTATAAAATTATTATTTGACGGAATAGAATAAGAACAGGCCAAAATATTTATTTAACTTTGTTAAACTCGTTCTACTTTAATTGCGAAATGTAAACGTTATCATTATCTTTTAAAGAATTATTTTTTTAAGTAAAAAGAAAATGATTAATCATTTATCTTTTGAAAAGATTATTAAGGAGTTATCCTATCTTCTAAATTTAACAAAGCTTACTTCAGTCTAATTTATTGCTTCAAAAATTTCACATGGAAAATAGAACATCTATACAAGATATTGCAAAAGCCGCAAATGTTTCTATCGCGACAGTTTCTAGAGTGTTTAATAACTCTAATAAAGTTCGTTCAGAAACTGCTAATAAGGTTTTAGAAGTTGCTAAAAAAATGAACTATAGGCCTAATCGTGTAGCACGTAGAATGAGGGTTAAAAATTCTGATTCTCTCATTTTGGGGCTAATAGTAACTGATTTAGGGAATCCTTTCTTTTCAGATTTATCACGAGGGGTGGAAGATATTGCTTATAAAAATAAACAGGCTCTTTTGGTTTGTAATACAGATGAAGACCCCGAAAAAGAAAAATTTTATATTGATTCAATGTTATCAGAGCGTGTTTCGGGTATAATTATAGCACCAACAACTGGTAATTATGATTATTTAAGGAGCTTAAAGGAACAAAATTATCCTATTGTTTGTGTGGATCGCTATCCAAGTGATCTCAATATTGATACAGTTACTATTAATAATAAGAAAGGTGCTTATGAAGCTACAAAACGTTTGATTGAACTAGGTCATAAAAGAATAGGTATTATTAATGGTATTAGGAATTTAAGTACAACTGCAGGAAGATATAATGGGTATAAAAAAGCAATTAAAGAAGCTGGAATACAACTATCTAAAGATTTAGTTGTATTTGAAAATTATAAGGAGTCGGGAGGCAGAGAAGCTATTCAACATTTTTTATCCCTAGATTCTCCTCCTACGGCAGTGTTTTGTACAAATAATTTAATGACATTAGGTTGTTATGAGGAGTTACATAAAAGAAGGATTAATATTCCAGAAGACATGGCTATTATTGGATTTGATGATATGCCATGGGCTGTAGCTTTAGATCCTCCCTTGACCGCAATTAAGCAGCCGAGTTATGAATTAGGGGTAAATGCTGTTGAATTATTGCTAAAACGACTTCGTAAGACAAATGGTAATACAATGCATATGGTTCTTAATCCCGAATTAATTATCCGTGATTCGGGCTGAATTTAGTTTAAAATTTTAATGGCATAGCTATACTATGGATCCATTATATCCAATGAAGGGAATTGTGACTGTTCTGAATACTCCATTTACAATTACAAATTCTTTGGATGAAAAAGCCCTTAAAAGGAATGTTCAAAGAGCATTGAATGCCGGTGTAAATGGGTTTTTAATACCTGCAATGGCTTCAGAGATATCAAAACTAAGCAAGTGCGAATGTTTAAAAATGGTTGAGCTTGTTTATCAAGAGGTTAATGGTCAAGTACCCGTGTTTGCAGGTGCAGGTAAAGGAGAGTTTGAGCAAAATTTTGAATTAATAAAATGTTATTTACAAAATGGTTTTCGGAAAGTGTTGGTTCATATTCCATTTAGTGATGAAAGAACATTTAGATCTCAATTTTTGAAGATTGCAGATTTAAAACCTCAGATCATTATGTTACAAGATTGGGATCCATCAGGTTATGGATTACCAAATTCTCTTATTTTAGATTTATTTAATATGGTTGAGCCATTCAAATGTCTGAAGATAGAGACGGTTCCCGCAGGAATTAAATACAGTAAAATATTAGAACTCACTGCCGGAAAATTAAATATTAGTGGCGGATGGGCAGTAACACAAATGTTTGAGGGATTGGAGAGAGGAGTGCACGCTTTTATGCCAACGGGGATGCATTATATATATACCAAAATTTATAATTGTTATATATCCGGTAGGAATAAAGAAGCTTGGCATTTATATAAAAAAATACTGCCTATATTATCCTTTTCAAATCAGCATCTCGATATTTCTATTCATTTTTTTAAACGGTTATTATTCAAGCAGGGTATTTTTGCAACTTCAAAAGTACGTGAACCCATTTTGGAGTTTGATAAAGTTCATGAAGAAATTACAAGTAAATTAATTGAAAGAGTTATTGATCTTGAAGAACAAATACAATCAAATAGAACTTAAAACATAGTGAATATAATTCTTCAATTATGTATATTTTTTCACTAGTGTCCGGTTAAAAGTCGAAGAGCCCCAACTGGTTACGGGGTTGGGGGTCAAATTGCGTGAGTGACTGGTCGGAAAATAGCTCCTTGAGCGGCATACGCTGCAATAAGGTGACTTGTATCATTGTGTGTAGGTTGACGTTAAAATGATTGGATTTACGGGATATTATCATGATTAAATAGGTGCAGATCGCCGTCCAAATCTGGATCTTTACGGCATTTATACTCTGTCCATAAAAGGCGTTGATACGCAGGTGCCCTTTGATCCATTTGAAAAAAAAGCTCAATCTGCCATCGTTGTTTGTAGTAGTCCGAAATTCGGGTGGCTGAGCAAGTGGTGATGTTGGAAAGCAGGACGAGGTCCTGCCCATGTTCTTTGTCAATTAAATGAACCCGCCGCAACTGGTGTGGATAGCGGAATTTGGAGTTGGGCCCGGTCAGCCGGATGATCTGATCGCACTGCAGTCCGTTTGATCGATCCACGGGAGTCGAGGATTTGCGATAGAACTGCAGGTTCTTGCGGGCCCGGACCACAAACTTACCACCTGCCTCGTGTAGAGTAAACAGTCGCTCAAAGTCCAAGTACCCACGATTCATAATATAGATACTTCCAGCTATAATGGGGATCATGTCGAGGACGTTTACATCGTGTAGTCGGCCATCGGAAATATGGATAAAAGTGGGGATTGCCCCCTCTAAGTCCATTAATGTGTGCAGTTTAATAGCCCCTTTATGTTTTCGGAATTCGGCCCAGGGAAACAGCGACAAGCAAAGATCGATAGTCGTTGAGTCTAAGGCATACACCGACTCCAGATCGGAGTCTTCGTGGTACAGTTGACGAGCCTAGCTGATGAGCAGCATGGCCAACTGGTGATAGATCTGCCAGGGACGGCTGGTGTTTGCATCAGCGAATGTGCTCAGAGATACCTCCGTTCGGATGCCCATATGGTAACGTTGAGAACCAAGAGCATTAAGAGTGGAAGTAAGGTCCCTCAGACTCTGCCGGAAGGTGAGTTAACCAAAACACAAACAGAGCAGGTGATTCCAGCACGTAAAGTTGCGTACCCGATAATCACCGTTGTGGCGGGCAACTATTTTTCGAAATTGATATTTAGGAATAACGTCCATGAGTTGGGAGAAAATGATCCGGCCAGTGTACATGTTTATATCTATTATTAAGTTTTTGAATTCCGCAGACACTGGTAAACTACGAATTCAAGTCGATAAAAATTTTGACAGTACTTATTATATTGCCCTGCAATAACTTACAAGAAATCAAAAAATTCTTAACCGGACACTAGTGATATTTTTTCTGAAATTTTACAAAAAAGTGAAAATATTATTAAAAAAACTTATTTACAGCTTTGGAGGATCCCAAATAGTTGCTTCAATGAATCGTTCAGGTCCTATTTTTTCATCAGAGAAATAATATATGGCAACTATCTTTCCATCAGGTCTTTGGACTACGCGTGGATATCCTATGTCACGACTTGATCCATTATTTCGTAATATATGCGCTTTACCCCAAGTCAAGCCTCCGTCCCTACTCAATTTAGCTCTGATGCTACATGGCTTTTCACGGTAACCATAAACTAAGCATACTCTACCATCTTTTAACTTAATCATTGCTGGAGGATTACCTTCTCCCGTATTGTTAACAGGATTATCCAATTGATTCCACGAATTTCCATTATCGTGTGATAAATAGGCAGCAATAAAACGATGGTCACCTTCGCGCCTTCTAGTAGCTACTAAGATATCGGTTTTTGATAGCCGGATTGAGGCTGGCATTATTGAAAGACCTTCAGGTTCTGGGCCTATCCAAGAAAGGAATCTCAATGTTATACCACCGTCTGTTGTCCTGACACAAAATGTATGTCCCTCTTTACCATCAGATTTCGCGGCTGTTAAAAAGAGTGTACATGTGTTTTTATCGTCAATTAAATAGTCTGTTCTCGCAGCAGTCCCGGGAGTATCAAAATTGGGGATTTTACATGGACCTTGCCAATCATGGCCACGGGAATATGAATACCAATATCGAGATTGACCTGCATCAACGTTATCTGTTCGCGCAGTCAAAGCAAAATTCGGATTAGTGAAATTAATACTTTCATTACATTCCATAAGCTTAGGAGGGCTTATATCTGTTCTGATTGTCCCGTGATAGAATCCATTGTCAGGTACCACTAAGGCACCATCACCTTTTCCAGGATCTTCAATTGTCCAAGATTGTCCTCCATCAATACTACGTGCTAAAAGATGAAGTTCGGTTGTGTCGCGAGCAATATTATGTCGTTTTTCTCCTAAATCTTTATAAAATCCTTTTGAAAAACCAACTAGTATTTCATCACCCCAGATCCAAACACCCTGATTAGCTGGCCATCCGCCAAACCTACCGGGTTCATAGAATACTTTAATATGTTTTAATGTATTTTGATGTTTAGTACAGCTGGAAGCTATTAATAGGGAGCTTTGCAGAACCCCCTAATTTAGGGATTTATTCTAAAATTAGTAGATTTCGGCGAATATCGCACCAGGCTAATAAAAGATCATCATTGTTATGTCAGACAAACGCCACCAACTCAGCATTTTGGATCAATGGGCCAGCAAGTCAGGACAGGTCTCCCGTTCGACCGAACGACTGCAAGAAATCGCCGAATGGATCGACTGGGAACCGCTCTACGAGATTGGCCGTCGCATCGACAAGACCGGCCCGCAGGGCGGGCAGCCCCGCAAGCCGGTTCGGTGGATGATCCGCGGGCTGTTTCCCGGCACCTGTATCAGCTGTCCGATCCCCAACTGGAAGATCAGCTCATCGACCGGCTCAGTTTCCGGCGCTTCGCTGGACTTCCGCTGGAGGAGCAGGTCCCCGATTTTAGCACGTTTTGGCGATTCCGCGAGGCCTTGGCCGACGAGGGACTCCTGGAGGAGCTGTTTGAGGCGGTCACCGCCCAGCTGGGGGCGAAAGGCCTGATCCTCAAGCGGGGCACGGTGGTCGATGCGACCATCATCGAATCGGGGAACCGCCCGCTCAGCGACGACCGGCGCCGGCAGTTGGAATCCGCCCCCTCCGCCCAGATTGACACTGATGCGGATTCGACCCAAAAAGGCGGGACCCACTATTTTGGCTACAAAGGCCATATTGGAGTGGACGTAGGCAGCAAGCTGATTCGCCGGGTGAGCTTTACTAAAGCTTCTCCGCACGATTCCACCCAGCTGGAACACTTGCTGTCCGGCGACGAGCGGTCGATCTTCGCCGACAAGGCCTATCCCAGCAAGGAGCTCAAAACCCGATGTCGCGAGGAAGGCATTTACTACGGAATCTTGGAAAAAGCCTACCGGAACACCCCGCTGAGTGGGTCCCAAAAAGCCCGAAACGAGCGCCACCGGCGGGTGCGGCGCTACGTGGAGCATCCGTTTGCGGCCATCAAAGGACGCTACGGGATGGGGGTCGCCAGCGCCAAAACGAAGCTACGCAACAAAGCCCGCTTTATTATGAGTGCGATTTGCTGGAACATCGAACGCAGCATCAGCTGGGCTAAACAGCAATCGAATATTACCCCGGCCCCGGCCACCTGATGGGCTAGGTATACCCATCAGAGGCCGATTCGGCCTCTGGGGCCCGGTTTCCGGACCAAAAACAACAATATTGCCATGAATAACTATGCTTTAGAACAATTTCGGACCATGTTGAGCCCAAAATTAGAAACCACCCGAAAGTGGTAAGTAATTCAAAGGCCCCTAATATTAAGAAGAGTGGAAATAATATTAAGAAGATCAAACTATTTGAAAGCCGATTAGTAAATTCATCTGTCATAATTAGCGATTATTTAAGTATAAGCACATATATAAAGTAAACGATTACATAATAAAAGAGCAATATATATTGGTTTAAGGGATTATAATGCATAAAATAGATTGAAAGGGGTTCGTATAATTTTTTTTGACATTAAAAAATGTAATCGTTTTCTTATAAAAAGAAAGGAAACTAAGTCATTCAAAATGATGATGGTTTCGAAGGGGATAGGTACTCAATTGGAATACAATTGAGTGTTTAATTAAATAAAACGGGATGGATGTAGGATGTCTTGACCGTAGCTAACACAAAAAGTAATGGGGAAGCTATGATGAATGGATATAAGTTTATCGGCGGTTTATTTTGTTTGTTGTTTTTATCAATTAATCTTTACGCGCAGAATAATTTTACCGTTTCTGGAGTGGTTACCGATAGTACCTCTGGGGAAACCTTACCTGGGGTAAATGTAATTTTGAAGGGTACGAGCCATGGAACAACAACTGATTCAAAAGGTCATTATAAAATCAATGTTCCTTCTTCAGCGGATACACTGATTTTCTCTTTCGTGGGATACAAAAGAGCGGTGGAACCGGTCAATGGACGGAACAAGATTAACGTAGTCTTGCAAACTTCAGTTGTCACTTCAGAGCAAGTGGTCGTAGTAGGTTATGGAGTCCAGTCCAAACGAACTGCCACAGGTTCAGTTAGCGCGGTATCTGGAGACAAATTAGATAAGGCTCCAACAGTTAATACCACTCAAAGTTTAGCTGGTAAAATGCCTGGCTTAGTAACAATAGGGCATAGCGGTGAGCCTGGACATGATAGCGCTACATTGCGAGTTAGGGGCCAGCACACCTTAAATGATAATGAACCCCTTATTGTAATAGATGGAGTTCCAAGTCCAGGCCAAGGTCTTGATCGCTTGAGTCCAGATGACATAAAAAATATTAGTGTTCTTAAGGGGGCTTCTGCGGCAATTTATGGATCTCAAGCAGCAAATGGAGTAATACTTGTAACAACAAAACGTGGAACTGCTGGCTCGCCTAAATTTAATTTTAAGTTTAATCAAGGGTTTACCCAACTTACAAGAACCCCGAATATGGCAGATGCACCTACATATCTTACAATGCTTAATGAACTTAACTTGTATCGAGGTAATCCCCCCGTTTATTCACAACAAGAGATACAAAAGTATGCTGATCCGAATTCAGATCCTTGGCTATATCCTAATACGGATTGGTTTGCTGCGACATTAAAGCCATATTCAAATCAAACTAAATTGGATATGTCTGTTTCTGGTGGCGATGAGTCAATACAATATAGGCTTTCGTTCGGTGGTTTGACTCAAGATGGGGCCTATGAAAATAGCGCAACTAGGTATAATCAATATCATTTTAGGAGTAATCTTGATGGTCAAATAAGGAATTTACACATAAAATTTGATGTCAATGGACGTTGGGAGGACAGAAATTACCCGACAAAGTCGGCTAGTCAAATTTTTGAAGGATTGGTGAAAATGTATCCATATTTACCTGGATATTGGCCTAATGGTAAACCAGGACCGGCTTTTGAGAATGGTGAAAACCCTGTTATCATGGGGACAAGTGCAACGGGATTCGATAATAGTGATACCTATTATATATCAACTAGGCTTAATTTAAATCTGGAATTACCTGTTAAAGGATTGTCGATTCGGGGGACAGGTTCATTTGATAAAAATCTAATTCAAGAAAAGAGATTTGTTAAACCATGGTCATTGTGTAGCCTTGATAGGGCTGGTTATAAAGCTAACGATGGGGATCCAACGAATTATTTATCATGCTCAGAGCAAGGGATTGATAACCCAGAATTATTTCAGCAAAGTACCGATGGAAGTAACTTCTTAGCTAACGTTATTGGAGAATATGCCAGGGATATGGGAGTTCATTCGTTAGATCTCATGATTGGAACTGAATATCAACATAAAAATAGTGCTTTTTTTAATGCCTTTCGTACGAATTTTGCATCTGATAAAGTACCGCAATTTTTTGCTGCAGGTCAAGCTCAACAGGATATTAATGGCACCGGAAGTCATGGAGCGCGTATGAATTTCTTCGGCCGTGCTAATTACAGTTATAAGGATAAGTATTTATTTGAGTTTGACAGTCGATATGATGGTTCCTATATCTTTCCCAAAGGACATAGATTTGGTTTTTTCCCGAGCGGATCTGTAGCATGGAGATTAACCGAAGAAAAGTTTTTCACTGATCGTATACATTTCTTTGACAATTTGAAAATTAGGGCCTCATATGGATTGTCAGGTAATGATAGAATTGAACCGTATCAATATCTTTCTACATATCAATTTGGTTTAGGTTATATATTCAATAGTGATCAACTTGGTCACACGTTAGTTCCCGGTCCAACTCCAAATCCGAATATTACATGGGAAGTGGCTAAGAAATTTGATGTAGGGATTGAGGCAGAAATATTAGATAGTCGATTATCATTTGAAATGGATTATTTTGATGAGTTAAGGTCAAAAATTCTAATTCAAAGGAATGCTTCAGTTCCATTATCTGCAGGTATTGATCTCCCAAGAGAAAATCTTGGTAAAGTCAGAAGTTGGGGATACGATGGCACAATAACCTGGAGAGATCATGCTTCTGATTTCTTTTATAATATTAGTCTCAATGGTGGATATGCTACAAACAAAATAAAATTTTGGGATGAACCGCCAGGAGCTCCGGCATGGCAAAGATCAACAGGTCATAAAATGCATACCAATCTTTATTATGTTGCTACTGGTATATTTCAAGATGAAGCTCAAGTTCAAAATACACCTCATATACAAGGGGCTCGTCCAGGTGATGTAATATTTAAAGATGTAAATAACGATGGCAAAATAACAGATATGGACCGAGTTCGGATTGAAAGGAATGATGTACCTGATTGGACAGGCGGCATAACTTTAGATGCACAATATAAAAACTTTGATTTCTCAATATTTTTCCAAGGTGCATTAGGAACTTCCCAGTATGTACGAACTGCATCTGGCCAATTCGGTAACTATTACCAACAATTTGCTGAAAAGAGGTGGAGACCGGATCCTAATTCTACGAATGGTATGAAACCCGATCCAAGTGGGGCTCCATACAGTGGTCCTAGGGCATTCAATCGCGTAGAAGAGTATTGGATGGCTTTAGATAATACTTATTTCTATAGGAAGACCGATTACTTAAGATTAAAAAATCTTCAGATAGGTTATTCTCTTCCTAAGAATATAGCTTCAAAAGCAGGATTGGATAATATGCGAATATATATAAGTGGTTTCAATTTAATTACGTGGTCTCCTTATAAAATTGGGGATCCAGAATCTGCCGGTAATATTGGGGGACCTGCAAGTCTCGCAGATGTCCGTGGTGGTCATTATCCCCAAAAAAGAATTGTTAATCTGGGCATTTCTTTAACCTTTTAAAATCTAAGATTATGAAGAGTTTAAAATATCTATTATCCGTTTTTTTGATATCGGCTTATTCATTTATGGGGTGTAATGAAGCTCTCAATGTACAACCTGAAAATAAAATAAGCGAAAATGTTGTATGGAATGATCCAAATTTGATTGAATCTTATCTTAATAACATATATCGAGGTATGGATCATGGCGCTAATCAGGCTCAGTTGGCTTCTATGACTGATCAAGCAAGTTCAATTCCAGATCTGGGAACAGGTATAGTACTTAAATCAGAAGTTACTCCAGGGAACATGGGAAATCTTGCTAGTAGTCGAAGTGACCAGTATAAATGGGGTCCTTTATATAGTAGGATTCACCAAACTAATGTATTCTTGAAAAATATTCAGGATGCAAATATTGATGATCAGGCTTTAAAAGATAGAATGACTGGAGAAGCGCACTTTTTGCGAGCTTATTTTTACCATAATTTATTGAGAGCTTATGGGGGGGTTCCAATTGTTACAGAGGTATATGGTCTGAATGATAATAAACAAGATCCCCGGGCCAGTTTCAAAGAGACAGTAGATTTTATAATTAGTGAGGCTGACAAAGCTGCCCAGTTGTTGCCTACTGTAGAAACTGGTGACAATCTGGGAAGAGCAAGTGCCGGTGCGGCGATGGCTTTGAAATCTAGAGTGTTACTTTTCGCTGCGAGTGATCTCTATAATACGAATCCAAGCGGAATGCCAGAGACTGGCTATACTACGCAACAGGATCGTACACAGTTATGGCGAGATGCAAAAAATGTGGCTAAAGCAGTTATGGATTTAGGGGTCTATCATTTATTCCGTGCTAATCCAGCTCCCGGAGATTCTGTTGCCAAAAATTACTATGATCTGTTTTTTACCCAGCACAATCCAGAGGTTATCATGGAACGGGATTTTAGTGCAACGGGTAGAAGTTTAAACTCTAATTACCGTCCACATATTTACCATGGACCCAATGGTTATCACCAATGGGGAGGATCTACACCAACTCAACAATTGGTGGATGCTTATAAGATGAAGGATGGCTCTGATTTTAGCTGGAATGATCCCCAAGAGGCGGCCCATCCCTATGAGAATAGAGATCCTCGGTTTTATGCTACAATATTGTATGATGGGGCTCCATATCGACAGCGTCCTGCAGATGACATCCAATGGGATCATGATGGTGTTATCCAAACTTTTAAAAGATTGACTTTACCAGACGGATCTGAAGTACCAGGATTAGATACTAGAGACAGTCCGGTAGAGCCTTGGAATGGGACATGGTCTGGATATTATCCGAGAAAGATATTGGATGATAAAGCTTTACCTTCGGAAGGTCAGGTTCCTGGAATGTGGATTTATTTCCGTTATGGCGAAGTTCTGCTAAACTATGCTGAGGCTTCAATTGAACTCGGAGAATATGCGGATGCACGGAGCGCTTTAAACAAAATTAGAGACAGGGTAAATATGCCTGAATTTAATTCGTCTGTTACTGGTCAAGCACTGATGGATGCTTATCGCAATGAGAGACGTATTGAACTGGCTTATGAAGAGCATCGTTTCTTTGATATTCGCCGCTGGATGATAGCTCCCCAAGTTATGAATGAGGATGCTAAAGGTATAACTATTACTGCAGATGCAACTGATAGGGCTGATAGAAGTACTTATTCTAATTATCAGTATACTTTAATGACATACCAAGATCGGTTGTGGAAAGATAAAATGTACTTTTTCCCAATACCACAAGACGAGATGAATAGAAATGAAAAGCTCGTCCAAAATCCAGGGTATTAAATGCTAAAAATATATCTGGCGTAAAAATACCTAATCCCCTTAATTTTCTATGCCAGAGCATAAGGTGGGGGAAGGTGAAAGAGTCATCTTACCCCACCAATTAATAACTCATCTGGTTTTTTGGCATGAAAGAAAAAGGGGTAGCAAATTATTTTAGTGAGTTTTTCGCAATATCTTAGATTAAAGTATTAATAATATTAGACTTTACTGTGTTTGAATATCAATTTAAATATTATCTATTAATACTGTTGTGTGGGGTGGGGTTAATATCAGGGTGTTCAATCTCAGATACTAAGCCTCTAGATTTAGTAAATCCTTTCATCGGGACTGATTATTTTGCACATGCATATCCTGGCGCAGTTGTCCCTCTTGGAATGATCCAATTGAGCCCAGATATTGACACAGTAGGTTGGAATTGGAAATCGGGATATCATTATACTGGCCATTCTATAATGGGATTTAGCCATCTACATAGTACTGGAGGAGGTGGTGATCTCATGTTAATGGCAACAACAGGTGATAAAATTATGACAAGACCAGGACCAAGGAATAATCCGGATGAGGGTTACAGGTCGAGATTTAGTCATAATCAAGAAAAAGCTTCTCCAGGATATTATGAAGTACTGTTAAAAGATTATGATATAAATGCAGAATTGACTTTAACTCCGAGGGTCGGTTTGCATAGGTATACTTTCCCAAATTCAAGGAATGCCCAAATTCTTCTCGACTTAGAACATGGTGTACGAAATCCAGTTAAACAAGCCCATTTGAAGTTTGATCTTGAAAATAATGAGATAGAAGGGTTTAGAATTTCTGTCAATGGATCAAAGGTCTTTTTCGTAATTCAATTTAACAAAGATTTTTCCTCATTTGGTACATGGGATAATTCGACCCATCAACACGAATCAGATGTTGAAACTAAATACCCATTTAAAACTTCAGAAACAGGCAAAAATATCGGTGCGTTTGTTAGATATCATCCTGCTGATGGAGATCAGGTTTTGGTAAAAGTTGGGATTTCATTTGTGAGTATCGATGGGGCTAGAAATAATATTAAAAAAGAGTTACCGGATTGGGACTTTGAAAGAGTAAAATCTGAAGCTAGAACTCGATGGAACAAAGAATTAAATAAAATTCATGTTGAAGGAGGGACTCACAAGCAAAAAATAACTTTTTATACTGCTCTATATCGGACACTTGAATATCAAATGATATCCAATGATGTGGATGGAAAATATAGGGGTATGGATGGAAAGGTGTATTCTTTAGATAAGGGAGATTTCTATCCAAAATTCCAAGCATGGGATACTTATAGAAGCGAGCAGCCTTTAATGACACTATTGGAACCCGATCATGTTCTAGATATGATACGTTCAATTATTTTGAAGTATAAGCATTTTGGTTGGCTGCCAGCCCAACACTCGAGGAATATTTTTGGAGAGGATATGATCGGCGATCATTTGGTTCCTATAGTTACAGATGCCTATATCAAGGGGATAAACAAAGTCTATAAAATAGAGGACGCCTATGAAGCAATAAAAAAGAAAGCACTTTATTATCCAGAAAATTTGGATTCTAGCTTTGCAAGGTCAGGTTTAAAATATTATAAAGAGTTCGGTTATATCCCCGCCAGCAGAGTAACAGAATCTGTATCGAAAACTTTAGAATATAGCTATGATGATTGGTGTATTGCACAAATAGCAAGAAAACTCAACAAAGACAATGATTATAAATTATTTGCTAGACGGGCTCAAAACTACAAGAATTTATTTGATAAGAATACAAAGTTTATGAGACCAAGAAACTTTGACGGATCTTGGTTGAAACCTTGCAAAGGCAAATCACCGGTCGTTAAGACAGATGGTTATAACCAATATTATGATTGCTTCGATCCGCTTTATGTTGGTGTAAGTCCATATCGTCATTATACAGAGTCTAATGCGTGGCAGTATCTTTGGTCAGTACAGCAAGATATTCAAGGCCTTATTGACTTAATGGGGGGAAGAGAGAAATTCATAGATAAACTCGATACATTTTTTACAATGACTCCTGAAATTACAGGGCCCAAGTATATCGGGGTTGTTGGAACTATTGGACAATATGTGCATGGGAATGAACCTTCTCACCATGTAGCTTACCTATATGATTATGCTGGTCAACCTTGGAAGACACAAAAATATGTCAGGGAAATAATGAAATATTATTATGGTCCTGAGGCACAGGGGATTCCTGGCAATGCAGATATGGGGGCGATGTCGGGTTGGTATGTATTCAGTGCTATGGGGTTTTATCCCGTAAGTCCCGGAAGCTCTACTTATGTTATCGGGAGTCCAATTTTTAATCGTGTTACCATTCTTGTTAATAATCAAACTGATTCCAAAGATTTTGTCATAAAAGGTGTTAACGCTACATCGAATAACAAATATATTAATTCAGCAACTCTAAATGGTAAAACCTTAAATAAGACTTGGATTAAACACTCAGATATAATTCATGGTGGAACTTTAACTTTCAATATGTCCGATTTACCCAATAAACATTGGGCTACAGACTTAGATGCTGCACCACCCTCATTAACGAAACATTAAAACAAAAAGTGTGAGAAAATGGAAATCATTAAAAACAAGTCAACAATGAGTAAGATTCTTACTATGATATTTTTGGTTCTATTATGTCTATTCGATAGGATCCATGCGCAATCGGTTGATAATCAAACCGATTTTTCATCGGCTCAAATAGTTGTGTCTGCTCAGTTAAGCACACCTGAAAAGGCTGCTCTTCAAACATTAACTGAAGAGGTTAAAAAGCGGACATTATTTAATTTGACTCATGCCTCACATTGGCCTGCAGCCTCGACTCCTGCAATTGTGATTGGTACAAAAGAAAATCTTAAAGGACTTTATGGGACTTTTTCACCAAGCGATATTGGGGAAACTGATGCCTCCCCAGAAGGCTTTGCCATAAAACTCATCCGGGGATCACGCCAAGCGCCAACTCTTTTTGTTATAGGTAATGATAGTAGGGGTATGCTTTTCGGAATTGGTTATTTATTGAGGAAGGCAATAATGAAGCACAATAGCTTAGAAATACCAGACGATATTAATATCACTACTCATCCAGCAATGCCTTTGAGAGGTCACCAGTTGGGGTATAGACCTAAAACAAACGCTTACGATGGGTTTACATCTGAAATGTGGGAACAATATATACGTGATTTGACAATCTTTGGTACGAATTCCATTGAATTACTTCCACCTCATACCGATGATATACCAGACAGTCCAATGTTCCCCCGACCGCAAATAGATATGATGGTTAAGATGGATAAAATAATTCAAAAGTATGGGTTGAATGCCTGGATTTGGTATCCCATGATGTACGGGGATTATAGTAAGTCGGAAAATGTGAAAAAGTCTTTGAAAGAGAATGAGATGATATTTAAAAAACTTCCCAAGATTGATGCTGTATTTGTTCCTGGTGGAGATCCGGGACATACTCCTCCCAAAGTCATGTTTAGTTATATGGAGAAGGAAGCAAAATTATTACATAAATACCACCCTGATGCAGAAATGTGGATGTCACCGCAGGGCTTTAATGGTTCATGGTTGAACAATTTCTATCAGATTTTGAAAGATGGTCCCGATTGGTTAACCGGTATCGTATATGGTCCTCAATTGGAAATGAGTATAAAAACCTTGCGACAAAAGGTTCCCCAAAAATACCGAATAAGAAGATATCCAGACATCACCCATAGTTATGCATCACAATATGCAGTTCCTAATTGGGATTTTGCTTTTGCAGCTACGGAAAACAGAGAGGGTATTAATCCTCGACCGACCCAGGAAAAGGTAATTTTCCATACTACGAGTTTGGATAATTATTATGGATTTCTCACCTATTCCGAAGGAATCAATGATGATGTTAATAAAACAATATGGAGTGCGTTAGGCTGGAATCCTGATGAAGATGTTCTAACAATACTGCGTGATTACAGCCGGTATTTCATAGGTCCTAATTTTACGGATAGTTTTGCTCAAGGATTGCTTGATTTAGAAAAGGATTGGGAAGGTCCGCTATTAGGAAATGATAATGTTTATACTACTTTAGATAAGTTTAAGGCAATGGAATCGGATGCTACTCCGAGCCAGCGCTTAAATTGGCGATTTCAGGAAGGAATGTACCGGGCGTATTATGATGCTTATGATCGAAGCAGGCTTATCTATGAAACTCATCTGGAGGATAAGGCAATGTCTGCGTTACGTAATGCTAATGTAACTGGTTCTCTGAAAGCGATGAATGAAGCCCAGAGAATATTGGATAAAGCATTAACGAATCCCGTTTCGCGGGATTGGAAGAATAGATTGTCAGAATTGGCAGAAGCTCTTTTCCAATCTATACATATGCAGAAAAGCGTAGATAAATATTTTGCAAAAGCAATAAGAAGGGGAGCGAATCTGGATTTGGTAAACTACCCACTCAATGATCGTATTTGGCTAGAAGATCAGTTCAAAAATATTAGAGGTATAGATTCAGAGAAAAAACGCCTAGATGCCATTGAGAAAATAACGGACTGGAAAAACCCTGGACCGGGTGGTTTTTATGATGATTTAGGGGATCTGGGAAATCAGCCGCATCTGGTTCATAGGAAAACCTATGAAGATGATCCTGGCTTTTTATCTTCACCTTATGTTGGTTTCACGGTAGGTGATAGGACTAAAGATTGGCGAGTTTCTTGGCAGAGATACATGCAGGCTGATTACAATAACCCGCTTAAAATGCACTATAAAAATCTTGATCCAACAGCGCAATATATAGTTAAAGTAGTATATGGTGGGGATGACTTTGATGTTAAAATTCGTTTAACAGCTGATGGTGATATTCCGGTGCATTCTTATATAAAGAAGTCTTTACCTCTAAAACCAATGAGTTTTGAGGTTCCTCGTAGTGCAACAAAAGACGGTGAATTGACACTAACGTGGAACCAAGAAATGGGTATAGGGGGTAATGGTAGGGGCTGCCAAGTGGCTGAAGTATGGCTTCTCAAAAAAGAAAATGCACAGTCGGGTTATGATTAATTTAAAGATAAAGTCAAATTTTTTATGGACTTAAAAACTAGCCGAGTTAAGGAAAAATTGAAGAAAAGGGAAGTTTGTTTTGGTACAATGCTACGTGTTCTAAAATCACCTCAAGCAGTAGCATTATGTGCTTCTCAAGGTTGGGATTATGTCATAATGGATACAGAACATAATGACTATGACTATCAAACGATTGGGAGTTTTTCCTTAGCAGCAAAATATGAGGATATGAACTTGTACGTGAGAGTACCTGATAAGCTTTATTATCAAATGGCACAGATGTTGGATATAGGAGCTGAGGGACTAGTGTTGCCTCAAGTGAAAACGGCGAAAGAGGCTCAACATATTATAAGTTCAACAAAATACGCTCCTATTGGAAATAGAGGAGTAAGTGTATCTAATACGGTAACTCTTTTTCGGGATTATGACCTCGTTGAATATATAAAATGGGCCAATGAACAGCTTATGACGATTATACAAATTGAAAGTCAGGAGGGCGTGGAAAATATCGATGAAATTCTTTCGGTAGGGGATATAGATGCGGTGATGATCGGTCCTTCTGATCTATCCCAAGATATGGGTATACCAGGCAAAACTGATCATCCCTCAATTGAAAACGCTTATAGGAAAGTCATCGAGAGTTGTAATAAGCATGATGTTGCACCTGGGATCCATTTGACTAACTTGGAAGCAGTGGAAAAATGGATTGGTGAAGGCATGAGATTTATGACGTTCAGCTATGATATAAAATTATATAAGGAAGCATCGAAAAATGCTTTAGAGAATCTTCATTTAATGTTGTCATAAATTATAACGGAATAAAAAGTCAAAAATGACAAAGGATTGGAATGTACATAACCCAAAAGGAAGTCAAAGAATATTAGTTACTAAAAAACTTCCTGGTGAGGAATGGTTAGAATCTTTAATAAGAAATGACTACAGAGTAGAAGTTTGTCCCTATGATAATTTAGTGACCAAGAATTCGATAAAGAATAGATTTAATAATGAATGCAGTGGGGTTATTGGGCAACTAACTGAGGACTGGGATAAGAGTTTGTTCAATGCATTTAGCCAAGTAGGAGGCCAGATTTATTGTAATTATGCAGTTGGTTATGATAATGTGGATGTAAAAGCGGCTAATAATTTTCAAATTGCAATCGGTAATATTCCTGGAGTTTTGACAGAAACGACAGCCGAATTAGCTGTTGCTCTTACTTTGGCTTGTGCTCGACGTATCGTAGAAGCGGATACATTTGTACAAAAAGGAAATTTTGATGGCTGGTTACCTAATCTCTTTCTTGGGGAGAAATTACAAGGTAAGACTCTTGGAATCATAGGTGCTGGTAGAATTGGAAGTACTTATTCTAAAATAATGGTTTCTGCTTTTAATATGAATCTAATCTATCACAGCAGACATAAGAACAAAGATTTAGAAAAAGATTTGGAGTCACCTGGGAAACAGAAAATTAATAAAAGTATACGTGTAAAGTTTCTCGAAGATAAAGAAGAGCTTTTTAAACAGGCTGATATTATTAGTTTGCATACTCCCTTGAGTGGAGAAACTCATCACATGGTAGATTCTAATTCTTTATCACAGATGAAGGATGATACCATTTTAATAAATACAAGTAGAGGACCTGTAATTGATGAAGAAGCATTAGCTAAACATTGCAAGGCTAATGAAAATTTTAGGGTGGGTTTAGATGTATTTGAACAGGAACCTAAAGTGAATGAAGAATTACTTTCTCTTAACAATGTGATTCTTACACCTCATATAGGTTCTGCTACAAAATGGACTAGGGAGGGAATGGCAAAACTTGCAGCATTAAATATTATTGGAGTTATCGAGAAATATCCTTTGTGGGATAAGGATGATATGTTACCCTTTTTTAAAAAAGCTCCACCTAAAGCAATTCCTAGTGTTGTCAATGCTCTATCCTTAAACTTGTCTTAATTAAAATATAAGATGGTATTCCTGGCTATGCGGAAATTTAAATATAGTATAATTCTATTCTTTTTGGCATTCAACTGCTATGCCCAAGATGCATTCTTCCAATCTGAAATTATTTTACCCTTCCAGAATGAACATGTCCATGGTTCTACTATCACTGAATTACCCAATGGGGATTTATTGGTAGCTTGGTTTCAGGGTAGTGGGGAACGGTGGGCAGATGATGTAAAGATATTTGGTGCCAGACGAAAATATGGAAGTGATCGTTGGAGTGAACCATTTATCATGGCTGATGTTGAGAAATTTCCTGATTGTAATCCTGTTTTGTTTATAGATGGTAAGGAGAGGTTATGGTTAATGTGGTATACGGTCTTAGCTAATCAATGGGAAACTTCTCTTCTTAAATATCGGATAAGTGAGGATTATTCTGATATGTTAGGAGCACCTCATTGGAATTGGCAAGCTGATCTGCACGTAAAACCTGGAAATAAAGCTGAAAGGGGGATACAACCTAATGATTCATTTGTACAATCAGTGAAAAGACAATTAAAAGCCTATAAAGATAATTTTAATTCTTCTAAGTCAGATGAAAGTTTCCAAAAGTGGAGCCAAGACATTATTGCCAAAGCTGAAGGTAAAAATATGGTTAGGAGTGGACGGATTTATCATAAAGATGGAACTTATGAAAAAGCACAGTTAGGTTATCCCTACTTTAGGAGAATGGGATGGCAAACTCGAAATAAACCATTTATAACAAAACAGGGTAGGATGATTATTCCCTTATACTCAGATGGGTTTAGCTTTTCTATTATGGCCTATACCGATAATTGGGGAAGAACCTGGAATTTTAGTAATCCATTAGTTAGTGCGGGCAATATTCAACCCACAATTGCTGAAACGGAATCTGGTAATTTAGTTGCCTATATGCGTGATAATGGTCCACCTCCTAAACGATTGCAAATTAGTCATTCTACTGATAATGGGAAGACTTGGAGTAATGTAAAAGATTCTTTAATTCCCAATCCTGGTTCCGCAGCTGATATAGTGACCTTAAAGGATGGCCATTGGGTTCTTATCTATAATGATACCGAACACGGCCGGAATAGTCTGGCAGTTTCTCTTTCAGAAGATAGTGGTAAGAGCTGGCCTTGGAAGAGAAAAATTGAGTATGATACGAGTAAAGCCCCTAAAAGGGCACATTACCCGGCAATAATTCAAGATCATGATGGGAATTTGCAAGTTACTTACAGTTATTATTTGCCAGATGTGGACAATAAGGAACGTCAAACTATCAAACATGCAGAGTTTAATGAGGCTTGGATTAAATCTAAAAATTAGTTCAAATCAGTACACTTTTTTCAATTTGTCACAATTTTAAAAATTCAAATAAAAGAAATGAATTTGATAAAAGGTATAGTGCCACCAATGGTTACTCCACTTACTGTCGATGACCAACTGGATGTAGAGAGCTTAGAAAAATTGATTGAACATCTTATTTCTGGTGGTGTTCATGGTTTGTTTATTTTGGGCACAACTGGAGAAGGACCGAGTCTTTCTTATTCTTTGCGTGAAGAGCTAATTCAACGAGTTTGTAGTCAGGTAAGTGGACGAATTCCTGTTCTTGTAGGTATAACTGATTCTGCTTATAAAGAGGCTATAACAATCACTGAGAAGTCGAAAGAGTTTGGAGCTGATGCCGTAGTTATGGCTCCACCCTTTTATTTTAGTATTGATCAATATGAATTGATTGATTATACAAACCAGATGCTGGATGAATTATCTTTACCTGTTTTTTTATATAACCAGCCAGCTTTAACAAAATCGGAATTTAGTTTGGAAATACTAGATGATTTGTTACCAAGACCTGAAATTATAGGATTTAAAGATAGTTCTGGAGATCTAGTGTATTTTCACAGACTAAAAAAAATGTCAGATTCTTATGAAGTCCCTTTATATATGGGGCCAGAAGAACTGCTTATAGATGCTTTAGTAACTGGTGCTAGTGGTGGTGTGCCTGGAGGGGCTAATATTTTTCCGTCTCTTTATGTTAACATGTTTAATGTATTGCGTGATGGTGACTTAGAGCAAGGATTAGAGCTACAAGATAAAATTTTAAGTCTAAGTGAAATCGTTTACAGCGGAAGTGAATATGGGTCTAGTAATATTATTAATGGAATAAAAACGGCGCTTTCCATTATGGATATATGTGAGAGACATGTTTCAAGACCTTTAAAGGGTATTACTAAAAAGAAAGCTAAAAAGATAAGCGATTTTATTTCAGAAAAAGCTGAAGAATGGGTATAAAAAATAAATATCTGATAGGTTGTGATGTTGGTACAGGTTCTGTTAGAGCAGGTGTGTTTGATATCCAAGGAAAAATGATTTCAAAGTATTCCAACGATATCAAGATATGGAGGCCAAAAAGTGATTTTGTAGAACAGTCATCGGAGGATATTTGGAGAGCGTGTTGCCAAAGCGTAGCAAAGGCAATTGAAAAAGCAGACGTAGACTGTGAGTTGATTAGTGGAATAGGATTTGATGCTACCTGTTCTTTAGTTGTACTTGATAAAAATGATCATCCGATCTCTGTTAGTCCCACGAGTTCTGATGAACAGAATATAATTGTATGGATGGATCATCGGGCAAAACATGAAGCTAATCAGATAAATAAAACTCAACATAGAGTATTAAAGTATGTTGGGGGTACTATAAGCCCAGAAATGCAAACCCCTAAATTACTGTGGCTTAAGAAGAATAAACCTGAATCTTGGAGAAGGGCAGATAAATTTTTGGATTTAGCCGATTTCATGGTTTACAAAGCCACCGGTATAGATATTCGTTCTATTTGTACAACTACTTGCAAATGGACGTATTTGGGACATGAAGATCCTGTTTCAGATGGCAGCGTCGGAAGATGGGATAGTTCATTTTTTGAAAAAATTGGATTAAATGAGTTTGTGGAAGAGAAATTTGCTCGTATTGGAACTCAAGTCCAACCAGTTGGAGAACCAGTTGGCAACGGACTAACCGAGAAAGCAGCTACTGAAATGGGACTGAAAGAGGGCACTCCTGTGGGAGTTGCGATTATTGATGCTCATGCAGGAGGATTGGGATTGTTAGGTATGCAATTATCAGATAATAAGCAAGACTTTCAAGAACTTGAAGATAGGTTGGCTTTAATAGGAGGGACCTCTAGTTGCCATATGGCGGTATCTGAAGATCCAAGGTTTATTGAAGGTGTTTGGGGGCCATATTATTCAGGTATGATACCCGGAATGTGGTTAAATGAGGGGGGACAATCAGCAACTGGTGCATTAATTGATCATATTATTTTTTCGTCCAAACAGTCTGATAAACTTCAAAAAGTTGCTAATGATGAAAATAAAACTGTTTATCAAGTACTTAATGAAAGGCTTAAAAAGTTAGCAGCAAAAAAGAATTTAAAAACAATTGGGGAATTAACTAAAGATGTTCACGTGTTGCCTTACTTTCATGGAAACCGATCACCCAGAGCCAATGCATCATTGGTCGGGAGTATTTTTGGTTTAAAACTATCATCTACTATTGATGATCTCGCCCTATTATACTTGGCTACTATTCAGGCAGTAGCATATGGTACTCGCCATATAATAGAAGAGCTAAACAAACAAGGATATTCTATTTGTGAGATAATGGCGACAGGAGGAGGAACTAAAAATGCTCTTTTTCTGCAAGAACATTCAGATATATGTGATTGTAAAATAAGTTTACCTGCTGAACAAGATGCGGTGCTTTTGGGTAGTGCAATTCTAGGTGCAGTTGCTTCAGGTGAATACCCAACAGTTTATGAAGCCATGAAAAATATGGATAAACAAGGAAAGGTTATAAAACCTAAAAGTTCTGAAATTAAGGAATTTCATGATCTGAAGTATGAGGTTTTTCATAAAATGTATCGCGATGAAATATCATATTTAGAGATTATGGAAAGATATTAGTCAATATTAATTCAAAATAAAGGGATTGTTTTTATGGAATTTAATGCTGAAAACCAAATATCAGAGGAACGCATAATTGGTACCATTCCAAGAGTTGGGATTAGACCTGTTATTGATGGTCGAAGAAAAGGGGTTAGAGAATCTCTTGAAGACCAAACAATGAAAATGGCGGAAACAGCGGCAGATTTTATTTCTAACAACATTAAATATTCTAATGGCCAGTCGGTTGAATGTGTAATAGCTGATCAATGTATTGGAGGAGCAGCAGAAGCTGCTATGGCTGATAAAAAATTTGAAGATAAAGGGGTAGGTGTTACACTAACAGTTACCCCTTGTTGGTGTTATGGGGCTGAGACTATGGATATGGATTCTTGGCGTCCCAAAGCAATTTGGGGATTCAATGGCAGTGAACGTCCAGGAGCAGTTTATTTAGCTGCGACAAAAGCCGCACACGATCAAAAGGGCTTGCCTGTTTTTAGTATTTATGGTAGTCAAGTACAAGACAAAGATGATAGTTCAATACCTGCTGATGTGAAAAAGAAAATTCTTCAATTTGTAAAAGCAGGATTAGTATTGGCTGAAATAAAAAATAAATCATATTTGTCGATTGGTTCAGTATCTATGGGTATTGCTGGATCAATGATTAAGCAAGAGTTTTTTGAGGACTATTTAGGTATGCGTTGCGAATATGTGGATATGTCTGAAATTCATAGGCGTATTCAAGAAGAAATATATGATAAAAATGAATTTAGGGAAGCAAGTAAGTGGGTTGGAAATTATTGTGAAGAGGGCATAAATATCAATCCGCCAGATAAGAAAATGGATAGGGAGCGACTTGATAAAAATTGGGAAACTGTGATTAAGATGACTATGATTATTCGTGATTTAATGGTTGGCAATCCAAGACTGGAAGAAATTGGATATAAAGAAGAGGCCCTGGGTCATAATGCCATTGCTTCCGGGTTTCAAGGTCAGCGTCAATGGACGGATCATTTTCCCAATGGTGATTTCTCAGAGGCAATACTAAATAGCTCTTTTGATTGGAATGGTATAAGAGAACCTTATATCGTTGCAACAGAGAATGATACGCTCAATGCGACTTGTATGTTATTGGGTCATTTGTTGACAAATTCAGCACAAATTTTCGGTGATATCCGGACATATTGGAGCCAGGAGTCTGTAAAACGAGTGACAGGGTATGAATTAGAGGGTCGGGCAAAAAACGGAATCATTCACTTTTTAAATTCGGGGTCTGCTACTTTAGATGGTACAGGACAAATGACCTCTGACGAGGGTGAACCAATGATGAAAGCTTTTTGGGAAATTAATCAAGAGGAAGTAGAGAACTGTTTAGAAGCTACAAAATGGTGTCCTGCGAATCTTGAATATTTTCGTGGCGGAGGATTTTCTTCCCAATTTCTTACTAAAGGAGGCATGCCTCTAACTATGACCCGATTAAATATTATCAAGGGATTGGGACCTGTACTCCAAATAGCCGAAGGTTATAGTATTGAATTGCCAGATGAAGTACATGACATTTTAAATAGGAGAACCGATCCCACTTGGCCAACAACTTGGTTTGTCCCAAATTTAAATGGAAATGATGTATTTAAAGATGTCTATTCAGTTATGAATAATTGGGGGGCAAATCATGGGGTATTAAGCTATGGCCATATAGGAGATTCTTTTATCACTTTAGCCTCAATGTTACGAATACCTGTTTCTATGCATAATGTGCCTAGGGAAAGGATTTTTCGACCAAGTGCTTGGGCTGCTTTTGGAACAAAAAACTTAGAAGATGCAGATTTTCGAGCGTGTCAGAACTTTGGTTCTTTATATAAAAAAGTTTCAAAACAATAAATGTAACTCTTTGCCAATATTAATATGAGGACTTTTGATTTTATAATTTTTGCTCTTTACTTAATAGGGATTGTTGTTTTTGGGATGTCTTTTTACCAAAAAGATAGAACTTCTGATGATTATTCCACAGGTTCAGGGACTTTACCTTCTTGGGCTATTGGACTTTCCATTTTTGCTACATTTGTAAGTAGTATAAGTTATTTAGCTTTACCAGGGGTTGCCTATTTTAAGAATTGGAATGAATTTGTTTTTAGTCTATCTATCCCATTAGCTATTTACATGGCTATAAAGTTCTTTATTCCTCTTTATCGAAAAGTGGGGAGTCCTTCAGCATATACTTATTTAGAAAATCGATTTGGGGTTTGGGCAAGATTATATGTAGCATCATTTTGGTTACTTACACAAGTAATGCGAGTTGCAGTAATACTGTATCTGCTTGCCTTACCGATGTATGTTATTTTAGAATGGGATATGAGATTAATTATCGTAATTACTGGTCTAAGTGTAATGGTCTATTCAGTTATGGGAGGTATTAAAGCTGTTATCTGGACAGATGCTATCCAAGCTATCGTATTAATTACCGGAGCTATTGTTTCACTTGGTGTTATATTATATTCATTACCTGGAGGGGTTTCTCAATATATTAATGTCGCTGCTCATTATAACAAGTTCAGTTTAGGTAATTTTAGTACAAGTTTAACAGAATCTACATTTTGGGTTGTATTAATTTACGGGGTCTTTATCAACTTGCAGAATTTTGGAATAGATCAAAATTTTATTCAAAGATATATGAGCGCCAAAAATGATAAGGAGGCAAAATCGGCAACCTTTCTTGGAGGGCTCTTGTACCTGCCTGTTTCATTATTATTTTTTGCGATTGGCACAGGATTATTTGTCTATTTCAACGTGTATCCAAATGTGTTACCTGCCCAGTTTCAACAAACAGGTATGTCAGATAGTGTATTTCCATATTTTATTATAAATGTATTACCACCGGGAATAACTGGGTTATTAGTTGCTTCAATATTTGCAGCTGGAATGAGTACAATTTCTACAAGTTTGAATAGTGGTGCTACCGTAATTTTAGGTGATTTTTATAGTAGATTTAAGAATAATGTAGGTGAGAGGGAGTCAGTAAGAGTATTATATATTGCTTCAGCTGTAATATGCATTTTAGGAATGGGAGTTTCTTTCTTTATAATTAGAGTGAAAAGTGCACTTCAAGTTTGGTGGAATTTAGCGGGTATTTTCAGTGGAGGAATGCTAGGATTGTTTTTGTTAGGCTATTTTTCAAAAAAAGTAAAAAATATACATGCAATAATTGGGGTGGGTATTGGACTACTAGTAATTATATGGATGAGTATATCTTCTATTGTCTTAACGGGTGAACTCTCTAAATATCAGAATCCGCTTCATGATTATTTAACTATTGTGGTAGGCACCTTGGTTATATTCTTAGTTGGATTTCTTTTATCAACTATTCCTAATTTATTTAAAAAAACACTGCGATAGGCTCTGGTATTTATAATGATAGACCTATTAGTATAATATTATTATTGCAAATCAATAACTAGGTTATGAGATAAAGGCAAACTTATGGCTTCATACTAGAAAATATTTAACAGGTGTTATTGGCTATTTCGGACATCATTGTGCCACCTATTTCGGTGATGTTGTGCCACCCGTTTCGGAGGTCATTGTGCCACTTTCCATAATGCGTACCTTGCCGTAAAAAATTTTTATGGCAGGACAACGAATCGACATTATGGATCTACGACAACTCATTCAATTAAAACGGAAGGGACTCAGCAACCGGAAAGTGGCGGAGGCGTTGGGCGTCTCCCGCAATACTGTTAACAGCTATGTTCAGGCTTTTAGCAAGCACGAGCTTGGCTACCGGCAGCTGGAGGCCCTACCGGCGGCCGATCTGGCCAGGCTGTTCCCACAGGCCGACGCCAAAGACACCGGTCGCTACGAGCAGCTGGCCGGGTATTTCCCCACCTTTGCCGACGAGCTTCGCAAGACCGGATGTACGCTGCAAACCCTATGGAGAAGCTATCTGGCCGACCACCCTGGCGGCTACCGTTACACACAGTTTGTCCATCACTTCAACGCCTGGAAAGGGAAAACGACCGCCAGTGGGATTCTCCGCCACCAGGCCGGCCGGAAGCTGTTCATGGACTTTGCCGGTAAGACCCTCAGCTGGGTTGACCGCGATACGGGCCAGATTCATCCCGCACAGGTATTTGTAGGGATCCTGCCATGCAGCCAGTACACCTATGTGCAGGCGGTCGCCAGCCAGAAGCGGGAGGATCTGGTCCGGTGTGTCACCGATTGCCTGGGCTGGATGGGCGGGGTACCCAAAGCCCTCGTGGCCGATAACATGAAGGCGGTGGTGGCCAAAGGCCACAAGTATGCTCCGGTGATTAATAAAACGCTGAAAGATCTGGCTCTGCACTACGGATGCGTGGTTGATCCGACGCGGCCGTACCACCCGCAGGATAAGGCCCTGGTCGAAGGAGCTGTCCGGCTGGTCTACCAACGCATATATTACCCGCTTTCCGGGCAGACCTTCTTTAGCCTGCCCGAGCTTAACAAGGCCATACGGGAGCTACTGGGCCCCTACAACGATTACCGCTTCCACAACCGGCCCACCACGCGTCGCCAGCAGTTCCTCGAGATCGAGCAGCCGGCCCTTGACCTGCTGCCTCCCACGCCGTACCAGCTGCGCCACTACAAGAGGGCCAAGGTCCAGAAGATCAGCCATATCTACCTGGGGACTGACAAAAACTACTATAGTGTCCCGCACCGCTACGTGGGCCGCCACGTGGAAGTGCAATATACCGCCGATATGGTTGAGGTCTTTTACGACGGCGAGCGTATTGCCCACCACAAGCGCAGCCGCACGGCTGGCAAATACACCACCATTGGGGCTCACATGCCGTCTACTCACCAGGTCTACAACGACTGGAATCCCGACTGGTTTGCCCGAAGAGCTGCCCGGATTGGCCCCTACGCGGAGAGCTACATCCGGCGGCTGATCGCCCAATACGACTACCCGGAGATCGGCTACAAGCAAGCCCAGGGAATCCTGGCTCTGGCCAAACAATATCCCGCCGAGCGGGTGGAAGCTGCCTGTCGGCGGGCCGCCCAGGGCTATCGGGCCGGCTACCGAACGATTGCCAACATTCTAAAAAATAATCTTGACCAGTCCCGCCAGCCCGAACTGCCGCTGGAGGGCCACATCCCGGATCACGACAACATTCGCGGGAGCACCCACTACCAATAACCCACTAACCAAACACGAATCCTATGAATTCACATAATACCCTGGAAAAAATGCGCGCCATGCGCCTTCGAACCATGGCCGAGCTCTACGGGCAATCGTTGAGTAGCAATACCTATCAGCATCTCTCTGTTGATGAGGTAATGGACACCCTTATCGACGCCGAATGGGAAGACCGCCAGCAGCGCAGGATTGCGGGGCTGATCAAACGGGCCGGCTTTCGACAGCAGGCGGCTGCCACCGACATCGACTACCATCCCAATCGCCGGCTCGACAAGACGATGATGGGGCGGCTGCTAAGCCTGAATTTTGTAAAAAAGGCCGAAAACCTGATTATTACGGGCCCAACCGGAACCGGCAAAAGCTGGCTCGGGCAGGCGATCGGCCACCAGGCGTGCCTGATGCAGCTTAAAACCCGCTACTTTGTGACCGCCCGGTTTTTTGACGAGGCTAAACTGGCCAAACTCGACGGCAGCTGGCCCAAACTATTGAAGAGTCTGTACAAGACGGCGTTGCTTATTCTCGATGACTTTGGGCTGCATCCGATGGACGCCGCCGACCGGCAGTTGCTGATGGACCTGATCGAAGCTCGTCATCAGGCTACATCAACCATCCTTTGTTCGCAAATACCCGTCAGCGGCTGGCACAAACTCATCGGGGAAGGGACCATCGCTGATGCTATTTTAGATCGGGTGGTGTACTCTTCTCATCGGTTGGAACTGAAAGGCGAGTCGCTTCGCAAAAAACAACGCTTGACCCAATGAGGATTAACCCCTAATATCGCTGTTGGAAAGTGGCACTATATGGCCCGAAACGGGTGGCACTATATGACCGAAATAGCCAGTGTTATAACCGTAGAGATCTTGTGTTTTATACATTACTGGATTTTTGGCAGTTATAATGTCTGGTTGTTCACATCGTCCTCCTAAGTTTTCCAATAACGAGGTAAATGCATTTCGTGCTGGTTCGGCCCGGTAGTTTTGAGATGGGGAATACGCATGCGATTGATGCTGAAAGGCTTATCTAAATTTAGAATTGGAATAAAAAGGTCAAATATGAATGAATTTTAATATAGTAGATGCTTTCAATGTTACTTATGCCCTAATAAGAGACAATTGCTCAAAGCCATTGTTCTTAGTCCTCTTGGTAATCATTCCAACCCATAGTTTTGCAGATTTAGTTGAAAAAAACCAAGAAGGAAGACGTTTTGAAAAGGATAGCTTACATCATTTTTCTAAAATTGATAAAAAATATCCCGGCACCGTTGTTCAATTTATTAGGAGAACAACTGGAATTACAATAAAAGAGGGATTAGTTAAAGTTCCATTGGAGTTGTCCTCAGCTCATGAGGATACTGTAACTGTTCACGTTAGGGAAAATGGCGGATCAGTCAGTCCTAAAGATTATAAGCTAAATGAAAATATTATAACTTTTTTGCCTGGAGAGCTTAAAAAGAATATCAGTGTTTTCATTTTAAATGATTCTTTGAAGAAGACTGGAACCATTAAGCTAAAGCTGGGGCAAACCTCAAATGCGATTCTGGGTAAAAATTCAATGCATACGATTTTTGTTTGTTCGCATAGCTATTCAAGAATTGAGGGCGCTTATTATTTTAGGTTTAATAGTGGTAAAAGATGGGAAAAATATGCCAGGGTTGGCAAGTATGCTGATGTCATGGTTAATTTAAAACCTGGGGATGACCGATTTATATTCTGGCGGGGATCCAGTTATCGACCTTTTCTAGATACTAAGTCAGGGAAAAAATTTGTAGAAAATGTCATTTCAAAGAATGGTAATGGCAAACGGATGAAGTTTGACAAAACAAATGAATACACCCAGGTTCGAATTGTTGAACGATCGCCTTCGCGTACTATCGTAGAATGGCGCTATCCTCCGAATTTAAGTAAGACTGGTCCCAAATGGTGGACAGAAGAGTATTTTACTGTTTACCCTGATGGAGTATGTTATAGGGCCGTGAATACTGGTACAAAAACACTAAAAGAATATAAGGATCCAAATCATGTGAAAGTTTATAAATTAGCACTTACCCGGCAGGGGATTTCTAATATTCCCAATTCTTGGGACAAGCACTTCAAACTTAATTTGAAGGAATCTTCCAGACGTTATTATCATGACTTAGGCTTTGATAAGACAAAAGGAGATTATGCCTTAGAGCCAATGAAACCTGGTAAACCGAAGATAATTCGCTTTACTGTTGAGTCAACAGTCAGAAATCCAGCATTACTTGTGGAACAGTGGGGAGATGCAAAAGTGAGGTTCGCATTAATGGTCATAAGTTCACTTCATATAATATTGGCTATCCTAGAACTATGGCCAATGATAATCTTATCCTTTGGTTTAATCATAACTTGAGAGAGGGTTCAACAATCGAGATAGAACCTGTGGGGGGCAATAGTCCTGTTGTACGTAACAAGTTACCCAATCCATATAAAACAGGTAAGCACGATCTGCCAAGGACCTATTCCGACGCAGGATCTTTTGGAGCTTATTATAAGACATTGAAGTACTGGAAACTATGGGATCGTACAAGAAGAGTTGGGAACTATGCTGATGTCGTTGTTCAATTTGATCAATTTCCAGATCGCTTTGTTTTCTGGCGTGGAGCTACTAATGTGCCACACTGGGTAAACGAGGAAAATCATTGGTATAATAATGAGTTCATCGAACGGCGAGGTTCTGATTATGGATTACATGATCTGCTTGAACCCATGTCTGATTACGATTCTAGGTTTTCCTATGTTCAAATTATTCATAACTCTTCCGCACGTACAGTAATTCACTGGAGGTATACTCCAGTGACGGCGAAGGGGCAAGATGCTTTCCATGGTAAAAGAGGATGGGGAGATCGGGTAGATATATATTATTATATCTATCCGGATGAAACATGCGTTGAATATGCTAATCTGTATACCTCCGTACCAAATAAGTTTCATGAATGGCATGAAGCCATTCCAATAACAAATCCTGGCTCATTTCCAGAAGATGTTATAGAAATGAATGCACTTAAAGTGGCTGACGAATCTGGTGATACTCTTGCCTATAATTTTAGCAGTGGATTTCCACCCGACAGTTCATTTAAGGATGGATATAATATTGTGAAAGTCAATTTAAAAGGTCGTTCGGATCCATTCGCTATTAGTGAAAGTACCCATGTTTGGTGGGATCCTATAAGCCGACCTGATGATCATCGATTTAATCAATATGACGATTGGCCCGGTTGGCCAAAAAAATTCAGGGGCCGAGATTGGGATGTAGATCCCAAAACCGGATACAAAGTTTATTCAAAAATTTTGCCATCCCAATCTTCATTAATGCATCTGAATTGGGATAATTATGAAAGCGATTATAGTGGCCCTTATTATCATTTGTCTAGAGTATTACTTAATGGAATGAGCCGACAAAATAGTATAAAGCCCTTAGTTTCGCTTGCAAGTTACTGGGAGGACCCTCCATTGGTAAAGGTTACCGGCTACGGTTATAGTGGTGGTACTTTCGATAAAAAGCAGAAAGCATATGTTGTTATCAAGCGGGTAAGCTGGGTGGATAGCTTGATTGATCGGGATGATGATAAAATGCCAAATAAAAAGCCTGATGAATTAAACTTAAAAGTATTTGCAACCCAGGAATCTCCTGTTATTAATCCGGTATTTGTTGTCCATAATTGGTCGAAGGATATTAAATGTAAACTTTTTATCAATGATAAAGAAGCTTCAGAAGGAGATGATTTTAAGCAGGGCATAGAAAAGAAATGGGAGAAATGGTCCTCTACAAATACCTTGGTTTTATGGATAAAGGATCGGGCTAACACAACCGTAAAATATACTGTTAAATTGATGGAATAATCTACCTATGGATTCAACCAATTTAAATTAAGTGTTAAGCTTCTTAGTCTTTTTTAGTGAGTAAAACAAGAAACTGTAACTGTTATTAAAACGATGTCAAAGACTGGGAATATAAAAAATGAATGGAAGCATTGGTAGTTGTGACTGGTGACTGGAGGTTGTGTTATCTTTCCTGCTATCTGTCAACTCTGCTGGCAGCTTATTCTCCTTTAGAATAAAATATTGGCACATTAGCGAATAATTTATAATTTAATGAAAACGATTTCATAGGAATAAATAAGCAAGATGCTCACAATCTTAAATATAAAAGTCGGGGAATAGATGGTTAGGAATTATATCGTTTTCACTGGAAGGGATGTGATGGTTTTCTTGACAACGCTGTTGGTGCTAACCGGGTGCTCTTCCCGCCCCAAGGAGCTGGACAATGCGGTAGGCATGCATTTTATGTTGGTTCAGCCCGGCCATTTTGAGATGGGG